>Ga0310691_10000983_pt1 | contig 47423 bp, 23 predicted proteins | sample 176DNAGHGlowgp2_FD_203887 | JGI IMG/M metagenome (GOLD analysis project Ga0310691, IMG submission 203887) | Sheep rumen microbial communities from Palmerston North, Manawatu-Wanganui, New Zealand - 1766 DNA GHGlow gp2 (v2) (version 2) | ecosystem: Host-associated > Mammals > Digestive system >... | reverse complement strand
CGGGCATTTCTGCGACTCTTGCCGGTACCGTTTCTAATGGTACTGGATTATTTCTCGCCGGTTGATCTGAGCGTGTTGTTCCTCTTGTATGTGGTTTACCTCATTTATGCTTTGTCGCGTCATCTTCGTGCCTACCATAAGTGGTGTGAAGATAACTATTCCTCTCTGGAGGATATTGACGAACACTGGATCTTGCAGTATCTGATAATGGTATCCGTTACTGGGCTCTCTTATATCATCATTGTTTTCTCGAATACGCCTGCGCATATGGTAACCCAACGGACGTTGCTGCTTTTCCTTTTGGCCTACAGCACAGAGCAGGTGTTGTTCCGTCCCGATCCTTGGTGCTTGGTCCGCTCCAATAAACAGGTAGGTGGACTTGAGGAAGAAGAGGAGGAGGCTGATTCCCCTGCTCCCGAGCTGCCCAGTGCCGTTTATCGCGAGACGCTCGAGAAATGGATGCAGGAAGAGAAACCCTATTTGAACCCTGAATTCCGTTTGCTGGATATGCGTCAAGTGTTACCGCTGAATAGAACGTATCTCTCCCGGTTGATTAACGACGAATACGGGTGCTCTTTCTACCAGTTCGTGACCAATTACCGCATTGAGGAGGCCAAGCGTCTGATGCGTGAGCATCCGGACATGAAAATGCAGGACGTAGCGGAGCAAAGCGGCTTCTCTTCGCCTACTGTCTTCGGGCGTATCTTTGCGCGAGAGACAGGTCTTACTCCTCGTGAATGGAACACGAAAAACGACAATCCGTAAAAAAATCACCTTTTTTTCGACTCTCTGTCAGTAATTGCCTCTATTTCTTGCATATACGCAGGAAAAGAGGTACTTTTGCACGAAATTTTGTTAAATTATTGCTTAGGCATCATGTTAAGTAGATTTTATAAATATGTTTTTGTGGTTGCAGGTCTTCTGTTCTCCCTTGGGGCTTTCTCGTCGCAGGCGGAGAAACTGGAGATGGTGGCGCTGAAGAATAATCTGCTCTATGATGCAGCGCTGACGCCGAACCTTGCTGTCGAGATTCGTCTGGCGCCCAAATGGAGTATGGAACTCGGCGCGGGCTTCAATCCGTTCCCGCTCGATGATACGAAATTCCCGAAGTGGCGCCATGTGGCCGCATGGATAGCTCCGCGATACTGGTTCTGTAATGTGTTCAACCGCGGGTTCTTCTCTTTCAACGCGGCGTATGCTCACTATAATGTAGCCGGAGGTAAATATCCCTTGGGCTGGATGTACAAGAAAGTGCTCGATAATCGTTATCAGGGCGATGCGGTAATGGCGGGTGTTAGTTTCGGTTGGCATTTTGCTATTTCTCCGCATTTCAGTGTTGAACTGGAGGCCGGCGCAGATGTCGGCTATACTTGGTACACGGAGTTTGAGTGTAAACATTGCGGTGCGCAAAAAGCGCAAGAGGGCAGTTGGTTCGCGCTCCCGAAAGTGGGCGTCAATCTCTCCGTTCCTCTCGGCGGCGATGAATTGTCGCTGGCTAAACGTTGTGATTGCGAGAAATTGGATAGCAAGCCTGCCGAACCGGAAGAGCCTGCAGAAGAAGTGGTGGAACCGGTAGAGGAACCGAAGGATACCGTCGTAGAGGAAGAACCTCGTGAACCGTTGTTGGCGGCGGAGAAACTGCCGATGCCACAGATGAAACCGACTCCTGCTGAACCGTTTGTGCCTGTCTTTGCGGTACAAGGAGATGCCATGTATCACTTGCGTAACCGCCTGCTGCGCAGCGAAGAAGCGTACGAACCGTACGACCCGAGTATGGCGCTTAGTGCCGACCCGCGTAATGTTTTCGTTTATTTCGATGTCGATGTGGCGAAAATGGACCGCTCGTTCTTGAAGAACGACTTGTTGATGGATAGTATCATGAATATCCTGGGCGATGCGATGGAGGATTCAACAATCAGTATCTCGCATGTCCGCATCGTCGGCTTCGCTTCGTTTGACGGACGTCTCAGTTATAACGAGCGCCTGGCGGGCACTCGTGCACAAACTATTAAGGAATACATGCAGAGTATCTATCCCGAATTGCAGGACAGCGTCTTTGCGGTCTGCAACGGAGGAGAGAGTTGGGCGGATTTGAAACATGGATTGCAGAGCGTGGAGTTTGAGGGACGTGACGAAGTGCTGCAGATCATGGAATCGGAACCCGATTACGATGCTCGCGAGAAGAAAATCAAGGCGCTCCATGGTGGAGCCACTTACCGCTATATGCGTGATGAATTGAAACATATACTCCGCAACCTCGGTTGCATAACGATATTTTATGAACTAAAATGATTAGAAATAATCAGACAAAATTAGAAAAATTAGAAAACAACAAAAAAACAACAACAAAATCAATTAACTCAATTTATTAACCCTAAACAAAAATGTTACAACAAATGAAAAAGATGACATTTTTAGCTTGTGCAGCTATGCTGACAAGCGCAATCGCTTTTACGGGATGTAATAGCGAGCAAAATGCACCGGAGAAACAGGCTGAAGTTGTAAAGACTCAGTTCTCCATCGCTCTTCCGAACCAGCTGAACAATGGTGCACGCCGTATGCCGAAGGAATCGGTTTTGAAAGATGGTTTGACCGATTTCAAAGGAATGAAAGACATCATTCTTGTTCCGTTTGCAAAACAGGGTGTTCCCGGTAGCGGTGACGTTCGTCTCTCTACCAACATCGCTTTGGATGCTTTTACGCAAGCATCGGAACCGCTTATTACTTCTGCAAATGCTAAATTGTATGATGATGTCGCTATTCCTCTGTCCACCGGTTCGTTCATGTTCTACGCTCAGGCTAATGTAGATCAAAGCGACGCAGCCGCAAAATTCAACGTAGGTTCAATCGTACCGAGTGATCTTACTCTTGAGCCTTCTACGTTCACTTTCAATCTGGAGCCGATCCAGGGTGCTAATTATGTTAATGCACTGGCTGCTTCTCAGTCGGGTGGTAAACTGTTGGCTTATCTGAACAGCGTAGCCTCTGCTGAAGATGCTGCTCACAAGAAATGGTATGAATATACCGATGCGGACAATGCTGCGATGAAGGCTATGTTTGACTCTGCCTATTCTCAGTTGAAATATTTGTCTTCTTTCGGTGTAGCACGTGTTATGAGCGATCTCTACAAATCCTTGGAGCCGCTTGCAGCTTCCAACACTCTGGCTGCCAATATCCGTACGGCTATCAACAATGCAACATATGTTGATAACATCACCTCTAATGTAGTTACGTTGCAGACCGCCATCAACAACTTCCCTGGCGATATCAATCTGCCGGATGGTGCTATCAGCATTGCATGGAATAAAACCGATCATGCGTTCGAAGAGGGTATCTATCCTAATATGACGGATCCGGCTAAGTTTACTTATCCGGCAGCATTGTGGTATTTTGTTGCATCCCCGATTAAGACTTCGAACACATCGAAGCAAACAATGTATGATGGTGCAAATAACTGGACTACCATTCTTGCCGCTCACAAAGACGCTGTTTCTGTTAACTCGAGAACACGCGCCGTGGCAATCCAAGAACTTATTCAGTTTGCGGTAGCTCGTTTGGATGTGACAGTTAAGTTGGCTCAGGCTACGATGGTGGATAATAGTGACCGTGCGACGGGCGTAGCAACCAATGTAGACTGCACCGCCGGTTTCCCTGTAACTGCAGTATTCGTCGGTGGTCAGCAAGCTGTTGACTATTCCTTCACCAGCACTGCTGCAGGTACAGAGTATACTATTTATGACAAGGTTATGGCCTCTAATACTATGAAGGCTGCAACTGCGGCTTCTGCTGTTAACCATACATTGGTTTTGGCTAACGGTACCCAGAAAGTACGTGTTGCCGTTGAGCTTCAGAATGAAATCGGAGATTTCTATGGTTTTGAGAACCAGTTGATTCCGCTTCATGGTAAATTCTATGTAGTAGCAGAGTTGGATCCGACTACCATTGCTGCAGCTAGTGACAAGACGAATGGCCATGTCTTCAAGCAGGACTTCACCACTCTGGCTAATTTGACTCTTGGAAACCTCCGCAAGGCATACAGCACGCTGCCTGACCTGCGTACTCCGCAACTCGAACTTGGTTTCTCGGTTGACCTGTCATGGCAAGAGGGTAATACCTATAATGTTAACTTCGAATAATCAATGCTGAAAAGCTATTGAAAATTTATCAATACATAGTATTGTTTCTTTTCGCTGTTGTAACGGCAGGTTGTTATCTTATTGATGACGACCTGTCCGTTTGCGGCGCGGATTATCTCATCCATTATCGCATGAACCTCGTTACTGAGGTGAATACCACTATTGATGAGAAACTATCGTCGGATATGGAGAAACCGGTAGCCGATGCGCTTAAACTATGGGCCGAACCGTATTTCATGGGCCATGCGCATGACCTGGATATGAGCTTCTTTTCCTTGGATGGAACCGACGAACTATTAGAACACAAAAGCGATATCATCGACGCCAGTCAGAAATCCTATACGCTCTATATCCCGCGTATGGACTATCAACATCTGGCGGTGGTGAATATCAAGGACAATGAGAACGCCGGTCTCATGGGAGGCCAGTTTGCTTCGTCTATGTGTATAGCCCAGCGCGAAGCAGATACGCTGCCTTCCCACAACACGGCGATATACACGGCTCGTCTGCCTATGTATATGCCGGAGAATGATAGCGATTTGTCGTTCAACGTACATTTATATATGGCATCGTGCGCGGTAGCTATCGTCCAAACCAATCAAAGCACCACGTCGCTTCGGATGGCGAAAGTGCTACTGAGCGGAACAGCATCGCGATTCAGTATTAATGACAGTTTGTATACGTTCAATCACACTGCTCTCATTCGTGCGGAAAAAGTGCTGGATAATTGTTATGCTATGCTTTCACTTCCCTCGCGGGATTCAATAACAGGTACAAGCGGTATGCAGGCCCGCGCCAAACGTGCAGACGAAACACTCTGGCAACTCAAGGTGTATATCCCGACAGCGGATAGCAAAGTGACAGAGACCGTTCTCTCGTTCCCTTACCCGCTTAAGGCCGGCACGATGGAGATAGTTAAGATAGAGGCACAGGAAGACGGCTCTGCGGTTGTGATTGGTAATCCCGATGTGGGAGCATCTGTCACGCTGGATTGGAAAGAGGGCAATGAACACGATGTGATAACCGGATAATGAAGAAGACAGGATATATATGGCTGTTGATGCTGTTGTTGGCTTTAGCCGGATGCAGCAATGAGGAACCTTCACAACAGGTGGAGCTGCCTATATCTATCTGTCTGCCGGCTAACGAGGTGCAGGCAGCGCAGTATTCTCCTGCGCGCCGCGTCATGGGAGATCCTGGGCAAGCGGAAAATTTCTTCTTTCCTCATCATCTCTATGTAGCGGTGGTGAAGCAAAACAACGACAACACCTGGTCTATCTGGGAGATTATTGAGCGCACATTGACGGATGCGGATTGGAAGGCAAGGAGATATACAGGATCGCTACCTACTGCGGGAGACAGTATCTATCAATATACGGAAAACATTAACCTGATGTTATCCTCTACGGATAAATTCAAGGGGCATGTGTATGCGATAGCTTCCTTTAAGAAACTGACGTTCAACCGCGCTTTTACCAAAGCCGGTTTAGGAACAGTAGAGAATTTGCTGAATATAACGTTTGATGCTTCGCCGGATACGATTCAGAAGAATTTGCAGCATATTTATTCGACGCCGTATAATCTGAAAGTATCCGGGGAGTATTTTGGCAAATTCGACAGTCGATATCAGAGAGTACCGAAACTGGACTTGCTGCTTTACCACGTCGCAGCAAAAGTAGATATCAAATGGAACGTGGTGGATAGTGTGAGGATTAATAAAGCCAATCCGTCAGCGGCGGTTCGTTTGACTTACATGGAGGCACGGCGTTTATTCGACGGCGATGCGTATTGCTTCAAACCCTTGCGGAACACGTTGCCGGCAGTACCGACATCCGATGGATATGATATTCGCAATATGGTGACGCCGACAGACGAAGGGCTTTGGTGGGAAGGAAGAAAATATTTCTACACCATCCCTTATACTGTAGAAGGAAAGCCGGGCTATTTCCCGCTTCAGATGCTGATGAAGACCAATAATAGTGACGGTAGTGGATATGAATTGACGCTGGAGCAGGCGATGGATACCACGCGCGTGTTCGTGCCCTGGCTGCGCGGCATATTCATGTTTACAAAACCATTAGAAAACAAAACAGAGACAAAAACCATTTAAAAATCGGATTATAAATATCATAGGGAGAAGAAAAGTGCTGAGTAACCGAAGAAACATATTAGTTGTAGTATTATTAATAATAATGAACGTGTGTGCGTGCGTATGCGCGTACGCGCAAACCGATACGATTCGTTACGTGCGCGAGGACGGCGATTTCAGCAACGACGGGCGCTCGTGGGCTACGGCTAAAAACAGGGTGCAGGACGCTATCAACGACCTGCGCGACTACCTCCATGCCAATAACCTTCAATCCGGCTCGGTCTATATTGCCGCCGGTACCTATTCGCCTACCGAGTCCACCGAGGCGGCGGGAGGATCCATGCTCCATACGGCGTTTAAGATATACGGAGGTATCCATGTATATGGTGGTTTCAATCCCGATGCACCGGAGAGCCATCCTTCCCTCCGCCGGATGGTGAACAACAAACTGGTAAAAGATAACTGGGCGAGAATGGACGGAGGTACGATCTCTGCCGAAGATATAGCCGCACAGTGGGATCTGAAGTACAAGACTATCCTGGACGGAAACCACTCGCCCAGTCCGGTCGTTTTTGCCTACGATAGTATCCGCGGACGGTATAACGTCACCTTCCCCGCCAGCTCCTACCACGTCGTATGGTTCGCTACAAACGGCAAATACGAGACTGCTAACGACAGCGTGGCTTCCCATTTCAAGCCCCTCGACTCTCCGGCGTCTCTGGACGGCTGTGTGATCCGGAACGGTAATGCCTCCTCGCGCAGTACTACAATCCGCGAGCATACGGCGTACGGCGGTGGTGTCTATATGGTCGGAAACTCCGAGCTGCGCAACTGTACGGTGGAGAAATGTAACGCTACGATGCGCGGCGGCGGTGTCTATCTGGACGGCGGCGGCGTGGTGGAGTTCTGTTATATCCATACATGCCAGTCGCCGGGTGTAGGTGTCGTACAGGGATACGGAGGAGGCGCATGTATCGACTATGAAGGCTCGGTGGGACACAGCCATATCACCAACTGCGCCGCGCGATGCGGAGGAGGACTGGTGATCGGCCATATACCGAGCGAATATCCTGTGGATAGGGGTATCAGCTTTTATTCGCCCTTCGCTACCGCCTGCGTAATCAATAATAACACAGCAGCAGCCGAGGCGGGAGCTATCTATCTCGCCGAAGGAGGCGTCATCAACCACTGTACCGTCACGGCTAACAACTGTATCGGTCCCGATGTCACCTATTACGGCCGACGCCACGGACGCACAGGAGGTATTTATATCCGCGATTGCGGTATGATATACAACTCCGTCTTCTGGGGCAACAAATGCGCGACGAACAATGATATCCAGTTCGCCTCCGTGCGACAGGTAGCAGATACAACGGGACATAAGATTTTCGTCTATCATACGGCGTTTATGAACCATGATATATCCGACTGGACAGGCGTTCAGAAGGAAGTGGTCTTCTCGCTGGATAAACATAACCTGCCCCTTCAGGGATCATCGAACAACTTCCCGTGTTTCTTCTCTCCTACGGTGAACCCCGATAATTGGAGTGAACCATCGCTACCGGGTGCCGGTGTGTTCAAAAAACTGGTGGCGGATAATAACTTAAGTGCCATCCCGGGACCCCGTATCTGGCACCTGACCTCCTATTCGGCGCTGGACCAGAAGGGAGTCCAGGTGACGGACGCTATCCAGGGAGTCTCCCAATGGATTCTCCATGCCCATACCGACTATGGTGTAGTAACCAACCCCTTCCGACCTGTTTCGACTCTGGGTGCTCTGGTGCGCCGGTCTGATCCAGTCACCTATGCGCTGATAGCCCCGCAGGGACAGGAGGGCAGAGCCGGCGGTGCCGCTATCCCGACAATCTTCATCGATCCGGGCCGTAAGGGCGTGTTCGACGCAGAAGGGAAATTTGTCTATCAGGATAAAGAAGGCTATTCCTGGGACCACCCTATCCGCGATATAGGCGAGGCGATCCAGTTCTTCCGCCAATACCTGGTGGATGATCCGGGAGGCACCCACCATTATATGCTCCCAGAGCTGGAAGGAGGGCTTCCTACGGGCGAGAAACAGCGGTATGACTACGTCCAGATCCTGGTGAAGGAAGGTACGATCAACACCGCCGGACCGGGTAACTACCTGGATAAGAATATCCGTACGGCGGCGGTACGCGTGGAGAGCCATATGCGTCTGTACGGCGGCTACCCTGTTTCGCTGACCGGCACCGACACCGGCACCCGCAATCCCCGCGACTATGTGACTACCATCACGGCTAACGTCACCGGTATCGGCGGCACGAGGGGCTATGAGAACAACTCCGCCCACGTGATCGCCATGGTCAACGTGGAGCATGCCATAGTGGACGGCTTCACCCTCGCCGATGCCAACACCCATAATATCCTCTACAGCCATTCCGCTCCGGCGGGCGGCGGCGTGCTCGTCAATAATGTCTCTATCGATCCGGAGAAACGTATCGACATGACGGGCAACCAACTGCGCAACTGCGTTATCACCAACTGCTCTTCGCCGAAAGGCGCGGCAGTCTATGTCAACGGCGAGCACAAGCATGCTGACGGGACGGTTTGTTACGCGGAGCTGAAGATGGTCAACTGCGTCATCCGTAACAACATGGCGGACTATCAGGGAGAAGGAGGTACCATCAACGACCACGGTATCATCACCGCTAACGGACGAGCATATATAGAGGTGGAGCACTGCGACGTGGTCAACAACGTAGGATACCCCTTCAAGGCGGATAGCAAACAGACGGAGAGCGACGATCCTATCACCTGTTCCCACCCCGAGCACTCCTACCACTCTTTCCATGGCTTCATACGGGTCAATAACTCCCTCATCTTCTGTAACGGAGACCGGCCGCTGGATAACCGCGGTAATCTGGGTACTACCGCTAAAGTGATGTCCGTCTTCCCGGACGGACAGAGGTACGTGTTCGGCGAATATAATATGTTTGATGAGGACCTTCGTCTGCAGATCGATTCCGCAGGCAAGGTTTGCCCGCGTGGTTTCTTCGATCCCGATTTCAGTTACTCCGTGCCGGCTGATTTCCTGCCTGCCGGCAACTCGTTCGGCTCGTCGCTGAACGCATCCCTGCCCTCGGAGAAGAACAATCAGGCTATCTTCACCCGCACGGACAATACCGCTTCTACCTACCCGGGATTTGTGAACCCGAGCCGTAACGTAGGTAACTCTACCAACGGCGACAAACCGCTCTACGGAGGTACTGTGTCGTACGCTCCGCTGACCACCAACCCTTGCGTCAACGCCGCTAATGCTTCGTATTACACCGCGGCGGACAACTACGACCGTACCGATAATAACGTCCGCTCTTTCGGCGGCGATCCGGATATAGGCGCTATCGAGAACACCGACCTGCCGATCAGCGGTTCGGTTATCTATGTCACGCCGAATGGCGCCGGTAAACGCGACGGCTCGTCTTGGGCCAACGCCATTGCCGGTAACACTGTGTATGTACTGAATGATATAGCCGGTCCAGCATTGGCTACGGGCGACCAGATAGACCCGGAGCTTACTTGCAACCGTGTCCTTGACAGCGAAGGCAACCCGATCCTCACTACCAATGAGAAATACAACGGCGGTTGGGGTAGAGTTTGGATGAATACGCATACCATTTATTCTACTACCCATGATGCTACAGTACACGATTATATTACCTATAAGAGTATCTATTATGGTGGCGCTGGAGATGGGGAAGGACGCGAAGTCGTAGATAGTCTGCGAGAGAGTAGAGAATCACTTCCCGATGGAGAAGGTGTTATCAGTATACCCGAAGGCTTTGTCCCCGGAACTTATGATGATCCGCGCTATCCGTATGGAGAGATTTCCGGTGCGTCGCGTACATTCTGGAGAGCCAATCCGTACGCAGGAACTTCCAGCTCCTATAACATAAATTCTTTCATCACCGCTTGCCAGTCAAACGGATGGATTAACAATACCCGCGCGGAGCGGTATGTGGGAGGTCTTCAGTATGCAGTAGAGAAAGCGTCTGAGGCGAACAAAACTTATCATAGCGACTCCGTACAAGTATGGGTTGGTGCCGGCACGTATAATGACTATAAGGGATTCGTTATGCGTGATTCGGTTACGGTATTGGGCGGTTTCCCGGCTACCAAGTATAAATCCCCGGGTATTACGGAACGTCAGGCATTGATGTCGGATGTGATAAATATCCCTAAATCCAAACCGGCAGAGAAACTCAATGCAACGGACTATGAGTCGATTCTGCAAATTTCGGAAGTCAACCCCAAAAGAGACAATACGCACTTGGAGACAAATGCGGTCAAGTACTGGGACGATGATATTGATTTCGTGGAAAATACCACCATAACCGGAGAAGTAGAAGCCGACCGGGTTGTTACTCGTGTATATACATGGCAAACGAGTGAAACAGTAGAAGATGTGACCGCCATCTACTATCAGAATTCTACTTTCCACGATAATCAAATCCAAAATGAAGACACAGTGGGAGATTTCCATTCGTTGGATTTCGGTACAGCTACAGTTGAAAAAGATTGTTGGCACCTCACCTATACCGGAAACGCAAGTACATCTGGCAGCAATGGAGTTATCGGTAGATATGAAAAGAACCAGATGTGTACCGAAAATAATTCCAATGCAGATATATATCAAAATGGATCCACCGTTGGTAAAACGACCAAGAATTGTTTAGCCCTCCGTAATGGATCTTTATCTGGGGTTAAGATATGGCAGACGATGAAAAATGTACCTGCAGGTTATTATAGGATAGTAGTTGATATGAATGCCTATTATCGTTCGGGTACAACCGTCAAGTCGGGCAATTTACCCACCGGTGTGAATTTTATAGTTCTTGCCTCTAACGGAGATACACTTCTCAATGAGCCGATAAATGCTAAAGGCAAGGTGGGAACTACTGGTTCGAAAGACTTAAGCCGGTGGCAGTTAAATCGATATACGTTTAATTTCACCCAACCTGCAGTCGGCTCGTTGAAAGTAAGCATAGAGATAGACGACTTGAATTCTTCGAAAGGAAATAACCGCGAGGCATTGATGGAGAATTTCAAGTTAATCCATGTAATGCCCGGAAATACATATAGCCAAACGGATTATTCGGATGTAAGAACGCAGCATCCCGGTTCAACGGGTAGTTCATCCTCTACTTATTCTTCCACTGCTGCCACCCATCGTTCGACGCTCCGTAAACGTGTCTTGACGATGCCGGATGTATGCGTACCTACGTTTGGCGGTGGAGGTATTGGTGATCCTGTTGTGATGGGACAAGCATTTACCAATGACGCCCTGCCACACACCGACCGTGTTTGGGGACCGACCAAAGCCCTGCGTACAGCTGCTACTCTTACCAAACAGGAGGATTCGCATTATGTGGAGTATAATGAAGCTACTTGGGATGGCTTTACCATTCGTCACGGGTTCCTTTACGATGAAGCTATGGCGCATGGCGGTGGCGCCGGTGTGAATATGTATGAAGGTGCACATCTGCGGAACTGTATCGTCATAAATAATGTGTCTGCCTGCCAGCGTGTAAAAGGTGCGGGAATGTTCTGCGATGGGGCTACATCGACTATTGAAGGTTGCTTTGTACTCAATAATACTTCTACCCGAGGAAGTGCTTCGGCTCTTATGGATAATCAGATATTTGCCGGCGGTATGTTTATGTACGAGGGAACGTGCTTCAACTCCCTATTTGCTAATAACTATTCGCAAGGCTCCGCCGGTGGTTTGGGTTTCTGTGTGGGACGATTCTTCAATAATACCATCGCATATAATACCGCTACTCTTGTAGAAGGAAGTATCAGTGGTGGTGCTATCTCCTTGGCTACCTCTTCTAACCCGAACCTTTTTGTAGCAAACACGATTATCTTCGGAAATAACGGTATTGCTATCCGTGACCGTAATGCCGGAGTTGACAAAGTGAACCCATTCCTCTATTGCTATATCCAGTCCGCAGCTGCTCAGCCAAATGCGACCACTAAAAATAATGTATATAACTGGAGCGAATCCGCAACGAGCAACTATGGTACAGGAAACACTTTCCTCAATGGAATAGCTCCTTCGGCAGCCAACACGCCTTTTGCTGCGGACTTTGATGAATCAGGCAACTATGTAGCCGGTCGTGCCGCTTCGCTCAACGACTTCCGTCTGCGCGACGGTATAGGTTGCGTCAACCATGGTACTGAGGAATTCGCCGGCGAGTTCTATACCGCGCTAAGTCACAAAGGCCTGAGCGATTCGCAAATCCGAAACTCCTTCATCTATAAGAGCGTAGAGGCAGCGGAACTGCCGGATAACGATGTAGCGTTCGCCGACCGTGTGCAGGACTGCCAGATAGATATCGGTGCGTACGAGTTCGACGGAACGAAAGACATCCGTCCGGATACTACTACCCATCCGGGTAAGGCGCTCTTCTATATCACCTACGATTCGCCGGGTGGCGACGCTACCGGCCGTTCGCCGGAGAACGCCGCATGCCGACAGAAACTGCAGAAAGTGCTGGATGCCGCAGGGCGGTACAAGTACAAACTGATGAGCGAATCGGCATATAATCTTGTAGATCCGGATCCGAAAGCGGATTATCCCGACAAGAGTTGGACCGTAGAGGTTTGGCTGGAGGGCGATAATACCAACTGTACCACAAGTGAGCATTATGCCGCATGGTACACACCTACACGCTCTACCAAGCACGATATTCCGTCTATCGAGGATAACCCCTTGGACTATTCGTTCATTATCCCGCATGGCGTACAGGTGAAGGGAGGTTATACCTCTCAGTTCTACCACTACGAGGATGCCGCGGGCGATACGGTAGCAGCAGACACTCCGGGTGCAACCGTTGTGGACGAACGCGACCCGCTCAGCTACCGCTCCGTGCTATCGGGTAAGATCACGTCCAACACCGGAGCGGAAGGTAACTGCTACCACGTAGTCACCTTCACCAACAATCTCTTTGGTCTGAACCAGAAAAAACTCGACGAGGGAGACCAGTTAGCCGCATTCTCTTCGCTTTCGGACGCGGAAGACCACCGCGCGGTGCTCGACGGACTGTTTATCGAGGACGGATATGCCGACTCGCCCGATGACGAGGACCGTATAGGTGCCGGTGCCGTAGTCACCGGATACGCACATATACGAAACTGCGTGGTGAAAAACAACACGGCGGGTAACTACGGAGGCGGACTGTATCTCAAACCGCAAGCACTCGTCAGCGGTACGATCATCAAGAAGAACACCGCCGATGTGGGAGGAGGCGTCTATATAAAGGCGCCCGCAGTAGCTGTCGCTGATTCGCTGGCGCATATATTCACTACTACCATCTGCGAGAACTCCGCTAACACCACCGCCGGTGGTATGTGGTTCTATGAGACCAACGCACGCGTCAACTCGTCCGTCCTATGGCATAACCGCGCTAACGACTTCGCTAACGTCTCCGGTACCTTCACACGCGCGAACGACAATACCGACTATCCCTTTATCTACTGCGGCGTAGAGTCACGACGGCTCGAAGGTCTGGGTAACATCGAACTCTCGCCGAGCGAGACGGAAGGTGTGCGGTGGGACCAGGCGGATCCCTTCCGTGCAATTCTCTATTACCCGATAGAGATGTCTTCCACCCTCTCGAGATCCGGTATGACGTATGCCGAATGGACTAATGCCAGAGGCAAATACCCTACCTTGGAGACCGCCGATATTGCCGGCATCTGCCGTACACAATGGGAGATACCGGGTATTGACCGTGGATACAGCTGGACGGACACACTCGTCGTCAAGAACAACGACTTTATCGAGATGGGAGCACGCGCGCTCAATAAGAATTTCGAGGTCGATGTGGATGAGACATATATCATGCGTCGTCTCTATGTTATGCATACCGACCTCCTCAACTCCGAGGCGGCACGTGCCCTGCAGGATAATACCCTCAATAACGATACCGCGAATATGTACCGCCAGATGGGATCCTGCACCCTCAACCCCTTCCACCGTCTCGGCGACGCCTTTGACTATATCATCGCAACGAGAAAGGCGGAGCCGGCTAAATACCGCAACGCACGATTCGAGGTATATGTAGAGAAAGGTACCTATTATCCTTACCATAACGCCTACGGCGAGCAGGACGAGGTGCGTACCAACACCTTCCTCATCCCCGAGGGCACTACCGTCATCGGTGGTATCAACTCCCAGAAACCCGGACATAACTATGGCCAGGCGGGGTATATCGACAAGTTTACCAACACCAAGATAGGCGACGGCTCCAATGTGACGGTCAATGTTCGGAAACTCGATGGTACCACCACCTCTTATACCATCAATTATGCGCTGGCGGACAGCATCCGCATGCGCAACGAGAACCACCGCTCCATGAGCGACTATAACCTCAACTCCATCATCGAGCCCTGGGAACTGGAGCGCCAGACGATTCTGTCGGGTAATGTGGTGTCCGGAGAAGATTTCACACACGTCTATCACGTCGTCACGGTCCATGCCGACTCGGCTAAGATAGGACCGCAGCCCCTGCGATACAAGAAAGCGAATCTGGATGCAGACTGGGAGGGAGGAACGCCGGTCTTCTCCGAACCGATAGCAATGAATAAGCCGGAGGACTTCGATAAGGAGTGCGACCTATCCGTGTCCGCACGCTCTATCATTCTCGATGGTATCACGATCACCGGCGGATACGCCAACCATGTGGATACATCGGATATCAACCGGCATAAGTACCACGCAAAGACCTATTTCCGAGGTGGTGGTATCTTCATTGATGGTAACTGGACCGAGAGTTTTGAAACAGGGCACGCCATTCCGAATGTGACCGACCCCGCTAAACATAATATTCCTATCATCGTCCGGAACTGCATGTTCACGGATAATATGGCGGGCAACGGCGGCGCGATATACTCCAATGGTAATATCCACGTCTATAGCTCCCATTTCACCCAGAATTACTCCCAAGGACCTATGGCACCCGAGGACACCCTCTATATCCCTTGGTCCGCAGGAGGATGTATTGCGGCTAACTCCTATTGCGGTATCGTCAACGTGCTCTTCGATAACAACGAAGCACGTAGAGGTCTCTATCCTATCACGGTGAAAGGACCGGATGAGATTCCTAACGCCGATGCACGACAGGGATTCGGAGGAGTCCTCTCTATCGCCGAAAACGCCAAACTGCGCGCCGCTAACTGCCATTTCATGCGAAACAAAGCGGTGGCGTACTCCGCGGTGTATAATTTCAAACCGAATAATGAATACGAATACGCGGACGACAAACAACTGGTCTTCAACTCCATCTTCTGGGGAAATGAGGTGTCGGATATAGAGAGCATTGACGAACTGGAGTACAAAAAGAAACCCTCCCAAGCCGCTATCGACTCCTTCAAAACAGTCTATAAACCATCCCGATCCGGCGTCTTCCATTATGACGGCGCAGAATGGGACAAATATGAGAAACTATTCCATGAGTACGACAGCCTGTATAACCATTATGCAGCGGAGGAAGATACCTTTAATATCGCGGTTACCTCCAAACTCGCTGACCTGCGCAAGCAGGGCGATATGATAGAGGGACTCTATTTCTGCTCCTATCGCCGGACCTATGGACCGTCATCTATGCGGCCCGACAAAGAAGGCTATCTCTTGACGCAGGTGGAACAACGCGCCTATAAGGACCCAAGAGGACTTAAAGTGCCCCTCAAACCCAATGCCGCTGGCGACAAGGTGGAGGACTATGATAACCTCTTCTCCTATGTCAAAGGCAATAACAACGTACTCATCAACCGTGTCAACACAGCGGCGGACGGACCTAACTTCAAACAACCTTCCTTCGTCGCCGGCGTGGACGGATATATGCAGAATGCGGACTGGCTCCTGAGCCGTATCAACCTAACTACCGATCAGGGCTGGGGACATCTCAAACAGAGCGTGACACGACCCATCCTGCATTATATCACCAAATATACCGGCGCAACCCAATATCCGGATACAACTGCGGCGCTGACTGCTGCGAGGGAGGAGAATAGCAAAGCGACTATGAAAGATGTCTATCCCATCAAAGGATCACCGGCTGCTACTTTCGCAGGAGTAACACAACCCGATACGGCGATGTATAACTTCCTTGCCGCACGTACCGTCGCGCACTTCGGTGATACCATCACCCCCTATATTCCTATCGGCAGCGACCAGTATATGACCTATAGCCGTACCTCCGGTGAAGAGACCGTCTCCGGGGAGATGTACCGTATCTCGCCTAACCCGAAACTGAGGGTGGAGGACGTGTATATAGACATGGGCGTGTATGAATACCAGTATGTCCAACTGGATCTCAACGGAAACGAGGTGGACACTGTCTGGGTGGCTACCACGCAGAAGGGACTCAAACACGACGGCCTCACCTGGGAGACGCCTACTACCGACCTCCAGGCCGCTATTGACCTCCTCATGTCGTCCCATAACAACCACGATAAGTATGTCTGCTTCCTCGGCGATTCCGTCCAGAGTTTTGCTCCTACCAATGTGATCGACAACCGCAGAGCGTTCGTCCTAACCTCCAATGCCATCGCACCCCTCCTGCCGGATAGCGCTTACGCCGATACGGACTACGCCGTGAAGAGTATTTCCTTCCTCGGCGGATATAGTTACGATGTGAAGGATGCACCGCGAGACCCGCACGCGAACCCCACCACTATCGAGATGCTGAATATAGGCCACCAGAACCAACTCAACCAGCTCTTCGTCATCAACGATATGACACGTATCCAACTGCAGGCGAACTGGATGGGAGAGTTGACTACACGCGACAAAGTGGCGATACCCGTTCTCTTCGACGGAATCACCTTCATCAATCCGTACTCCGTCAAAGATCAGGAAGCGGATAGCAGCACCAATATAGGCGGTATGGTCACTATGCGCGGTGGTGCAGCCATCTATTACCGCTGGCAACGACAGTACGAGACACCGGATGAGGGAGGAGAAGGAGTCTTCACACCTAATTTCAACAAAGCGCTGCGTCCGGATTCTGCAGAGGTGGACGGTAAGAAAATAGCGCTGCCTAAACTGACGATCTCCAACTGTATCTTTATGGACAACGGAGCACGCACGGACGATAAGAAAGCCCGGTCCTCGGCGGTTCGTATCGACCAAGGCGGAGGCTCGTCCCTTATCGTCAACAGCCTCTTCCACTCCAATGCCGGAGCACCGGTATATGCCAAACGATACGATGTGGTAACCGGAGAAAACGACCTCGCTACCGTGCCAAACGATGTAGTGGTGATGAACTCTACCTTCGCCCTCAACGACGGACATATCACCCTCCTCTCGGATAGCAGCAGGGTGCATAACTCGCTTATCTGGCTGGATGACCTCGCCAATGATACTTTGGTTCAACTTGAACTCAATGATGCTCAATGGGACAAGGGTGCCAATAAGAATAGGATAGGTGTGGCCAACCGCGTAACGGATAATGCTATCTGGGGCTGTTTCAAGGCGGGCGATGAGACATACAATAATGATTCGCTGTCAACGGATAATAATGATGTCTTTACCGGACCTTGCTTCTCCAAACCGATAGTTGATGCTGCCACTTCAACGCAGCGCCGCGCGCGTAGCTTTAATCTTAATCCGGGTGTGCAGACGATGAATAGGGCGGATACGACTCTATATCGCTCTCTCGTCTTTATCCCTCAGTATCCGGATTCGATTGCCGAATCGGCTACCAGCTGCTGGCGCAGACCGATAGGATTCAAATCGACACCCGTCTATAGACTGGCTAACGATAGTGACTTGGCGTCCAAGCCGCGTCTGTCCGGCATAGGTATGGAGCGAGGAGCATACGAGTGCCTCGCTGTCCTCCAGCGTGTATTGTATGTGCAACCTAACAGGCCGGCTGCTACGGCTGGAGATGGATCGTCTTGGCTCAAACCGTTCGGACAAGGACAGCTGCAGAATGCTATCGATGCTGCCGCCGTATATACCTATTTTAATAAGGATGCGGATAGGGAAACACGAAAAGCATACGTCTTTGTCAAGGGCTCTTATGAGGCTCAGGATAAGTATGATATTGTAGCGCGGGATGGTGTCAATATTTATGGTAGCATACCCGGTAACTTCAATGATACGGCTTGGCTCGATCCGGAGGAAAATCAGTTTACTAACATCGGATGTCAGCATTATATCAATTATGTTCGTGCGATCACTACCGGAGTCGCTTCTCAGGATGCTAATCCGACTCGTATCGCATCGGTTTCTACAGAGGGCGGTAATGATTATGCAACCGGGTTCATGATAGATGGCTTCGTTATCACCAATCCGGGGACCGCACTCTCCAAGTCGCCGATAATCTTTGATAAGTCCTACTCCGTAATGCGTAATTGTATCGTCACCGATATTAAAACAACGGGCACAACGCCTGTGGCGGATATCCAGAACGGATTGATATATAATTCCTTGTTCTATGCCGATACAGCGTCTGCTATTGTCCGGCTCGGAGAGCATGGATTGCTGTTGAATAATACGATTCTGACTGCAGCGGACACTGATACTCCGGTATTGGCATCCGATGCAAATGCAGTTGTCAATACAATATCCGGCTATAAACCGAATCTACATTGCTTCGCGCCTTATCTCACGCAAGACAATGCATATACATTGCCGTCTTATCTCACGCAGAATGCGGCCTTGGCATATCAGCTGCATGAGCATTCCAATGCCATCAATACCGGTGTGGAGATGGCTAATCTGCCTGCCGCTTTCGATATCTATAAAGCGGATAGTACCGTTCATTTCGGCCATGACCGTGATATACTTGGTAACCCGAGACGATTCGTTACGGTCGATAAAGGTGCATTTGAGACATGGCGCATCGAGCCGGGACAGGTGGCGGAAATAACCGCGAGAACAAATCCGGTAATTACAATTGAGGAAATCAATACTGCCAAGGCGGAGAATAGACTTCAGGATGCCTTCATGGAGCATTACGGAGGGCATCTCTATCCGCATCGTGGCTCTGTTGTATATCTCATGGATAGCAGTGCTATTACCATGCAGTATGAGGAGGAAGATTTTGTGGACTTCAATGATAACGCTATTATCTTCCGTCCGGGATATATGCTGCTCAAGCCGGGAGCATCCTTCTATGGCAATGGGCATGATGTGCAAATGAATTATCTCGCAGCCGAGAAGCGCTTTGTCAACCAGCAATACTCGATGACTGCCTTCCCGTTTGATTATTCGGTAGAGGATGTGATTGCTACTACCTATTATCCCGCGGCGGATTCGCTTGCACAGACTCGCAAACCGGTGCCGTTCGGCTCATATCTGTATTCCGGAGCCGCACGATCGGTCAAAGATTATGTATTCCATACTGATAATTCCTCTGCATGGCTGAGCATAGATACAGTGAATCGCGCAGCAACGCAAGGCTATCTGATGGACTTCGGTGCAGCAACCGATACGCTCCTGCGTTTCACCGGCTATGGGGCAACGCTTGGTCAGTATGCCTATGTGGAAGACAGCGAAGATAAATATGTTTACCTCACGCAGTATGACAATCGCTTTGCCGGAACTGGAAGTGGACTCAATTTCACCCGCCAGGAGGATATGGGATGGAATATGAAGGGATTGCCTTGGCTCGTATCTAATTATCGTACGGATACCATCTTGGAGGGAGAGAGCTACCTGCGCCAGATGTATATCCCGCATGTGTTCTACCAGATGGATGGAGCCGGCGAATATCTCACAGATGGTGACCAGATGTATCCTGCACGCTCGTGGGATAAGGGCTCAACGGTTGCGATGGGGAATGCTTTCTTTACGCAAACGGCGACAAATAAGGATAGCGAGCAGATAACCTTCCATCTGCCTTATTATGCGCGTAATGAAAAAGCATCCAGACCTATATTGCGCATGACGTCGTCCGTGCCTGCCATGTCTCCGGCACCAAGACGCGCTGGCAACGCAATGGCCTACGGTTCATCCGACTATCTCGTAGCTATGCCGGATTCTACTGCACTCAAGAATGTGCAATATACATACGGGCGTGATGCTATCAAATGGAGTACCAACAAGCGTACAGCGCAACTCTATATGCTGGATAATAAACGGCAGACACGTATCTCGCTTCTCGGAAATGCGCCTACTGATGTGGATATACCGCTGGGCGTAAAGGTTTCTGCAGAAGACCAATACACCTTCGATTTGCCGGAGAAAGAAGCGTTTGCTGACTACGCGTACGTTTGGCTGATTGATTATAAGCATAATCGCTATACGAATCTGAAAGAGCAAGATTACTCGGTAAGTTTGGAGCCGGGCGAGAATAATACCCGTTTTGCCCTGCGCATAGGCAAGTATCCGAAGACGGATTCGGCCGGAAAGCGCCAATACGTTATCTATGCTTATCAAGGCAAACTCTTTGTTCGCGGTATTATTCCTGGCGACCGGATAACCGTCTATTCACCATCCGGAAAACTTGTGCACGCAGCTATCGCAAGCGGTTACGAGTATTCAACGCAACTGCTGGATCAAATCAGCTATGTCGTACAGGTGAACGATGTGCCCTGCAAGGTACTTTAATACGGAATCTTTTTGGCAGAATTAAATGAGATGAATAGCGCTCAATGCACGCAGCGTGAGGCGTGACAGAGCGTATTCATCCAATTCTGCCAGAGGGATAACGATACTTCCCTCTATTGACGGCAATTCAGTTACTTTGTGAATAAAGAAACGAGCGTGTAAGCGCTGGTGGGAAAGCGTATGTGTGAAGACAATAGGAGATAATTCTCTGTGTCTTTTACCGTCTATAGGTGCTTCGTTGGATTCTTCGCATGGAAATTCGTATAGATGAAACCATATATCCTTCTCTTCTCTTCGGCGGATGAGGGTATATATACCCGCAGGCTGATTATCGGACTCCGCTTTCTCACTCAGGTATATATGGTAGTCTAACCATCGGTCACGTACTTTCGGCCTCGGCTTGCGAATAGGCAATAAATCCGCTGTGCCGTGCGCGAAAGCCTTACATTGTGCCTGTAGCGGACATGAGAGACAATTATCGCCCAAAACCGGCGTGCATTGGAGTGCCCCGAACTCCATAATGGCGGAGTTGAAAAGCCGTGGGTTCTGACGGTCCAAAAGTAGCTCTATCTGCTTGCGAAATAGTTTCTTTCCGGACGTGGTATCAAACGCTTCGTCGATATCGAAGAGTCGCGCTACGACGCGATAGACATTTCCGTCCATAGCCGGATAAGCTTGATTGAAGGCGAACGAGGCGATAGCGCCTGCCGTATAATCGCCGACACCCGGTAACTCGCGGATATCTTCAAAACGAGTGGGGAAGGGCGTCCATCCTCGCGCTACAATCAGTTGCGCTGCCTTATGCAGGTTGCGTGCTCTGCTGTAATAGCCCAAACCTTGCCATTCCCGGAGCACTTCTGCTTCCTCCGCAGCCGCCAAGGCTTGCACATCCGGCCAACGGGCAATAAAACGAAGGTAATAATCCAACCCCTGCGCCACACGCGTTTGCTGCAGAATGATTTCACTCAGCCATATCGCATAACCATCCTCCGTCTCACGCCAAGGAAGGATACGATGATTTGATGCGTACCAGTCGTATAAGTGACTATATAATAAGGAGTTGGACATAAATTTCACACCTACAGGTGGCTAAAAAAGGTAATTTTGAGTGCAAAAATACAAAAAAAATACAGTTTTTGCAAATTTTTTTGTTAAAAACTTTTGTATTTCAATAATTTATAGTACCTTTGCAGAGTTTTTTCGCTAACTAATTTAAAAATACTCAAAATTATATATTATGACAAAAGCTGAACTCATCAACCAAATCGCCATTTCGACTGGATATGACAAGACTACTATCAGCGTGATAGTAGAGTCGATGATGACGAATGTTAAGAAGAGCCTGAACGAAGGGGAGAACGTTTATCTCCGTGGCTTCGGTAGTTTTTATCTTAAGAAACGTGCAGCTAAGATTGCCCGTAACATCACCAAGAGCACTTCTATTCGTGTGCCCGAGCATAATATCGTTGCTTTCAAACCCGCTACGGAATTTGCTCTCGAGGTTCGTAAGAAATAAGTAATTTAATATCAATAACAGTTTAACTATCTATTCATTATGCCAAACGGAAAGAAGCATAAGAGACATAAGATGTCGACACACAAGCGTAAAAAACGCCTGCGTAAGAATCGTCATAAGCATAAGTAATTGACGATTGTTTTTTAGCTTTGTGGCATGAAACTTGTCTTAGTGAAGGCAAGTTGCCGCAAGGCTTTTTTATTTATTTTATAACCCCTATCAAGTATGAAAAGCGAATTGATTGTGGACGTACAGCCACAGGAGATCGCAATAGCGCTGACTGAGGACGACCGCCTGCAAGAGGTGGCACGTGAGAAACGTGACCAGGATAACTTTTCTGTGGGAAATATCTATTACGGCCGTGTCAAAAAAGTAATGCCAGCGCTGAACGCAGTCTTCGTGGACGTAGGTTATGAGAAAGAAGCTTTTCTGCATTATTTGGATTTAGGTTCTCAGTTTCGTACACTGCAGTCCTACGTTACCAAAGCCGTATCGGATAAGCGTCGTGTGCCTTTGATTCAAAAGATACAACGCCAACCGGAAGTGGGGAAGGAGGGGCAGATAGCCGATATACTCAAAGTAGGCGACCCGATTTTGGTGCAGGTTTCCAAAGAACCGATTAATACCAAGGGACCTCGCCTGACGGCCGAAATTTCTATTGCTGGTCGTAATATAGTGCTTATCCCCTTTGCCGACGGCGTGATGGTAAGTCAGAAAATTAAACGTGAGGCAGAACGCCAGCGTCTCAAACAATTGTTGCTGTCTATCAAACCGGTAGGTTTCGGCATCATTGTTCGCACTGTAGCCGAAGATAAACGCGCAGCGGAACTGGACAACGAGTTAAGGTTGCTCATGGAGCGCTGGCAGGAAACAGTCAAGACGCTGCAGCAACGTGAACCCGTCAGTCTGGTCAACGAAGAAATGGGGCGTACACTTGGTATCATCCGAGATGTGCTGAATCCCGATTTTACCTCTATCCAGATTAATGACCGCGATATGTATGACGAAGTGCGGCATTATTTGGAACTCATTGCGCCCGAAAGCGCCAAGATAGTGAAGTTCTATCAAGGCGACCAACCTATCTTCGACCATTTTGATATCACCCGTCAGATGAAAACGGGACTCGGTAGAACGGTCGGTTTCAAACATGGTGGATACCTCATCATCGATAAGACCGAAGCACTGTTCTCTATTGATGTCAACTCCGGCAGTAAGAAAATCTACGAGGACCAAGAGGAGAATGCCTTCCAGTTCAATATGCTGGCGGCAGACGAACTGGTACACCAGTTACGATTGAGGGATATTGGAGGTATCATCATCGTCGATTTTATCGATATGGATACCAAGGAGCATCAGCAGCAACTCTACGACTATGTGCGCAAACTCATGGAGCGCGATCGTGCAAAGCATAATGTGCTCCCCCTTAGTAAGTTTGGCCTCATGCAAATCACACGCCAGCGCGTACGTCCGGCGGTGGAGGTACAAGTGGAAGAAACTTGCCCGACATGTCTGGGTAAGGGAAAGATTCAACCTTCTATCTTGTTTACCGACCAGGTGGAAGAGCAATGTGCACAAGAGTATGCACAACATGGCAAGGGGCTGCGATTACATCTGCACCCTTACGTATATTCGTACGTGACACGAGGCTGGTATTCTCTCAAAAACCAATGGCGCCGCAAATACGGCGTGAAGGTAGTGGAGGACCAGTCTCTGGGAATGTTAGAGACTCGGTTTATTGCAGAAAAGTGAGATCATCCTCGGCGACAGCGCCGGGGATGTATCTTTTTAATACACGTGCCACACCGGTTGTCCATGAGTTGATAGAGTCGTTATCCATCTGCAGACCGCTGATCATATGCACTACCTGGTCGATGGGCATACCATAACGTAGCACACCGGAAATGAGGCGGGCGTAATTCCAGAACTCGCGATCGAACTTGTAGCTCAATCCTTCCACAGTCGTTTTGAAACCACGCGTATTGACAAACTGGAAATCATAGCGCTTTGTACCATCCGGTTGCACCACTTTGATGATCTTTCCTTTCGTTACGCTCTTGGGCAAGGCTATTCCCATTTCATCATCGGCAAGACCGGTGAAAATCTCATAAGGGCGACCGTCTTTGAGTCCGACAAACGCAATCCATTTATCTTTCTGGTTTTGGAAGCGCACTACGTCACACTCCAACTCTGTAGGACGCTTGAGTAGCGTCGAGTTTTCTTGTATATCCATATTATAGTATTGTTATTTTAGCGGTGCAACTGGTTTCTCCGACTTGGTTCTTCTGTTGATATTGTACGCCGTCTGCTGCAACCAGATAATAGGTCTGCAGTTCATCACCAAGGCATACTTCTTTGGAGTAGTTGATATCTAACCTTACATGCTTTCCGTAATAGTCGGGCAAGTAGGCATCCGTCATTGCTTGTAGGTAGCGACAACTGTTGCAATGGCGGTTGTAATCCAGGTCCGAATATACGATTGTATGCGCCATGCAGCCGGTCGGCTCGGGAATGGTAGTCATACGTATGCGAGGCATATCTAACACTTCGCCGTCCACACTGCCTTCAAAAATCGGCTGGTCAAACACATTCACTATCTCGCGTTTCTCCATATCCAGCACCGCCCACACACTCTTACATTGCCCGATTAAAATCCATTCATCCTCCCTTCCTTTCAGGGAAGGGTCGGGGTTAGGCTTATATATCCGATAGTCACGCGTGCTGAGCATATGTGCGTTACTCTCTATCCATGTCTCAAAGCGTATCTGCTCGCAAGGCATGGGCAGTTCGTACATCTCCACCGACAATCGGGTCAGTATCCACGTCAGCCCTTGCGGGTGAAGAGTCTGAATGCCGAAACCGAGTTGATCTGCCACTAATCCTGCTACTTCCAGTAGATAGTTCTCCAGGTTGAACAACCGCAGGCGTTTGCGGTCATCCACATCCTGGTACTTAATCTCAAATTCGTAATTATATTTCATCTCTTAACTCTAAACTCTAAACTCTAAACTCTAAACTATTTCAGCCAGCGGTCGAGCCACTCACGGAAGGTACGCTGCCATAAAATGCCGTTTTGAGGTTTCAATACCCAGTGGTTCTCATCCGGGAAAATGAGCAGTTCGGCCGGTACTCCTTGCATCTTTGCCGCATCGAAGGCCGCCATGGCTTGGTTGGCCAGAATGCGGTAGTCTTTCTCGCCATGGATACATAGGATAGGCGTATCCCATTTATCTACGAATTTATGGGGACTATTGGCGAAAGTGCGTTGCGCAATCTTGTTGTCCTTTTCCCAGTAAGCGCCACCCATATCCCAGTTAGCGAACCATTTTTCTTCGGTCTCAAGATATTGCATCTCAAGATTAAAAATACCGTCATGAGCAATGAACGCTTTGAAGCGGCCATCATGATGCCCGGCAATCCAATAGACGCTGAATCCGCCGAATGAAGCACCTACGCAACCGAGATGATCCTTATCCACATAAGGTTCGTTACAGAACTCATCAATAGCGGAGAAATAGTCCTTCATACACTGACCTCCGTAGTCGCCGGAGATCTCTTCGTTCCATTCTTTGCCAAAACCGGGCAGACCCCGACGGTTCGGCGCTACGATGATATAATCGCCGGCACTCATCATCATGAAGTTCCAGCGGAAGGACCAAAATTGGCTGACAGGACTCTGCGGACCGCCCTCGCAATACAAAATTGTCGGATATTTCTTTGCCGGGTCGAAATGCGGCGGGTAAATAATCCAGGTCAGCATATCCTTTCCGTCCGTCGTCTTCTGCCAGCGCGGCACGACGGTCGAGCGCTCAATCTGGTCGTAGATATTGTCGTTCTCGTGCGTCAACTGGGGTAATAACTGATTGTATGTGTCAAACGGTTGGTCATAATAAACCTCGTGATGCGCCATTTTCTCGTTATCCTTTTGCAACCATTCGCGGATATCTAACTTGTAAATCTCATTGGCTTGACGCATGGAGTGACCGAGCATATATGCCTGATAGTCGGTTACGTCGCCGAGTCCGAGGTCCCACTGACCGTCCGTCAGCTTGGACGTCCAGCCGTCAAGGGTGACGCGGTAGAGTTGTACCGTCGCTTGTTTGCAAGCCGTGAAAACCAGAGAGGTGTCGTCCAACCATTGATATTCATCCACATTCGTGTCCATCGCGCGGCTTAGGAATCGTTTTTCTCCGGTCTTGAGGTTCAGCGCCATTAGGCGGTTCTCATCGCTTTCATACCCATCGCGTTCCATCGACTGCCATGCAATCCACTCGCCATTTGGCGAATAAGACGGATTGGTGTCATATCCCTTGTTCTCCTCTGTGATATTGCGCTCCTCGCGCGTACGAACATTGTATAGGTAAATGTCGCTATTGGTGCTGACTGCATAATCCAGTCCCGTCTTTTTACGGCATGTGTATGCTATCTCTTCGTTGTTAGGTGCCCATGCCAGTTGTTCAATACCGCCAAAGGGTTTCATCGGACTCTCAAACGCAGTGCCTTCAAGTATATTCACTCCTTCACCTACTTTGGCGGACTTGATACGCTCACCTTCCCCCAGATATTCAATCTCCAGCGGGCAAACAAAGGGTTGAGGAGCCGTCTCTGTCCATTCGTCCCAGTGTTTGTACATGAGATCCTCATGTATGTGACCTGTAGCTAGCGGCAGGTCTGGATACTTGTCCGCTGTGCTAGGAACGGTCTTCACTTGTTTCACGAGGATGATTTTGTCGCGCATAGGGGAAAGTAGGAAACCCTCTATGTCTTCTGCCCCTTCTACTTTCACTTCTTCTTTGTCGCGACGCAGATAGAGTTGTCCTCCACGTAAATAGGCGAGCCATCCGCTGCAACCGAACCATGCCGGTTCATAACCTACAAACTCTTCCGCCACTTGCATGTTATCATACGGATTGCAGATGCGAATCCATGAGGTGGAGCGGTTTTCTTCTACACTGTAGTAACTGACGGTATAAGCCAGCCAACCGGTTTCGATATCACTCTTAACACTACCGATACGTCCCATCGCCCATAATCCTTCCGGAGTTAGACGACCACCTTCAATCGTGATGTGCGGCTTGGTAATGGGCGATTTGCCTTCTTCCGCCTTCTGACAGCTAACACCGGTTAAAGCCAATACTGCCATAATAATGATTTGAATTTTTTTCATTGTATATATACTTATTGTTATTGTCGTGTGCCTTTGAACGCATTCTTGCCGATTTCTATATTCTCGGGGAATAGTGGTTGTTTCATACTCTCGCAGTCCTGGAAAGCCCCGACCCCTATACGTTTGATAGTGATGGGGAAGGAGACTTTGCGTAAGTTCTTGCATGCCATAAAGGCTTCGTTACCAATTACTTGTAGCGAGTCGTTGAAAATCAGTTCGCGTATGCTTCGGCATTGGCTAAATGCTCCATTTCCAATCTCTTTTAGGTCTTTGTTGAATGTTACACGGCGTAAGTTGATGCATTGAGCGAAAGCACGTGGATGCAGCAGTTTGAGCGACTGAGGAAGTGTGATTTCCTCCAGCATCTTGCAGTCCATAAATGCCCCCTCTTCAAGCATATGAATATGATCTACAAGGTCTATACCGCGTAGTTGCTGGCAATTACGGAATGCGCGTGCGCCGATGCGGAAGGTACTTTTGGGAATATTAATTTTCTCCAATGCCAGACAGCCGTCAAATGCTTCGTCTCCTACTGCATAAAGGCCTTCCGGTAAGTGGGCGCGATAGAGTCGGGTACAACCTTGGCACATCTGTTTGGGGAGCGAATTGATTTTCGAGGGAATCGTTATCTCGTGAATAACGATGCAGCCTGCGAATGCCATTTCTCCGATGAACTCCAGTGTCTCCGGTAGCTTGATCTCTTCCAATCCTGCGCAACCGGCAAAAACACCGTTATCGATGCGGCGCAGGTGAGATGGTAAATTAAGTCGCTTGAGTGCACGGCACGTGTAGAAAGTACCTTGTTCTAATATCTCTATGCGTTCGCTGAGTTGTTGCTCGCGAAGGTTGATACAACCGTAAAAAGCACCCATGCCTAAACGCTCTAACTCACGGGGAAGCAGAGCAGACTTAAGCAAAACGCAGTTATAAAATGCAAAATTACCTACTTCCCGCACCGATGAGGGAATAGTGACATCGGTCAAGTTGCCGCACTGATAGAATGCTGCCGCAGGAAGAGCTGTGATGGTGGAAGGAATAACAACCGTTTTGAGATTCTTGCGATTGGCAAAAGCCCGCTCGGCGATGAGACGAATCGGCGTTTTGTTTTTGAAGATATATTTTGCCGGCAACGCATCGTTCGTGGCTACGAGGCAGTCGTCAATGATGAGTGCCCCTTTTTTCCATTTCTTGTCGTTGAGGTAGATCCCGCTTCCGGTCAATACATCCTCTCCTATCGATGTGACTGAAGCGGGAATGGTCACTTTCTGCAAGTTCTTGCAATCCTTAAAGGTCTCATGATCAATGCGGGTGAGCGTGGACGGCAATTCGACACGCACGATTGTCTTGTTTCCTTGGAAAGCACCTGCAGCGATAAGACGCGTGTTCTCCGGCACTGCAAAACGCGGTTTAATAGTCTTGTCCGTCGCAATCAGAATACTGTCTATCCATAGACAACCGTCAATCCAATTGGTTTTATTGAGCATAATACCCGTCCCGTCAAATGCAGAGCGGTACACACGCGTCAAAGTCTTTGGCAATACGATAGCCGTGAGGTTTTTGCAGCCCTTGAATGCTCTGTCGGCGATGGACACTACGGTGTAGGTGTTCTGCCCGACCTGGATTTGTTCGGGTATAAAAATCTCCCCCGTAGCGCGTGGGTTGAGCGTTACTTCGGCTGTCAAATGATTCTCATCAAGCGTGTAACGGAGGTCTTGATATGAGGCCTCCCCGGCACTGATGAGCAGACTAACGCATACGCTGACCAGTAGTGTTGTAGATCGTTTCGCCCGCTTGAATAAATAATTTGCCATCATATATGTATTTACGATTAGATGTGTTATTGGTTATTTCTTCTATTCCTTCCGGTATATCAATACCCAGCAAATATAGAATAGCGTTTTCAATCACTTGTTTCCCTTGTTCCGTAAGGTCTGCCGTCGAATATTCGGACACGCCGATCATTACCAAGCGTTGGGGCAGTTCTGTGCCGTTACAATTGCTTCCCGCGGAAAAATCTGCTATAGTGGTGTATTCGGGTTGTGAGACCGGAGAAGCCAGCACGTCAAAACCGGATGTGTTTGTCCATGTACTGATTGCCGTCACGGCATTAGTCGTACAACGCGTGAATAGAGGAAGCGAACCATTATCCATGTTCAGACCACGAAACACCGGGTGTTCCGGGTGAGAAACAGAGATACTCAGGTCTTGTGTATTGACTGCATTTCCCCAATTCCAACCGGTGTTTTTTAGGAGAAAAGGTTTGAGCAGGAGCATCGGCTTGTCATATGCTTTGAGTGCCGCAAAGCCGGTCGAGCCACTGTTAGGTACAGAGCCAAGAACCAGCACTTCGTATGAGCTGTAATCCAGTGTAGCATCTGTAGCGTCGGTGACTTGAATCCATAGTAATTCATTTTTGCGCAAGTGGGAGAGTAGTGCCTTGTCTGCCGTTGCATTGGGAAGCGAGACAAATGCCACGGCGTGTGTTCCTTCTGGTTGCACATCAGGAATAGTGTCTTCAGGCTCCGGTAGATGTTCTTCGCCGGGATACTCAAAACAACCGAGATCCGGCGCATCGCCGTTATATCCGAGGTTGACATCGATACCGGCATCAATCAGTGACGACCCTTCTGCCAGATGCAAGAAAAGGTCATCCGGTAGCGTGCCATCCGCTTTGCGGGGGTCAAGTAGATGAGTCGTATCCAGCGATTGAAAGTCCGCCGCTGAGCATCCGCCTTTATTCCATGAGTTATGGTCAATAGTAACTACGTTCTTCGATTTGTACGAGTCGCTGTTCTTCCCCTGGAAACTGAGACTGTTTTGAATGGTGTTGGTGCCAAATGCGGTGGTGAAACCATAGTTGTTCGTGTTAGCGTATGCCGAACAGTTATACACCCACATGGTGCCGTCATTGTTATTCTGGTCGAAGCCGCGGGCGTTGTTGGCTACAGCAAGACAATGGTGGATGAGAATCTTATGGTCTGTATGTTCTCCTCCCATTTTAAAACCGTTGCCGTTACCCTGACACGGATATTTATCCAGTGTGATGGTAATGATATTCCCGTATCGGTCTGTCATCTGGGTGCCTACTTTGCTATTGAACCACGCTTTGTCCGTTTCCACGCGAGGATTATGGGTCATATCGTAATAGGCTTGCCCGTTTCGGTAACACAAACAATGCTCTACAATTGTATTAGAGGAATTGACGCGTTGGAAAAAATCCCATCCGTCATCACTGTTGTTCCAGGCGCGGCAACCGATATAGTGGTTTCCTGCGCCGGAGAACTGTTTATCCGCGAAGCCATCGGCGTTGCCGCCAAAATCAGCAACATCATTATCTCTCATATGTTCATAGTCAAAATTATCATGGCTATCCACGTTCTTGATGACGTTATTACCTCCACCTTTCATTTGGCAACCTGTATCAGCCGAACCGTAGATATCGAGATTCTCGAAGAGGCAGTATGAGCCTTCGCAGTAGAGGTTGTTCTTACCCGACCATGCAATGGTAAAATCTTTTAGATGCAAGTATAACGAATTAGCATGCACGCTAACGCCACGCGTACCATAAGGCACTTTATGAAAATCCAAAACGGCCTTTTCTCCGGGGTAACCGGCAATGACAATCCGCTTGGAGGCGGAACCCTGTTTGTTAATGCTGAATTTGTCGGTAAAGGTGTATGTTCCTCCTAATAGATATAGTGTGTCGCCGCCGTTCTTGAGACTGGACACGCCGCCTGCGAAGGAGGTCGGGGTGGCATACGATTTGCCGTCACCTTGGCCATTAGGAGAAGCGTAATAAGTGGCAGCATTGGCACTGATAGACACCAATAGGGCAGCAATGCATGCGGTAATCTTGTTTTGTGCCAAGGCACGCTTGACTTCTTTTCTTTGTTCTAACATAAAATACAATCTGAGTCGTAAAATAGTGAGCCATAGAATTTGCCGTCCCTTCCATGAGGCTTTCGGCAGTTTGTTATGTAGTTCTTCGAGGACGCGTTTTTGCGCATCGGGGTGAAGTCTCGAAGTGGTGCTTTCGGGGTTGTCGGTATAGAGATAACCTGCGTAGTTGATACGTTTACAGGTGGCTCCGGATTGCCATAGATCCGCTGAGAAGAGAATATCTTCATAAATCATGCCGCCTTCAAAGCGGATGTTCCTAAGTGCCGAACGGCGGTACAGACGCATGCAAGGGGATGTGTAACGGTAACGATGGCTCGGTATATGGCGTATTCCGACGTACCAACCACTCTCCGCCATCTCGTTGGATGTCCGTCGATAACCGCTTTGCACGTAGTCCACGCCTTTGATGGCTTTAAGATGGCGCGCACACCAGTCCGGCGCTATGCGATCATCAGCATCGACAAAAGCAATGTACTCCCCGGAAGCATTGTCCATACCTAAATTACGCGCAATAGACTGACCGGAGTGTTGCTGCTTGAGCAATATAATGTGTCGCATGGGGTCTTCCGCATGTTTCTTGGCGTATGACTGCGCAATAGCGTAACTGCCGTCTGTACTACTGTCATCGATGAGGATGATTTCCAGCGGCTCGGTCGTAATCTGTCCGATAAGCGAATCGATACAGTCTGTTAGGTATTTTACAGCGTTGTATATGGGAACAATAATACTTATCATAATAGAGTCTCTATTTTTTTACATTGTTGTTGACGGGAGAAGTCTTCACGATGCAGGGTCGGTTGACGCGTGAAACCCTTATTCTGCCACTCGTGGTATTTGCTGAGAATAAATGTTTTAATAACTTCCGGATTGTCCGTGGCTGTTCCTGCGTTTGTCAAACGAATTGTATCTGCCAGACAACCTTGGTCGGAGGGAACGCATAGAACAGGTTTCTCACATCCCAGTGCTTCGTAAAATTTGGTAGTCATCATGCCATGCGTTTGAGCAGATGTCAGAACCAACATAATACTGCTCTCACGGATAGCATCCCCCAGTTGGGTGTATGGAATAGGACGGCTCTGAGGGGTGTGTATATCCAGTATAATAGGCAGTTGCAGTTCCCGAATGGCTTGCTGCACTTTAGCTAAAGCCGGTTGCTGCCACTCAAAGAGACTGCCTATATAACTGATGGTGAATTGGGCGGTAGGGATATCTTCTGGGAAAAACTGCTTGTCGTCAAAGCCGTTATAGACCGTTATAACATGTGTATTGAATTGCTTTATAAACTCGCTATGCCATGGTGAAACGGTCATGATGGCCTTTGCTGACTTGAGAACTTGGTTCCTGCGGCGTATGTGGATAGCGCGGTACACTCGTCGGAAAGGCATCGTCCACCATGTCCGATGGTTGTACTGGTATCGTGAGTTATCCACCTGCTCGTCCAAATCGCGTATATCGCATATAAGAGGTACTCCGTAATAATCAGCTATACGTCGTGCTGCGCCTAAAGGGAAATCCGAGAATGCGGTGCAGAGGACATAATCAAAAGTCTTACCGCCCAATTGTTCGATGGCCCGCTTGGCAAACGCTCGGTTATGCCAGTCGGTAAGAAGGGTCCAAATAGTCTTGAGCGTCCAGTCACAAATGGAGCCGTTGTACATTGGTATCGTCTCAATCGGATAGGTATGCTCGAATGGCAACTCTTCATAGCGCTCTGTCACTAACGTCACATCGTACCCCCTCTGCACGAGATAGTCGCACAGATAACGCAGACGAGGCAGATAGCCCGGAGCGACAGGAGGATCAGATAAGACTAAGAACTTTTTCATACAACGAGCGATGGTAGGTATCGGGAGTTAGTGTGCTGTTGTGCCATAGCAGACATAGGTCACCATGATGCAAGCGCACTTTGTCAATAAGTCGTTCGCAAAGGAAATAGGCCTCGTCTTCCGTCAAATTCATATAATTGCTTTGACTGAGTGTGTTGTCCATTACGAGCAACGGATGCAAAGTGAGAGACGTCAGTTGCATCGTTCGGGGATTGATCCAACGGACGGCGCGTGAGGTCTGCAAACGAAATCCGGCTTGATCGGCAAAACCCATCGTGAAATCATCCGTATAACCGGCATCCGCTAATTGCTGCATATGTTCTATCGAACTGCGCAGATAATGCGCGCGGAACATCTTGCTGTATTGAATTTTTGGAATGGCGCCATAGTAACTGCCATGCACACCCAGATACACATTATTGTGACGAAGCATGTGCTTGAGTCGTTTGTAATCAGGTCCCCACAAGCAATATTGAGGATAGTCATACCCGCGGCCGTGCGTGCGCTTGACAAAGTAGATGATCTCTGCCTTACGTACTTTCTTGTCTTGCTCCAAGAGCCAGGGAAACGTATATAGCGGATCATGATGGATATCTCGCCATGCGGCGAATACTTGCTTGCTTTCTCCGCGTACAAGACCTCCTATGGCCCCTCGCAAATGGCGATACTGCGAGATAGCATCGATATCATGCGTGAGGTATATATGTCCGAAACCCGGAGAGGGGAGAGGGAGATTCAATTGCTTGAGCACCAAACGCGCATATTCGTCCAAACGAGGAATTTGCAGACGACTTTTCTGCGATAGCATAGAGTACTTGGCGGCAAAGCGACCATGCTCGTCGCGCTGATTGTTAATCAGTTCTTCTGCTCGGGAAGTGAAGAAGAAAACGGCATAAACGATGTCCGTACGTATGATGGTCTTGTCTTTGGCCGGTTGCTCCACTACGGGACGTTTCAACTCAGGCATGACCGGTTCTTTGCCCAATAACCCATTCGGCACAATAATCACATCATGCGTCTCAAGTGCTTGCTCGTCTGCCGTATAGGCAACGCGACGAGCGGCTTCTGCATCTCCGTAACAAAGCCACGTGATAATGTAATCAATAATATCCTTCATCTTTTCACCTTTCACCTTTCACTTTTCACTTTTTCACTTTTCACTTTTCACTCAATAACTCCCATTCGTATAGTTTTTGCTCAATTCGGTGTTTAACGCTTTCATATTTTTGAAATAGTTCAACCGTCTGGTTTTCCGGTGAGGCTAATTGCTGTTCAATGTCAGCTTGTTCGGCCTCCAGTTGCGCGATGCATGCTTCTATGTCCGCTATCTGCTTCTCTTTCTTGCGTTTCTCGGAGGCTGCGGCTTTCTGGGCGGCATAATCCTGTTTGGCGGTACTCGGAGTAACCTGATTGGCCTGCTTGTCCGAATGATTAGACCGCTCTAACTCTTGCAGACTGTCGATTTTCTTTTTGCGCAGAAAATCGTATATGCCGCCCAGATGCTCTTTGACGCGTCCGCCACCAAACTCATAAACTTTGCTGACTAATCCGTTCAGAAAATCTCGGTCGTGGCTGACGCATATAACGGTACCGTTGAAATCCTGTAATGCGGCTTTGAGTACATCTTTGGATGGCATATCCAAATGGTTCGTCGGCTCGTCAAGAATCAATAGGTTGCAGGGCTCTAACAGCAATCGGATCATCGCCAGACGGCTTCGCTCGCCTCCTGAGAGCACTTTGACTTTCTTTTCGCTCGCTTCACCGCCGAACATGAATGCTCCTAATATATCGCGAATCTTTGTGCGAATATCGCCTACTGCCACATAGTCGATGGTTTCAAAAACGGTCAGGTTCTCGTCCAGCAATGCGGCTTGGTTCTGCGCGAAATAACCAATCTTGACATTATGACCTGTTTTGAGCGTGCCGAGATAGTCCAATTGTCCCATAATGCATCTTACCAGTGTTGTCTTTCCTTCTCCGTTCTTGCCTACAAACGCTACTTTCTCGCCGCGACGAATGGTGAATGTGACATCGTGAAAGACATTTTTTGCCCCGAAATCTTTGCGCAGATCTTCTACTATCAGCGGAAAATCACCGCTTCGCGGAGCAGGGGGAAAACGTAGGTTAAGCCGACTGGTATCTTCCAAATCTACTTCCAGGCGTTCCAGTTTCTCTAATTGCTTGATACGGCTTTGAACCTGTACGGCTTTCGTCGCTTTGTAACGGAAACGCTCGATAAACTCTTCCGTATCTTGAATCATTTTTTGCTGGTTCTGGTATGCCCGTACTTGTTGCTCATGCCGCTCCTGACGCAAGGTAACAAACTGAGAGTAGGGGACATTATAATCGTATATACGCCCGAGAGTTATTTCTATCGTTCGATTGCATACATTATCAATAAATGCACGGTCGTGACTCACCAGTATCACTGCGCTCGGGCTGGTTTTCAAAAACTCTTCAAGCCATTGTATAGACTCAATATCCAGATGGTTCGTCGGCTCGTCCAGCAGTAATAAATCCGGATGACGCAGAAGAATCTTAGCCAGTTCAATACGCATGCGCCAGCCGCCGGAGAACTCCTCGCAAGGACGGTCAAAATCGTTGCGATCAAAGCCCAAACCGATAATGGTTCTATCCATCTCGGCGATAAACCGCGCCTCGTCAACTTCTATGTTGTCTCTTGTCCCGTTGGCTCGTATGCTCATCACTTCTTCGCGTAAGGTACGCCCGTCTTGGTGGAACATCACTTGCGGTAGGTAACCAATCGTCATATCCGTTTCGCGTGAGATGCGACCGGACGTAGGCTGGTATTCGCCGGCTATGAGACGGAGTAAGGTCGTCTTGCCGGCTCCGTTCTTACCGACCAGCGCTATTCGCTCCTTGCGGTTGACAAGGAATGTGATGTCGTCCAGCACCGGGCGGGACGCAAACTCCATGCTAATATGGTCAATGGTCAGCATTGGTAGCGGATAATTTTTTATTGATAAAATACCATAATAGGAGCGTCAGTACTGTTGCTATTGCAAAGTCTGTAATGATTAGCACCCACATATTCCAATTGCGTCCGAGGATAGCCAAACCGATAAAAAGCATACTGACCAACATTAGCACACAGGTAGTCTGGATATGATTAAGTCCGGCACGCAGCAGCAAATGGTGGATGTGATTCTGGTCTGGCAAAAAAGGAGAGCGGTGTTTCTTGATACGCGTCAAGCTTACGCGGATAGTGTCAAAAAGAGGTACTGTCAGTACGCAGATCGCCACCGCGGGCGCTGCACTCATCTGATAGGTAGCCGGAATCAAGTGATACGCATTGAGTTCGCAGAAATGGAATACAAACGAGGTAATCAGGTATCCGAGAAGTAAACTGCCGGAGTCGCCCATAAATATTTTTTCACGGTGGCCAAACACATTATATACAAAAAATACCGCCAGCGAACCAATCAGGCATATCGCTAATATCGACCAGCTCTGTTCGCCCGCAAGACCGAAATAGACGGCGAAGAAAAGACAATATAGCATTCCCAAACCGCTGGCCAAACCGTCCACACCATCAATGAGGTTGATGGAATTGATAATCGCCAGAAGGATGAAAAGAGACAATACATAACTTGGGATAATACCTATCTCGCCAATGCCGAATAAGCCGTGAAGATGAGTGATGCGCAGGTCCGAAAAGCCTATCATCGCAATACCGGCCAGCGTCTCGCCGAATAGTTTGGTGGTCGGAGTGAGTACTAGCACGTCATCGATGAATCCAACCGCCATGATGGCGAAAAGGCCGATGATGAAAAACTGGTCGTCGCCCATCTGGTTGAATTCAAACAATAGATAGGTCATCATGAAACTGAAATAGATATTCAGGCCGCCGATATTCGGTACTTCGCCTTGATGACATGTCCGCTTGTTAGGACGTACTACAAGCCCCTTTGCTTTTGCCACACGCACTACAACCGGCATGCTGCATAAACCCAGAAAGAAACTGATAACGCCGATGAGGTAGCTATGTTGGATAAAAAAGGATAGCATTACTGGATATCTAATTGTTCGTAAACGGAGTTCTTACTGATATATTCCGGTACCAATTGCTTCATCAGTTTGACCGTGGTGAAGGTCTTGTCCTGATGACTGGTGGCGATTAATTCGTCAATCTGCCCGGTAATCTTGTCAAAATCGAATTCGCGTACGCGGGCAATCATGATTTGACTGTTGGTCGTCGGCAGTGTCAGCTCTTTCTGGTTGAGCAATTCTTCATATAACTTCTCGCCCGGACGCAAACCGGTGAACACAATAGGTATATCTTTATCGGGGGTGTAACCGGCAAGACGAATCATATTTCGTGCCAAGTCCAGAATCTTAACCGGCTGACCCATGTCAAAGACAAAAATCTCGCCGCCTTCGCCTAACGTACTGGCTTCCATCACTAAACAGCAGGCTTCTGGAATAGTCATGAAATAGCGAATGATATCCGGATGAGTCACTGTCACGGGACCTCCGGCGGCGATTTGTTTCCGGAAATAAGGAATAACAGATCCGTTACTGCCTAACACGTTACCGAAACGGGTGGTGATGAATTTCGTGCAGTTCGGGTTGGATTGTTTCAATTTATTGAATAGCGATTGCACATAAATCTCCGCGATTCGTTTGCTGGCACCCATGATATTGGTCGGGTTGACTGCTTTGTCCGTGGATATCATCACGAAGCGTTCTACATTGTATTTGACTGCCATATCTGCCATGTTCTTGGTGCCGGCTACATTCGCCTGAATAGCTTCGTTGGGAAAACTCTCCATCAGCGGAACATGCTTGTATGCGGCGGCGTGATAAACAACATCAGGACGTAATTCGCTGAAAATCTGCTCTAACCGCTCGCGATTGCGGACATCCGCAATGATGGGAATAAAACGAGCTTGGGGAAATTGTTCATGCAAATCCAATGTCAAATCATGAAGCGGCGACTCTGCCATTTCCAGCAATATAGTAGCTTTGGGTTCAAACTGCTGGACTTGGCGAACCAACTCGCTTCCGATACTGCCGGCGGCGCCGCTTACCATCACTACTTTGTTCTGGATAATCTGACGGACATTCTCTGTATTGACTTCAATTTGAGGGCGCTCCAGCAAGTCCTCAATGCGAATAGCGTCAATACGACCGATATGCTGGGCGTTGATTTCATCGGCATTCTCCAAACTGGTGAAATAGGGGGTGGTCAGAATGTGGATATTGTGGTCGATGAATATCTGCAGGTCTTTGGAGGGGTTGATAGCGCGCATCTTAAGCGGAGAAACAATCACATGTTTGATATTACGTGCTTGCATCCAGTCGAATAAATCTTCGTTCAGTTCATGTACACGCAGACCTGCCACTTCATACCACGCCGGTTGATCTCCGTCGGTGATAAAGCCTACCGGGCGATAGGGCGTGTTGCCGGCTGAACGAAGCATCTTGGCTATCGCTACGCCCGCGTACTGCGTTCCATATATCATCACATGAGGACTGCCTTGACCATATTGCTGAAATACTTCACCCAACGATTTGACACCTACGCGAAGCGAAAACAGCAGTACAAACGCTATCAGCACATATATTACAACGAGAGTGTTGTAAATAGGGTGATTGCCTGTCGTCCAATGGAAGATATAATTGAAAATGATCAACACCACTCCGGTGCTTACGTTAGCCAGCAGCACCTTGATCACATCGATAAACGTGGAATAGCGCAAGACGCCGGAATAAGTATGGAACGCCAGAAAAGCGAGGCATTGGACAAATATCACAGCCACGTATTGCCACTGCGGAGACCATATGTATTCAGACGTCGCAGAGTAGTCAATATATCGGCTTCCAAGCCATAGACTTAACCAAAAAGCACAGGTGCATAGTAGCAAATCTAACAGCAATACACTCCAGCGGGGTAAATAATCAAAACTAAACTTCAGACTTTTCATGTTGTGTTTGTATAATTTTGGCAAGGTATTTGCCTGTATAACTTTCTTTGCATTGGGCGATTTCTTCCGGTGTACCGGTGCATACAATCTGACCGCCCTGCTTGCCGCCTTCTGGACCCAAATCAATCACATGGTCTGCGGCTAAGATAACGGCGGGGTTATGTTCGATGATAATCACCGTGTGACCCTTGCTGATCAAGCGGTTAAGCGCCTTGAGCAAAACATCTATATCCTTATGATGAAGACCTGTCGTCGGTTCGTCAAAAACGAAAATAGTGGACTGTCGTTCATCCTGCGCAATGAAAGAGGCCAGTTTGACGCGCTGACTCTCGCCTCCGGATAAGGTACTGCTGCTTTGACCCAACTGCACATAGCCGATACCTACATCCTGTAGCGGCTTCAGACGTTTCACGATTTTGTCGCATTCCGGATCTTCACTGAAAAATTCTACAGCCTGATTGACCGTCATGCAGAGGATGTCATAAATCGATTTGCCGCGATAGTGTACATCCAGTATATCTTGTTTGAATCGCTGACCATGACATTGCTCGCATTCAAGCACTAAATCTGCCATGAACTGCATCTCAATCGTTATCGTACCTTCGCCCTGGCATTGCTCACAACGTCCGCCTGGCGTGTTGAACGAGAAATGAGCGGGAGTCAGACCCAATTGTTTTGCCAAAGGCTGTTCAGAGAAAAGACGGCGGATCTCATCATATGCTTTCAGGTAGGTCACTGGGTTACTTCGGCTGCTGCGACTCAGAGGATTCTGGTCTACAAACTCAATGTCATGTGCTAAATGCAAACTGCCGTGCAAATGACCGAAATCACCGGTATGTTCCGCAAACGTACCGCCGTAATGTTTTTTCAGCGCAGGGTAAAGCACTTGGCTTACTAAACTCGATTTGCCACTTCCGCTCACACCCGTCACTACGGTCATCACATGCAGCGGAAAACGAACGGTCAGGTTCTTCAGATTATTCTCGCAAGCACCCTCTACTTCTATATAATTGTTCCAATGACGCCGCTGGACGGGAATAGAGTAGGTGAATAACTCCGGACGAGGCTTACCCTGATAAACCACCTCTCCGCCGTGTCTGCCGGCTGCGGGACCGATCTCGATAATCTCATCCGCAGCGGCTATGATATCTTCATCATGCTCCACCACTACAATCGTATTGCCCAAATCGCGTAATTCCTTCAGAACATGAATCAGTCGCTCGGTATCACGGGGATGCAAACCGATGGATGGCTCGTCCAGCACATACAGAGAACCCACCAGACTGCTGCCTAACGACTTGGCTAAGTTAATGCGCTGGCTCTCTCCGCCCGATAAGGTGTTGCTCATACGGTTCAGCGTCAGATAACTCAAACCGACGTCTTGCATGAACTGCAATCGGCTGTTGATTTCCTGCAGCAGCATCTCTGCCGTCTGGCGCTCAATCTCGCTCAGTTCGATATGTGCAAACCATTCCTGCAATTCAGATAGCGGCATTGTGCACAGATCCTGAATACTCTTGCCGTTCACATGCACATAACTTGCCTCGCGCCGCAAATGTAATCCGTGACAAACGGGACATAGTGTCCTTCCTTTGTAACGTGCTAACATAACGCGGCTTTGGATCTTACTGTATTGTTGGGCTTCCAACTCATGGAAGAAATCATTCAGACCTCTGAAATATTCATTTCCGGTCCAAATCAGGTGTTTCTGTTCCTGCGTCAACGCATAGAACGGCGTATGGATAGGAAAATCAAATTTGGCCGCATTATAAACCAACGCTTCGTACCATGATTGCATTTTCTCGCCTTGCCAGCAGGCAATAGCATGCTCATAGACGGATTTCGACTTATCAGGAACCACTAAGTCTGGGTCGATACCCATCACCATACCTATTCCTTTGCATTCGGGACAAGCACCTACAGGGTTATTGAAATCAAACAGGTGCTCGCTCGGCTCGATGAACTGTATTCCATCGGCTTCAAAACGCTCGGAGAACACCTTCATCCTTGGCCCTTGGTCACTTTGTACACTCACGTGGCATTCTCCTTTGCCTTCAAAGAATGCTGTCTGTACACTGTCCGCAAAGCGGTTACTGGTCGCCGGTTCATGGTCCACAATAATACGGTCTACTAATAGATAAACCTCATGACCCTTCACGGATTGCCAGGTATCGCTATCCAGACGGACGGTATCGCCATCCACCATCAAACGGCTGAAACCCTGGCTCTGCCATAAAGCCAACTGCTCTTGGAGACTACGGTTCTCCGGCAGTCTGATAGGACTTAGTAAGTACAGGCGGGTTCCTTTCGGCTGACTCTCCATGTATTGGACGACGTCGCGGATAGTGTTTTTCCTTACTTCGTCTCCGCTCACGGGTGAGAACGTGCGGCCCACGCGCGCGTATAGCAGTTTTAAGTAGTCGTATATCTCCGTCACCGTACCTACGGTCGAACGGGGATTGCGGCTACTCACTTTCTGCTGAATAGCGATGGCGGGAGGTATACCTTCTATCTTTTCCACCTCCGGTTTCTGCATGCGCCCCATAAACTGGCGGGCGTACGCGCTGAGGCTTTCTACATAGCGGCGCTGACCCTCTGCATAAAGGGTATCGAACGCCAGCGAACTCTTGCCGCTACCGCTCACACCTGTCACCACAACAATCTTATTGCGCGGTATATCTACCGTCACATGCTTCAGATTATGCGTGTCTGCGCCTTCTATGTGTATCCACTCGTCCACTAACCCTCTAATCCTCTAATCGCTCAACGCCTGCTCTGCTGCTCGCTGAACACGCCGGAACTCTACGCTTGTCGTGTCTAACTGCTCTTTCGTCAACTTGGGAACGCGGATAGGAGTGCCCGCAGCTATTTTGCTCGGATTACTGATCTTATCCTTGTTGGCGTCATATAAATACGGCCAATAAACCTTGTCGCCGTAATATCGTTTCGACATCCAGGCCAAACGACTCGCCTCGTGCATAGGTTCTATTGTAATCAATTCCTCGTAAATAGTCCCATCTGGAGTCTCTTCGTCTTCCGCTTCACCGGAGCATGCTAAGAACTCTGCCAATATCTGTTCATCTGTCATTGCCTCACCGGGTGTGGCTTCTTCCGCTGAACCCGCTTTATTCGGAGTCGCAACGGGCGCTGCTTCCACTTGTTCGGTCTCTGGCTTGCCTTTCAGCAGGTCTTCCATCCAACCGCTCAAACGATTACGAAGGAAGAAATAACCGATTAGCAGCAATAGTAGTAGAATAACCACACAAATCAACGTGTCACGCACAAAATGATATTTCTTCTTCGGCTTCTCCTGCTTCTCCACCACTACCACTTTCGGCTCTTTAACAACTACTACCGGCTTAGGCTCCTCTTCCTCCCTTCCTTTCAGGGAAGGGCTGGGGTTAGGCTTCTCTTCTACCGGCTTAGGCTCCTCTTCCTCCTTTCCTTTTATGGAAGGGGCGGGGGTAGGCTTCTCCTCCTTTGGACTCTGTCCAAGGTCGCCTAAGATATCTACGATCTCCTCTGCTTGCGCGCCTAACTTATGCAGAGGGTCGATTTCCTCGGTCTTACCCGCAGCAGAATACAGAGGAACGGCTTTTCCTCCTTTCTCAATTAACTCTTTGACACCCGCCTCTGGCGAAAAAACAATCTTGTTATACCCGGGGATAGTAATCTCCTCGCCGGTGGTCACATTCACACTCTTGCGTGGAGCAACGGCCTGCAAACGGAATATTCCCAAACCATTGATTTTCACTTGTTTGTCCTGCTTGAGAGCTTCTACTAACTGGGCATTGTACGCATTCAGAAATGCGTTCGCCTCTTTCTCTGTCACACCTGAACGGTTCGCCAATATACGGCGTAATTCCGTCCAACTAAGTTTATCTGCCATAGTTTAGATGTTTTTCAGTTCTTCTTTTAAATTAGCTACAGGGCGGAAAACCAACTGGTTTTTGGTTGGGGTTACGACGCGCTCGCCTGTACCGGGATGAACAATCACACGTGCTTTCCGCTCTTTGATTTCAAAGGCACCGAGACCTTGGAACTGAATAGCTTTACCTGCCATCAGGCTCTCGCGAATAATCGCGTTGTTGGTTTGCAGCAGGTGCTCGGTCTGCTTTTTGCTCAGGCCGCTCGCTTCTGCTATACGACCGATAAGTTCTTTTGTTAACATAGTATTCCGTATAAATCAAATTCTTCTGTTTGGGTTATTTGGACGTCGTAAAAATGACCAATTTCCAATTTCAAAGGGCCGGTGTTCTTAATAAGGACCTCGCAATCTACTTCAGGACTGTCGTACTGCGTGCGGCCTATCCAATAATCGCCGTCGCGACGGTCAATAATAACACGCTCGGTCTTGCCCACAAACTGCGACAGCAACTCTCTGCTTATCTCTTGCTGAATAGCCATCAGTTCTGATGCACGCGCTTCTTTTATCTCCTGAGGAATATCATCCTTATAATGTCTGTTTGCGTAAGTACCTTCTTCATCCGAATAGGCGAAACAGCCCATCCGTTCAAAACGCATCTCTTGCACCCACGCTTTCAATTCCTCAAAATCTTCTTCTGTCTCACCCGGATGACCCACCATCAGCGTCGTGCGGATACAGATGCCCGGGACGCGCGCGCGTATTTTTCTAATCAATGCATCCTGTTCCGCTCGCGTTATATGCCGGCGCATCATACCTAACATATGGTCTGTGCAATGTTGTAATGCAATGTCTAAGTATTTGCAAACGTTTGAGTTACGGGCCATTACATCTAATAAACCTTCCGGAAAATCGGTCGGATAGGCGTAATGCAAACGTATCCATTCCACGCCCGGCACATGGGCTATCTCATCAACGAGTTCTGGTAATAGGTATGGATGATTAATCTCCCTTCCCTTCAGGGAGGGGGTGGGGGTAGGCATCCTGTCTTTCCCGTAACTGCTCAGGTCCTGCGCAATCACGTTCAGTTCTTTCACACCCTGACTCACCAGCCAGCGCACTTCTGCCAATATCTCTTCTTTCGGCCGGCTGGTATGTCTTCCTGTTATCAGCGGGATTGCGCAGTAAGAACACATCCGGTTGCATCCCTCCGAAATCTTCAAATACGCATAATGTCTCGGCGTCGTTAACTTCCGTTCATAGGATGCGCAACCCTGTAGGCGCTCTGCGCCGTCCTGAAGCGAAGCGTCCTTCAGTCTCTCTACTATCCCTTCAAAATCGAACTTCCCGTAATAGGCATCCACTTCCGGCAACTCCGACTCTAATTCCGCACGGTACCGCTCGCTCAAACAACCCATCACAATCAACTGGCGCAACTTCCCTTTTTTCTTCCGTTCGGCCATCTGGAGTATCATATTGATACTCTCTTCTTTGGCATCCCCGATAAAACCGCAGGTGTTGATGACGCATATCTCTCCTTTCGGATCTTCTGGATCATGCACACAAGTCCATCCTGCCGCCTCCAACTGCCGCATAACACGCTCTGCATCCACCAGATTCTTCGAGCATCCTAACGTTATAAAATCAATAACACCTTTCTGCATTTTCTTTTCTTTCTCTCTCCCGCTCGTCGGGATGTATCCCCTTGCCGCGGGGCGCTCCCTTCGTTTATGTGTTTTCGAACCCTTTCGCTCTGCGAGCGGTACAGTATATACCCGCATGGCCTTCAAAGGGTTCGAACCCTTAATTCCCGAGCTCGCAATGGAACTTCAACCGCACGAGCCGCACATGCATCTCGTCGTAGTAATCTTCGCCCAATTCCTCCATCGCCTTGTGGATATTATCGTCTTCTGCATCTTTGAAGTAGTCGTATATCTCTTCCTCCTCATCCGGGTCAAGCACTTCTTGGATGAAGTAGTTGATATCTATCTTCGTGCCGCTGAATACAATCGCCTCCAACTCGTCCATCATCTCTTCCATCGACATGCCGCAACTCTCCGCCAGATCGTCCAAATCCACACGGCGGTCGATTGCTTGGATAATCTGTTTCTTACGGGTTGATTTCTTGGCTACCGTGCGAATACGTAAATCTTCCGGACGAATAATCTCATTCTCGTCCACGTACTCCTTTATCACACGCAAGAACTCCTCGCCGTAACGTTTCGCTTTTGCCACACCTACACCCGGAATGGTCAGCAGCTCTTCCATCGTAATAGGGTAGGTAGTTGCCATCGCTTCCAGACTCGGGTCTTGGAAAATAACGAACGGAGGTACATCGCATTTCTTCGCCATCTTACGACGGATATCTTTCAATATCGCAAACAGCACTTCATCGGCTGCAGCACATGTCGCACCAGCGCCTTCCAGCACATCGTCATCCTCGTCGTGAATCTCAATTGGCACTTCGAATTTACCGGGCCTCCGAATAAATTTCTTACCTTCGGTCGTTAACTTCAAATCGCCGTAGGAATCCACATCTTTCTTCAGATAACCGTCCAGCAACGCCTGGCGGATGATGGCGTGGAGTGTACTCTCTTCCTCATCGCTCGCAGCGCCGTAGTTCTCCAGCTCCTCGTGGTGATAACTCATCACTTCTGCCGTCTGGTTGCCGTGAAGAATATCCACGATATGTTCCGCTTTGTGTTTCTCTTTCACCTGCTGGATGGTCTCTAACGCCAGTTGAAGCAACTCACTCGCGTCAACCATCTTGTAGGTCTTACGGCAGTTATCGCAGTTGCCGCAGTTATCCTCTGTGTACTCCTCGCCGAAATAGTGCAACAGCAGTTTACGTCGGCATAGCGTACTCTCCGCATAACTCTGTGTCTCGAATAGCAACTGGTTGCCGATACCTATTTCCTTAGGCGTCTTACCTTGCTGGAACTTACGCAAACGCTCGATGTCATCCGGGGAATAATAGCATATACATTGTCCTTCTCCGCCGTCACGGCCTGCACGACCTGTCTCTTGGTAATAACCCTCCAGACTCTTTGGAATGTCGTAGTGAACCACAAAACGCACATCCGGCTTGTCGATGCCCATTCCGAAAGCAATCGTTGCTACAATCACTTGGCATTCTTCCATCAAAAACGCATCCTGATTAGCCGTGCGTGTCGCGGCATCCATGCCGGCATGATATGGACGGGCGGATATACCGTTCACCTGAAGAACCTGCGCCAGATCCTCCACTTCCTTACGGGCCAAGCAATATACAATACCGCTCTTACCTTCCATGCTACGGATATAACGCACCAGGTCTTTATCTACCTCACTCGTCTTCTGACGTACTTCGTAATACAGGTTAGGACGGTTGAAACTGCTCTTGAAAACAGTCGCATCCAGCATACCCAAGTTCTTCTGGATGTCCTTCTGCACTTTCGGCGTAGCCGTGGCCGTCAAGGCGATAATAGGCGCTTTGCCGATACGCTGAACCATACTGCGGATCTGGCTGTACTCCGGACGGAAATCATGGCCCCATTCAGAGATACAATGAGCCTCGTCCACCGCGTAAAAACTGATTTTCACGCCTTGCAAAAAGTCCACATTCTCTGCCTTCTGCAAACTCTCTGGAGCCAGATAAAGTAATTTCGTCTTACCCGACAGCACATCCTCTTTCACGGCATTGATCTCTCCGCGGCTCAGACTCGAATTGATGAAGTGAGCCACACCGTCTACTTCCGAGTAGTTACGCATCGCATCCACTTGGTTCTTCATCAGAGCGATCAGCGGCGAGATAACAATCGCCACGCCTTCCATCACTAACGACGGCAACTGAAAACAAAGACTCTTTCCGCCGCCCGTAGGCATCAGAACAAATGAATCCTTGCCCTCAATCACATTTTGAATGATGGCTTCTTGATTGCCTTTGAACGTGTCAAATCCAAAATGAACACGCAACGCCTCTACTAATTCCTCATGTGTAATTTTCATATATGGTATATTATTATCGCAATTCCTTTCACTTTTAACTTTCCACTTTCCACTTTCCACTTTTAATTTTCCCCTTTTCACCTTTCAATTTTCAATTTTCACCTTTCAATTTTCAATTTTCACCTTTCAATTTCCCCTTTCCACCTTTCAATTTTCAATTTTCACCTTTCAATTTCCATTTTTCACCTTTCAATTTTCAATTTTCACCTTTCAATTTTCAATTTTCACCTTTCAATTTCCCCTTTTCACTTTTCACTTTTCACCTTTCTACGTGCTGCTATCAAGCAGCAACGTAAGAGTGGAAGCATCTACGAGCGCTGCAAGCTCGCTTGTGAGCGCTTGTGGGTGATTACGCTCCGGGCGCGTTGCCCATAGGCATAGCGGACGAGAATGCGC
>Ga0310691_10000981_pt1 | contig 47465 bp, 65 predicted proteins | sample 176DNAGHGlowgp2_FD_203887 | JGI IMG/M metagenome (GOLD analysis project Ga0310691, IMG submission 203887) | Sheep rumen microbial communities from Palmerston North, Manawatu-Wanganui, New Zealand - 1766 DNA GHGlow gp2 (v2) (version 2) | ecosystem: Host-associated > Mammals > Digestive system >... | reverse complement strand
CTACTATGGTAGTAAATATCTTTGTAGGCATATCTACATTGTATTGATGTGTCCTATTACCATATCTAAAGTCTGGAGAGCCGCTTGGCTTGAAGATGTCTGCTGCCATAGTTTCTTTGTATATCCCAGCCACTCCAGCAGAGCATCCTTGCGGATGTATTCGGTATTTTCAAAATCCTTAAATGGTATAGTAGTCCATTTTGATGAAAATGCTTCACACGTATTAGTTTCAATATAAATCCTATCTGGTGCTTTCATTTCTTATCCTCCTATACTTTAATCCACGATTCTTCTCTAACTTTTTCGTTGGTTGTCGTAGTAGTCCTCCTTCACGATTACGATTTTTACCTTGTCACCTTCCTTTAAATTATCAGGAAGTTCAATAAGCCTACTTTGGTAAAAGTAAAAGGGTTTCTCGGTAACAATATGGCCTTTACAAACCTCTCCTTCCACCGCATCCTTGAGCATCTGCTCCTTGCATAAATTGTAGCCGTTCTTGTGGATTTCATCCGCCCATCTAAGGTCTTGCTTTTCTTGCCACTCTGCTCCTGCCTTGAAGGCATCTGCTATATTTTGCGTAGTCCACTCCCGAGAGGCATCTGCAACTCTGCGAATATACTTATCCTCCGCTTCCTCCAAGTCCTCGGAGGGTTGCTCCTGCTGGAGAGAGTCAATATAGCCTAAAAGACCATACGCAAAGTCGCCATACCCATTCCAATAATCTTCTCCAAACTTTTCCATTTCGGAATTATGTGATAGATGCTCTTTATCAGTGCGCCTATTTGCCCTTGCAAGGAGTTTTTCTATCTCGTTTTTCAGTTTTTCTGCGTCAATGTATTTCATATTACAATCGCTTTAATTGTTCGTAGAGTTCCTTGATGCTCCTCGTACATTCCCCACATTCTTCAAGAGCCTTCATCTGCTCCTCGCTGGGCTTCCAATGTTCTTCTTTCTTTGCAATTTCTTCTTCCCAATCTCTCTTGAAGAACATTCCAATCACTCCCTCATTATCAGAGTAGAATGTTCTAAACTCACGCATATTCGGGATAATGACTTTTACTTCCCGATTCTTTTTATTTACAAGCGTTGCCATTCAATTTTGATTTAAGCCAATCAATACATTCTATGGCATTCTCATATCCTTTATCGGCAAAGTCTTTTAAGAAGGATATGGAAGTGTTTATCAACCTTTCTTCATCCTCGCTGGGTTTCCAATGAGGACGGAGGGATTCAATAAAACATTGCAATTCCTTCTTATACTCCTTGCTGAGTATTCCTTTCCCACCACTATGAGGGATAGATATACAGTGTTCAATGATTTCAGAAATGATATTTATTTTTTCTTCATCCTCCTCACTCCACTCTGTATCATTTTCCTGACCGCACGAAATTGATGGCTTCTGCTCTTTCTGCTTTTCAAGCCAAGCTATCGCTGACCTAAAATGGTCTTTGAATTGCTCGTCAGCTTTTCGCAAACCATCATAGAGGTATTCCAAAATCCATTTTTTATGTATCTCGTCCTCGCTCTCGGTGAGTTCGGGGAAGATGGATTCTATATCACGGATATTACCTGAGCCTTCTCCGAGATTACATAAAATCATTTTTGCTCTTTCCAGAGCCTCTTTGTATTTCTTCTCGTAGTCCATATCTATCTATTCTCTATTTCCCTATAAACAAGTCGCAAGTCTGGCCTTTCCTCCATACCGCAGTATGACAGCCATCTAAGTATCTACAATAGTAGCAGCCTTGTTTCTGCTCTTTTATCTTCTCGTGCCCCTCTATCTGTTCAGTAACATATTCGGGGTCATTATCAGCGTATTTATAGTAGCCCATATTTATCTCTTTTAAAAGGGGAGGAGCCGCCAGCCGTTTACGGCTCCCTTATCCCCAATACACAATTATTAGACACAGTTAATTCCGGCTAACTAAAATAACTTATCATATTCCCTATCAGGAAGATTAGCTTTAATCCACTTCTGGTCATTAACCAAAGCCCAGCGTCCAAAGTGCATTATCAGCAGCGCATCCGCACCCCAGAGAGAAACCTTGACCTCTGGATAGGCTTGTGCTGCTATTCCCTGGTATCTGCGCTTACGGTCAGCCTTTTCCTCCTTCATCCCAGGCTTCCTGAGTTTCAGCTTGGATTGCCAGCTTGCAGGATGTACCATCACATACGGAATACCGATAGCCTCAATAATTGCTTTCAGGTGTTCAAAGTTAGCAATCATCTTCTGGATTCGGTACAACTTTCCAAGATTTGCCTTGCCTTCCTCGGTGGCTACATCATCTGGCCTTACGGAAAGTTTCTCCAGAAATACGATAGGTTTGTAATTCTCTTTATAATAGCCCAGGAAATCCCTCAAATCGGCAATATTACTCGGCATCTTTACCGCCTTAGTCTTGCAATCTGGTATATATACCGCCAGACCTCCATTCGCACCTGGGTCAATGCCTATCACGCAATTTATCTTAATCTTCTCCATATATCAACTCTTTTAGATTTATCCCCTCCTGATACACTTTTTCCAAAGCCTCTGCCAGTGCCTTCCGTCTGGATGCCCTGAAAGCATCGTGCCTCAGTTCCTCAGAGGTTATTCCCTCGCTTTTCAAACGATTCATATCCCAGACTAACCCCTTCCTGGCATAATGATTCAGAGCCTGCTGGAAGACATATTTCTGCTCCTGCTCTGTTATCTCAATCTTCGGAGCAATCCCCACTCCAGCCAGGATATTATAGTAGAGCATTTCCGCAATAGGGGAAATATCAGGCAGCTTCCTGAATTGCCTATAATATTCAGCCACATTAAGGAGGTCTTGGCAGGCCAGCTTATGATATTTTCTCTCGCTTTCATAATCTCTCTCTGGCTCTGGCTGCGGAACGGCCTCCCTCGCCTTGCGTATCACTCCGTTCCTGCGCTGCTTGTAGGCATTAAGAATCTTGCATATATAATCCGCATTGAATTGCTGATAGTGATTGCGGTCTGGCTGGCCATCCCTGCCCTTCGGTAAGAAGTCATCAAGTTCTCCAGTAATTGACATCTCAAACGCCATCCGAAAATCCTTTAAAGTCAAACCAGGATAATATCGTTTCAGAATCTCAGCAGTCCTGACTACAAGATACTGCCAGTCCCCCTGGTCGGCCACTCGGTAGCCAATATCCTTAGCTATCCATTGCAGGGCATCCCTCAATTCCGAAGCCAGCTCACCGCCTGAATATTCGGCTATTGTCTTATCGGCTGCGGATAGCAATACCGCCCTCTCAACTGGAGTCAGTATCCCTACCACCTCTGGAAGCTTTACCAAAGCCCTATATTCAGACATAGGGAATGTTCTCTTGATGACTAAACTCTGTTCCATTAGTCAGCCATTGCTTGAAGATACTTTATAGCACTTGCAGAGAGTGAGCTACTATTAGAATTATCTATTCTTTTAAGCTGCCCCTTATTATAGTCAGTAAGCATCCAATTCTTAGCGGTCATAATCCAATCACATTTCTTCTGATTATTAGCACCTGACCAGAATTTTATCCTACTGTAATAGTATTGCAAATCAACTCCAGCGAAATCATTATCTCTTTCAAAGCATTTAGCAAAGAGTTCAAAATCATAAAATTTGCTCTCAGCAAAAAGACATTTTCTTTCACGAGTTGAGATTTTTGGCTCTTTATTTTCTTCTTCTTTAACAGAGATAATTTCTTCGTTAAAGAGAGTATTTTCTTTATATGACCCCTCACTTTTCTGAGGGTCTGCTTTTTCTGAGGTCTGCTTTTTTTGAGGGTCTGCTTTTTCAGACCCCTCATTTTTTATAGGGGCAGAAAAATCATTGGCTATATCTGTTATCTGATAATGCTGGCCTCTCAATTTCCCATCCTTGCGTAATGGAGTTCTCTTACAATAACCTACCTCAATTAGATTCTTAATTGACTTCAATATGGCTCTTTCGGATTCTCCATAAGTTTCTGCTATATAAGACAAATTTATCTTCCAGTCATTTGGTAATGAGAGCAGGAAACAAAGCAGACCTTTATCAATGAAAGAGAGTTCTTTGCTCCGCAAAATCTTATTCGGAATAATAGTGAAATCCGAATAATGTCTATGATTAGATATTTCGTATTCCATATTCCTCTTTGATTATTGCCTCAATCATTTTACGGTCTTCCAAAAGATAGAATAGTTCACCCTGGAATGATATTTCTTCGCAATCACAAAGCTGGCAAGAAATAAATTCCTTCTCAGTCTTAGTAAAAGGAAGATTATTAGCTCTGAAAATAGATTTGAAATGCTTTAATAGCTGAGGTTTAGTCATAGAAGTCCTAAGTTTGGTATTATACTTAGGTTTCAACGCTGCTATCCTCTTATCAATTTCCGATTCATAGGTATAACCTGAGAATCGCCAATATTCTCCAGTAATATCTGCATAAGGGAAATCAAATTTGAAAGATTTAGCCATAATATCCTTCGTCCCTCCTACATATAATGGCTTTCCCTTTTCATCCCAGACAGTATAGATAAATTCCCCTGGTGGATGGTATATGCTTATTTCTGACATCTTAAAAAAAGTGCCTCATATTTCAGTCAAAAGTGGCAGCTTTTGGCTTACTCTACGAGGCTTTAACTTTCCTATTGATTGCTGCCACAATCATCATTTCCGAGAGCAAATATAATCATTATAGCTCAATTCCAAAATATTCCTCTAAGAATTTCTTTGCATTAGGCATCTCAAAAAGACCATCTTCAAGTAATTCCTTCGGATTATCACTGAAAAATAGGCCAGCAGCCATCTTCTTATAAGCATCCCCTCCCCACATTTTTGTACCCACTGTATCAGGGTGTAGCTCATAGAAATCTTGAATGGCTCTTAGCTGGGCTTTAAGCATTTTTGGATAATCCTTATAAGCCTCAATCCTTTTCTTTTCCGAGGCTAGAGGGCAACCTATACAACCGAGCCTTTTAGTGAAATCAATACTTCCATCTTCACGATAATAGACTGGAGCTAATTTAAGCCCCCTATCCTTAACGAAAATCGCCACATCCTCCAAAGTCCATTCAAGAATAGGAAGATAGATTCTTACTTTATCCCCTTTTGGATAAGTACGACAAAATTCAGGCTCTTTATATCTCTCTGCTCTCTTAGTGCTTTCCTCTCTTCTGATTCCTTGAATAGCCCTATCGTGTATCTTATATTCTTTCAATACCTCGCAGCAGAATCTCGTAAATCTGGAAGGAAATCCCTTCTGTCTTACTATCTCAAAGAAGGATTTTTTGGGAGGCATAATCTTAACTCCCATCTCCCGACAATGAGCTATCGTACCAGGAGGGTCTATGGTTGTATTTTTATAGATAGGCTCAAATGGTATTCCAGACATTTTAGCAAGTTCCAGAATAACATCGGAGTCTTTCCCTCCTGAATACGAAAGTTCTATCGTGCCATCTTGCGGAATGGCTTGTAAGAGTTTAATGGCAAAATCTATTTTCCTATTCAGTTCCATTGCTCAAAAGCAGATTCTTGGTCGTGCTTTCTGGAGTCAGCATAGCCCTAATATCATTCACTCTATTATCATTCGCTACCAGGGAAACAACTGGGTACCTGGAATTCGTGTTCGGTTTATTGCTTTTGGCGAACTGGACTCCCAGGTCAAAAACCGTCTGAGTAACCGTTCCCCTTATCATCTGCACTCCGTCAAAGGATTCCCGAATATTACGGATAGAAGATGCCCTTCCCTTCGTGCTGAACTGCCATACTCCTACCACTCCCCTCACTGCTGGCACAATGAAACGCAGGGTCAGCACTACATCCCAATTATCAGCCCCCCTCCTGGTCGGATTCTTTGCCGTTATCTGAGCCATTATATCAGGATATTGCTCTATGGAATAGGGAGCATACTTCTTACCATCCCAGATTTCAAAGACTCTACCATCTCCCCTGGCCACCAAAGCCCCCTTATCATCCCTATACTCGTAACGCTCATTACAAACCTTCTGCGGATTATCATCGGGAAAGATTATCTGAATTGTTGAAGGCTTTTCTCCCAGGGCTTTCGTGAATAGCTCGGCATACTTACCACTCGGAATAAAATAGTCAGTAGATACTGGGTATTCCTTTCCTCCCTGGCTCAGTTGCTTCTTGCCAATATGCAGCCTGCCAATCTCAGGCAGTTCCAGAATGGACGCTCCATCCTGCTCTGGTCTATGTATTCTTCCATTCATAGCTAAATCTCAATTTCAGTGTCTAATAATTTACCAGCAGGCTCATTGTCCTCCCAGGGTAATTTTTCAGGAATCTTCGTTTTTTCGGGCTTATCGCCTTTGCCTGGGGAAAGTGTTGGCTCTGGGGTTTGAGGCTTTAAAACGGCCTTATTTTCGGCCTTATTGTCGGGCATAGCCGCAGGCTCGGAAGGTGCTGCCTTCTCCTGGCTCTTGCTCTTGATAAACTCGGCCAGCGAAAGGGTCTGATAACAAATTGCCAGGGCATCTTTATCCAGGTCAAGCGTTCCTCGGATAATAGTCAGCGTATTCTCCCTCTTTTCATCCTCAATAGCAGCCAGGCTCAGAAGGTGCGGCAGCTTTGCAGCATTCACGCTATCCGTCTGGTCTTTCAGGTTGTATGTAGGTTTTGTCCTCCAGTCCTTCGGGCTGAAATTGAAAAGCCTCTGAATCGGGAATTTGGGGAAGTTCGCCTCCCACATCGGTTTATAGAGATGCAGTTGCAGTTCGTGTTCCTCCCAGAACCCCTTACGGCCACTCTTGAAATCCACAATAGCTGTAAAATCCTCAGCAGTCTTCGGGTCGGTCATAAGGCAAGGAAGGTCAAGCATCCCAGCGTAATGGAAATCAGGATGGCAAAGGGCTATTTCTACGGCCAGGGGTCGCACATTCCAGTCCCTTACGAACTGAGCAAAGGCCAGCACATCTTTCCTGATTCGCACCAGCCATTCTCCATACACCTTGTCGGGAAGATTATTTCTCTGCATATAATCAAGAAGCACGACTGGAACGGAGTCAAAGTCATACTTTCTGCCGATAAGAAGGCTCTCAAACTGGCCGTGCATAAATGTTCCATAGGCTGCTGCCAGGTCTCGTTTCTCAATCGCTCCCTCCTTGCCATTAGCCAGCATCCAATCAATGAGAAATGGACTGGTCGGCATTGTCTGGGATAGAAGCGTAGTAACAGAGGGATAGAAGATAGGCTCTCCCTGCTCATTGAAGCGGTAGTAATACCTATGCCCCTCGGAGTTCAACTGGTAGAGCTTGTAAGGAGGCTCACGAAGGGCATCTGCATTGAAGTACAGAGCCTTCATTTCCTCCACTGTCATACCAGGGTAAATTTCAGTAGGCTCAACGGCCTGATTCTTGATTTCTTCCATAATCGTATCGCTCTTAATTAGATGGTTTCAGAATAAGCGTTGTAACGCCAGTAGAACATCCCAGCACAGAAAATCGCCAGAAATACAAAAGCCAGCCTCCAGAACATAGCCACAAAAGCGGCAACGAAAGCCAAAGCCCAGAAAATAGTCTTTACCTTCTTCATAGCCTTAATCATTAGTAAGTCCCAGAAGAAAATCAGCAGAGCAGCCAGTCATCTCGCAGATGGTTTTCAACTGCTCAGAACTCAGCTTGTCTTGTTTTCCGCTCACAACCTTAGTCATAAGGACTTGCTGAGTCTCAGGAGACGAGTCAGGCCAAAGCCTGGCTGCAATCTCCTTCTTCAATACTTTTTTGCCAGATTCCTTAGCCCTGGCAATAGCCAATTCAACTCTAATCATATCTTTTTCTGAATTAAAAAGTTCCCTCTATAAGTAATCTGCTACGGTCAAACTCCACATTGATATGCTCCTTCTTTTGAGAATCCCAGTCTAAGACTTTAGTAACCTGAACACGATAAGAACGCTCCCAATAACCCGTTTCTCTATCCTCCACCTTTTCGGCATCCAGGACATCATAGACAACCCTATAAAACTTCCCTTCCTCAACCTCCGACCAGAAGGTAGTTTCGTGCTGCCAGTAGTTCTCTATATCAATATTCTCAATATCTTCTACTACTGCTGCGATAATCTCATTATAAAGCTCGTTTGTCATTGTATTTATGATTTTAATTCTACGGAATCAGCCGTATCTGTTTCATTTCTGAGAGCAAAGATAGTCAATTAAATTTAATTTCCAAAACTTTTTATATAAATTTTTAGCCAAATAACGAAATTTTCCGCTTTTCTCTCTATCTTAGCCCCTGAAATCACTAAATCATACAGTTATGCCAGTAAGAAAAGTGCCTGGAGGCTACAAGTGGGGTCAATCAGGCAAAGTTTATCCAACCAAAGCCCAGGCGGAAGCCCAGGGCAGAGCCATCTATGCGTCTGGATATCGGGAAAAGCCCAAATCCGACAAGAAAAAATAGGGAATTTGCGTGAATTGCCGCAATTCCCTATCTTTGTTGCGTCTCTTTACCAATCGTATCGCCCTTCCTGGTATTCAGACCGCCTCCCTCCCTTCTGAGAGGGAGGTTTTTCAATCCCGAATAGTCCCGATATAACAGTTCCCTACCATATCTAATATAAATTTGGTGTCCGTTCTGTACCTCCCAGTTCGCCAGCTATCTCGGCTATCTTCTGAGGGCTTTTGTCATCATCTTTATCCAGTAGGACATAGGCAGAAGTCTCCACTCCATTAAAAAGTATATAATTAACCCTGGCGGTCATCAGTGCGAAGTGGAATATCTGTACCTTGTTTTCCTCTGGGAAGGAATAGCAGGCTACCTTGACAGTAGCCCACTCTATTCCTGAGATTGCGAGAGCATCCTTATACTTCTGCTCCCTGCTGATTGCTTTCTTTGCCATATTAGTTCAGCTTCTCCAGTTTATTGCCGACTATTTCTGTAAGCATCCGCTCTACTCCGTGAGCATCCGTATATCTGGTATTCCTGAGCCTTCCCTGGATATATACTCCGTCTCCCCTCTGAATCTTATCCAGAGGAACGCTGCTCTTTTCTTCCCAGACATTAACGGAGTGCCAGGTCGTTTCGCAGACCTTCTCCCCTTTGCGATTCTCAAAAAAGTAATCTGTGGCTACTGATATACGAGCTACCCTCGTATTGTTCACTTGCTGAATACGGATATTGCCTACAATACCCCTCAGTTCAACTTTGTTTAACTGTTCCATATTATAGTGATTTTAAGGTTATGCTATATAGAAACTAATCTTGATTCCCCTGCGGAGCTTGCATACAATCTTATCTCCCAAACCTGCCTCGGCTCTGTCAAGAAGCCTATTGCAGAGGGCGATGTCCCCGACCATCCTAATCAGGCCACTTACTCCTACCAGAGTGTTTACCTGCTGGCCTTCAAACTGGCCATAAACCTTGATTCTGTAATTGCGATTGATGTGCTTTGTGGTGTATTTCAGAGTTTCCATCTCTTAGCTTTTTTACTTTTTGTAGAATCGGCTACATCCGTTTTCGTATCATTTCTGAGAGCAAATATAGGCATTATTTTTTAATTACCAAAAAAAATCGTATAATTTTTTCTCAAAAAGTTATTTTTTATCGTTTAGCCATTTTTCGGGCCTTAAAGCCAAAAGTGATATAGTTATCCGTCAGGACTCTTAATGCCGCCTAAAACGGCCTAAAAATGGAAAAACGGAGTAATCCTCACGACTGCTCCGTTAAATCACATAAACCTATGAAAAAATTATTTAGTTCCCCCTTGCAAATATAAAGAATCGGGAAGCATTTCACAACGCCTCCCGAAAAAAGGAATTAACATTGATATTGACGAAGAAAGTACAATCACAAAAATAATGAAGCCAAGGATATTTCACAACATCCCTGGCATCCTAACCCTAAAACCTTAATAATATATCTATATGGCATTATACGGAAACAAATATAATTATTTCTTCTCTAAAACTATATGTTCTACTCCTATTATCTGAGTATGAGGATTCCTGCTCAATACACTGGCCTGCCTTTCATCCACCCTCTTTGTCTTCCAAAGGAATCCCAGGAAGCGGTGATATTTCACAGTCTCGGCCAGTATCAGGGAATCCCTATTGTGCAGCGTTCCGCTGAATTCATTTTCAGTCAGAACACCATCAAAATCATACCAGGCATCCCCAGCGTGAACTGCCACCGCCTTGATAGGAATACTATCCCGAATAACAACCGTATCCCTGGGAACAGAGGATAGAGCAATGATGGTCTCCATCTGCGTAGTATTGACCGCAGCCAGGTCTCTGTTTCTGGCCTGGAGGCTCTTAATCAAGGCTGCATCTTCAGAGCGGAAACGCTCAAACTCCTTTATGGTCAGTTCCAGGGCTTCTACCCTGGCTGCACTAAGGCTATCCTTGACCTTGAAATATTCCACATCGGTTAACAACGCCTCGGAATTACCCTTATAGCGGTCTCTCTCATTGGAGAGCCTTTCTATACTCTTTTGCTGGATTCCCAATACTGCGAGGAAAGCCAGCACGACTGCTGCAATAATTAAATATTTCTTCATTGTTACAATAAAAAAGGGCTGCACCCCACTAAACCAAGATTAACGCATTATTATTCCTGGGGTGCGCCCTCCATTAAACTTATCGTTTTACGCCTCCTAAACGGTCAGCCCATTTTTCTGTATAAAAATCGTAATAATTACCCTTTTCCGGACGATACAAGGCCGCGTGAATCAAAGACGGTAAACCTATTACCAAAAGATACAAAGGCCCCAAATAAAGCGATTGGCGTGTATGCCCATATTCGTGTTTATACAGTGTCGGATTCCGTTCAAACTCCGCCCTTACGAATATAACATTACCAAGCGAAATCCCCCCTCCAGGCATATCGTGGATGACAAAATAACGCACCCCTTTATAAATGCCCCTTGCATCTATCCTTCCGCAATAATAAAGATGCAATAAAATCCCCAATAGAATCTGCGGTAACTGCCATATTATCTGTAATAGTGCCATATCACTCCCTGAGTTTTTTGGGTGTCTAAATCTGCGTGGATATAGGTCTTGCCTATTCCTATCCTCGTAAAGCCGTTATCAATAAGAGCTTTCACTATCTTCCAACGATTTGTGTCAGAATTGCACCGTATATCAACAGCCAGCCCCTTGCAATGAGAGGATGTGCCAGCCCTTCCCTTGCTTTTTTCATAAGCTACGGAACGGAATGCACTATTCAACACAAAGGGGATTCCAGCAGTATAACGAGCATTGTCAAGCCTCAGCATCAATGCCTGGCTCATATCCTGGAGAGAGCAGGGTGGCGTGCAACGCCTGAATTCACTTTCGCTGAAATATTTTGCCGTTATCATCTTCTTTTTCTTGTTGTGGCTCGTTCTCCAAAGGGCAATATCCCACACGGTCGCAACGTTTCTTCAACCGCGCGTCGTTGGCTTCGTCCACCGGGCATACGATTTCCGGGTCCTTATACCTATGCTTACAAAAATGCGATTGCATTATAACCGAAGATTTTTCGGCCGAATCTAATTTCTCCCGTTCATAATCCGCGTTCCGTTCTTCATAGAACTTTTTTTGCTCCATCAACAAATCCCGGAACATATCATAAGGCGTTTTTCGCTTATCTTCGCGGGCTTTTATCCAAGCCCAAAGGCCGCCGCCACCAAGGAAAGCGACGGCCAATTTTGCAAGTTCAACCCAAATGTTTGTTTCCATCTGTCGTTATAATTTAACAACTTACCCAATTATGGGTTGAAGTTAAGATGTTACCGCAGATACCGACACATCGCTTGCGGGCATCGTGAAAGTGAAAATCTTTCCGTAGTCCGTAGAATGTGATGTCGCGGTAATTGCGTTATTATCCGCATCTACCACCGTAATAGAGTTCACGGTATCATCTGCAAAGATTGAAACGATGGAATCTTCAAGGTAATTGTATTGCAGAAGTGTAAGCAACTGCGATTCAAGGGTGACGGCGTAGGCAACTGCTACTGGAGTGACACCGAGTGCGGTGGCTATCTTCTCGTTCAGTTTGAATTGCCCGTAGTCACCGAAATGGTTTCCTACCGCAGAATAGTTGATTTGGTGCAAGGCATTATCGTCCCCCAGTACGAAATTTCCTTCACGGCTACGGAGGGGCTGGGTCTTGATGGATAAGACATCTATGAACGGATAACCCTTCGCTCCTGCCACATTTTGGATTGCAGAAGATACGGAAGAACTTACAACCGCACCAACGCAATAAATGGAGGCAGACGGAAACCAAGTTGCAAATTGTTCACACATCGCATTGAACTTCGTTTCCCAATCGCTCCCCGTGTAGTTGTCCCCCAGGAAAAACACGATGCAGTCAACCCCGGAGAAGGATGCGAGGTTTGCCTTCAAGGACTTTCTTGTCCCGCTTTCCCAATAGACAAAGGCATCGTCGTCCGTAAGGGCATACGCCCCAGTTTCATACGGCCTTCCGAATATGGGTGTAACAACCGCATCGTTCTGCTTGACACGAAGGGCGTTTTGAAGGAGTTTAGGCCACGCAACATTCGGGGAAGATGCCGCCATCGCCCAATGCCCCCACCAATAAGAGGTAACAAATGCGGCCCCCGTGTCCGTTGTGGTAGGATGCACGGTGAAGGAATTGCCCACGCAAAGCACATTCCGGAAATTAAGTGGAACGGCGACTACCGCACCGCTTACAACCTTCAAACGGTATTTGTTCCCCTGTGCGTCGTTCACGATGCCAAGCGAAGATGAAATACTACCGACCGTTTCCCCCATCGTGGAAATTTGTGCTTGAAGTTTCAAAGATTCAAGGGTTTGCTGGATAAAGACATCGGTAGTTGTCTTTGCGTAGAAGTTTATCTTGAAAATCTTTTGTGCCCCATATACTTGCAACTGAAATAAGTTTGTACTGTTGTTGGCACTATAGAGGAATGAATTTTCCGAAAGAGGGTCACCAGCGGTTGCATTGTTAAACTTAACACCGCCCGTGCTTGCTCTAAACGCAATAAATTCTCCGGCATAAACGGCAATCTTCTGCGATTCCACATCCAGCACATTGTCCCCGGAAATACAAGCAAATGAATGTGAAGAACGAGGAATGAAAAGGTATCGCTGGTCAAGTTCTCCAACATAGACTGTCAAGGTACAATCTGCCCCGGCCTTGAACCCAATTTCGGACAAATAGCCATCCTTCGTGAATGATTTATTTGGGCAGTATATCCAACTGTTGTTGAAATTTGAAGCACCGATGCCCTCTCCTGCTTGCTCGGATGTTTCTTTGATTCGGGAAAGGTCAAGTTCTTGCACGGACTTATCAATCTTTTCATTAATAGTTGGAATAATAGCCCCGGAATAATCGTTGAGAAAAATACCAAGACGATAATTATTGTCCGCAAAATTCGATGTAAAAACATCCCAATCAACGGTCACTGCAATTTGGCTATCCCCATTTTTAAGGATATGTGTTTTTAATCCCGTTGGTCTTTCGCTTGCAGGTGCGGTAAAATCTATGTTTGTGTTTTTATTATATGATACCGACATCTGCAATTTGTTCGTATAGAATCCGAATAACCGAAGATATGGTATATTGCGATTGCCGGGTGCATAGAAACGGATGCACTTTACTGAATTATAAAGAGAACAAATTGAAGATGTCCAAGCAAGTCCATCTATTATGATGCCTTTTTCTTGGTTGGACAACTCCCGCTCCTGCTCCAATCCAATAATTGTGATGGTGATTGTTATGTTTAATGTTTTTCCCGCTTTTTGGTAAATACCCACTTTTGCCGTGTTTTGAGGGATTGCGACAACAAACTCTTTAAAATCAACACGCACTACATCTAACAGGTTCGTGGAGTCACTTCCCAAAAAGGCAATATCATTTATATCTTCTGGATTCCCAGTTATCTTTATAAGAGCAAGTGTATTTTGTGTTACCGTTTCGTCAAGGGTGCGAATAGACTGAGCCCCGGAATAGGATAAGATGGTTTTACCGTTTACATCGGCCTCTAACTGACTGACTTCTGTCTTGGTGGCATAGTCAGACAAAGGAATTGCGGTGGTTCCTACTTTCTTCCAGGAGTAAGTGCCGCTATTCTCAATGGTAACATATCTGTCATAGTTCCCGTTTCCGTCCGAGACAAGATAAATCTTGTCCACGGTAGAAGCGGAAGCCGCGAGAGTTCCGGTATAAGACGTGCCATTGTACGTCACGGAAACTCCGGCGGGAATGTTGGCAACGACGGGAGCAGAAGAACCATCCCATGCTTCTTCATACGCACCATTACCGATGGTTCCAACCTCTTCTTCAAGTTCATTGAACTCGGCGGGTTGAATTGCAGTGTCCGCCTTGCCCAGGCTGTCCTGCACGGCACTCGCCAGGTCGGTCTTGGGGATGCCTTCGGATGCCTTTGAGTATGTTCCTGCTCCGATGTTTGTCCTTGCCTGCATCTGTTGGGCTTCGGTCAAGGTCTGAGGGATATACTGCACGGCATCGGAAGTACCGCCACCGCCATCAATCAAATCAAGTATGCCGTTAAGGATGGCAGGTAGTACAGACCCAGCATCAACGTTTGTGCCTTGTCCCTCTATCTTGGCTTTTATTAAAGCCTTTACTTCTTCTTTTGTCATAGTTCTATTTTTTAAGGATATGTAACACTTATAATCGTTCCGGCTTCTGTTGACATCGCGGTGGATGTATATGCTTTATCGCCTACGCTTGGATACAGAGCCGTATAGACATATTGGAAAGGCGATGGTTCGTTTGGACCCTTTTCCCATCGTAATACATCACCCGGACGAAGTGTGGGATTTTCATATACGTAATCATTTGATATAACTCGCAATACCATTCCAATAGGAAGGGTCGTATCTTGCTGCTGCGTCAAATCACGTGTGACGATATAAGGGTCGGGACTGTCCGGTAATCCCCTTTCGTATGTCAATGTCAACCGCCCAGTCCTTTGCGTATGGGCCGTGTTAGCCGTTACACTCAGAACGTTGTTATTGATTCCGAAACCAACTCCGCTTATTCCCCACGTACCTTCGTGTCTGATTGTTGCCGTTTCCGTGTTCGTGTGGCCGCTTGTATAACGGAAAGTGACCGTTGTTATTTCATCAACATCGGGACTTAGTACAACGGAATCGCCTTCCGAATCAGCGATGGCCGTACCGCTTGTACTCCAAATGATAGGGTCGGGCAAATGGTCGGCCCAAGTAGTTGTGGAACTGTAAACCGTTCGGGTGTTCGCTTGTTGCTTGCAAACGAATGTTGCCGTTGCGGTTGTATGGTCGTTCCAGACCATAGCGAAATTGGCCGTCTCCGCACTCGTAACAGTTGTACCCAAGTCCTGAGCGGAGAATGTCAACCCTTCTCGGCTTATCGCATTGCTTCCAGTCTGTGTTATAGTCAAATCCGAAGCAGAAAGAGGGACACGACTGGTTTCAACGCCATCGGTTTTTGTAATACCTTGAACGGCCAACGTATAGCTCTCTCCGCCTGCTCCCAACGTCTTGGAAGCAACACCAAGCTCAAGCTCATAGGTTATAGTAGGCACATATTCCTCTTGAGTTATCCTCACCTCATAGGTTACTGACGGATAATCCGTCATTCGGAAAGTCAATGTACCTTGCCTTTGAGCCCCAGTGTTCTGAGTCAAGACGATTGTAGCTGTTCCATTCCCTTCTCCACTGGATGAGCAGGTAAGCCAGCTCGGTGCGCTGCTTGATACACACTCCCATCTTCCGTTACAAGTTACGGTATAATAGAAAGTGTGTGGCCTGCTATTGTAAACCCTATCATTCGGAGAAACAGAGAGGGAAGGAATTATCTGAGCTGCCTGATTCAGAGTTATATTCGCATTGGAAACTCCACTTGCTGAGAATACCGCATAAGCCTCTGCTCTTGCACTTCCAGTCGTATTCGCAGGAGCAGTCAGAGTTATATTCGCACTTCCAGTTCCGCTCAACTGGCTTGCGGTTACCCAGCTTGGAACTGCCAAAGTCCAGGCCAGTCCAGCACTCGCATTGACGGAAACTGATACCGTCTGACCTGCTGCATTGAAATTGATACTCGTAGGAGAGACAGAGAGATAAGCAGTATCGGCTGCTGGTTGCAATACAGAGACATTCCTTGTTATTCCCTCTCCTGAGACTACCACATTCCCAGTGTTAGAGGATTGACCGCTATTAGCCTGAGCGGTGAGCTGTATCGTAGCATTTCCAGTACCAGTAAGCACATCCGCACTCAGCCAGGATGGAAGCGACAGAACCCAGGTTATATCCGATACTATGCTCAGAGCGATTGTCTGGCCTGCTGGAAGGAAAGTGATTGAGGACGGACTGACCGTAAGATAATGCTCTCCAGGTGTCGGAGGGATTATGCCTTCTACTATGAACGGAATCTTCTTCGCTACGGTATCGGTATCAAATTCAGCACTTACCGCAGCCACATCTCCCTCGGCCTCCCACTCAGGAGTAATAAGGAAAGTGTCTGCAGAATAGGTCTGGCCATTCTTGTATATTTTCACATAGTCGGCCATCCTAATAAACCGCATTACATCCAATAGATATTCAGAGGCCAGGAAGCTGAATCTGTATCTTTTCTCGCTTATCTGCTTCGTAGGGAAGAAATAGCCATCCCTGCTCTCGCCTTCTTCCTCAAAGAGATATTCTGGCTTGGCAATATCGGCCTGGAGAAACATTCTATTCCTGAAGGAAGGCTCGGTATAGACAATCGTTCCAGCGTCCATAACAAAGTCCTCCACATTCCACCACTCAATCTCCAGATAAGGCTGAATGTCATTTACAACTGTAAAGACCTCGGAATAATAGGTAACTCCGTTCACTTCCATACTCAGGTAATATCTTCCGTTTTCCATAGAGCCGAAAATAGCTCCAGAGCCAGGGAATACCACTACATCATACTCAGTGAACTGCTTAATCGTCAAGCCTCCAGAAATAAAATTATTTCCATACTCTCCGATTATCTGGTGTGTATTGCCATTATACAGTGCTACGGAAGTGATTGAAGGAGTCTCAATGTGAGGTACTATAAGCTGAAAAGGCAATATATATCCTGCTGGAGTAAACAAAGGATATACCCTGCCGAATACCCACCATTTTCGGGCATTCTGCTTCTCTATTGAATCGTACCAGGGCAGTACGGAAAGGTTGTTATTCGGTGTCATATCTCAGCGTTACAGTAGCTTGTCTGCTTGACAAATTTATTGATAATTTCTGAATTTGTCCGTCACCCAAAAAAGTGCGGATTAAATTGAATAAATCAGGGTCATAAATTGCAGGAAAACTGACATCCTGAATCTTTAATTTCTTGACCCCCAGGGCTATTCCCTGCTCTCCGTTAATTTCATAGTTCCTGGCTGGCAAATCATAGGAATAATACCTTTGCAGGAAAACGAAAGCGGCATATCCGTTCTGTAATACAGACTGAGCCAATCCCTGCTGGAAGGTCAAATAAGGAAGCTCGTACTGATAATCACTTCCCTGAGAGGCTACTGCCGATAGAAGCACAAAGCCATCCTTTGAGACTTCATTGGGATTCAGCAGGACATAATCAATATCAGACGTCATTAGATTAACGGTAATTTGCTCTATTTTCTCAGCATTGACATACTTGGAACGAATATCAATCGGCCACCCCTCAAATTGCTGCGTTACATCATCCATCCAGCCGAACTGATACCTGGCAGTCATTTCAGGCTTTTCGTAGCTATATTTATTCATCCCCCAGGCCCAGGGTTTTCCATTCCTCAGCACCTTCTCCGAAGTAAGGTCTATCGCCACTGCTGGAGCGGTATTGTAAGAGCCTCCATTACGGAAATACTGGATATGCTCAATTCTGAATCTATTGAACTCATCTATCCACCAGTAACAACGGAAGCAATCTCTCAACATATCCAGCACATTCCTCAGCGTGATAGGAGCTTTCTGGGCTGGCTGGTCGTAGCCTGAATATATGATATTTGACTTCGGAGTGAGCAAAAGGGTCTGTTCTACCTCCCTGATAGCATTCTGGCCGTAGAGAAAATCCGAATAGCTGGCATTTCCCTCGTGGGTAATTTCAGGAGCAATCTGTCCCAATAGCACGGATATAACAGAAGCCAGGGGATAAGCATCCCTGATTACGAAAGGTTGTCTCCATTGGCTTTCTGCTGGATGCAATGCGCTCACAATCCAGAGCGAGGAAGCATCCCACATACTCCGTCCAATCGGGAAATAATCGTGCTGCTGGTCTGGAACTTGATAATATTGCCCTGGCTGATACATTCCCCACTGAGTCGGAGTCGGCCAAAGCTCAGCAGAAAATGCTACATCAAACTGCGTGAAAGGACTGCAATAATGATAGTTCCTATTGTCAGGAACTATATCATCTTCTGGGATTCTCGGAAGAGGAACACCTAAGTTAGTCGGAGTATCAACTATCAGCCTTCCATATACTGAGACATCCTTCATATACAGAGTGAGATTTCCAGAAGCGGAAGCCACTGGCGAAAGAAAGACCGTATTAGGAATTACCCCTGGATTATTCGTAGTTATATCAGCCTGCCAGCATAGGACATCCTGCACATACACTGAATATATTTCCCTATATCTCCCAGAACCTGCGCTGCTCCGTGAGTATTCAAAGCGATAATTGCCCTGAGTTATCGTGTAATTTGTCGTAGTGGGGACATCCCCTACTATCACCGCTGGGATTGGAGGATAGACATCTCCAGAAGTCTCCAATACTCGGTAGTTGCCCTTCAAACCAAAATGATAGACGGAAGTCAAGTCACTGGTATTGGTTATGGCCTCGCACTCCTGCTCCCACCACATTCCAGATAGGAAACAGCCTATCGTGGTCTCCCCTGGAACATATATCTGCGTAAGAGGCCGTTTATCGGCCTTTATAGCCCGAATTTCGGGTGCTAAGTCTATAAGGTTATATTCCCTATCAATACCAGCCAAAACGTTCAAATATGCGTCTTTTGCAGTAGGTTTCACTATGGCCTTTTTTCCGTCCATATCAAACTGGCAATCCGTCTTCCAGAATGTTCCCTGCCAGTACAGAGTCCAGCTCTGGCCTCTATCATAGGATATATACAAATCCAGCAGGAACTGGAAGTCTATCGGCATAGCCTGAATCATTGCATAGTCTCCCGAAACGAAGGTCAGTTCTCCAGAGAGCGTTTCCCTGAAGAACTGTTCCTCGGCCTGCAAGTCAAAACCTTTTTCAAGCCCCTGGCTATATATCGGACTACACGGCTGACCGTTCAGTTCAAACTTATAAATCGGATTCATTAGCTTTTGATTTTACGAGTCAGATTCTTGTATCGGATAACAGTATTACCCTCTCCGTCTATGTATCGGGTTTCATCCCCCTGCTTGCGTATAGCAGCCACATCTCTCTCCAGGCCAGAAACATCCGTTCCAATCATTCCAACCGCCAGTCCTGCCATTGAAGCACTGGCCTTCTGATAACGGTCTGCAAAACTTCCATCATTCAAGGAGTTTATGACATCGGGAATCACATTGCGGAAACGCCTGGAATTTCTCTTATTGATAACCGCAAAGAACTCTCCGCCTTCTGCCCTCCTGCGAGTACCGTCTGGTCTCGTACCCAGGTCAATATCGTGACCGCTTGCGTGGCTCCCACCCTCCAGCAGTTCAACCGTTCCCTCTCCGTACTTGGTTACCTGAGCCGCCCTGATTTTCGCTCCCAAGAAGGAAGTCCACATCGTAGCTATCGCTGCAAGTGCAACTGGAGGAAATTTGGCAAAGGCTTTCCAGATATTAGCCGAAGCGGTTACCAGGCTACTCGCCTGCTCCAGAGAATCAAGGGTGAGCTGCGCCCTCTGTGCTTTCTGTTGCTCTCTCAGAGCCTGCTCCCTATTCTTCTGAGCCAGGGCTAACTCCTTTCGGGCAGTTTCAACCTCATTAGCATATCCGGCATTTCTGGCCTCTATCTGGGCATCCAGTATCTTCTGCGCTGCACTTACCTGGTCATCTGCCGCCTTCTTTGCAGCGTCAGCAGTAGCTTTCCAAGAATCAGCAAGCCCTCCCAGGGAATCTTTTACAGTTCCCAGGGCAGTGTTCAACGCACTCTGTTGCTTACTGTCAAGATTCAGCCCCAGCAACTCATACAGATTGCTATAACCAGTACGGCCTATTTCCTTCTTGATGCCTTCAATGGTAGTTTGGATAGCTAAAATCTCATCCGCAGTCATCTTTTCTGAGGCAGTCTTATTGATTTCCAAAATGGCCTCCAGCCTGGCCTTCTCCTGCTCCAGACGGAAGACCGTCTTCTGCCGTTCATTCCAGTCCATAAGTTCAAACTCCGCCTGCGCTCTATCCTGGAAGGCAGCGAGGTCTCTCTGAGCAAGCTGGGTATTGAAATCAGCAGTAGTCCTGAGTATTTCCGCATCATATTTGGCGTTTATTGCCGCTTCATCCTGGCGAAGTTTCTCCGTCAGTTGTGCATTTTCAAAGAGGGCTATTTCCCTCTGCTTTTCAATGGCTTCTACCTGATAAGAAAGATATGTCTGAGTCCCCTTTTCAGTTACTGCTATCTGCAACTGTACGCTCTGTAATTGAGCCTGAAGGTATTGCTTCTGCTGATTGATTTCCTCCTTGCGGATTCTCTCACGCTCGGCTGCATCCTTAGCCTCAGCCTCCTGCCTGGCTTTCTCGGCTGCTGCCTGCTCCTTCGCAATTCTCTCGGCCTCCTTTGCTGCGTTCTGAGCGTTTGTCCTCTGTTCGTTTGCAGCCTGATTCCGCAGGGAATTGAGCGAATTGATAAAGCGTTTCTGGTCATTGTAAACTGCCGCCTGAGCCTCATTGTAAGCCACCTCTGCATCTACATAGGCTTTCACCTGCTCATCATTGGTCAGCCTATACTGGTCAATGAATCCAGTGAAAGATTTTGCGGCCTCCGAAGTGCTTTCCACTATCGCATCCTGGGCAGCTTTCTGTCTGTTCAGACTCTCAATGACACGAGGGTCTTTCGCTCCCTGAGTATGATATTGGGCTATCAATCTCTCCAGGCTACTCTGTTGTTTGAGGGCTTCCTGATAATCCTTTGCCTGCTTTATCAAGTCCTCGTTCAAGTTATAATTCTTGATATTGTCGGCAAAAGCCTGCTTCGCTGCCTCCCTTTCTTCATTGGAAGCATATTCCCTGGTCTTGGTCAGAGCAAAAAGGTTTTCTATCTGCGCATCCCTGACTCTCTTTGCGGATTCTACCTCCTGGTCATAGATAGGCTGCATATTCTCCAGATACTGTTCCCCTGCCGCTATCCTCTCATCATAAGATAGCTGGGTATTTCGCATCGTTTCCTCCAGGACTGCATTCTGCTGGCTCATAGCCGCCTTCATCAAACGAGTGGAAGCAGTGCGCTCAAACATTTCATCCAGCACCATCTTCAGCTCCTTTCCAGCCCTGGCTGCTTCCGCAGCATTGCGAATAAAAATGGAGAAATCAACGGTTGAAATGGACTTCTTGAACAAATCCCAGGTATTAGTCCAGCCAGCCACCTCCACATCCAACGCATCCCCGGTCTGCTGGGTTTCGTGGATGCTATCCTTGAATAGCTTGAAGGCCGCTACTGCCGCTCCTACCAATCCGATTATTGCTCCCAGAGGCGTTTTAAGGACATTCAGGATGCCCTTGAAAGTTTCGGTAGCCTTGTTCGTATCAGTCAACACGGACAAAAACTTGCCCTTGACCCCCAATGCAGACCCCAAAGCCCTCTCATATTGACCCACCTGGAGCTGGGACATTCCAGTAGCCTTCTGCAAGCGATTCATTTCCTCGTATATGGCCTTTGTCTCAGTCTCCAACTGCCTGCCATATTCCGTACTTTTGCGTTCTGCCTCGGACATCTCATTCAGGGCAATCTTATTGAGTCTGTACTGAGCGGAAAGCCTATTGTATGACCCCTCTTTTGAGCGGTTTACTTGCTCCAGCAGCTTTGCTATCTGGGAATATTCCCTATTTACGGCATTGACCTCAGCCTGCGCCTTCTTTGCATTCAGAAGTTCATTGTCTATCTTCTGATACTCTGCCAGCAGTTTATCGGAGGCTTCGGTGCTTTTCAGAATGGCCTGCCTCTGCTCCTCGGTAGCCCCAGAAAGATTCTTCATCTCCTTTGCGGTTTCGGACGCTGCGGTCTGCACCCTGCTCCGCAAGTCCTCATACTTGGAGATTAGAGCCTCCAGTTGAGAAATAAGCTGCTCAATGGAGTTATCTGGAGTGATTAAATCACTGTATCGGATAGGATTCGGATTATCCATAGTTATTTTTTCATTTTAGGCCGTTTTTCGGCCATTTAACTCTCAAATGATAAATTATATTGCTCTAACCCTTAAAGCCTCTATTTTGCCCCTTTCTGGCCTCTCTCGCCCTCTCCTTCAAAAAGTCAAAAGCGTTATAGAATTCCAATACGGTGCAGCCCTTCGGTTGGATATGTAACTGCTCGCTCAATGCCAAGCACAGATTCTCAAATTCTCTGTCAAACTGGATTTCCTCGCTTCCGCTTCCAGTGAAATTCCTGGGATTGCTATAAGTAATCAGAGCCGTAGTAAGGCTCTCTATCTCACTGTCCCCCTCAGGATTCCTTTCGCCTTCTATTATTCTTTGCAGAACGGCCAGCGTTCTTTTCTTCAGGAGGTCATAGTACTCTTTTACCTCGCTTCCCCCGAATAAATTAGGGAAGTACAAAGTCAGTTCCGAGTCTATTTTTTTTTTGACCGCTTCAAGTTGAGCGGTTATCTCCCCTACGGAGGCTTCCTGCAACTGGCCGAGCAGCCTTTCCAACCCTTCATCGGACAAATCCGCACATTCCTTTCCGTCAAGTTTATGTATCAGTACCGCAAACGCTCTATGCCTGGGATTGATACCGCTCTGAATAAGAAATACGCTTTGCCTAAGATTTGCCAGTTCCGCTTGCGCCTTGTCAGGTTTCCCAGAAAGTAAATACCGCCTGGTCTTTTCAAGCCTTTGGTCAAAGGAAGCAATATCAGCCCCCACCCCTGCATCAATCAAGAGCAGTTTCTGGTATTTGTGAAAACGCACGATAGGCATTTCATCTATCGCATCGTACATCTCCACCGAGTGTTTCCCTATTTTGACCGTTACCATAACCTCACTGCGATTACCGTACTACAAAGCGGAACGGCCAGAACCCACCAGCACTGAAGGATAATGGCCAGAATGACTGATACCCCCAGGGAAGTCCACCAGGAGCAGCAGAAATGACAGTTGAACAGTTTTTCAAAAAAAGCATTGGGAGCGTGAACTTGCAGCCACTCCAGCCAGCCCCATTTCACTGCCAGGCTTAGCAGAAAAGCGGCAATACAAGCCACAATCAAAACGCTCCACCCAAAGACTACGATAGTCATCATATATTCTCAGTAAAACAAAGTTCATCAAATTCAAGAACACCCTCAAAACGGAAACCCCCGAAAGGGTGCATCAGATACTGGTTATCCACTTCGGAAAGTGTATAGCCTCGGTAAATGTTCTCAGCTCTCTCATATATGCGATTAAGCGTGAGCCGCCCCTGCGGAAGATGCCACTCAGCCCGACCTTCAAGCACCCTCAAAATCTGGGCTTTCAGATATTCAGTATTGCGGTTAGTCGCAATGCCGTAAACCCTACGCAAATCAAACCAGACAATGAGGCTGAAAGGGGCTTTGATTGACCTCGCCCATACGCCTGGCGTAAGTGTCTGCGGTTCTTCAATCTCAAAGAAAGTGAAATTGCCTATCTTGGAATCGGGACTGACCTCTATATAGTCATTCTCTCCGTGGCCGTTCCAGCCTCCGCAATAGACATTCGGGGTAATTATCCTCTTGCCGTTCATTTCCTTTGTAAGCCTCTGACTCCTGCCAAAAGCGGCATCCAGCCAGGGCAGATTATCAACTAACCCCTGCTGGATTGAGCCTATCACCCTGTCAAGCATTACGGCATCTGGAATTATCGGTGCATTTATTTCAGACATACAGTATTCGTTTTAAGCCTTGCATTAGTTCATCAAAAGCCCCTCGCTTCTCAAAAAGTTCAGTCCATTTCTGCCACATCAAGCCAAATGAATTGAGACCGTATTTCTCCATAATGGTCTTGGCATAATTAGTCTCAGGAACTATCCCCACATCATCCATTCTGAATTCCACCCCTATTTCATTGTGGAATTTTCCGTTTACATAGAGATTGGGAGCATCTGGATTGCGCTGCGCTGAGTAGGGATAACTGATTGCTGAATCCTTCCAGGCTGCGTACCTGCCTGCGCTCTCCACTGAGTGAAACCATCCCCTCGGCTTTATATCCTCGGAATAATACGGCCTCAAATCCTCTCCACTTGAAGCCTTGCCCTCAAACAACTGCTGACGCTGCAACTCCAGGATATCCTCTCCGTGATTCACTACGGCATCACGCACCAGAGAGCCACCTTCCAGGCCGCTCTCCACCGCACGAACTCTCGCAAGCAAATCATTAAGTATTCCCATATTTCCGTTTTCAGTGTTTTTAGGCCGTTTTTAGAGCCATTAAGACCAAAAGTAAGGGATTTATCCATCTTTGATTTCAAGCCCCGAAAATGGCCTTTTTCTCCAAAATTAATTCATAGGTTAAACAGTACGGTATTTGACTCCATGATTATTGCACTGGAGGCATATCCTATCCAGTCCCTCGGTATCAAAGGACAGAGCCTTGTAAGCCTGGCGAAGTTCATATCCCAGACCGCTCGGCCTTCCCTGCGGTGAGCCATCAATCTCATACAAAAGTTCATCCCTGGTTACATTGACCTGGTTGCGATTTACCCTTACATCGGGATTCATAGCAATAGTCCTCAGCACGGAGGCGGCAACTTGCTTCTGGATTACATTTGCGAAAATGGCTCTCTGGCTTATGATGGTGTCAGTCAGGTCGCACCCTACGGAGACCTCCACATTCATTCCATAGTTCATCGTATTGGTGTAGCCCAGTTCTCCAATATCAAATAGTTCAGGATAAGTAGCGAAATCGGCTGGAGCGTGGATGCTGAAAGGGGAAACCTGAAGGTATTTCGTTATCTCTTTCCAGCTTTCCATAGCCAGGTAGCCATTGCATATTTCGCAAGGTGCTTTACTCCAGTCCTTGCTGACATTCAGTGCCTGCATACCCCTGGGAAGTTCGTTCTGATTATAGCACAAAAACCAAGCACCGCCAGCGTCATTCCCCTCGCCATCTGAGCCAGCTATATACGGAAGGTAAATCGGCTCGCTCGGAGTAAACCACTGGAACGCTCCCTTTGTGTTCTGATAGTTGAGGTCTATTACCCTCATTGGCTCTACCTGGGAAGAATGGAACAGATACAGACGGACTGTGCCAGTTCCTCCAACCATCTGCAAGCCTATCCTCTCTATCTTGGTTGTTACTCCCATAGAACGGACTGGAACTATCTCAAAGCCTACTATCTTCCCAGTAGGGTCAATAGTGGCTTGCAGCCTGGCTGCTCCGTCAAAGAATGTCCTCCTTTCAAGAAGGCTTCTGGTCTCCCTCTGGAGTTGCTTCTGCTCTATGAACTGCTGGATAGCGGTATTGATTCCGTTCAGGGTAATACCCCTGACAAAGTCGGAAAGCATATTGTATTCTTTCCAGTTCTGATTATTGTCCGCAGGCTCGGAATTGATGTTGGCGTAAACGGCCTCCCAAACCTTTCCTCCGCTCTTTGCCTTCTCGCCAGGGTTGTAGGCTTTGGCCGCATTCCAGTCTGGATATTTGAAAAGATAGTCATCTGGCATAATAGCACGGATATTGGCCAGGGTGCAGAGAGGGTGCGCCCCTTGGAAAGTAAGGCCGCTCTCGGACTGACAGAGGGCTTCGTCTATCTGATTCTGCGGATTGTAATCCTGCTGCCAGCCCACTACTGGGAGCAGAGCGTTCTGTATTTCTTGTAATCGTACCATTGTTTTCCTCTTGACTTAATCAAAAGAGGGGTCGGGGCTTGCGTCCCTCCCCCTCAGTTGTGGTTTGTGGCTTAGCCTCAGGCTACTGTACTGCTGAGGTATAGACTGGATTATCCTCTCCGTTTACTACCTCTACTGGAGCAGCGAAAGGATTGGCAGTACCAGGAGTGGCAAGCTCAACCTTGATAATCGGATTAGCGACTGTCGCAGGGTCTGAGTTGTAGGCTACGAGGAAGGCGATATCTACGGAGAATCCGAAGTATTCCTTCACGTTGCAGACCATATCTGCTGAAGCATCTCCAGCTACTCCTGACTGGTCTCCGACTGCGGTGTAGTAGTGTGAGCCTACTGGAAGGTCAATGAAAGGAAGGCGGACTACATCCCACTCGTGGAAGTTCGCACGAGTACGATTGAGGGCTTCCCTATCTACCCTGGTAAGGACTCCTACATTTCCATCCTCAACCACATAACCAGTAGCGAAGACTCCGCTCTCGTTGGTGATGTTGTTGGTGTAGTGGAAAACCTTGTTGTCGTACTCCAGCCTCTTGTTGACATCATTGTAGATGTCGTGTTCGGCCATCTTCCTTACGAGGGAGTCAAAGCCTGCACCTCCGATAACGTGAAGGAGACCAGGGTAAGCGTTTGCCCTCATCATTGCGTTCATATCGCTCAGGAACTCCATACGAGCAATCCAGGGAATCTGAACGGAGTTGGAAGTGACGGTGTAGTAGAGCTGGTCTTTGAAAACCTGGGTCTTGTTTGCTTCCAGGGCTGCAATGGCCAGCACATCCATTGAGGTAGCCAGCGCACGGCAAATCTTCTCCATCTTCCTTGCGAAGTCGTGTTCGTAGGAGATTTCATTGTTGCGGTAGAGCTGAGGAACCATCGTGAAACCTACGGCCAGGGTTACCCAGTTCACGGTATAGAGAGCAGAAGTGTTCTCATCATCCGCAATCACGCAGGAGCGAACATTGGAGACAGTTACATCTCCATCGTAGTTGATAACCGGAACCTGCACGGTATTTCCGATGCTCTCAAATGCACGGTCACGCAGATTAGGGTTAATAATTGAATTGGCGGCATTGGTCTGCTCAATGAAGAAATCCAATGCACCATACTCCAGAGGGCGAGCCATATTGCGGTCAAACTCAGGATTTTCAACTCGCCAGTTCTGTAATCTTGTAGCAATAAGCGACATAATTCAAACGGTTTTTTGTAGTTAATAAATTCCAGATTGACCCTTTATCTGGCTTGATAATATTTCTAACGGATAGGTAACGCTTTGAGAGTTTCCCAATTCTCTTTCCAGGCTTTGCTCATAGCTTCCTCAAACTCCTTAGAGCCATTGATTAAACCCTGGGCCATAAGCTGCTTTGCGAGAATTTCGTGGGCCTCATCCCTTGTCCTTGCTCCAGAGAGGTCTGCAACAGTTCCTCCAGTTCCGCCCTGCCTTCCAGCATTCGGGTCTGTGCCTGCTCCAGTCTGCTTGCGACCTTCATCCAGGACTCCCATAGCTTTCAGTTCCTTTGCTACCAGTTCAGTGGCAGTATAAGGGCGAAGATTATTCTCAGGATTCCTCATTGTAGTACCGTTCTGATTGAAGGCAAGCACCTTTCCTCCATTTCCATCATCTATGTACTCAGGACTCATAGCCTTCACTTTCTCTACGGCCTGGGCAAGAATCACAGAAGTAACGGAAGCAGGGAGGTCAGCCTTGAATTTCAGCCCTGCGGTAGCTTTGGCAAATTCTCCATCCAGTTTCAACCCGAAAAGGGCTTTCTGGTGTTCAGCTTCGGAATTGTCATACTTGGTTTTTAGCTCGGTATATTCCTTCGTTACATTGGCGAGGTCGGCATTAGCCTTATTGAGAGCCTTTCGGGTCTCAGCATCCGCACCCTCGGCAAGAGCCTTTTCAAGCCTGGCTTTCTCTCTTGTAAGCTCGGCTATCTGGTTCTGGGAATTCCCAGCCTGACCCTTGATTTCACCGATTACCCTTTTGGCATAATCGTAGGTCTTCTCCGTTCCATTCTTGGCGATTCCAGAAGCTGCCAGGATATCTGCATCCAAGCCGCCATAAATCTCTCCAGTCTTCTGCCCGATAACGGCTGTCTCATCGTTTCGGGACATTTCAACTACTGCGTTAATCTGCTCCTCTGAAAGCCCTGCGAGGGTCGCATTGGCTCTCAATAATTCAGTTGTAAGTGCCATAATTCTTTCTCTTTGAATTTTGGTTTGCCTCTCTTTTGTACCGCCCGAAAGGTATTAGGCTGCAATCGTTTCCTCTACGGTAACGGTCTGAAGGCTTGCACCACCGAAAACAAAGGTGTAAGTCCTGGTAGTGCTGACATCAGCAAAGGAAGCGGCTATACATTTTGATACGCCTGCTGCCGACCTCTGTACTACATCAAGGATAGTTCCACCCTTGAAGCACTGTACGAGCTTCGCCTTCTGAGCATCAGTGAATGTTCCCAGCGCGGAAACATCAATGAATAAGTTGTCTTGAACTGCAATCTGTGCCATAGTAAAATAAAATTTAATGGTTATTCTTTCGGTGTCTTTTTCCCTCCCTTTTTGGAAGGCTCATCTGCGGTTTCTGCCAGCAGTCCTTCTGCCTTCAATTCAGCGATAATTTCAGCCTTCATAGCCGCTTTTTCGGCTGCTTTTGCCTCTGCAGTGGCTTTCGCCTGGGCATCTGCCTTAGCCTTTGCCTGAGCCGCTAATTTGGCCTGGTTTTCCTTAATCCAGTCATTCGGGTCGTGGAGGATTGTAACCTCATACCCCTGCTTGCGTAGGCTCGCCTGGATATGACTCTCAAAAGCCTTCCTTCCGAACTTCTGTATTCTCGGAGTGCTGAGTCTCCTGCCAGTCTTCTGGTCAAACTGCCTGACCTCAATAACTGCGTGGTAGTCTTTTTCCTCCCCTTTCGGAACAATGTAGTTTTCCGCAGTCAGCTTCTCAATAGGGAGGTCTCGCCCATCTTTGGTAATCATAATTTCTCTTTTTATGGTTGTTGAACATTGGATTCGCCAGAATCAAGCTCGGAAGCATATTTTCTGAACTCCTCCATAATAATAGCTATCTTACGCTCATAAGGCAGCTCTGACCCGAACTCCAGGATATTCATATTCTCTCGTTCAAATCTGCGAACAAAGTTGGGGAAATTCAACTTAATTCGCAAATCTTCCTCGGATATGATATTTGCCTTGAATAAATCGGTAGCTTCTGCCCTTGATAAATGCCTATAAGGTTCAAGCTCTGAAAGAATGAGCATCCGCCTCAACTGCATCGGGTCATTTCTGTACTCGGTCTGGATAATCTGATTCTGCATCATATCCAACTCAGCCTCTGACATTCCGGCCTCTTTTGCAGCCTTGTAGCGTTCCCTCAGTTCCTCTGGAGAATAAAGATAGAACTCAGTACCGTAGTTAATCTTTGCATTCAGGAAATAGCTTCCATAACGCAAGCGGCAGCAGGTTTCATCCACCCATTGTTGAGCAACCTCAAAACCTTTCTTGACCCTGGTCAGGATAGTAGTTACGCTTTCAAAGTTCGCTCTTACCTGCTGCTCATTGAAAGCATCCCTATTCGTTACTATCTCATCCTGGCCGACTACTGCGGTAATGATTTCCTCCCTCTGCCTTTTCAGTTCCTCAACATTATAGTCCAGAGCATTCCTATCAACGGTAAGCATCTGGACTGGATTACGGAGGTCTGGCTGATTTTCCTCAGCGTTGGGGATTGGAATCTCTACGAAAGAGCCTGCGCCCACGATACGCTTATTGCCGCATTTCGGGCATCGCATCAGCACTCCTGACATATCTATCTTATAATGCCCCTGCTTATCCCTAATATAGCCTCCGTCACAATAATCACCATTCTCGGCATTGCTCCAGTCGCATCTCTGCTCATAGCCTGACAGTATAGGATAAGCACCGAACAAGTCAAGCTGGCGTTTGGAAATTTGGTAGAACAAGTGCCAATCCAGGCTCTCCAGTTCTTTGGATAGTGGGGAAGCCTTGACATCAGGGTCTTCCAGGTTTATCGGCTCATTCCAGAAGAAACGAGCAGGACAGTAGCCCAAATCGTGAGCCGCTTCCATCTTCGGCTCTCCTGCTATCTGGCCAGTATGCTTCTTGTCATCCCAAACTCGGTAAGAGCCATCATCCAGCACCACTATTTCATCCCTTCTGCGAAATACGATATAATCCATCTGGCCGCTCGTGGGATTGGCTTCAAAGGTTATTACATCGTTTATCGGCAACCAGTAGAAATAAGGCTCTGGGAGTTCGCTTGTCTGTTCTCTCGGAACATCCACAATAAGAACGGAATTAATCTCGCTCTTGAAGAACTCCCAGCCCTTTGTCTGCCAGATTTCAGGCTCTCCCAGCCTGGTCAAACGGTAATCCTCCCAGTCCTCTCTTTGTTCCGAATTAACGAACTGATAGTTGAATACTGGATTCCTACCGTCAAATATGCGGCTCAATTTGTCAAAGCATACCTCCGTCAATTCGTTAGTCTTGACTGGATAGCGGAACAGAGCTTGAAATACCTTGTATTTGTCGTGAGGTAAGATATTCTCTACCATTGCCAGAAACTGGGTCAACGGTATGGATATGTACGGACTATTGAAGGTGGTTATCCTCTTAACCGTGTGGAACTTGATACGCATCTGATGCAGTTTCGCACGGCTCAGGACATCGGCCTTCTTATTCTCCGCTATCCTTCTTCTTATTTCCTCTACGCTGTAAGGCATTGTTCACAAACTCGTACTTAGAATCCTTCGGTAATTCCCAGCCTCCGTTCTTAGGCATCCGCAGAATACGCTCTGCGTGGCTAAATTCAAACTCTCTGGTAACGCCATTTGCAACCAGCGTCACCGTAGTTGTCTTGGCGTTCATACTCTATGCGGCAGGAACGAGGTCGGTAAGAGGATTGAAGTCAGTCGGCTTCACGATAACCAGGTCATCTGAATAGTTGTCAGGATACTGCCAGCTAATCAGGTTGGAATCCTTAGCATCGTAATTTCCGTGAATCTTGCTTCCTATGAACAAACCCCTGATAGGAATAGGGAAATATGTTCCATCGGTTTCACCCTTAATGGCTTCAATATTTCCGTTCTCATCAAAGAGGAATACTCCGAGATTGCCAGCATTGGCCTCGCACTGGAGTTCCTTCATAACCTTGATAACGGCCTGAGGGACAGAGCGAATCTGACCGTCAAACTGAACTGGATTTCCACCGAGGACGGTAGCAACTCCACCCAGGTCATCATTTCCTCCAGAAGACATACGAGCGTCACCGCCTGAATCAGCAGGAGCGTTGATGTAAGGAGAAACGACAATCTTCGTTCCATCGGTAGCTGCCAGGAGCGCAGTCCAGGAAGCCTTCAGAAGAATGGATGCCGTACTTGTGAAACTGTTTGCCGTTCCATCAGCCTGGCGAAGCCTCTGGAAAGCTGCTTTCTGAATCTGGCCGAAATTTTCCGCACAAGGTACATTCGGAATTGTAGTGAGTGCGTTTGCGGCAGGACATTGACAAATTAAACTCATTTTCTTTAAATTTTGAATTGTTAATGACTTACGGCTGACCCTTTGCCGCTTACTTCTGTGCAAATATATTTATTTTTTTCAAATATCGCATATTTCGGGCTTGAACGAAAAAACAGTGTAATTACTTGACTTTTGTCTATAATCTCCTGAAATCGGCTAAAAATGTCCTTAATGCACCGTTACCCCCCTATTCGCTGCGGTGTATGGCCTGGTGTTCCCTCCAGCTATCTCTTTCTCATATATTCCAGTAAGTCCATCGGCATCGTCATCGTGAGAATTAGCGTCAAATTTCCTTAGAAAGCCAGTGATATGAGAATAGAACTTCTGGTAGCGTTTCTCCCAGCCCAGCGGCATAATGATATGCTGATTCACGAAAGGAGCATTGGTCACTATCCTGCTCTCCTTATTCTGCCCCTGGTAGAAAGGAACGGTAATAGCCCTCACCTTCTTCTTGACAACCTTCTCAAATTGCGCCCCTCCATTATTACTCTCTATCCAGGCTTTCTGAACTCCATTGGCATTTATCAGCCTGGGAACGGTTACTGTCGTTACATCGGTGTTTTCATCCGTATATTCAATATCCGTAATCAAAGCGAAAAGTAACGGCTCAAAGCGTTTGGTATTCTCATTCCAAATCTGATTATCACTCTTGTATATATCATAGCTGGCAGCAAATAAAAAGTCATCTCCTTCATCAGCTACATCTACATAACACCCTGAGCGAACATACTGCCCCCAGTCCGATTTCTCAGTCCAGGTCTTGAATGGCTGATAGAGCCTTCCTGCTGCATCCCCTGGATGACCCTGATACAAGCATTGGAATCCAAAGGGGTCAAGCTCCCTCTGAGCCTCCAACCTCTCCAGACTGTGCCTTTTCCCCCAAAGCGGCTCACCTGGCTTGCGAGGGTCTATCTCCGTAGGCTCTCCAGTCTTGATAGCCTCAAAATTGACCAAAGCCCACTCATCCCCTCCGATTTCATCAAAGTCAGACCAGTTATTACACTCCTTAACCTTACCAGTTTCTATCAGCTTTCCGATAATATCTTCAGGATGCCAGCGAGTGAATACTATTAGCTGCCTGGAATCATTGTGCAATCGGGTCTGAGCCACCTTTGTAAACCAGTCCCAGGCACTCTCTCTGATTATAGGAGAATTTGCCTCCTGGCTATCCTTATACAAGTCATCATAGATAATAACATCCGCAGTCTTGGAAGTCAAAGAGCCGCCCCTTCCCACTACCCTCAGAGAGCCAGTATGTCCGACAATTTCAAATACATCGGAGTTCCTAAGATAGTTATTCGCTACTGTTACCACATTGCTATTATTCAGCACCGTATCAGGAAAGATAGACCTATATTCAGGACTATCTATGATACGCTGGCAATCCCTATTGAAGTCCTTGGCAATTGTAGCTGCATAGGAACTGATAACTATCTTCGTATCTGGATTATGCCCCAATAACGCAGAAGGAAGCATCCTACTGCTCCCCTGGCTCTTTCCGTGCTGAGGTGGTGCTTGGATTATCAGTCTCTTTATCCTCCCCTCTATGAAATAGTCCAGCACTCTGTAATACGCACAATGGAACGGAGTTGCCTGGAAATTTGGCTGGAGGTACTGAGCAAACCAAATCAGCTTCCGTCTCGCCCCCTCTTGCAGAAATTCCTCTGGATGCTCCGTCAAGAGCCTGGTTATTTGCATAGTCTGTATATCCATCACTTCCGTAGATTGCAGCAATCTTCCTTATTGGGATTGAAATGCTCCATCCAGTAGTTATAATGCTCCGTAACATCCTCGCAGACGGAAATTTCTGCCCCCCCCCTCTGGATTCCAGCCAGCAGCTTCTTTTTCATTTCAAGCGGAAGATGCTTATATCCTCCCTCTGAATAACTATACGGAGCAAGATTCACTCCGCTTCCTTGAAGCCATTTCTCAATCCAGCTATTTACTCTCAAAAATTCTACCTGGAACTTATTGCACTCAATACGCTTAATTCGCTCTATATCCACGAACTCAGGGATATAAGGAGAAAGCCTTACTGCTACATCATAGCCCTCTCTCTGGAGCGTTTCTATGGCTTTAATCCTGGCCTCTGGCAGAGATGCCCCTGGCTCAACCTTTCTGCTTATAGCATCATTCGTACTGGTTACTGAGATTTGAATATGAGCCAGCCTCTTATCCATAGCAGCCAGGTATTCAGGAGCAGCTACTAAGTCGGATTTCGTTACTATCAGATAGCCCACTCCGTAATGATTCAGAGCTTCAATAGCTCGGAGCGTTATCCTCCGTCTCCTTTCCTTTGGCATAAAGCAATCCGTCATTCCTCCCAGGCGAACAATCTCCCCTGGCAGACATTCCCAGGCTATCATTCTACGGATTTTCTTTATATCGGCCTCCTTTGGATAGGCTGGATTCCAAAGCCCCCTAAAATCAAGCAAAGAACGAGCATAACAATAGGAGCAATTATGCTGACATCCGCATCCATAGGTATCTAAGCGAGTCGGATATTTGCATCTATCCCCCTCCCCACTCTCTACGGTTTTATAGAATGACTGAAAATCACTACTTGCCATTGATTGCATCTATTACCTTAGCCAGCAAATCGTCTGGAACATTAGCCAGGGAAACTCCGCTACCCTTTGTCTCAGTCTCCAGCTTACCAGTAATATCCTGAGCTACCCTATTCTGCCAATGTTCAGGGTCTCTATTGCAAAGAGCGAAGATTACCGCAGTGGCATTCGGCAAAACCTTCTTTGATGTCCTTGTCTGCTTCTTGATACGAGGCTGATTCGGATTCTTTGGGTCTTGCTCATACTCTGTCTTAATCTCATCGTATTCCTGGCCGCAGATAAGCGTTTTGAGGGATTTCTTGGCATCGGCCAGTATTCCATTCCGTTCCCATTCTTCGTATGCCTCCTTTGCCCTTTTAACCGCTTCCGAAAACTCCGACTTTGTAGCCTGCCATTCGCAGAAGGTAGAGACAGAGATACCGCCCAGCTTTGCTGCGGTCTCATTTGTTTCTCCATTCTCAATAGCCTTACAGATTCTGGCTATCCTCTCTGGCGTATATTTCGCTTGTCTGCCTTTTGCTGCCATCGTTATTTGACTTCTTTAACAAGGCTCAGAAATTCAGCCCTTGCATCTGCATTCCTGAATACTCCAGTAAGGTAGGAGCAGGACATCTTTCCTTGCTTCTTTACACCTCGCATAGTCTTGCAGAGATGTTCCCCTTCCATATACAGAGCGATTCCCAGGGGTGGATATTCTTTGCCTAAGATTTCTTCAATATCCTTGACTATATCCGAAACAAGTCTCTCCTGGATTTGAAGCCTGGCTGAGTGGTAGTCCACCAATCTGGCAATCTTTGAAAGTCCCAAGATTTTACCCTTTGGATTCGGAATATAGGCAAAGACATATTTTCCAAAGAAGGGCATCATATGATGCTCGCACATAGAGTAGTAATTGCCAGTATCAACTATCATTGCATCATAGGTAATACCATCAATTCCATTATCAAAGACCGTTACCTTTGGCTTCTGACCTGGGTCATAGCCTCTGTATATCTCCTGATACATCTTGGAGATTCTTTTCGGAGTCTCCAGGAGGCCAGGTCTATTTATATCTTCTCCTATCTCAGTGAGGATAGTTCTGATAGCATCTTCTATAATAGTCCGATTCATCGTATATCTAAGATTTTTTGAGTCTGTAAAGAGAGCTTCCAATCTGGATGCTCTTTGAGCCATTCAACTGATTTTTTCAATATCTCTGCGTTCTTTTCTGGATTCCCAGTATCGCAGGGCTGGATATATTTCTCTTTACCCAGCAAAGCATAGATTTCTGGCCGATTTTCGCCCGTATAAACGACCTTCACCTCATTGGCAATATAATTTCCCTTATGAAGGTTTGACGCCCCTAAAAAGTCCGTTTTTGGTGAAATAGTAACCCAATTAAGAGTAGCAGGAAAAGGCTTCGTACCATTGGTCTCCATAGCCAGGTAATAACCTTGATTCCGCAGGTTGCTCAGAAGGCTTTCGGTAAGCTGCAAAGTTGGCTCGCCACCAGTGAAAACTATGAACCTGCAGGGAAGATATGTCTGTATCTCTTGAATCAGGCTTTCTTCTGAATAACCTATACCTCCAGAGAAATCAGTATCGCAGAAAGGACATCTGAGATTACATCCTGAAAAACGCACAAAAATCGCAGGTGTTCCAGACCAGCGACCTTCACCTTGCAGTGAATAGAATATTTCCTTTATCTTGAACATTATAGCAAGTATTTAATATCAATCGGGAAATCCTCATCTATGGCCATTGCTAAGTTAGCCTTTGATTCTTCCACGATACATTTATAACACTCAGGGAATTTCTCTACAATCCATCTGGCTATATTCTCGGCAGTAGGATTGAAATCCAGAAGCTCATTGAAGTTTCCGTGGTCTAAGTAACCGTGAATTTCTTTCTTGATATGAGCGAAATCCTTTACCATTCCATCCTGATTCAATTTATCCGAAGCCAGGAAGACGGTAACTATCCAATTATGTCCGTGCAGATTCTCGCACTTGCTCTCATAGGAAAGGGTCAAGTGGTGGCATCCTGCTATCTCCATTTGTTTTGAAACACTGTAAATCATATCTCGTACTCTGTTGGGTCTGATAATCCTGCTACGGCAAAAGCCTCTTTCCTTTCAACACAAGTGCCGCACTTTCCGCAATGCTTCTCCCCTCCTTTGTAGCAGCTCCAAGTTCGGGAATAATCAACCCCCATTATCGCTCCTTTCTTGGCAATATCTGATTTCTTGATACCAGTATAAGGAGCAAAAATCTTTATCCTCTTATAAGTCCCATAACTCATAGCCTGAGACATAGACTCAATAAATGTAGCCCTACAATCAGGATAGATAGCGTGGTCTCCACCGTGATTTGCTATCATAACATACTGGAGGTCTCTGCTCTCAGCTATTCCGCAAGCTATTGAAAGCATTATTCCGTTCCTGAAAGGGACTACGGTGGACTTCATATTTTCATCCTCGTAGTGGCCTTCTGGGATAGCTTCTGCTCCTTCCAAGAGAGAACTCTTAAAATACTGGTGCATAAAATCCAAAGGGATAACGATATGCTCTATACCCAACTCTTGACAATGTTCCTTTGCGAAGGCTATTTCCTTCTTTGCGTGATTGCTGCCATAGTCAAAGGTTATAGCCAGGGCTATCCGTTCTTTATACTCATACAAGAGGGTGATTGAATCCATCCCTCCTGAAACAATAATTGCACAATCTTTAGAGATATTTTTCTGCATAATTCTGAAATTTAATCCATTCATTGAAATTCCACATAGCTGATTCTGAGCTTTTGAGCCTATGCCCTCCAGGAGCTTTTATCTTACCAAAGTCTCCAGTTCTGGGTTGGAATTTATATAAATACCCCCCCCTATTACCATAAAGCCAAGCCGTACTATCTACGGAATCAAAATGATATTTGTGTAGTCCTTCAATACTTGTATATCCTAAGCCGTGAATCTTTGCTCCTGCCTTGTGAGCCTCACTAATAAACCAGGAGAAGCCAGATTCGTATATCTTCCGAGGGATTTCCTGAGTAACTATCCCTCCTATTGCTACATAAGGATAATCACGAGCCATCCCCTGAAAGTAATCCTTTCCCCTTGATTTATGCCATACTGGGATAGGTTGGATTCCAGTCAATCTCTCCAGCTTCGCTCTCAGTCTTTCCACCTCCTTGATTCCCACGATTGAATCTATATCAAGCTCAAAGAATTTCTTGACTTGATACCGATTTATCCAGGCTGCATATTCCTCAATGAATAAATCCCATTTAACGCTGCTTTTTCCACTCATAAATGAGAATGCACCACTATCCAGAAGGAAATCCCCAAGCAGGGGCATAAGCCTCGGAATTACCTCGTTTTCTCGGCAATAATAGAAACTCTCCAGTATCTTGAATCCCTTGCCTTGCTCAATGACATACGGCCTGGATAATGTACCAGCTAAAAATAAATTCATATCGGTTTCACCTCTTGCTATTTTGAGGGCTATCTTGCCATTCTTGACTGGATGCTCACCAGCTAAAAATAAATTCTGACTATTAGCTTCCCCCTCGGTTATGAATTTCCGAAATGAAGGAAATAGATTTCCGCTTATCCCTCCTGCTAAGTAAATATCCATCCTCTACTCCTTTGAAGAATTCGGAAATAATCTTAGCTTTTCCATTATCACCAGCCAGAATAATATCCATTACTGAATAGAGCAGCCAGGCCATTCCTCCAAAGTCAGAGAAAGAGCTTCCTTGATAACCTCTTTCGCTTCCTGGTGCTTCTTTGGAATGACAATAGTTAGTTTCTCATCCTTATTCTTTTCAGCAGCGTGGGAAGGCTCAAAGAGAGCATTGATAGCACCCTCCGTTCCCTCACGAGGAAGCACCCACTCTGGAAGTCCCCACTCTTTGAGATTGAGGTCAGCCCAATCCCTTTGAAGCATATCCATATCCCAAGCACCAAAGGAGCTATTATCTTTGATGACTATCTCCCTGAGCTTTTCTACTGGAGTATCTTCACGCAGTAGATAAACTGGTGCTTTCTTGCGTTTGAGATATTTAAGGGCTTCAAGCCTGAGATTTCCTCCCAGGACTATATACTTCCCATTAAAAGGAATAGCTATCAGAGGTCTGGCCTCCAATAGCTCAGGTGTTTCTTCTATGCTCTTAGCAAGCTGCTCTATATCCTCCGAAGTCCATTGCCTCGGATTAGGGTCTAAGCCTTGAATTTGTCCCTCATTAAATTCCAGGTCTGAAATTTTAATCATATTCGCCATATTGATTCTCCTTTGATGCAAACCTAACAAAAATTCTTAATTATCACAAATTTAACACAAAAAAGGCCAGGAGAAATCTCCCAGCCTTCCTTGCTATTTCTTTGGGATTCATCCGCAGATATAGGCTGCTGCTTTCTCCGCTCTACTGGAAGCCCAGACTATCATTTTCGGGTCATTCTTGAAAGCCTTAATCCAATCCTGAATATAGGCTACGGAATTACGGAAGCTCTTTTTATTCTCAACGCCTGAAACGCTGCAAAGCATTGCACTTCCCATCTCTGCTACCAGTTCCTCCCTGGAGTAATTATCGCTGCCGAAAGTATTATTCTTATTCTCAGCCATCCTATCGCAACGGCTTTCCTTCATCGTTGAATGCACAAGCTCGTGGAAGGTGGTGCTGTAATACTCTGCCATATTGTCATACTGGCCAGGCATCGGGACTACTACCTCATCCAGAGAAGGAGAATAATAAGCTCTATCGCTGGGCTTATTGTTCTGGAATTTGAGGCTGGTTTCACGCATCAGATAACCCAAGATGATTGAATCTGCCTGAGCATCCATTTCAGGCTCTGACTCGGTAGTCTGCTCGCCTGGCTTAATCTTGCTCTCTATGCCAGTGGTCTGATTCAAGTGCCAAACATTGTAGTATTTCAGCAGGGGATAGGAGTGAACTTCATCCTCGCCAGTTTCCTCATTCTTCTTAGTGAAAGAAACCTTCGTATAGAATACCACATAGCGGCTTTTTTCACCCTTCTTGATAGAGCCTCCAAGTTCCTTAATCTGGTTGAAGGTAAGATACTCGCCAGGCTCTCCGAGAAGCCACTGATTGAGCAGACTGTATGCCCTGCGGCTGGTATAGCTGATAGCCATATCCTCAGTGCCGTTTCCTTTAAGACCGTGCCAGGGCTTGAGCCAGGGGATAATTCCCTTATTCATCTGCTCAATAATGCGGTCAGCGACCATCTGATAAACATTGTTTGAATTTGCGTGTGCCATAATCTTTGATATTTTTTAGTCCCAGGAACTGCCCTGGTGCATTGGATTAACTCTTAAATCCGATAGCAAAGATAGTGCTTATTTTTTAATTACCAAAACTTTTTGGATAAATTTTGCAAAAAATCAGCATTTTTTCTCTTGAAAATGAAAACCGTCCTCAAATTCCCTGCATTGAATCACAAAGAAAGCAACCTTCCCAGCGCAGATATAGTCATACTCATCCACATCCAAGAAGACCGACCCATTCAGGAAATGGAAGGTTGCCTTGCAGTCAGGACACCTGGGTATTCTAAGCTCTCCCCCTCCTACGAATTTCTGCAATCGTTCCAGGTCTGTCCTACGCACCTGAACTGCTCTCAGCACTTCCTTCCCTCGGCAGTAAGTATCGGCCACCGAAAGGTCTGGCTCAGTCTTATTCCTTTCATCTCCATAGCGGAAGGGTAGCTTATCTTCTGAATACTTTATCCGTATCAGCAAGAATTTATTATCAGGGAAATCCTCTACACTCAGGAAGCGTTCCCCAGCCCTGCCCTCAATGGCAGCTATAAGTGCAGCTACAAAATCAGGCTCTGGCCTTGTTGAATAATCAACTTGTATGCGATAAAAATCCTTTTCAGGCTCTGGCGCACAAGGCTTCTGAGTGAGGCTTTCCACCATCATACATAGCTCCATATCAAACGGACTTAATCTATCATTTACCATACTCATCTTTGATTTTTTTCTTGATTTGCTCCCAGCCTTCTTTACCCAGGTATAGATGCTGAGGATAAACTGTTATATCTCCCTTTGGGACTATCAAAGAATAGATACCTAACTGCCCCTTGATAGGCATCTCTACCACTCGCCTGGGATTCCTTACCAGCCAGCCGAAACCTTTGCTCGGACGGTCTTTCTCAGGAATACAAGTAGCTTCCCAGTCAGCCTCGGTAAATTCCTCCACTGGCTTTACATCATATAGCTCAACAAAGCCACAAGTTACTGCCGATTCGTGTCCTTCCAGGACTGGCTTCGCTGAGGAACATATTAGGACATCTCCCCTGAACTTTGTGTTCCGGCTGCGTACTTCAATCGTTTTTGTAGCGTGGAAATTCCCCTCGCTATCACGAAAAGAAACACGAGTCAGGAGGTCTGCGTATGGTTGTTTTACGCATAACGCCCTGGATATCTCGTGTTCCTCTGGATTGTAGTCTTTACGGTCAATCTGCATAGCTAAAATCTTGCTGGTAAATCTTCATCCCCTGCGATTGGATTATACCCACCTGACGGAAAAGTGCCAGAAGTGAGCGGATTGCTCGGTCTATACTCAGGCTCTGGAGCAGGTGCAGTCTCCCTTTTCTGGCCTCCAAGCAACTCCATCTCATCCACGAAAATCTCCGTTACATATCGGGTCTGGCCTGCGTTATCCGTATAGCTACGAGTCTTGATTTTGCCCTCTATCAGAAGCGGTGTTCCCTTCTTGATATACTGCTCGCAGACTCCAGCCAGACCAGTCTTACGAACTACGATATTATGCCAGGTTGTTTCTTCTGGAATATCCCTTCCGTCCTGGGTCTTGAACCCTCGCTCGGTTGTAGCGAGCGTAAACTGGGCAACCTTACCTCCTTCCTTGAAGGTGGTAATCTTGGGGTCTTGCCCGACATTTCCCCTAAGTACGACTAAATTCATCTGAATACTGATTTTGTTTATTTGACTTCCTTGAATTTCACCCCGTCCAGGAGATACTTCCTTTTTTCGTCCGACCATCCTGCCGCCCTATTGAGTGCCTGGCGGTCATCCTCATATACGAACTCAACCCACATTCCTCCATAAGTGCCCGAGCATATAAGTCTAACGAGCTTTCCTATGACCAGATTCTTGTACGGTGCATAGCTACTCGCTGCATTCAGTTCAGATACCCTTCTGATATGGCTCTCAGGAACTTCCTTTTTCTTGAAATTGGCATTGCGAAAATCCCTGCCGATAGACAGACGGACAATATCATTATAGTTTCTCCTTGTACTCATTTCTCAACATTTCTATTCTTGCTTGATTGGAACGATATATCCGCATATTTTCCCTCTTACCATTCTCCCAGATTGAATGACATCTGAAACAAAGTATATTGACATTTCTGGGGTCGTGAGCCAATTCTGGATTAGCCCCCCTGGTAAGGATATGCGAAACATAGATTGCGGAATACTCCTGCAATGGCCTCAGACATTCCTGGCAGATATGCGGATAGACCTTCCAACAGTACCGATAGAATTTCTCGTTTTCCTCTGGAGTATGCCCTTTTCCGAATAGCTCCCACTGAATCTGTTTCCGTAAGGAAATAGCCATAGGAAACCTTCTGTCAATCAGTGGCTCTATTCCGTGAGCTTTGCAAAGGTCGTATTCTTCCCGAAATTCTATCTTCGTAGGCATTACTCTTGCTCTCCTTCCGATTCCCCTCCAAAGAGTGATAACTGAGCCTGCTTTCCCTTGAAAAGATAAGCATATACCTCAGCCTTGATGGAGTCTGTTATCTTTTCCAGTTCTTCCTCAAAACCGAAGCTGATTTGAGCCATCTTTATCCTCGGAGTATTAATGGCGGTTTTCAGGCCATTGCTGGTCTCAAAGATAGCAGTGATTACCACTCCTACGCTCTCAGCAGTTCCCGACCAGGAAACGCCCCTTACTTCAATTTTCTGGAGCAGTTCATCGGCAAACTGGCGAGCCTGCTCTTTCTTTCCCTCTGGCAGCTTGAAATCATCCGAATCAATCAGGCTCAGGAAAGAAGTGATACCGAAAGTCCTTCCGACAATGATTCTTAAATCCTCAAAAAGAGCCAGCAAATCGGGATGCACATCCCTGGTGCAAGTCTCCTTTCTATCCAGTACGGAGCTTTCATCTCCTACTACTTGTGTAAGCTGATATTCAACCTGAATGCCTCCAGTCTTGGAGAGCTTTACCTTGCTCAGATTGAAATCCTTTTCTGTTGGAATATACCCTTCCATCTGTTTAAGAATTTTTATCGTTAGCCAGTTCCGCTGGCTGCGGTGTCAGGTGTTCGGCTGCTATCTCAATGAGCGTAGCTATATCCTCCACAATAAGCCTTTCCACCTTGTTTTCCTTTGGAGTTTTCGCCAGCCAGTTCTTCGTATATTCAACATAGAACTGAGGCGTGTTGTGCAATGTAATCTGTTTTGCCATATCTTAAAAATTATCTTGTCCCAGCAGTCTATCTACCACTATGGAAGTTATTTTTGGAAAATCCTCCGTTTTTGGAGCTTGAACGGCCTGGCTGGGTAATTTATCAGCTTCCGTCTTTATGCCCGAATTTGGGCTTAAAATCGGGGTTTCTGAGAACTCTTGGGGATAGTCCTTAACTTTAAGCTCAACAAGACCCTGCTCCAATAGAATAGGAAGGCATCTGGCTACCGCCTTGACATCTTCCAGGGCATCGTGAGCAGGAAAGGTTTCCCCAGGGAAGCATCTTGAATACAATTCCTCCAGCCTGGGGAATTTCAGCCTGCCGTTGGAAGTCCTGGCATCCACCCACTTCATAGACTTCTGCATAGTATCAATCCGCTTGCCCTTGAAAAGTGCTTCCTCGGCTCCGCTTGCTTTGTAGTAAGCCTCCCCCAATTCACGCAGGATATTGGCCTTGATAATGCTCGTATCAAAATGGATATTGTGAGCTGCAAGCAGTCCTGCCGAGTGGCAGTCAGCCAGGAACAAATCCACCACCACCGCAAAAGGCACTCCAACTTTCAGGGCTTGCTCAGTAGTGATTCCGTGAATCTCTACCGTTTCCTCTGGAATCTCCCAGCCCTCTGGCCTGATAATATAGCTCTCGGTCTTCCCTTCAATCATCCAGGCGAGCTGAACGATATACGGATAATTCATATAGTCCTCATTCCATTTGGCTGACCTCTCAGGAATGCCAGTGGTCTCGCAGTCAAAGAAAAGTACATCTTTAATTTCCATCGTATCGCCCTCCATTTATTTCTGGTCTAAGATAGCTCTCGTTCCATCTGGCTTGTTTCCGTATAGGATACATCTGCCTTCTCTGTCATTAAAGAGCTTGATAGCATCCCTGAGAGAATTATAGGTGGCGGTAAATCCGCAATCCACCGTATAATCTACGAATTGTGTTTCGTCAATGTGTCTCATATTTTTTTAACTCTTTATATTTTGAAATATCAAATCTAAAATGCCAACACGGCACATCGTTAAATGTTGAACGATTTTTTGGCATACACCAATTTTGGCCATACGTTACATTTGAATTTGGGATACTAATAATAACCCCATCCGAATGCTTGCAACACAAACAAGAAAATTTCCTTATCATAACGTTCTCGGGTCCTCAATATAAACATATAGATTTTCGGCGGCAAACTGTTTCAGCCAATCCAAGTAATCCGACATTTCCGAAACGGATAAATCCCGTATTCCCTTGGTTTCTGTGCAACCCAAATAACCTTGTTCCGCCTGCTCTTTCGTTGGTGGTATAAATATTTCAAAAATTGACGGACATTGTTGCCGCAACCATTCATCAACCTTTTTTTCATTCATCCGCTCTCCAGTCTCCCAGAGAGCCGCCTGGATTGTGGGGACAATGTACTGGAAGTAATACGCAAGCTGAGCCTCAGTTGAGCCAATTTCAGCAGCCTCAAATCTTACGATAATACGCTTGCCCTTGTTGGCCTTGAAGAAAGCATTTACTCTCTCCATAGGGAGCCTGAGCCTTCCATCTTCCCCTATTACCCCAGCCTCTGAAATCTTTTTTGCCATTTCAGTTCTTTTTTGATTTGGGGAAGAAATAGCTCTCCAGTTCAGGAAATTCCTCGCATACTATCTGAGCTATCGTAAGGTTATAAGCCTGGCCAGCAAGCTGGAAAATATACTTCCGCACGGCTGCACTCTCATTGGATTCCTTATTGAAGATTCTGAGGTATTCAACTGCCAAGTCTTCCACGCTCCAGTCCATCACTTTGTCTATGGCGTGAGCTGGTAGCTTGTAGCCCATACGGTTTCCCATCTTCTGCATAGCCAGGTAAGAGGAACGGATAGCTTTCCTATCCTCCTTCTGAGCAGTGAAATACTTAGTCAGATTCATCTGGAATCTCTGCATCTCCACTATATCTGCAACGGTCTTGCCTTGCAAAGCCTTGCAATTGTTTATCTTCTGTTGGATTTCCTTGATTTTCATCTCTGCGTCATTTCATAAATCTTTCCGTCCTTGATTACCACAAAATCAGCACCCTCCCAGATAGTTACTAAATGCGGTCTGTCTATCTGCTCTATATCTGGACTACCAAACGCTCCTATCTTATGTACCATAAAACTCAGTGAATGGTTATTCCTTGAAACATCAGCGCAGCTACGGACAGCCTCCTTGAAGGACTGCTCCGTTATGACGGCTATCCGCTGCGCCCTTAACATCGTCCTAATTAAGCGATAAAGCCTTCTCATAGCTCGGTATATTCTTCAACCCTCATATCCTCCTGGCCTCTCTGGACTTGCTCTATAAAGCCCTGAAATCCATTCTTACGAGCCATCTCTACGATAGCCTCCAGCCTCTTTGCACCCAGGCTCTCTCCCCTGGCTATGCGGAACACCTTAACAGTGGGATTGCTTGCGATAACCAGCTTGGCAGCTATCTCCATAGCCTGACTATCAGACACCTTTCCAGGAACGAATGGAATACCATTCAACTCCAGTCCATCCTCGGTAAATGAAAGCCCCTCAATCGGAAGGCTGGAAGCGGCTATCAGTTCAGCCCTCTTCTCCCTATTGTCGGCTATCGCCTGCTCTATCCTTACCGATTCATTATTAGCCTGGTCGTATTGCATTTTCTTCTCCAGATACTGCTCCACGAGTGAACACTTTGCATTATGAGCATCAGCCTGAGCGAGCATTTCAGTTACATCAGTCTTTACTACATTTGCGGCCTCATAGTCAGCCAGCCATTTCTCTGCATTAGCCTTCCTTGATTTGAGGTCTTTTTCTTCCTCGGCCAAAGCCGCAAGACCTGAGTTATAGCGTTCCTTAGCTGCTTCCTCCCTGAGCCTCCAGGCTTTCTCCTTTTCTTCCCTTTCCAGCCTAATAAGAGCAAGAGCCTCATTCATATCTTTCTCCAGGGTTTCTAACCTTCCAGGAAGGGCTGACAGTTGAAGCGTTCTTTGCTCCAGCGCAGCCTTGACCGTCTTAGCTTTTTCCTTCAACTGGGCTACTTGCTCCTGCTGCGCCAGAAGGTCAGAGACATCCATCCGCTTGGAATACTTATCAACATCGCCTGGCTCTATCTTGGCCTCAATAGGTTTCAGCAGGGCAGCAAATGTCTTGACATCCCTATTCACGCCAGTTCGCCTATCTTTGAGTTCTGATACCTCCGCATCAATTTTCTCTATCTTTTCCCTGACGGTCTCAGGAAGCAGGGATTTGACTACGGCTATCTGCTTGCGCCTGCCTTCTGCAGTTTCGCTCCACCTTGTGAACTCAACTGCGTCAAAATCCTGGTAACCAAAAATCTTCTGAAGCATCGTAACGTTGTTAGTCTGCATTCCAGTAGTCTTCTGCTTGATAGTAAGCGTCCCCCTGGGATTGGCCTCAGTGAAGGAAAGAGAAACCTCGTATTCCTCACCATCATCTCCGACCACCATCTTGGCGAAGCCCTTGCTCGCACCGTTCCTGAGAACATCATCCCTCTGGCCAGTAAGCAAAGCTCCAATAGCCTTCAAAAGAGTAGATTTACCGAGTTCATTATCTCCAGTAACCAGATAGACATTGCCGCAAAAATCAGCCTCAAACTTCTCAATAACCTGGAAGTTCAGTAATTGCAATTTCTTGATAATCATATCGCCCTTGAATTAGTTAAGTTGCACTTCAAAAGTATAGCCTTTATAGAAACCTGCTTCCATTAAGGCTGCAAAGGTAGTTCGGACATCTTCCCTATCCTCAAAATCCCGATTGCAGGGGTCTTTCTTTCCGTCAATGAGTACACGGTACGGCCACCCCTTCACTCCATCCAGTTTGTAAATAGTGATTATTTTCTCCATAAATTTTGTTTTGAATATCCCCAGGAATCAGCCTGGTCTGTCTTTGTTGCTCTGCCCCGATTTGAACGAGGGCTGCTGACTCCAAAGGTCAGAGTGCTACCATTACACCACAGAGCAATGTATTTCCCTCCTATGCGTTATAAGGTTTGAAGAAATAAAACGCTGCAACACCTGGCTCGTTCTCCAGATAAGTTCCATCGTTCAATAACCGATAACCCTCTGCAACTAATTTATTAAAATGCTCCGAAGAAATAGTAGCCTCTACTGAAAGGAAAATTCCATTCTCGGCAAACTCAATCTCTGTCTTATAAGATTTCATTTTTTCTTAATTATTAAGTTACCAGGAAACCGCCTGGTCGGTTGGATTAACTCATCCTTTCTGAGAGCAAATATAGTCATTATTTTTTAATTACCAAAACTTTTTAGATAAATATTTGCGTTTTTTATCAAAAAAGTTGACTGCTATCCTCAATTTTATCCCTCCACTGTACTTCCCCTGAGGCCAGAGCCTTCTGGAAAGCTATATCAGTCTCCCTATGATGCCCCAGCTCAAACCACCATTTATGTTTAACCCTCTTGCAGAATATTCGGTGCGTTCCTGCTACATCTCTTGATATATACGCCTGAACTTCCATAATCTTTCAGAATAATTTTGGCATTGGGTCTAATAAACGAGAATTGAGCCTATCAAGTTCCCTCTCCATTTGCTTGCTGGCTTCCAGAGCATCGGGCTTGCGTGTCGCAAAATATCTGCGCTGCTGGTGGCGAAGTTCTGCTACATAACGCACATACTCCGCAGATTGCTCTGGGGTTATTTTTGTCAAATCTTCTATTTTCGGAGCTTCAAATCTTTCCATAGGTAATTTATCATTTTTTGGTTTTATGCCTCTTATTCGGCCTAAAATCGTCCTTTTTCGCCGGCCTCCCTCTTTTCCTTTTCGGAGGCTCAACTTCTGGAACTGGATACCTGCACCAGAAGAATGTTCCAGTACCCTGGCGGAAATACTGAGGGCAGCTCCGGCATTGCGTGGAATCTATCTTTACGCCCTTTCCGAAAGGACAGTCAGCTACTATGGTAGTAAATATCTTTGTAGGCATATCTACATTGTATTGATGTGTCCTATTACCATATCTAAAGTCTGGAGAGCCGCTTGGCTTGAAGATGTCTGCTGCCATAGTTTCTTTGTATATCCC
>Ga0310691_10000979_pt1 | contig 47622 bp, 40 predicted proteins | sample 176DNAGHGlowgp2_FD_203887 | JGI IMG/M metagenome (GOLD analysis project Ga0310691, IMG submission 203887) | Sheep rumen microbial communities from Palmerston North, Manawatu-Wanganui, New Zealand - 1766 DNA GHGlow gp2 (v2) (version 2) | ecosystem: Host-associated > Mammals > Digestive system >... | reverse complement strand
CAAAGAAATTTTGTGAAATTTTCATTTCGAACGTTTTCGTGAATAAAGAAAAAAGGCTTACCATCGAGGTAAACCCTTCATTGAAATGAGTATTTAAGAGGTATTTCTTCTAGTTCAGGGCTGGCAATGAGAATATCGAACTGATTATTTAAAAGGCTTGTTCAGTACTAGTTCTTTCCTTTTTATGAAAAAAGTTGTGCAGTTCTACATTACGGAAATTGAGCCAAATTTCAACATTGATGCAGTACTCACAAAAACTCAGCAAGAATTATATGGATTAACAGAGTGTGTTGATTGCTAATAAAAACAAAAATACCCCCTCCTAAAAATTCACTTGTGTGTATACTAGAGGATAGAGAGAGGAGATAAAGGAATAAAAGGGGGACCAGGGGGTAGCAAGTAAGTAAAAAGATGAGATGAGTAAATAATAATAAATATAATAATACATATTATATAAGAGTAAGAAAAAATAATTGTGGTTATAGTAATATAATATAAAGAATAAACAAATCACCGATAAAGGTAATCACCGAATTAAGGTTTTGTATTTCACCGAATAGAGTTTTTCTATTTTAAGATTTTGTTAAAGCTGTTTTGTATCATCTATCTTTTTTTTATTGGAAAAGAAAAGTTTAAGAATTTGCTCCTTTGTGCCGTTTGATTGATTTATTTGATTTTCTTGAGCAATAGAGCACTCAAGAGAAACTTCCCGTGAGTAACCCGAATGACATTTAGCCTGTCAAGAACGTACAAGATAACGGAATGTTTTGGCTTGCTGAGTTGATATTCTCAAATACAAAAACAAGCTCCTCCTCTTTTAGCTTATATTAAAAAAAAGATGTTTGTAAAAATTAACACCCTATTAAAATTATACATTTTGAAACATATATGTTCTATTTTTATTGAGTATGTGAATATATGGATATATATTGCTAATAAAAAGATAGAGAATTATAAAAAAATAAAATGACTTATAGGTATATATACTTAGAAAATGTTAATAATTAATTATATTTTATTTTTACATATTCTTTTATATTAGCTTTCTGTGTAACTAAAAAAGCCTATGGAGAACTTAGCTTCATAGGTTTTTTCGTTATTCAGATTTTTTATTTCCTAATCTAGTACAGCTATGATTTATTAGCAAACAACCAAGAGCGATGTACTCGGAAAACATCAAATCCTTTTTTTATTATTAACCATTATTAACAATGATTACAATCAAAGACATTAAAACTTTAAAGTTTTATATCGATTTATTGGAGGAACATATTTGTGAAGTAACTCCAATAGAAAAGCCAGGTTACTTATTAGCAATCGAAGCTCTAAAAGAACAGAAGTTAGAGCTGGAAGATATGTATACAGAGGCATATTCTGATTGCTTTTATGATAAGTACGAGACTTTTCTAGAGCAGTAATATTATATTAAGATTATTATTTAATTTCAAGTCCAGATTTAAAAGTCTGGACTTTTTTATTCTATTCAAAATTACAATTATGAACTACTATAATAGAGACAAGGACTTAGTTCCAGTATCCAGAGATTTTATTGAGGATGCTTTATATGAAAGATTTGATGCTGTGAAAGACAGACGAGCAAGTCAAATTCACATTGAGAAAATAGATGAATTTGTAGAGATGGTAGCTGAGTGTGGATGAGAATTACATTCAGCATCTTATGTGATAGATAATCGATTAATCAACGGTGAGAACTGAACCTATGCAGATTGTTGGACTTATTCTTTAAGTGAAGGTTCTGAGCGAGAAGGTTCTGATGAACAGATTGAAGCAGTTGAGAATTATCTTTCAGACAACGGTTATATGTTTGATAGAGATTTAGAGGAATACTGTTCCTATTAATTACAGTTATTAACTACTATTTTTATTATTTATACTTATTAAAAATGACTACAAAATTATGATACACTTTCAAAAGACCTAATGCTAAGGCAACAGTTAAACAGATTGAATTAGTTTTGAAGCTATACAAAAGAAGATACTGAAGTTTAAATAACGCTGAATTTATGAAGCGTAAGTTAGCTTGAATGACTGTACTTCAAGTATCAAATCTTATTGAGAAGCTATTAGGTTAACTGTAAATTAAAGCAGTATCATTAATTTGGTACTGCTTTTTATAATTAATTTGATAAAATCTTTTTATTCATTATACAATATAACAATGAACAATAATAAATTATACATTAAAGATTATTCTGGAAGGAAAGTTGCTATCCAATTACAAGTTCAGCAGTATGCTAAGAACTGACAGATAGCAATACTTTTGTATACTCCAGATGGAGAATACTATTCAGACTTATCTGTGTTTATTGAGGAATTTAAGTATCAGAATTTTATGTGTGTAGATGTTAATAATCTACCAAACGCTGAGGAATTTATAGAAGAATATAAACTCTGAACATTAATCGGTCAGGCTAGTTCTGGTTTCGTTACGTATCCAATCTATGCAATGGATATAGATGAGTTACGTAAACGAGATGAAAAGTGAGTAGAAGAATTAGTTAATTCTAAATTCTGAGATGAAGAAAAAGTTAACCTGCGAACCAGGTTATCTTAGGTAAATAAAGCGGTATCACTAATCTGATACCGTTTTTTTATATGATTAGATTTAGGTAATTCCTGAATTTTTTTCTATTTTTATGCTTGAATAATTCCAGTTGAGAAGCTGGATAAAAAAAAGAGTTGAAAATTTTTACTTCGATTGTATATATATTATATAGGATAAAAAAATACGATTTAATTGATTATCTTAAAATTTCTCCTACTATATAGTAGAAGATTAAATTCAGCTTTATAATTCTCAAATAAATTTTAGTTAGTAATTAAAGAGTAAGTGTAGCGAATTGGCTTATCGCATAGAGGATAGGTGGAATGGTTTCTAATCATTCTACGACTGAGCAAGACAGATGTAGGGCTATGCAGAGAATGAAAATATATACGCCTTATCTGACCGCCAAGGCCTGGTACAGAATACATTTCTAGAGCGTAGTGCACAGGTACAGTTGAATGATTTTGTTTAAAAGTATGTAAGACTTTTAGTTTTTTTGGTATTTGAAAAATGAAACTTGATAAACTAGAAATGTTAAAAAGCAAATTTGAAACAGAGGTATGAATATGATTGTATGAGGCAATGAGTTTATGCTTCTGAGAATATGATTGTAGTTACTATGCATACAGTGATGATAGTGCAATCATATTAGATGAGGATTGATTTACAGAAGTTGTAAATCAATTAAAGTCACTGTGTTTGGAAAGGATTAGTTCCAAAGAAACACTTGAAGCTAAACATATTAAATGTTTCGCTAAAGTCTCAGATGAGAAATGCTTTAATCCAGAAAAAGCTAGGTGTTCGCGGATGTATACTGCGATGAAGCCATTCTTAGATGAGGAAATTATTAAGAATAATTTATCTAAGAATGCTACAATCTCCTTCAATCCTTATATGTTATTAAATTATCCAGATAAGGATTGTCCATTAATATTCCAACCAAGTAAGGAATTGCTTGAGCAGTACAGCTTTATCAAGAAGAAATATTCTTGAGCAAGCCGTGTTGTGATATATTATTATATAGATGCTGATGAGTATAAAGCTTTTCGCAGTGGAGATATTGTAGTTGAAGCTAAGGATATACTTGAGTTAAACCTTAGATATTTGCATCCATTCCATCGATGAGCTATACAGCAAAATAATTTTAACCTATTAATTAATTATGCCAATGAACTTTAGAAACGATATTAATGAGAAGGAGCTTCTTAAGAAAAGCTCTTTTGAGGTGGAAGCAAGTCACGAAGAATTAGTGGCACTGTTATTATGACAAGAGTTTCCTGATTATAAAAAGGAAGCTGAATATTATGCAAGAAATAATGAAGAACCAGGTGATGATGTGCCTGAATGATTTAAACAATTACTTAATGAGTGGCGTGAGAAAGAAAAGACAGAGTGTATGAACTGTTGAGCACCGTTATGAGATGACCAAGTAATATGTGAATGACACAATAGGGAAATTAGATTATGTTGTGAATGTTATCCGATGATGTTAATTAAATGACTATGAATTTCCTATTTCTGAAACTTGTTAAGAATAATTAATCACTTTTATACTGAACGTAAGAAAACAGATGAAGACTAAGATATACCCTAGAGTATCGATGGATACTGCTATAAAATTCATCTTTGATGATGAATGAAGACATTATACTATGAGGCTCGCTGGTCAGCCATTACTTTTAACAGAACAGTTCTATAAGGATTTATGATGAACTGCCTTCTTGGAAAATTATTACAAGTATTTGGAGAATAATCTACAGGATGAAGAAGAATGTAATAGACTTAGTGAAGCTATCAGATTAACAAAGCTTTTTATTAATTCATTAGTCGCAATTGGCGACAGATGAAGGAGCCCATTCGTCGTTTACGCGGACGATTACATTAATTAATTATCTTTATATTAGCTAAAAAGTAAAAATGAATAGTGATAAATTAGTTAAAAAATGGCTGGAATTATTTGGTAATCCAGCAGTATTTCTTTTAAATAAGGAATGAAGGGATTTAAAGAAAAGTAAAACCATCAATATTAGACAATACTTTGGATTAGAAAACGCTATGGAAGTTAACAATACACTTCCATATCAATTAGCATTTAGTCCTAATGGAAACCTTTGAAAGGTTAATGTTATTGGACAAGAAGTGCATCACGAAAAAGCAGATGCAGAAGATTACGTTGCTTCACTAATGATAGACCTTGATATGGATAAGAGCAATTACGATAACAAGGAAGATTATTTCAATTATATTACATCCGAAATTGAAAGCTCTCATATCAAAATTTCATACTTGGTTGAAACTGGTAGATGATACCACGCATATCTACTTATCCGTACTGAGGATAGAAATGCCGTTGGTAAGTTGTTAAGTTGAATTAGGCTGAAGGAATTAGAATGTAAGTTAGCAGAACTTTTTGATGGAGGAGATAAGTCTTCACATTCAATTGTAAAATTAATGAGGCTACCATTTAGTAAATATTGGAAAGGTTACCCAAGTAATTTGTGAGACTTTACTTGTAAGTTGATGAAGTTTACCTGGGATAACAGGTGAAATTTGGTTATGGAAAACGTAACTAAACCTGAGCAAATTAGTTTGGAGTGAATTGAATTATTAAGTCTTACGTCAGTAAAAGCTATGCTTTGAAACATAGAAGATGAGAAGAAATATGAAGTTAAATATGAAACACAAAATCCTAAAGATAATTCAAAGTTCAATTCCACTTGTGAAGAAGTTAACAAACTTAACATCATTGAAGTTATTGAGAAGTTGGCTTCTTATCCAAGAGAATATGAAGGTAACTCTTACGTATTCAAAGTATACAAATGAACACATATCTGATTTATGATGAATTGAAATAGTGAGCTAATCACTACGGATGGATATACTATTAACAGGAATTGAAATTATGTTCAGAACTTTAGTGATATGTACCATCCAATTGACGAACGCCCTCGTTGACAGACGTATCCATTCTTACATTATTATTTCAAATGAGATAGGATTAAGCTGAATAAGTTTCTGGCTGATGAGTATTGAATTACATTTAAAAATAAATCTGACTGAGTTGAAGAAAGCTATTTAACTTTCGATACAGATAGTTGAACTTTTGATTTTGCTAGTGATGGTGTACGGTGTCATTCCAGTAATTGAACTAAAAGAATTATGCCAACTCCAATTCGTGTTAAATGAAAGTATGAAACACAATTCACTTTACAGTGAGAAACCGAAGAATTGAATACATACTTCCTAGTAAATATCGCTAATAAAAAAGGAGACTACAATATTAAACCGCAGTTTGATAGGAAGAAATTCAATGCAATGTATGGTTGAATGTGATTAGCAACAAAAGCTACAGAGAACGAACTAATTGACCTGTGGCATTGACTAAGTTCATTAGCAGATAACTGAACTATAGCAACATATAATTACATTTACTTGAATTGATACTATCCTGATTTATATATTATATGAGACACAGCTTATAATCATAATGCTGAAGAAGTAGATACAGAGCCATTGAATATTATTCTTGATGCTCCTAGAGTTGACACATACCACACTAGCGAAGATGTAACAATAAAGGAGTTTTGAGAAAAGTTCAGACAACTCTACTCAGATAGAGAAAGTATGATAATGTTCACATCGTTCATTACACTTCTCACTTGACACAACTTCTGGGTTCCAGTTCTGAAGAAGCATATTACACAAGTGCTTATCCCAGGACTATTCCTTTCAGGGAAAAGCCAAAGCTGAAAAACAACTGCGATAACAATCTGTAAACATTGATTTGGATTGTCTACTGAGAGTAAAAAATTCTCAGTTAAATGAGCAACAGCACAGCCAATCAATCAGGCAAGTACAGATTGTTGGTTGCTACATCTTGAAGAATGGACTGGAAAAATTGGAGAAGATAAGGAAACAATTGTAAGAAATATTTTGAATAAATCTACAATTGCCAGATGATTAGTTAGTTGAGATAACGTAAGTTATAACTACAAAGCGTCAGTGATTATAGACTGAGAAACTTCTCCAAGTTCAGAGAGTGTAGTTAATAGATGTATCTATATTCCATTCTATAAAGATGACAGAATAGGAAATGTAGCAATGATAAATAGCTTTTCAGAGTTAAGTTATTTTAAAGACTTTATTATAAAGTTATATCAAATCGATAAAGATAAGATATGGGAAACATATCAAGTAAAGCAAAGATTACTTATGGACAATGGTTTAACTGATAGAGTTGCTAATAATTATGCGTACATTCTTTGCGTCAATGAACGATTTGATATATACGATGAAGAAGAATTACTGAAAGCAATCAGACAGAATATGGAATTAGATAAAACTGTAGCTGAAACTAGACTGGATTTAAGTTCACTGTTCTCTGAACTATTTACTGAGAAGAAAACACGAGCAACGAAAACTTATACGGATGAGAATATAACACAGTTCTTCGTACCTATTTCTGATGAAACTTTACAGCAACACAAGGTTGATATAATGTGAATTATACGCAGATATGGAAACGAAAAGGTCCGTGCTATGTGAAATAATCTGGTTATTACTTATGATAGCCGTGATAAATCTGAGAGGAATGTTGAGCTACGACAGATACTTAATCTATTTGATAGCCATCTACACGAGAACAGAACACCAGATTTAGTTCTAAGTTAGGCAATTTAATAGTACTAGATAAACACACCCTGTGGATCAGGGTGTGTTTTATAAAATCAGTTGAAAAAAATTTTTGTGTTAGTAATATTTAGTTGCTGTTATTTTATTTTATTAGAGAAAGCCATTAAAAGCGAAAAGTATTTTTATTTTTAGAAAGAATAAACAGGCATCTTGCATCTGGTTTTTCTTTCTGAAAACTAATACTTTTCTCTAATGAAATAACAGCGCCATTTGTAAGGTGCCTTTTTTATTTAAGTATTTTATTTTCTTTATCATATCCAATGAGGAAACCACTATTGGCTTTAGCAATATCATTACTGTGATTTTGCTTAGGATGAATTAGCTTTGCTGGTGTAGTTAATTGTAACTGAAGTGATGCAAAAGTTAAGGTATTAACGGACCCAGAAGTTTGTTATAATTGAGTACATTCTGCTGTAGAATGAGCACCAGATGGTAGTAGAATTGTACTATTACAAAATGTATCTTTAAGTAAAAACCTTACCGTTGATGGTTGAAAAACTTTAGAGATACCTCAATCCAAAACATTATCAGTTGGTGATGAATGGAAGGTAATAGTAGAAGATGAAGCAACAATAGAAGTATACTGAGATATTTCTATATTACGGTTTTATAACTTTGTATTACATTGAAACTTAATTCTAAAGGATAGTGGTAATATTAAAAACATTGGAACAAGAGTGGTATCTTCATCACCATACACTACATATAAGTACGCTACTTTCCGTGCTATCTTTGATAATAATTACGAATGAGATATAGTCATCCAGGGTTGATTATGAGATAGTGATGAGAAAGAATATATTATAAAATTTATATGAGCTAATGTTATCTTTAATAATCCTTTAATACAAACCCCAGAGTATTTGGAGTATTATAATTACAACTGAGTATTTACAAACAAATCTATATCTACAAAAATTTGATTAGATGCCTGAAAAACCTTCACAATTTGAGACGAAACCACATTACTTGCGGACGATTTGTTGTCGTTCATAGATAATGCTAATTGAAATAACCAATGATATACTATAAAGTGGAAAGTTGATGGTACAAATGTTAATACATTCCAATTCCCTTATGCAGAATGAAAAGTCATATCTTATAGTTACCAGTTAAATACTTATAATATTACTTATAATTTAAATTGATGAACTAATAATCAGAACAACCCAGCTACATATAATGTTACAACAAGTACAATAACATTACAAGACCCATCAAAAGGTTGAGCAAATTTTTTATGATGGTTCAAAGAAAGCAACTTCCAAACGCAAGTAACAACTATACCTCAAGGTTCTGTGTGAAATATTACACTGTATGCTAAGTGGGATAATTATTGAATACCAGATGACATTACTTTTCAACCTATTACGAATGCAGAATTAAGCACAGAATATACTTCAGATGAATATACTATATCTTGAATTACACAGTGAGTAACATTTTCTATAGATAAGGGAGAATATAAAGTAAACGACTGAGAGCGAACTTCCACAAGTTCTACTGTAAATAATTGAGATAAGATAACTTTAAAGTTAATGTCTCCTAGTACAGTTAGTACTACAGAAACAATGACTATCACTTATTGAGCTAAGGAAGGGACGTTCTCTATTACAACTAGATGATGAAATTGTAATAACATACAAGCTTTTCAATTTGAGGATTGAGCTGATGAAGTTTTATGAAATACTCGAATATCAAACGAGATAACAGTTAGTTGAATAGACGCTGGATTTACTTGTACTGCTACAGTAACAAATTGACAGGTAAAAAATAAAGTAACGTGAGTACAGTCATCATCAGTAACAGTAAGTCAATGAGATATTTTAGAAATATATATGATACCACCTACTAAAACATTGACTAAAAAAACAGCAACTCTTACTATATGAAACCAGTCTGCTGATTGGAATATTTATACAAATTATTTCTATGAAAATTTTGATGAAGAGACTGTTTGAGATAAATGAAATTGATGGAGTATTGTGGGAGATGGAAATGAAAATAATCTTTATGTTAATTGACAATGATATACTTCTCAAGAGTATACATTCAGTGACATAAAGCTTGCAGGAGATAATAATTCTACATTTGAATGATATATAGGTTGTAGTTTATATGATGCAGCTGACAAAATATCAGTACAAATAAGTAAAGATGGTACAAATTATACTACTATTTGGAGTAATAAATGACCATATAATCCTGATGGATATAATAGTTTAGATTATATTAACGCTACAGTGAGTAAATCACTTTATGGAGATAATGTATCATTAAGATTGTTAATGGAAAGTGATGGTAGTAGCTGGTGAGTTTGTGAATTTAATGAACTGTCTATAATACCACAGCCAAGTAATTTATCATTCACAGCAACATCAAATGCTGAAGTAGGTACTTGGTATACTTCTAATACAGTAACAATATCTGGATTACCAGAGTGAAGCTATGTATGATTAGGTTGGGATATTCCATTAAATGATGAGAACTGATGGGATAACTGTGTGTCTAATGCAACAAACGATACACAGTACGAAGCCTGTTATGCTACATATGTTGACCCAATAAGTAAACTTATCGTAAATTGAGAAGAAAAATCTTGGATAATAATTGAAGATTGGTTATTTGAAAACGGAGATACGTTTGCAATTAAATTAAAATCAAGCTCAAATAACAGTGCAACAACGAAGGCATCAATAACTTTTGATTGATTGACTAATCCATTAGGAACATACACAGTAACTACAAAAGCAGCTACAACTAACTGATGATGATGAGGTGGTTGATGAGGTTGAGGTGGTTGATGAGGTTGAGGTGGTTGATGAGGTTGAGGTGGTTGAACTACAACTAAAACTGATACAGCTAAAACAAATACAGGAGCTGTAGCAGGTACTTGAACAACAGCTACTACAACTAAAACAGATACTAACTCAGAAGAAAAAACTGATAGTAATAAAGATACTAACTCACAAAATAATGGTAATAATAATTCAGACAAGTCTTGGTATGAGGAATGAAACCAATCAGAAACATTAACAAACTGATACTCAAGAGAGTTTAATAATGCTTATAGATTTGCGTTCAGAAATAAGATTACAACTATGGATGACATTAGTAAAGCTGATATGAATTGACCATTAAACAGAATTGCTATGGCAAAGATGCTATCCAATTATGCTATTAACATTTTATGAAAGAAACCAGATATAAATAAAAAATGTTCTTTCCCAGATGTTAGTGAGAAATTAAATTCAGACTATAATGATTGAGTTACATTAGCTTGTCAATTAGGAATTATGTGAGTATGAATAGATAAATTCAGACCATACGACCCAGTTAATAGAGGAGAATTTGGAACTTCATTATCAAGAATGTTGTTTGGTTTAGCTGATTGAACTGATAATTATTATTCAACTCATCTTAAAGAATTAAAGAAAAGATGAATAATAAGTAATGATAATCCATATCTCGAGGAGTTAAGATGATATGTAATGTTAATGCTTATGAGAAGTGCAATGTAATTAAATACAAAAAAGGAGCGGTGAAAAATCTGCTCCTTTTTATTATACGAAGTGATTAGAATATAGTAATCAGTAATTAAAAATCAAATTATAGCATACTAAATATGGATTTTTGTTTAACTCTTTCATCCTTTAATCAGCTAATACTCAGACCAACCAGATTTATTTCAGTTCAATCCCATAGTTCATCAAATAGTTTCACAGCTATTGGATATATTTCTTTGAACCTATTTACTCAGCTATGGAATTTAAGTTGATGAGACTTAAATTTGAATGTGGAATATCTGATATGTACGTGTACAATATCTCAGACTTTCTTTCTATCTCTTAATTCATAGGCAAGTTCAGTAGCAAATTCTTCAAGGAATGTAAGAATGTAATCTCTATCTTTGGTATCTACTCTCGTAATAGATGAAGCTCATATTCATTTCCTTTCATCGTATGTATCTTCAACTTTACTATCATCAATTCCATTAGCATATTCCCATAGCAATACTCCATATGTTCACATCCTTGCTTTCATTTCATCTCTAGTTTTATTAGCAAGGTGTCAGATAGATAATATTCACATCTTCTTTAATTCCTTTTCAGTTTTGTTCCCACAACCAAACAAATCTCTTATTGGTAATGGTCGCATTTTCTCCTTAACCTCCTCTACATATAACGTATGTGTCTTGTTTGGCTTCTCAAAATCTGATGCCATCTTGGCAAGTAACTTATTATTTCACACTCAGACATTAACAGTAAATCAGCATTTCTTCCAGATATATTCTCTAAGTTCGTCTGCTACTCTAACAGGTTCTCAGTATTTCTCCTGCATATCCTCAGTGTATTCAACAAAGCATTCATCTATTGAATACTGTTGGAATACTTTGAATTTAGTTCTGATTATTTCCATCATTTCATCAGAACATTTCTTATAATACTCATAATCAGGAGGAGCTATAACTACCTTTGGATATAGTTTTTGAACCTCAAATATTTTCATTGGAACTTTAATTCAAATCTTTTTAGCTGGAGTAGAAGCAGCCACAACAATACTTTTTCACTTTTCCTTAAATCATACAACAGACACTTCATTTCTAATGTCTCTTGTATATCCCTTTTCCAATACCTGCTTCGCAGACCAGGATAAAAAAGCTGAATTTACATCTATATGGAATACAATTCTAGTCATTGATTATGAACAATATTAAACTTACATTGGATGTATAACAATATTATTTTTATAGTCAAATGTTTTTTTGACAAAAATATATACATTGAATTTCATTAGAAAGTAAGTAGTATATCAAATGCAAAAATCGTCTGAATAAACAGAAGGTAAAATTGTGTTTGGCAAAAATGGATCCACTTCGTGGGTCCATTTTTTTAATGTTTTGTTTTGCTTTTTATCCTGATATTGATAACTTATTTCTATTGAGCAATTTATTTTTTTTGTAATAAAAATCTTATGGCAACAAAATCTATTCAAGCTAAGAACGAGTTATTCAGTACCATTTGGAAAGCGGCTACGCAAGTAAAACACGGTAAATGAATTAGTTCTCAGCAGTTTATGGCATACTTTTTATGAATGCTTTTCTATCGTTTCATTAGTGAAAACATTATAGAGTATGTAAACAAACAGCAACAAGAAGCTTGAGAAATAGATTTTGATTACACTAAAATGTCTGATGAAGACGCAGAAGAAGGAAGAGATGTGATAGTGGAGACCAAAGGTTTCTTCATTCTTCCTAGTCAGTTATTCCAGAATATTGTAAAGAATTGCCATAGAGACCCTAACTATAATGTAACACTTCACAATATATTCAAAGCTATAGAAAACTCAGCACAATGAACAGCAAGTGAGGCTGATGTAAAATGATTATTCGACGACTTTAATGTAAACAATCAAGTACTTTGAACAACTGTTGATGAAAGAAATAAGATACTTTCATACTTAACTCAGACAGTAGCAGAACTAAATATGTGAGACCACGAACTAGATATGTTCTGAGATGCATACGAATACTTAATTGGTATGTATGCGGCTGACGCTGGTAAGTGAGGATGAGAGTTTTTCACTCCACAAGAAGTGTCAGAGTTATTGGTTAAGATTACAACTCATTGATTAACTCAAGTTAATAAAGTGTATGACCCTGCTTGTTGAAGTGGATGATTACTTTTGAAATTCAAAAAGATACTTGGAGAAAACGGAGTTAGAAAAGGTTTCTTTGGTCAGGAAATTAATGTGACTACATACAACCTATGTAGAATTAATATGTTCTTACATAATGTAAACTTTGATAAATTCGATATTGCTAGATGAGACACATTGATAAATCCACAACATTGGGATGATGAACCATTTGATATTATAGTTTCAAATCCACCATATTCAGTACCTTGGGAGTGAGAAAGTAATCCACTATTGATTAATGACCCTAGATTTGCTCCAGCTTGAGTATTAGCTCCAAAGAGTAAAGGAGATATGGCTTTTATTATGCATATAGTTAGTTGGTTATCTGCTCAGTGAAGTGCGGCTGTAATTGAATTTCCTGGAACATTATACAGATGATGAGCAGAGCAAAAGATAAGGAAGTACCTAGTAGATAATAACTTTATTGATGCTATCATTCAACTTCCACCTGATTTATTCTTTGGTACAAGTATTGCTACTTGCGTATATGTTCTAAAGAAGAACAAGCAAAATACAGATATTCTTTTTATTGATGCTGGTAAAGAATTTATTCGTGGAAAAAATCAAAATCAACTTTCAGAAGATAATAAAGAAAGAATATTTAAATGGTACGTAGACCGTCAGGATGTAGACCACATATGTAAAGTAGTTAATTATGATACTATCAAGGAGAATGATTATAATTTATCAGTATCAACATATGTAGAAGCTGAAGATACAAGAGAAGAAATAGATATTGATGAATTGAATAAAAAAATAGCTGAGACTGTAGAGAAAGAAAATAGGTTAAGAGCTGAAATAGATAAAATTATCAAGGAAAACTTTTAGTTCTTAACTCCCAACCAACTATGAATATAGAACAGCTTATAAAGGAGAAATGTCCGAATGGAATGGAGTGGAAAAAACTTTGAGAAATATGTGAAATTAAGACCTGAAAAGGATTAACAAAAGAAGATGCAATTGATGATTGAGAATATCCAATAATTAGTTGATGAGTAAATCCGCTGGGATATTATAATGAATATAACAGGGGAGAAAATACTGTTACAATAGCTAGAGCGTGAACTGCTTGATATGTAAATTTTATCACTACAAAGTTTTGGGTAAATGATAAATGTTTTTCTGTATGCCCAAAGCCAGAATTTATAGATAAAATAAATAGTAAATTTATGTACTATTATTTAAAAAATAAAGAAAACGATATAGTATCACTAAAAAGCGAATGAAGTGTTCCAACTGTTAATACTCAAAAACTTATTCCTATTCAAATTCCACTTCCACCGATAGAGATACAGAATGAGATAGTAAATATATTAGACAAATTTACTGAGCTGGAAGCGGAGCTGGAAGCGGAGCTGGAAGCGGAGCTGGAAGCTAGAAAAAGTCAATATGAATACTACTCTGATAAATTATTTTCTAATATGGATTGTGAATTTAAAAAATTGGATGATTGTTTAGAATTAATTACATATGGTTTTACAAATCCAATGCCAGATACTGATGAATGACCTTGGAAATTAACAGCGAAAGATGTAAAAGATTGAAAGATAAATTTTGATACGGCAAGACATACAGATAAGGAGGCGTATGATAAGTTAACATTAAAATGTAAACCTTTTATATGAGATGTTCTTCTTACTAAAGATGGTACTCTTTGAAGAACAGCGGTAGTTGAAACAGATAATATTTGTATAAATCAGTCTGTTGCTCTCTTGAGAGTTAAAAAAGATTTGATACTACCAGAATATCTTAATTGTCTCTTAAGTTCTCCAACCTATCAAGCAAAGATGATGGCAGATGTATGATGATGAACGATTAAACATATATATATTACAAGAGTAAACCAGATGCTAATACCTGTTCCTTCAATAGAAAAGCAAAAAACAATTATTGAATTACTGACAAAGTTTCAGACATATATGAATGATATATCTGAATGACTACCAGCAGAAATAAAGATGAGACACCAACAGTATGAATATTACAGGGATAGACTTTTATCTTTTAATTAATTACGATGGCTAAATGAGTAATTTACATTTTAACTAATCCATCGTTTGATGAATATGTTAAAATATGATATGCAACAGATATTGAAAAAAGATTAAAGCAATTAAATCATAGTGAAACTATTCCATATGCTTTCAGAGTTTATGCTGTATATGAAACAGATAGGGCTTTAACAGACAAAGAAGTTCATAAAATTATTGATACATTAAATCCTGATTTAAGAGCTATTGAGGAATTTGATGGTAAAAAGAGAACAAAAGAGTTTTATGCAATGTCTGCTGAAGATGCATATAAATTATTTGAAAGCATTGCTAAAATTAGTTGAACAGAAAATAGATTGAAAAAGATGAAACCAACAGGACACGAAGCTTTAGACGTAAAAACAGCTCAGCAAGTTACACAATCGAAGAAGGCTAAGCAATTTTCGTTCTATAGCTGTTGAATTAAGGATGGAGAAGAAATAGTTTATATTAAAGATAAAACAATTAGAGCTGAAGTTGTTGGTGATAAAAAAGTTAGATATTGAAAAGAGACAATGACATTAACGTGATTGGCTAAAAAATTACTAAAGAAAACTAAGTGAGTACCTTGACCAGATTATTTCTCTTATAAGTGAAGAAAATTAAATGACATAAGGAGAGAAAAAGGTTTGATTAAGTTTTAACTTTTAATATGTGTGTATGGAACCACGTTATTCCACAATAGTAGAAACTTCACAAAGCACATTGGTTACGGATTATAAACCAATCTGAAAAAGTTCTAGTGCTTATCAAAGTGAAGCAGACTTGGAAAGAGAATTTATAAATAAGTTAGTTGCTCAATGATATGAGAGACTTACTTTTCACACTGAAGAAGAATTAGTTGATAACTTGAAGTATCAATTGGAAAAGCTAAATGGATATAAATTCTCAGATAAGGAATGGAAACAATTATTGAATAACTACTTAGCAAAACCTAACGATGGAATAGTGGAGAAAACACAGAGAGTACAGAAGGATAATGTATATACTCTAACACTAGACAACTGAGATATAAGGAATATAAAAATATTAGATACAGAGAATGTTCATAAAAATTCTCTACAAGTTATAAACCAATATGAAACAGAAAGCTGAAATAGAAGTAACCGTTACGATGTAACTATCCTGGTAAACTGATTGCCAATGGTTCACGTAGAGTTAAAGAGAAGATGAGTGAACATTAAGGAGGCATTCAATCAAATTAACAGATACCAAAGAGATAGCTTTTGGTCTTGATTATGATTATTTGAGTATGTTCAGATTTTTGTAATATCCAACTGAACATACACAAAGTATTATAGTAATACAACCAGACAAGGGCATATAGAAAATTCAAATGATAAAGCTAGTAAAGAGAAGAAAACGTCTAACAGTTTTGAATTTACAAGTTGGTGGGCTGATGCAAAGAATAAAGTAATCCCAGACTTAATGGATTTTACTGCTACATTCTTTACTAAGCATACACTATTAAACATCATTGCTAAGTATTGTGTATTCAATTCTGATGATAAGCTCTTAGTAATGAGACCTTATCAGATTTGTGCGTGTGAAAAAATCTTAAATAAAATACTTATCAGCACGAATAATAAGACTGTAGGAACAAGAGATGCTGGTGGTTATGTTTGGCATACAACTGGAAGTTGAAAGACTTTAACATCATTCAAGACAGCCCAACTTGCTACTCAGATGGAGTGAATAAAGAAGGTTCTATTCGTAGTTGATAGAAAGGATTTGGACTATCAGACTATGAAAGAATATGATAATTTCCAGAAATGAGCGGCTGATAGCAACACAAGTACAAGAATATTAGCAGAACAATTGAAGCCAAATAATAAAGCTAAGATAGTTATTACAACTATTCAGAAGTTGGATAAATTAGTTCAATCAGAAAAATATAGAGACCATACAATTTTTGATGACCACATCGTTATAATCTTCGACGAATGTCATCGTTCACAGTTTGGAGAAATGCAGAAACATATTAGAAAGGCATTTAATAAATACCATCTATTCTGATTTACAGGAACGCCAATATTTACAGAAAATAAAGTTAATGGTAAAAATCCATTAATGCAAACTACTGAACAAGTATTCTGAGAAAAGCTACATACATATACTATCGTTGACGCTATCAATGATAGAAATGTTTTGCCGTTCAAGGTAGAATATATGAGTACTATAAAGGAAGCTGAAGATATAGAGGATACTAAAATCCCAGCAATCAAAAGAGAAGAAGCGTTGATGGCTCCTGAAAGGATTGAGAAAGTAACTAAATATATTCTAGACCACTTTGCTCAGAAGACTAAGAGAAATGAGAAAAGTTATACATTCCTAGCAACTAAGAACATCTGAGAGGTTGCTTCAGCAAAAACACAAAAGCAGATGAAAGAAATAGTAAGACTGAAAGGATTTAATTCTATCCTTGCAGTTCAAAGTATAGATATGGCTAAGAGATACTACTTAGAATTTCAGAGACAAATGAAAGACTTGCCAGAATTTCAGAAGTTAAAAATCTGAATTATATACTCCTTCGGAGTGAACTGAGATGATGAATGAGATGGATTGATTATAGATGAGAACCCAGAAAGTACGACTGAATTAGAAGGACCAGATAGAGATTTTTTGGATGAAGCAATAAAGGATTATAATAAAATGTTCAAGATGAACTACGATACAAGCAGTGATAAATTCCAGAGTTACTACAAGGATATATCTTTAAGAATGAAGAACAGAGAATTGGATTTGCTGATTGTAGTAAATATGTTCCTTACAGGATTTGATGCTACAACATTAAATACTCTTTGGGTAGATAAGAACTTAAGATTGCACGGATTATTACAAGCATTCTCAAGAACAAACAGAATATTAAACTCTATTAAAACATTCTGAAACATTGTATGTTTTAGAAATTTGGAGAAGGCTACTAATGATAGTTTGGCTTTGTTCGGTAATGAAGACGCTAAAGGAACTGTACTAATTAAGACTTACGATGAATATATGAATTGATACGATGAGAAAGGAAAGCATATTCCAGGATATACAGAGTTAGTAGATATGCTAAAAGATAACTATGAATGCTGAGAAAGGATTACGTGAGAAAAAAGAAAAATGGATTTTGTTAGGTTATACGGAAAGATATTAAAGTTAAGAAATATTCTAGTTTCATTTGATGAATTTAATAATGATGAAACATTAAACGAAAGAGAGGTTCAGGATTATAGTTCAATGTATATTGATGTATATGAGCAATTCCGTAAAGAAGCGGAAGGCGAAGCTGTTAATGTTAATGAAGATTTAGTTTTTGAAATAGAGTTACTAAAGCAGATTGAAATAAATGTGGATTATATCCTATTGCTAGTTAAACAATATAACGATACAGGAAAAACTGATAAAAAACTGAGAACTGATATTGATAGAGCTGTTAGTTCATCTATTGAGTTAAGAAATAAGAAGGAGCTTATTGATGAATTTATTGAAGGATTGAATAAATGAGATGATATATATGACATTTGGACTAAGTACATCAAAGATAAATCAGATAAAGAACTATGAGATATTATTGAAGCCGAGAACTTAAAGGAAAAAGAAACACGTCAATTTATGAAAGAAGCATTCATTGATGGAAAATTAGTTAGTACAGGAATGGCATTCTGAAAGATATTACCTAGTACAGGACTATTCAAAAAATCTACTAAGGATAAAAGAAAGACTGTATTTGAAAAACTTACAGCATTCTTCGAAAAATTCTATGGTGTTTTAAGTCAAAACTAAATTTATATGAAACTATCTTCCAAAGATAAAGAACTACTAATAAATATTTGACTACTTATTGTTCTACCTTTAGTAGTGTATTGAATAACCCTTCGAAATAATTCAGTTGCTAGAGAACAAATGAAACGTATGCAGTGTTCAGATTGTCCTGTGTTAACACAAGAAGAAATATGAGATTTAAATTTTTTACATTATACAGATTAAAAATGATAGATTTAGAAAAATTGTATGAAAAATTCTGTGAAGCTTTACCTGAAAGAAACCTTACAGAAGAGCAGAAGAAACAATTATTTGAACTTATGTTAAAGATTTGCTACAATTACATAAACAGAAAATAATTAATATTCAAAACGGATCAACATACGTTGGTCCGTTTTGTTTCACTTTCAACTTCGTGTTGTTTTTTATTATAGCATTTATAAATAATAAGAAATGCTAGTTAGTACCGTTTGTGAAAAATGATATAAGCTCATTTATTTTCTGAAATGAATAAGATATGGTTTCAAAGAAAACAGCCTCAGAAATAAATCCAATAAAAGTATTTCTTATGTGATTTGAATGTACTGATAAAATTACTCCTAAGATACAAAGTTGTCAGAATTTTATCAAACTCTTAAATGAAGTGTCTATTAAACTTCCAAAAGAAAAATTGGAAGATATATTTCCAGCAGAAATGGACGATTATTCTTCAGATGAAATAGTAGAGTTGTTAAATAAATTGAGAAATTCAGAAAATGGATTTGTAAATGTACCATTAAAAATTTGTATCCAATCATTAGTAAGTTTATGATTATTAACTAAAGCTAAATTTCGAAGTAAAAAGAAACTTAAGAATTATGTTATTACTAATTCATACAACATTTGTTGATATAATTTAAGTAATAATACGAATGAAGAAGTAACGTTGTTAGATGTTGTTATGTTCAGTAGAATTGCTTTGAAAGAAGATATATTTTTGTATATGGATAATGAGAATAATATTTCATTAATGGATGCTTTGTCTATTGTTAGACGTTGAATAAAGCAATGAAGATTAGAATGAAGTGTACTAAATACGTTTGGTTTAGTTGATATGCTCATAGAAGATTTTGGATGAGAATGGCGAAAGGTTATATCAGCAATTAAAAATCAAAAAGAAGAGGTACGTAAAAACTGAGATTTTAGTAATGAATTATTTGAACAGATAGATAAAGCAATGTCTAAAGTTTCAAAGTGAACAATAGTTATTGAATATAAGGACTATATGGCTGAATACTTAACACATAATTTCAAGTCAGAAGATTTGAGTAAATATAGAGAATTACAAGATTATGCAATAAATGAATGAAGTTGATGCTGAACAATATGAAAAGAAGCATTTAAGTGAAGAACTGTAGCAATAACTTGAAGTAAAAAGATTAAGCTAAAAGAGGACAAGAAAAGGAAAAAATAGTTGAAATAGAAATATCGAATATGTATAATTGCCAATGCCTCGAATAGAGGACTTTTTCTAGACTGCATCACCGAACCACTTGAAGAAAGTAGAGGTGATACCTAACCATAATTGGTATGTCTACAAAAAGCTTATGACAATCTCTTTACCAGTTTACAAAGGTCTTTGAGTTTTTGGAGATACAAGCTAAAGACAGATGAGATGAGAACTTTCTCAAGATTTGTGAGGCTATCCGTAATAAGGATATAAAATCCACAGACATTGTGAGAGTTAAGGCTAAACCAAAAAAGATTGTCAGAAAAAGAGAAGATTAAGTTCTTCTCTTTTTTAATAAACATAGATTATAACTAATAAATCGTATAGTTCGATAAATAAAAACATTATATTTATAATTATTAAAATGCTCGAACATTATCTTGTAATCCAAGTGCTTATGTGTATTATACATTTAATTTTATAATGATTAATTCAAATGGCTAATAGTGTAGAATATGCAATTTATGTGAGAAAATCCACTGAGGATGAGACGTGAATGCGTCAAGCTCAGTCAATTCCAGACCAGATTAAAGCGTGTATGGACTTTGCGAAAAGAGAAAATTTAATAGTTAAAATGAAAACTGCAGATTTTCCATTCGAAACTGAGGCGGAGCTTCGCAATGAAGATAATGATAAAGACCCAATACAAAGAGCAATCTACCAGAAATATAGAAACTACTATATTATTAGAGAAAGAAAATCTGGTAAAGAATGATGAGAAAGACCAAAGTTTAATATGTTAATTAAGAAAATCAGAAAGGGAGAAATTAAATGATTAATTAGTTACTCTCCAGATAGACAGGCTAGAAATATGGTTGATGGATGAAACATAATAGATTGCGTCGATAAGTGATTGATAGATTTGAAATATACAAATTTCAATTTTGAGAATAATGCAGCTTGAAAGATGATGCTTTGAATGTGGTTTGTATTCAGTAAGCAGTATTCTGACAAATTATCTGAAGATGTGGATAGATGAAAAAAATCAGCTGTATCTAAATGAAAAGGTCAGTGAGAGTTTAAATATTGATATATTAGAGATAAAGAAACAGGATACTTTGTACCAGATTGAAAGAACTTTGATTTAATGAAAGAGGCTTTCAGAATGAAGGTTGAAGATAAGGCAAGTGATATGGTAATAGCGCAATACCTAAATGATAACTGATTTGTAAGAAACCACTGAAAGCACAACAGAAGTAAGCTCCACCCTAGTACACTTAGTGATGTATGGGTTGATAGCTTTTATTATTGAGTATATAAGTTATCGGAATATGAACAGGATTTAAGAGAACTTGAATTGGCAAATTTCCAACCAATGATAAGTGAGGAATGGCATAACATATTAATGGCAAGACGCTTTAATAATGCTAAACCAGAGAAAACAATTAAGGAAAATCGTGTAGATGAAGAACTATTTTCATTCCCAGCTAAGAGTGTATTGAGCTATGATTGATTTGTATTAGCTCCTTATCTGACAAAAAAGAAGGCAAGACTGAAGAATTTAGAAAAGGCAAAGGAGACTAATCCAAATGCTACACTTTTAGATGTAACTAAATCATCACAGGTAAGATATGAAGCGCAATGAGCTAAAAAGCCAAAAGACGCTAAGGATATAAAGTGAAGAAAGTTAGCAATAAACCAAGATGAGTTAGAAAATGCTATGATGTATTTCCTATCACATATTAAAATTTCTGATGAAATGTACCAATCCTATGTTGAATACGTAAAGAAACAGGTTGATGATGGTACTGAAAATATGCAGACAAGAAGAAAGAAGCTTCAAATGGACCAATGAAAGGTTGAAAGTGAAAGATTAGAATATGTAAAACAGTATATGGGTTACAAATTTAAGAATGAAGATGAGATGAAATTGTACAACGAGAAGTTGGCTAGTTTTGATAGAAGAACTAAGATGATAGAGGAGGAGATAGCTTCCTTAACTGAAACGTGAAGGAATATAGTTATGGAGGCAGATATGTTATTTAAATTGCTTAAGTTTGCGCCTGAGATGTACGCTTATGCCTCAAGCGTTCGAAAGAAAAAAATCTTTGAAATTTTTATATCGAACCTCAAGGTAGACAAAAAAAGATGAGTTACCATCGAGCCTCATCCATTTTTTGAAAATATATTTGAGAAAATTCGCGTCGTTCAGGGCTGGCAAGAATCGAACTCGCGACGCGCGGCTTTGGAGACCACCGCTCTACCTCTGAGCTACAGCCCTACATTTATAATTGTCCAATCAATAAGCCTGATTCTGTGTTTAAAGCACGATATATCTAGCAGAGAGCATTAGTCTCTGATCTTGCACTCCTCAAAGAGGAAGCTTGCATTGGGAAGTGGTTTACCCCTCGAATAGCAATCTGCTACACTGAGTAGAAGTAAGTAATTTAAATCACTATCTTCACGTTGCATCTTTCATCGAAAAAGTCGACTAGTTTACGTTTCTGTGGCACTTTCATTTGAGCTTTCGCTGTCCAACATCCGTGAGATGCCTCCCATTTTTCAATGTCAGGACTTTCCTAATTCTGGTCATCCAAAACTTTGTGCTTTGATTGAACATTAAGAATATATATAAATCAGATTTTTTTTCAAGGGTTGTTATTATTATTCTAACACAATTAAATTGCAAAACAAATAATCCACAGATACAACACTCAGTGGATTCTTCGCTAACGCTCAGAATGACAAATAAAAAGCACCAATCTCCTACTGAATCAATTCTAAATCAACATATTTACTCAAAATTTCTTTTGCCCTCTGAATATCTTTATTTGTAGCAGCATGAACTCATTTTAATGGATACTCCCATCAAAGTTTTTCCCACTTAGAAACCGCCATAGTATGATAAGGCAAAAGATTTATTTTTTGAAAATTTTTCAAAGATTGGATAAATTCTCATAATTTTTTGATGTCCACTTCTTCATCAGTTAATCAAGGTACTACCACATATCTTATCCAATAATTCATTCATTGTTCATCAATATAACGAATAAACTCTAATGAATTTAAACTTTCAAATCAAGTAATTTTTTTATGCTTTCCTAAATTTAATGCTTTAATATCAGGCAAAACATGATCCGTATATCTTAATAATTCTTTAACATCATCATTAAGTAAAAATCCATTAGTATCCAAACATGTATTGATTCAGTTTCTTTTTAACAATTTTAATATAGGAATTAGTTCTTTAACCTGCAAAAGACATTCTCATCATGAAAAAGTAATTCATCATTTCTTTCAAAAATAATCTTTTTCTTTATAAGCAAGTCTTAATATTTTTTCTTTAGAAATTGTTTTATTTTTATCTGTAGAAATTGTATCAGGATTCTGACAATATAAACAACGAAATGGACATCATTGCAAAAAAAATACCATTCTGATTCATGGTCAATCTTGAGTTGAGAATGTTTCATAAGAATGGTAGTTTAGCATCTAGTCTAGATTTACATTATGATAAACATGATCTACATCATCATTATCATTTAACTTATCCAATAGATTATTGAAAACTTCTAAATCATGTCATTCTAAAGTCACTGTATTATCTGCAAAATAGTGTAAATCAGCTTCTGTAATATGATATCATAATTCTTCTATTTGTTTTCTAACTGTAAGAAAATCAGCCTTTGTAGTATATACTTCAGCTACTCAATCTTCAACAGTCACATCAGTAATCGCCAAATCCATCATAGCCATTTCTACTTCCTCAGCATCAAATGGATTCACTCTTTCCATTTGTCTTCATTTATCTTCATATTTCTCTGATATTCCATCTATCACGATTAAACCTTTTTCCTGAAACTGCCAAGCAACAGCTCACATTTCAGCCATAGCTCATCATCATTTAGTCAGAATTGTCTTGATATCTGAACTAGTTCTATTTGTATTAGATGTAATGGTCTTTATCAAAAAAGCTGATCAATTTGGACCGTATCATTCATAAATCATTTCTTTCATATCTTCTCATTCGAGTTGTCCAGAACCTTTAAGAATAGCTCTATCAATTACATCTCTAGGCAATCAATTATATCTAGCCTTTTCCAAAACCATTTCCAATGCTGGATTCATTTTTGGGTCTGCTCCATTTTTAGCCGCCATCTGAATCTTTTTTCCAATGATTGAATAGATTCTTGATTTTGCAGCATCTCCACTTGCTTTACGAGCAGCAATACTATGCCATCTTCCCATGATAATTAATAAACAAATTAAAAAATTCCCATTTAATCTACTTTTTTTAAGTTTAATTTCTAGTAGAAATTTCGTGCTATTGAATTTTCAATCCTACAAATCAATCTTATGATTTAGTGCATAATTAATTATTTCCTTAAAATTTTCATCATAAGGTATATTTTCCTTATCATATTCTAACCACATTTCTGACCATGTTTTATTTTCCTTTAATAATTTCTGAACTCTTTCATTCTCGATAGCATTACAGCTTTCTTGTTTACTTAAATCTACACATCATTCTTCATCATATAACTTACACTGAAGATCACATTCCAATTTATCACACTGATAAGCAAAATTTGCTTCCTTAGTTTTATGTCCATCAAATTCCAAAAATATTTTTTCAATTTCTTCTCCATCTACCAAATCTTTCAAAATTTTATGAACTGCTTCATGTTCAATTCTTTCTTTTTCTTCTCTTGATATCTGAAATTCTGTCAGATCTCATATTACGGTTTCTCAAAGTTCATGAATTGCAATCATCATTATAACTTTTAATATATCAACATCATAATTATATTCTGACTTCATTGCTATTGCTAGCATTTGCACACCAAAAATATGCTCTGCTACACTTTCAAGTCTTTCTCTTTGGACGTTCCAGTCTTTCCAACCTGTTCTGATTACATTTTTTAGTTTATTACATAGTACGTAATAATTTATTACATTTTTCTCTTTCTCCATATTTTATATTTATGAATAAACAATATTAAACAATTTATTTCAAAAATATATTTCTTCTAATAATATTCATTATAGTGTCTATAGATATTCCATGAATAAATGAAATCATATCTTGTTTAGATGGCAATTGATTGATATACAATAAATTAATTATACTATTCTCCCTAGCTTTTCCTTCCATAATCAATGTGCAATAATATTTCATGGCATTATTTATAAAATCTATTTCTGGATATGTGCTTATTAAAGGTAATGCTATTCAAATATATCCATCTCATTCAATAACACACGAATATGGATAATGGTATAATCATTGAATATATCTATAATTATATTCTGCCCGTGTATCAAAAAGGATTCCAATAAAATCTGACAAAACTTGATCCTTCCAATGTGAATATTTTAGTATCGTTATAAAATTTTTTTCTCAATCTATAACTTTATCAAATTGGTTTAAAATTAAAAATTCCCAATGTTTATTATCTTCAATTTTTATTCAATTTTCAATAATATTAAAATCATTATCACTCAATACGTAATGCTGTTCATTATAATATCTCTCATGATATGATATTATATCTCATATATTCAATCCATTTTTTGTTGTTTTTTTTCATAGTTTCTCCATCAAAACAAATCTAAATTTATTCACAAACGATTTTTCTCTTAATTCTTCTCTTAAAGCTTTATACTCTTTTCTTATAATTTTTTTATCCAATGGCTTTTCAATTTCTGTAATAAAATTATTATAATTTTGATCTCCAATATCATATTTTGTGTATGAAAAATATGTTTCTGGATTATAATCGCATTTTTCAAAATATTTTTCTATAGAATATATTCCCATATTATGTATAGAATGTTCAATAAGATGTGCTATTGCATTTGAACTATCAACTGGAGGAGTTTGTACATATAAATACATTATAATATTTACTAATAAAAAAGAGAGGAGAAGAAACTTCTCCTCTGCACTGACATTAACGCCGTTTCCCATTCCATTCAGGATGATAACGACCATTCTTGGTTTTTTTCTGGTCTTTAACGGGTTTAGAAGCTCCTTCGTGCTTGTCTCGATTTTTTTTCCAAGAACCTGTTCCTTGTTTTTTGTGTGTCATACTACTGAACTTTATGTTTAACAATAACATAATAGAAAAACATCTAAAAAAAACAAGATAATTTTTTAACTTTATTTATTATTATACTATTTTCTTAAATTCAGATTTTAGTTCTTCTCTCATCTGCTGTTTTCTATATGAATTAGAAAATCTATGTGCTTCATCACGGAGTTTAACTAAGAACCTATCAGCTTGATCATAAACTAGTGAAATTTCTTCTACATTAAATTTATCATCTATAAAACGATAAATCTTTTCTCAAACTAATCACTCATGTCAACGCTTTGATGCTAGTCAGATTCAGCTTTTTCTTCTGGCTTCTCATTTTCATAATGAAACAAAATCCACTTGCTGGAATACTTTATAAAATTCTGATGATTCTTTACATAAATCTTTAACAACATTCAACTGCCCTATTCATCAATCTAATACAAACACATCTGGATACTCTGATTTATCTTTTCATAAAAATCTTCTTTGCATCACTTCTTTCAAAGAAGCATAATCATCACTTTGTCATGAAACAGATTTTATTTTATATTTACGATATTTCCTCTTATCGGGTATTCATCAGACAATACATGATAATCATCCACTAATCCAATCTCAATTCATATGGGAAATATCCACACATTCTATTCGATTTGGGAAATTCTTGAATTTGTAGCGATTTTGTAGCTGTTCGAGTAATTGATTATGTAGTCATGGTCACTGTAAAGTCGAAGAAATAACGTATGAATCAAAAAATCATTCGAGCATATTTATTAACGCTGATTTTTCTTCTTTATTGAATGATACTTTGTTTGAATAAGCTAAAAGAGAAAAAGCTGAGTTTCATTCCTGAATATTTAAATCTCATATTTCTGCTTCAAATCACGATTTTATCCAATAAATATCTCCATCATCAATTGGAACTTCCTGGCGGATAATATCTATGAGCTTTCATTCATAGAAATTTAGTAATACACAAATATGAGAATATGCAATTTTCTTTATAGCTAATACATATCATGTTAAATTTTTTCATAATTCAACATGTTGCCTTTCTACCAATTCTTCAATATGCATATAAATGTCACGAATTTGACTCGCCCATTCAAAATTTTGTTTAGCCACTGCATCATCTATCTGGGATAATAATACCTTTTCAATCGGTTTTGTATTTCATTTAAAAAATGAACTAAAAATATGAAGATTATTTTTATATTCCTCTTTTAATTGTAGTAATCCTGATTTATTTTTACATTTTTCACACCATCATCCACATAATCAGAAATAAAAATCTGAACATATTTTTCATTCTTTAAACTGAGAATTGGAACAGGTGCGATATTTCAATATTGTACGTAAATATTGCATTAGCTTTTTTAGTTCCTTTGTATTATGCTTAGGTCAGATATATGTTGCTTTATCATTTCTCTTATTTCTAGTTGTTAGAACTTGTGGAAAATCTCATTCTGTTAATTTAATGTATGTATAACCATTTCATCATTTTAGCATACAGTTAAAAAATGGCTTATGCTTTTTTATTAAGTTATTCTCTAAATATAGAGATTCACTTTCGTTTGCTACTACGAAAAATTCCACCTTTGAAGCTTTAGCTACCATTTCCTGTTTCCAAAGTGAATTGGGTGTGAAATATTGAGAAACACGTTTTTGAAGATTCTTTGCTTTTCAAATATACAAAATACTGCCTTTTGAATCTTTGAAAAGGTAAACTCACGGCTCTTGTGGAATATGAGAAATATCTATCTGCATATCTGAATTATAATTAAATTAAGCTTCTCATTTTCTAACTTCTTTAACTTCATTTCGTAGAGATTTTATCTTTCATCGATTGAATCAAGCTATTATTCAAACGTAAATCATACAAATTCACACAAGCATAAATAATAATTGTCGTCTATTCTGGTCTGGATAAAATAATGTTGAAATATTTTTTATCCAATAAAATATTCCACATAAAATTCAAACTATTAAAATATTTTTAAAAAAGAATTTTCGATCAAAATTAAATGGATATTCTTTTCTGATATATATTAATCATCAAATAAACTGAACAATTCGAGATAAAGCAAGTACAGTAATCACTGCATGCAAATCCAAATTAAGCACAAATAAAACTATAATATTACAACTCACATTTACCACCAAAGAAACTAATAAAATTACAAATCTTTGCTTAATTTTTCCAAGTCACGCTAACAAATAAAAATTAAGGCTACTTAAACAATTAAAGATCAAACACGGTCATAATATTTGGAGCAATTCTCATGAAAATCTAAATTTTTCTCCATATAATAGTACTGAAATTTCCTGTCAAAAAACTAAAAAAATTCATCACATTACAATTGCTAAAAATGCAAAATGCGTATACATCGCAGATTCAAGCATCTTGAATTTTTCTTTTTCGTTCCTTGTTGAAAGCTCCGTAGCTACCGGGAAAAGCAATCACAGCAGAGGTCCAACAACACACAAAAAAATATTTAGCAAAGATAACATATTGGTGAAATATCCAGAAGATTCTGCTCCTAATCTATTCACCACCAATTGCTGATCTACATTTCATAGCAACGTTCAAATATTTGCTGTTAGGAATACCCAAAAAGCGTATTTGAATTGTGTGGAAATAATATTTTTATCTACTGTTTCTCTTGGTAATTTTAATAAATGATTATATTTTCTAAAAATTTGTATAAGTCAGATTGATATTCACATAGTTACTCAAATAATCCATGCTAATGCAAAAAATGATACATTAAAACTTGCAAATACCCAGAAAATGGCAGTAAATATCAGAGCTGAAAACATATTAGAAAACTGTAACAATCAAGAATTGAATGTATCCTGAAATGCAACAAAAATCGAATTACTTACCTGAAGAAGGTTATATCACAAAAAATAAAATGACATAATTTTAATTACATTTGTAGCTGCAATCTCATGAAAGTGATGTATTGCCAACCATTCAGCATTAAAGAATAACAAACAAAAAATAATAATTCATGTTATTAACTGCATAAAAAATGAAAGTCCAATTGTATTTTTTATTTGTCACTTTTTCTCTTCCAATCGATATTTAGGCAAAAAATATTGCATAGATTCTGTCAATCAAAGATCGTTATAACTATACAACAGTGTGATTAAACTCAAAACTCAATAAAAAATTCACACATCTGCTACAGATAATGCATTAGATGCCAAAAGTCTAATTAAATATCAAAGAGGCGCTGTAAAAATTACAAAAAGATAAGCTCGAAATCATTTGCTAATCAATTTATGAGTAAGTGTTTCTTCTTGTAAAAGATTTTTTTGCATATGTTATATTACTATCTTACTTAATTTTAAATTTATTTAACTCTCACGAAATCGCTTGGTTAACCTTATCACTAACCATTTGATTAAGCTCATCAACTCAATCATTATAATATCACTTAAATGTTTCCCTAGCTCATGAAAGTCCTTCTTTTGCTTTATCTACATATCCACTCATAGATCATTCCAAATATTTATTTGCATATCATTTTACATTATTTCGTGTTCATGATCCATCAGAATTTATCTGAGGAATATTTCCACTTCATATTATATTCATGAAATCATCCTTCGCATTAGGATTATCTACATCCATAAAATTATGCTCTCCATCACATCACATAATGAAAACAACTCAAAACAGTAAGAACCCGACTACAATTTTTTTCATTAAAACTACACAACATATAAAACGACAATTTCATTATATGGTAATCTAAGGTAAAAACAAGACAAATCCAAACCAAAAAAAGTCTGATTTTTTTTGACTTTTTTGAAGTTTTAGTATATAATAAATTAAATCAAATTTTTATTAACTATTTTTATATAAAATGTCTAATTCAAATACATTAGATTACTCCAGTTTAAATAAAGGCTTAAATCTTAGGTGACAAAAATTAAAGGATATCACTCAAAAGGTTTCTGAAGATATTTGAAAAGTTTTTTTGGAAACAAATCCTAATAGAAAAAATCGATGAATTAATGAAAAAAATCAGAAACTGGACAGATTTTGAAATAGCATCGAATGAGCTTCTGAGTGAGCAAAAGCTAATTTTATTTTAAATATTGATTATTTATCCAAAAATAATCTTATTAAAGTTGATAAAATTAAATCGTTAAAATTAAGAGTTTTAGAGGATGATACAAAATCAGCAGATGAAAAGCTATCAAATATTTTGGATGATTTGAAAAAAGACTTACCTGAACAAGAAAAGCTTAAGCTAGAACAACATGTAAGTAAAAAATTATTAAATTTATCAGAACAAGCCGACAGTGCTGATAAGTTATGAGAAAAAATTTCGGATTTAGAACAACAAAATTCAGATTTAAAAAGTGAATTAGATGCTTTAGATGCTGTAAGTGAAGTATCCGAAAGAGCTGTTCTAAAAAGACGATCAAAATATAAGATGATTAGGATTTGAAATTCAATAAAAAGCATAAATGATAGCTCTCTAAATCCAGAAACTAAAGCTCGCAAAGTTTTATGGCAAGCAAACAGTTTTGCTATATTTGGTTCATGAAAAAGATTCGATTGGCTTATCAATAAATTTCCTAAAAAATTTGACATTAATGAAGAGTATGAAAAATCTGTAAGTAAATTAAAGAAAAAAATGGCTGAATCAACTGATGATGGAGAAAAAGTTGCTATTAGGTATATTATGAAACAGGTAAATAAAGCATATAAAGATTATATAGATGCTACCAACATTTCAGAAGATATTAGAAAGAAGAATATGAGAGATATCAATATGGCGATGGCTGCATAAATTTTATCTTACTTATGAGTTAAATAATGGAAACTTTAAAAAAATTAGTGAACAAAATTCATACAGATTTACAAAAATCTGATTGGATAAAACAATATCCAGACTTAACAGGTAAAGGCTTTGTTTGAGATGTAGTTCAGAATCTTGCTTTAGATATTATGCCAAATTTTGTGAAAAAAGATAAACTTGAGGAGTTCGTTGAAGAAAGCGAAAAAAACTATAAAGAAGAAACTTTTAAGAAGTATGTAGATAATTATTCTGAATTTCTTGATAATGTAGAATCAGAATTTTATAATGGATTACTCATGTGATTGGTTGAAGAGTAATTAATGATATAATACTAATTGAAAAAATAGCTCTTAAAATATGAGCTATTTTTTTAAATTTAATCTATCAAACTTTTTTCCGAAATTTTCATTTACCAATTTGATGTAAAAATTTTATATATTGAGATCCTTCAGACTTATCATGAATAGCCTGTTCGTGCATTTCTTTTTGATGGCTCTCATTGAATCATAATGCAGTTCAGAATCATCAACCTGATCACTTTCTAAGATCTTCAAACAATGTTGGAAATTTTTTTGCTGCATCTCTACTTAATATTGTTTTTCATCTGAATCAATCTACATCCATATCTAAACTTGGGGGTGTTGAGTATCTTCATCGAAAGAATGGATAACTTTCTCATCATTTTCATTTCCGGTCGTTTGTTATCTTATTCGTAAAATTTGCAGTTCTAATCGCCTCTTCTATTCATTCTCAAGTGTTAGGAAAATTTATATCCAGTCAGTCTCACCAACTTTCAATCCTTTTTTCACTAATTGTATCATAACTTTCTATATGTATTTTCTTTATCTTTGAAAGATCTATTTCTTCTCATTTTTTTGCGGTGCATCATTCCAGTTTTAACGTTATTTCTTGATAATATGATTTTATTTTATATGTATCTGGTCTGTTTTCATCCCATTCCACTTGCAAATCTCTTTTTGCACTATCTTCGCTTCAATTTCAGTAAGTTTCATCGATTTCTTGCTTTACTTTATTTAAATATTTATGGATAGGTGTTGTATTTTCTGGTTCGTACACCTCCTCTTGTTCTCACCAGATATTTTGTTTGTTCAAATAGCTTACAAATCTTTTAAGATTTGCTCATTTTGCAATTGTGCTGCAAGCACGTCACATTGTTGATGTATTGTCTATTACTGATCAAAGTGTATATCATGCGAGTCATCATGCAGCCACTCCAACCAATCATCACTTTAATCAGAGAAAATATCATCATAATAATCAACATCATCACGCTCATCACAATCCTAAAACTGTTGTCCAAAAATTAGATCAATTTGCACCAATAAATTGTGTTTTTCATGCTTCAGATAAATCAAAATCTATATCTCATGTTGTCTGGTTTACTGTAAATGGAGTCTCTTTGGCTCCTCTTCATTTTAATTCCCTTTTTGCAAAATTTATGATATTTACGGCATGAAATAATTCTTCCCAACTTGCAAACTGAACAGCTGACATATCTTCTCATTCTATTGTTTTGTTGCTTTTATCAATTTTAGTTGTTTGTCAAAATGAAGAAATTTCGTGAGTATTTTCATCGTATGACATACCATTAAAATGAGCACTAAATTCTCAAAAATTATTATCACTATTAATTCAATTCCTAACTTCTGCCTCTACTGAATACATTGCTTCATCGAAGTTCAACGCTTTTCAAAGTTTTTCCTTAAACCATGATGAAATTTTATTCCAGTTTTTATAAATTGATACTCATCAAACAACCGTTCATGTAGTAATTCATGCTCAAATCAAAAATTTCTTCCACCATGAAAGTCACTCCTTTTCTCATTTATTTTCTTTCTCCTCTTTTCACTCTCTTTTTTCTTTTCTCTTTTTCTTCCTATATTCTTTTCTTGCCTCTCTTTTTTTCTCTCTCGACATATCCTTATATCACGGTATCTCTTTTTCATAATTTCTTCAAAAAATCTTTCTAATTCACTTAATTATCAATGCCCCAGCTCATACTCATGTAGCAGCAAATCAAGCCGTACGAAGCAAATTTTTTCACCATTCATCCTTCCATTTTTCCTTATCCCACACATCATCCCATTGTTCTCATACCCATTCCTTTGTCTTTGTAAAAAATCACTTTTCTTCTTGAGTCTCAGAATTTGTCGCTTCTGCTGGAGTAGATTCGGTAGAACTTAAAATAGATGCATATAAACTCATCGTTTCATTGAAACTACTTAATAATGTTTCTGCTTCTTCTTTTTTCTTTTTTGATTCATCGTCTGTTTTATCTGATAAGGCATCAATTTCTGACTGAATCTTTTGTTTTGTAGTTTCTGCCTGAGATTTTAGATCCTCAGCTTTTTTCTTCTTTTCTTCTTCAGGAAGTGATACATTATTTTTTAATTCATCTAGAGAATTTTTAATTTTATCTGTTTCTTTTTTTAATTGTTCAATACTTGTCATATAAAATTCGCTAAATAAATAAAATACACATTAATTATACACATAATCATATAAAAAAGCAAAAAAATCAGACTTTTTTTACAACTTTTCACTTGATTTTCATATATGAAATGATATATAGTGTTTTTGGTACTCGATGTGGTATCCTTTTTTTCTATGAAACGAATGCAAAGATAGCATTTCAATAGGCTTTTGACCTAACTACAAAGCTCTTCCACTCAATACCTCAAATATGAAAAAATAATATATGATAATTTTCTGTGAATAAGTTTTTTGTGATTATTTAGCATTATAGACCATAATATATGAACGAAGAAAGAAAAAAAATCTATGAAAACCTCATGGAGGATATTTCTGAATTAAGTGAAGATTTGCAGGATTTGCTCCTAAAATGAGCTGAAAAATGAAGTCTTTTGGAAGAAGACTTGATTGCATCGCTCGACAATATGGAAGGGTCAATCAGAATTTTGGAAAAATTCTATGATTTGTGTGATAAACTCAAAATTAAGGTAATCACCATTGAGGAAGAATTGGAAAATAGAGAAAAGGAAGAGAAATCAAACAAGAAGGAATCTAGACTTGGAAAAGTTTCATTATACGGAAAGACTGATTTACCACCTGATATGCAATATAAAGATTACATTAAGTTGTATTTCAACGATATTTCAAAGATTCCTCTTTTGACTGCCGAAGAGGAGAAAGAGGTTGCGAGAAGAGTAAAAAAATGAGACGAAGCAGCTAAACAGAAATTAGTTGAATCAAACCTAAGATTAGTAATTGCTATCGCTAAACGTTATTTTGGATGAAGACTTGGATTTGCTGATTTGATTCAGGAATGAAATATCTGACTTATTAAAGCTATTGAAAAATTCGATCCAGATAAGGAATTCAAATTCTCAACTTATGCTACTTGGTGGATTAAGCAGTCCATCACTAAAGCTATCGCTGATATGGGAAAGAATGTTAGGATTCCTGTACATCTAATTGATGAAATCAATTCCTATAATAAGACTTATTCTCTATTATTCCAAAAGCTTTGAAGAGAACCAACAAGTAAAGAAATCTGACAAAAATTATGATATCCTATTAAAAAAGTTAAAAAGCTTGAAGAAGTGATTTTTGGAAATGTATCACTTGATAGAGAAGTTGGAGATGAAGGTAGAGATACTTTAGCAGACTTGATTGAGGATGGAAATACTTTACGTCCGGATCAATTAGCTGAAAGAGATACTCTTAGAGCTAATTTAGATCAGATTTTATGAATGTTGGACGATAGAGAATCAAAAATCGTTAAAATGAGATACGGAATTGATTGACCTAAATATACTTTGGAACAGGTTTGAGAAGAATTTGAAGTTACTAGAGAAAGAGTAAGGCAGATTGAGCAGAAAGTTATCCAAAAATTAAAAGAGCATCAATGATTGCAGAAAATGCTTGGAATTGAGGATGATATTGAAAAAATGGAGGATGAAAATATCAAAAAGAAGAGAGCCAAGAAAGCTCAAAAAGCTCCTGCGAAGAAAAAAATTGATGATGATGACGATGAATTCGATTTCGAAGGATGGGATGATGACGATGATGATTCAGAAGATCACTTCCCTACTGATGCTGAAGATGACGATTTTGATATAGAGGCTGCTGAATAAAACTAAATTATCTTTAATTGAGAAGTATTTTTTATTATGAATAAAAAAACAATCTGAATAATTATTTGAGTTATTATTTTGATTTTGCTTTGATTTTTTGCTTACAAATCAATGAATGATTATACAAATATCATAAAACTAAACTGGTGAATTGAAATTCCTAAAGAAGCTAAATATCACGAAATTTATTCTAAAGATTCGTGAGAAAGTTTTCATTGAGATGGAATTCGTTACCATGTTTATACCTATGAAAATGAAGATGTAGTTGAATCTATGTTGAAATGGCTAAAACCTCATTCTGACACTGTTGTTGTACCTACAGTGTTTTATGATTCATATATGGAGGCAATTATTAATTGGCTGAATGAATTAGAAATAGACGATGAATATTCTCCAAGTATAACAGACTTTGAAAGCTTTTATTATGAGAAACAAGAAGATAATAGCGAAATTGTTATAATTAAATCTAAAAAAAAGATATTATATGTAATCGAATCGTTTTTATAATTTTTGACTTATAGTTACTATTCGAAAAGATATTGAATATAGATTGTATAAAATTATACTTAACCTCAGATTCAGAATGTGGATGGATTTGTATCGCTTGCAACCACGTAAAAAAATTGCTAAAGACAATTAAATTTTACGCAGAGGTCTAACGACTTCACGAATCCAAAAATACGTTCACGAATCAGAATGTATTTTTATTTTTTACTCTAGAAAAGATGACTTACCTATTTACTTCAGAGTCGGTCTCTGAATGACATCCAGACAAAGTTTGTGATCAGATTTCTGATGCAATTGTTGATGCTTATTTAGCTCAAGATCCACATTCGAAGGTGGCTTGTGAAACATTAGTTACTACTAATAAAGTAGTTTTAGCATGAGAAGTGAAATCTACTGCTCACGTGGATGTGGAGAAGGTGGCTCGTGATGTGATTCGCAGAATCGGTTATACGAAAGATGAATACTGATTTAATGCTGATACTTGCGATATTGAAGTACTTTTACATGAACAGTCGGCTGATATTTCTCGTGGAGTGGAGAGAGAAAATGCTGAAGATCAATGAGCTGGAGATCAGTGAATTATGTTTGGATATGCTTGTAATGAAACTGATGATTTGATGCCTTTAACTTTGGATTTATCGCACAAATTACTTAGGACTTTGGCAGAAATTCGTAAAGAGAAAAAAGAAATGCTGTACCTTCGTCCAGATGCAAAATCTCAATTCACGATTGAATACTCCGATGATGATAAACCATTGAAAATCAAAACTATCATTCTTTCTACTCAGCATGATGAATTTGCTTGAGATGAAGAAATGCTTGCTAAAATCCGTGAAGATGTGAATAATATTTTGTTACCTCGTTTTGTGGATTGACTAGAAGAGAAAGTTCAAGCTCTATTTAACAATCAGATTGATATTCAGATTAATCCAACGTGAAAATTTGTGATTTGAGGCCCAAACTGAGATACATGAGTAACATGAAGAAAGATAATAGTTGATACTTATGGTGGAAAAGGAGCCCATTGATGAGGAGCTTTCTCATGAAAAGATCCTAGTAAAGTAGACCGTTCTGCAGCCTACATGGTGCGTTATATGGCAAAAAATTTGGTAGCTGCGTGAGTAGCTGACAGAGTTTTGATTCAGATTTCTTATGCTATTTGAATCGCTAAACCTTTGAGCGTTTATGTGAATACTTTCTGAACTTCAAAAGTATCTTTAACTGACTGAGAAATCGCTAAAAAAATCTGAGAATTATTTGATTTAAGACCTTATGCTATAGAAAAGAGATTCAATCTCCGTTCACCTATTTATGAAGAAACAGCTGCTTATGGTCATTTCTGACGTGAATGTAAGATAGTTGAGAAATATGGAAAACAAGTTGAATTATTCCCACGAGAAAAATTAGATTCAGTAGATTTACTCAAAAAAGAATTTTGAATAAATTAACAAGAATTACTATTTCTCGATATATACCTTAAAATCTTTTGATTCAATCTCATTACTATCTGATGTATAGTATATTTTTCAAGTCGCACTTTCATAATCTGAGTCATATACAAGTTTTGTAAATGTATTACAACTGACATCCATATCATTATCTGTATTTCAATCTCAATCTGAGTCTATGGAAATATCTGTATCCATATAGCACAGCTCTCATTTCTCGTTATTAATATACATCAAAAGTATATTTTTCATATATTTTGATAAATATACTTCTGGATTTTCATCAAGGGAAATAGTTTCTGGAATTGTTATAAGATTTAGACCTGTTGCAATCTTTCAGTTCTCCGAATTATTAATTGTTTCTATCATATATCACGTTTGAATTTCATTAAAATCTTCATCTAGTAAATAAAAGTCTAGTTTATGTTCACCGTAATTATCGTATTTTCGTATAAAACTATCATGTTCTTTGATTTCTTCTTCATCTAAGTGTACCATATTATATCCAGTCGTCTCTGTTTCACATTCTTTTTCCTCAAAACAAATTTCTCTCAAATATGGATGTCATCTACTCAAATCTCTAAATATAACTATATTTCAAATTGAATTATATAAAAGAATTGGTCTTATATTCTCTTTTACATAAATTGCATCTCATTTAGCCTGTCATAACTTTCACATATATTCAACTCCAACTATTGGAACTACTCAATCTTCATATGGCTCTAAAAATGTATATTTTTGTGTATCACTTTTTGATACTAAATCTCGTTTTCAATCTCAATTAAAATCATAATAAAAAATTTTATTATTTTCTACAATTTCATTAGCAGATTTTATTTCAGATGTAACCATATAACTTACAGTATCTCATTCCATAATATCAGTTGGAAAAACTTTTAATTTTACAATTGGGACACCACTATCTATTATTTTTTGTTTACTATTAACAAAATACATAGCAAGAAATGCTAATATTACTCACAATAAACAATATAATATTGGTTTTAAAATTTTCATCTATGTATTTCAGATATAAAAACATCTGAATATTATACTCATAACACAAAACAAAAGCAAAAAAAATCAGACTTTTTAAATGTTTGTTTTTTATCCAAATTTTGATATATTTAGTTTAGGTTTATTATGAATTAAACTCATGCACGTAATTCTAAATATTTCAGATTCTGATAAACATTTCTCATCTGCCATTGAAGAATATCAAAAACGTCTATGAAAAGACGTAGCTTTTGACACTTTGAAACCTTTTAAGGATGATAATCATCAATTAGTTATCCAAAAAGAAACTGAATCAGTAATCAAAACCATAGAAAAAAAATATCAAAATTATAAAAAGATTCTCCTCGTCAAGGAGTGAAAACTCTTAACCACAAAAGAACTTTGAAATCAGATAAACTGACAGAACTGTGTATTCATCATTTGATGACCTTATGGATTGAATAGAAATGAGGTGAAGAATAAATTTTGAGATTTGAAAGAGATTTCATTTGGAGCGATTACTATGCCTCACTGATTAGCTAAACTAGTTTTGATTGAGCAATTATATAGATGTAAAACCATTCAGATTTGAAAAAGTTACCATTACTAATTTCGCATAATATCAAAAAATTAGCATCTGTGCCCCTTTATGAAAGGGGCTGTCCAAAGGACTGGGGATTTTTAAGTGTACAATATGTAAAAATCCTCCGGCTCTACGAGCTTCACCCAGCTTATCTAAGCAAGCCTCCTTTAAAAAGGAGCAAATCTTGTTCTCCCTTTTTAAAGGGAGATACGGCACAGCCGAGAGGGATTTTAACCCCTTTCTCCTACGGAGACTTCCCCTTAAAAGGGGAAAACAAATGGAGCACAGCAACCCTGACTAGAAACTAATTCCAGGAATATACACATAATTACTCATATCATAATCCCTAACCTCATCAATCAATTTTCTACATTCATTATCAATATCATACACTCTTTTTCAATTCACCAATGGATTGATATATCTAATTTTGGATGATAAATTAATACTAAAATCATTTTCAGGTTTAACCTTTGAAACTATAACTTCCTTTGAATTTTTCCACTTTTCAAAACTGTCTTTATAATCAGATTTTTCTATTATTTTGATAATTTCAGCTTCTGAAAAATGATATAAATCATCAATTTTCAACAGTCAATCATCCACCAAACGTTCCACAATTTCAGCGATAAATTGCATAGAATATCTAGTTCTATCTTCAATATAAATAATAGATAATTTCTTCACGGCTCTGATAAATTTTCTAGCAATATCTAAATTTTGAAATGCTAGCTCATCTATTCCATCTTCATTTTTCACTACGATTACATCATTATAGATCTCTTGAATATCGTTAATATCTAAAACTTCATAATGAAATAATCCATTTGAAAGTGAATACTCTAATCTATCGGAAGACAGCTTTGGAGATTTATTATCAGCAATAGGATAAATCTGATAATCATTCACTTCATTTTCTAAAATTCATTTCTTATTTAAATACGAAGTGATGACCTCTGAATTTGAGATAATCTCAGTAGTCAAGTCTTCCGTACTCTCCTGCTTTTCATGATCTCAATTTAGAAAATCTATACAATGTTTAAATGCTGGAGTGGCTATATCATGCAACAATCCTGAAATCGCTTGCTTTTCATCATGAGTAAATTTCCAAATTATCAATGCCACTCAAATTGAATGATCCAAACTTGAATAAAAAAATTTACTTGGAAATAAGTCAGAATAAATTGTTCCACATGTTATGCTAATATGTTGTTGCTGTAATAATTCTGGAGCTTGTAATAATTCAATCAACCAATCTGGTCTATCCTCTGATAGAATAGAAAAATATTGTTTGATTCTATCATCTACTGTATCCAAATAATTTTGCATTCTATTCCACTAACAAAAGTAAACACATCACTCCAATTCAAATCACAAAACACAATGCCTGTAATAATGACTGGCTAATTTTTGGATGCTTATGTAATTCTGGGATTAAATCCGTTCATGCGATATATATGAATAATCATGCAGAAAAAGGCATCAAGAATGCCGAAATATCTTCCACATATCTCTGCAAAATCAAAGCTATCACTACCCCGAAAAATGCAGTCAAAGCCGAAAGGAAATTCAGCTTCAAAGCTTTCATTTTAGAATATCATCCATGAATCAATACTCCAAAATCTCCAATTTCCTGTGGAATTTCATGTAAAAGAACTGCTAAAGCAGTAGCGATTCCAACCGGCATAGAAAGTAAAAAAGCTGAAGCTACGACCAATCCATCTATAAAATTATGTACCATATCTCCGACCAAGTTCATCTGTGCAAATGAATGCTGATGAGTTGCCGTGATAGGTAAATGGCAATGATTCCAATTGATTATTTTCTCAATTATAAATCCGAGTAAAATTCATCACAAAGTGAATAATGCTATATTCTCATTATATCCATATTGTTCAGCTGTTTCTCATAACAAATGCAAAAAAGCATCTCACATCAAAGTTCCAGCAGAAAATGCGATAAAATAAATCAGAATTTTTTTGAGCTTTTCTGTAGAAATTCAGAGTGTAACTATTCCTATCAAAGATACACAACTGATTATTAGCACACTTACAAATGAATAAATTATAGCTGAAGTCATATTTAGAAAGACAAGATAAATAAGGGCCTCCCTTTGGCAAGGGAGGTTGCGAGCTTGCTCCGCTAAGCGGGGGGAAAGCCGGAGGGATTAAATCCCCCTGTTGCTACGCTTCTTCCCCCAACCTCCTCTAAATCTCCTCCTATCAAAGGAGACTTATGAGATTTTCAATCTCCGAAGGGGGACCAAAATTATCACAATAATTAAAAATAACTTAATGTAGATAAATATCAAGAGATGTCTTAAAAATTAGATAAAATACAGCCACACTACAAATCATGAAAAAATCACAATTTAAATTTGCATTTTCAATAAAAAAGTTTATAATTTCATCATCTAAATTATATCATTTTTAATATATTCTGGATGATAGAATGAAATATTTAAAAATATTAATTGATTCAAAAAATACAGTTTTTACAGTATCAGAACTAAAATTTCTATTTAATATCAAAAATTCTGTGCAAATAAATTTAATCATGCAAAGAATGAAAAAACAGTGAATAGTAAGGAATCCGTGATATGGGATACGAACTTTAAATGAATATGATAAACTAGAATTGTGATCTAAACTCAGAAAAAATTCATACATTTCATTAGAATATATTTTACAAAAAAATTGAATCATTTTTCAATCATATGAAAAAACAATTACCCTAGTTTCCAATAATACATTCACCAAAGAGATAGATTGACTAAATTTTGAATATCATAAAATAAAACCAAACATTTTGACTAATCCATTATGATTAGTGTATACATGAAAATATTATATATCTACACCAGAAAGAGCTGTTTGTGATATGATTTATTTATACAAAAATATTACTTTTGATAATATCCAATCTTTAGATACAGAATTACTTTCTGAATTATCAAAAATTTATCCACATACCACATCTTTATTAATTAATAAACTAATTAAAAATGTTAAACCAAGAAAAGCATAGAGTTATTATGTTCCAAATAATAAATGATATTTTTGATTCTGATTTAAAAGATGTTTTAGTTTTTAAATGATGAACTCTTGCATATTTTGTTCATCAATTACCCAGATTTTCTACTGATTTAGACTTTGATATCATTTCTCCATGCCCAAATATAATTGAGAAAGTGGAAAATATAATCAAAAAATACTGAATAATCAAAGATAAAAAGGATAAACAATATACGTACTTTTTATTACTGGATTATGGTTCAGATGAACATAATATAAAGATTGAGGTAAGTAAAAAACAATATAAAAATACCGAATATGAAATAGTAAATTTCTTCTGAAAACAAATTAGAGCTATGAAAGAATCCAGCATTTTTGCACATAAATTAGTAGCACTAAGCGAAAGGATGAAAAATAGAGATTTATTTGATGTAGACTATTTTTTTAAGCAATGATTCCCTATAAATAAAGAAATTATCACAGAAAGAACATGATTAACCTATAAAGATTTTCTTGAAAAACTATTAGTAATCATTCCAAAAGAATTTAAACCTAACACAATTTTAGCAGAAATATGAGATTTAATTTCAAATAAACAGAAAGATTTTATGAAAACAAAAATGATAGATGAAGTATTATGATTTATAAAATTAGAGTTATTTAATATATCAAGAAATTGATAATAATATATTATCAAAACTTGCATTTCTAAAAAAAATGATTATACTATAAACGTGAAAAAATTAAAAAATCAAGATTTTTCACGCTAAAATATTTATATAAAAACACTAATAATGGCAATTAGCAACGATATAAAATCAAGAATTGAAAAACTATTCTCTTTTTACAAGAAATTAGGAAAAAAAAGCAAAAAAGCATTACAGGAAATCAACATTTCCGAAGTTCCAGAAATGGTATACAACTCAAACGCAATAGAAAATTCAACTTTGACACTACAAGAAACTACTGATATTATCTTTTTCGATAAGATTAGAAAAGATCATAACGTACGTGAAATATACGAAGCAAAAAATCTCGTTAAATTAATCGAAACTCTGCAAAATAACCCCAAAGAAAAGCTATCAGCAGAATTAATTTTAAAATTACATAAGATTTTATTAACTTCAATAAACGACCATATAGCATGACGTTTCAGGAGCTGAGATGAATGGGTCCATGTATGAACTCATATTTGAGCCAATCCAGATTTTGTAAATTGATTAGTTTACGATTTAGTACGTAAATACAATAGCGATAGAAGTTATTTCCTGGATAAAATAGCACATTTCCATGCAGAATTTGAATTAATTCATCCATTTGGAGATTGAAATGGTAGAATAGGTAGAGTACTGATAAATAAACAACTTATGGATTTCGGTTATCCTCCAATAATTATTCCAAACAAAAATAAAGTGAAAGATTACTACCCTCTTTTTGATACATATTTAAAGAAAAACAATTATAAATGATTCTCTGAATATTTTGCATTATTACTGATGGAATCTCTCAATAAAAGAATTCAAACACTAACATCCAAAAGAATAATAACATTAAATGAATGGGCAAAAAAAAACAACAAAAACGTTAATTCATATCTAAATAAAGCTAAAAGGCAGACTATTCCTGCATTTAGGAAATGAGATAAATGGATGATATCTGAAGAATTTGAGGGATAAGAGAGAAAAAGAGCCATTTGGCTCTTTTTACAAATTAATATAAATTAAATTAGTTTTCCTTAAACTATTTTTAATATCATCTAAATTCTCTTGTTCATTTACATGCAGGATAGTCCGTACATCATCGAAATGGTCTATGATTTTTTGAATTTTGCCTTAACATCATTGGTATTCAACACCAAGGACATGTTGGAGCTCTATATGTTCAATTCCTAAATTTAAAATATTTGGAATCACATCACATAGCAAAATTTTCACAATAATACTCTGTATATACACGATCATATTTAGATATTCTTAATGCTCATCAACAATTACCACATTTAGGAGCTTCATAATCATTTAATAATGATAGATTTTGTCCTCATGTATTAAGGATATCTACTGTATTTTCACCTATTTTTAGAAGTTCTTTTAAAAATAAAGACTGTTTCTTTCACGAATAAGTTAAAAATGCCAATTTTTTTCATCTAGTCATAGCTACATAAAATAATCTCCTTTCTTCTGAAAAAATAAACTTTCATCTCGAAGCTTCTAAGATTAACTCCAATACAGGATCATCATCAAAACTACTTGGAAAATTATAATCATCATTTTGATTTACATAATCAACAACCACATAATCAGCCTCCAATCATTTTGCTTTATGAACAGTTAATGGTCTAACTTTCAATTTAAATTTATGTTCTCAATATGTTAAAGTATCCGTAATATAGTACTCTTCAGTTTTTCAATCTTTTTGCTCATACTGTTTTTCTGCCTTAAAAGATTCCATCAAAAATTTGATAAAATCTTTATCATGTCTCTTGGCGTATTTTCTTAAAGAATATCTCGTTAAATACATAATTGATATCTCTTCTTCCTCTCATCAATTATCAAATATATCTTCGCAAATTTTATGAATTATGCTATTATATATTCAGTATCATCAATCCCTTTGTAACACTAATATTTTATCATTCCCTTCTTTATCGTTTGACTCTAAATGTTTTTTTGTCTGCTCGGGGTTTTCCATCACAAATTTTCATGAAACATCTGATATTCATTGATTAAAACGGAATGTTTTATCTAATGTTATTTTCTTTGTATATCCAAAATAATCCTCGAAATTCAAAAAGATATTAGTATTGCTACCAGCAAATCTATAAATTGATTGCCAATCATCTCAAACACAGAATAACCTTGTTTCGTTATGATCCTTAATCAAATTCTTTATTAACATTGCTCTTGCTTCCGAAATATCCTGGAACTCATCTACTAAAATATATGAAAATTTTCTTTGAACATCTCATGATTTTAAAATCACATTAGAATCACAAATCATATCTCAAAAATCCATATATCATCATTCTAATAACAAATCATTATATCAATTTAAATAATTCTCAAATATATCTAAAAAGATGATATTTCTTTCCACGTTTAAACTATCAAATGTTTGTATTTTTTCTCTTAAGCTACTTATTGTTTCGCTGGATTCTTTATAAAGGGCTAAGAATGTCTTTAGGATATTTTCCAATCATGATAAAGGTCATTCTAATAATATTATATTTTCTTCAGTAAATTGTGGTTTAAGCTCAACATTATATTTATTTAATTGAGATTCCAATTTATTCAAAAAATATCTCTTTCAATTCTGATAATCAGAATATCTCATATCAATCAATTTATTTTTTGATATTTTATGATTTTGTATTTTTTGTTTCATCCTTTGTATATAATTTTCAGTAGCAATATAAGGAGCCGTATTTCAGTTTTTATCTATTCAAAAGTATTCAATATAAATATCATAATCTGGCAGATAAAAATCTGGTTTATATGCTCTTTTTTGTCATTCATCATTTGTATAGAAATGTCATTTAGGTTCATATTCTACTTTAACTCAATGAGATACTAAATAGTTAGCTATTAAAACTTCTCAATAACTTTTTACAGTTTCGGTATATCACATAGAATCAACTATCAAAGTTGAATATGATCTTCTAATTCTATTATAATAATCATTCAATGTTTCAAAGTCTTCAACCGCATATTCTGGGCTATTATAATACAATAAATAATCAGATAATATTTGTTGCAATTCAGGATTCTTTTTCATTCTATCCATAACTAATGTAGTGATTTCATCCTGTTCTTTCTCTTCCAACACTTTTTTACCAACAAATCATTTTCATATCAATTTTTCTTCGTCACTAAACGATCAATATTTTGCAGTATATTCATCTACTATTCTCTTACCAAAAGCATGGAATGTAGAGATAGTTTGAGGTAATTTCTTTTCATCAATTTCTATTCATGCTGTTTTAAGTGTATTAATAATTCTCTTTAACATATCTTGTTGAGAAGCTTTTGAATAAGTAATCACTAAAATATCATCCAAAGGAACTCATTTCATAAGATGAAGATATAACATTTTATTTTCAATTGTTTTAGTTTTTCATGTTCATGCTCATGCATTGATTAATGTTGAATCTTCATCAGTAAAGACTACTTTTAATTGTTTTTCTGTAAGTCAAAATCCATTTTTATCTAATTTTTTAAAATAGTCAGAATAGAGCTGTTTTTCATTATTGATATATTCTTCGTTATGTTCATCAGCGAATTTAGGATTTTCAACATAAGCGAAAAAAGCTGGGAAATTCTCTCTTAAATTTTTATGAAAAGATTTTGTTTCATTATATGTATTTACCACATCTGTATATAATCTTTGGAATTTAGAATGGTTAAGATATTTTCAATTGATTGAATTTTCTATTATTTTACTAATTTCGTTTACTTTTTGTTCAGCTATTTTTAATTGTTCTTCATATTCTTCCTTTTCTCTTTGAATTCTCTGCTTATATTCTCTTGTTCATGGAATTCTTTCTAAAAACGAAAAAGTTTTACCATTTTTATGTCATTGAGAAATATACATAAAGAAGGCAAATAGAATTATTATCACTATTCATAATATAACCAAATAATTCTCCATATAACAAAAAATAATAAAAATCTATACTATATATTATAGTACAAATTCTAAAAAAATGCAAATTTATAAATTTTAATTAAGAATATTAAATTAGAAATTATCTTCAATTAAAAAAAGAGCCAAATGGCTCTTTTTTATTTTATGCTTCTGCATCTTCTTCATAAGTTTCTTCAGCATCACTACTCTCCTCTACATCATCTTCTTTTTCTTCCTCTGGATTAACCACAGCTGAAGGAACTACACCAGGAATTGTGAAAAGATTATCTTGTTCTTCTGGTCAGTTTTTCTTTTTTTCATCTTTATATTTTCTATTCTCATCTTTTTCTTCCCATGGACGATAAGCAATAGCTATCGCTTTATCTGAAATCTTAACTAATGGAGTTTCAGGCTCTGCAAGATGGATATTATTTGAATGTAATGTCTCCATACTTCCATCATCAAAGCGAAGTCTGACAGCTCATTCAATGATAGATAATCATCACTCTAACTCATCGTTTCCAGTCATTACTACTTGTCATTTTTTAGCTCTCTTCCACATCTTCAAATCATCTAATGAAAGCAATTTAGCATTCTTGCTTGAATGAATAAGAATGAATGGTTCATCTTTGTACAAGAACATATTTGCAACCTGATCTCATTCTTGCAATTCGATAGCTTTTACTCATCATGCAGTCTTTCACATTGGTCTAAGGTCTGCTGTATTGAATAATAACATCCATCATTGTTTAGTAATCACTCACAAGTTATCACTATCATTTACTGCCTCCACTTTAACTATCTTTTCTCCCTGTCCAAGATTCATAATCACAGTTGGGAATTTCTTGAATGAAAGCACTAATTCTTTCTTAATCTTTTTGATATTATTCTGATTTGTAAGGAATGTTAAGTATTCATAATTATAGTGTAATGTCTTTGCAAATACTACCTTTCATCTCAAATTGAAATGATTCTTCAAATTCACAGCTGGTTTTGCCATAGTCTGAGAACCAAAATCTTTCAATCTCTGCACTACCAATTCTCCTAAATCAGTGATAACAATAATTCTATCCTGATTATGAGTATAGATTAAATCAATAGTTTCCTCAGGTATAGTCTGAATTCTAGATTGGTATAATACTCTCATAGAATAATCAGCACCGATTCGGCAGATTACATCTTCTTTAATTCTATCTGCTGCAGCTTGGATAGCTTTAATGCTTCATGAAAGATTTAGTAATGAAGTATCATCTGAAACTT
>Ga0310691_10000978_pt1 | contig 47641 bp, 47 predicted proteins | sample 176DNAGHGlowgp2_FD_203887 | JGI IMG/M metagenome (GOLD analysis project Ga0310691, IMG submission 203887) | Sheep rumen microbial communities from Palmerston North, Manawatu-Wanganui, New Zealand - 1766 DNA GHGlow gp2 (v2) (version 2) | ecosystem: Host-associated > Mammals > Digestive system >... | reverse complement strand
AAGGAAATAAAATTACTTATGAAGTAGTAGAACTTGATGAAAATGTTCCAGAAGGTTATGAATCATCTGTAGGTTGCGATGATGATGGCAATACAATTATCTATAATACATATGAAGCAGCTAAGGATGATATAACTGTAACAAAAGTATGGGATGATGACTCTGACCGTGATGGAGAAAGACCAGATAAAGTAACATTATTATTACTTGCAGATGGTACTGAAGTAGATAGAATTACTTTAGATGCTACTAATGGTGATAAGCAAACACATACATTCCCTAATATGCCAACATATAGAGATCATGGTGTAGCTATTGTATATACAGCTTCCGAATTAGCGGTTGAAGGTTATACAAAAGATGATAATGATAAAGACTTATCTGTAACAAATAGTCGTGCCATTGCAACAGACGATATAACTGTAACAAAAGTATGGGATGATGACTCTGACCGTGATGGTCAAAGACCAGACGAAGTAACATTATTATTACTTGCAGATGGTACTGAAGTAGATAGAATTACTTTAAATACTACTAATGGCGATAAACAAACACATACATTCCCTAATATGCCAACATATAGAGATCATGGTGTAGCTATTGTATATACAGCAGATGAATTAGCTGTTGAAGGCTATACAAAAGATGATAATGATAAAGACTTATCTGTAACAAATAGTCGTGCCATTGAAACAGACAATATAACTGTAACAAAAGTATGGGATGATGACTCTGATAGAGATGGTCAAAGACCAGACGAAGTAACGTTATTATTACTTGCAGATGGCACTGAAGTAGATAGATTTACTTTAGATGCTACTAATGGTGATAAACAAACACATACATTCCCTAATATGCCAAAATATAGAGATCATGGTGTAGCTATTGTATATACAGCTTCCGAATTAGCTGTTGAAGGCTATACAAAAGATGATAATGATAAAGACTTATCTGTAACAAATAGTCGTGCAATTGAAACCGATGATATAACTGTTACAAAAGTATGGGATGATGACTCCGATAGAGATGGTCAAAGACCAGACGAAGTAACGTTATTATTACTTGCAGATGGTACTGAAGTAGATAGATTTACTTTAGATGCTACTAATGGTGATAAACAAACACATACATTCCCTAATATGCCAAAATATAGAGATCATGGTGTAGCTATTGTATATACAGCTGATGAATTAGCAGTTGAAGGCTATACTAAGGATGATAATGATAAAGATTTATCAGTAACAAATAGTCGTGCCATTGAAACAAGAAATATTACTGTTAAGAAAGTATGGGATGATGCTAATAATAGTGATGGTCAAAGACCTGAAACTGGTGCTACAATCCACTTATTAGATGGCAATACGCCAATTGAAGGTAAGAGTGTAACACTTCAACCTCAAAAAAGTGGTGTAATTGTATCAAAAGATGGTAATTCATTATCTTATACATTTATTAACTTACCAGTTAATAAAGATCACGGTAAACCAATTAATTATGCAATTAGTGAAGATGCAGTTAGTGGTTATGCTGCTCCTATATATTCATCTGAAAATAATGGAAATACTTTAGTTGTAACTAATAAGTATATACCTGATACAACAAGTATTACGGTAACTAAGGTATGGGATGATGACTCTGATAGGGATGGAAAGCGTCCTGCTACAGTAACATTATTAGTACTTGATGGTACTACAGAAGTAGATAGACATACAATTAATGCTCAAAATGGCGATAGAATGAGTTGGACATTTGATGGCTTACCAAAATATAAGAACGGTGGAACACCAATTGTTTATACAGTTGATGAAGTAACTGTAGAAGGATATACTAAAAATATTGATAATGATAACTACATCATAACAAATAGTAGAGATTATGAAACAGTAGATATTCCATTTACAAAAGAATGGAAAGATGAAAATGACCAAGATGGCTTACGTCCAACTTGTGAAGAAGGCGGAATTACTGTTAACTTATTAGATGGTACAACTGTTGTAGCTACACAAACTGTTTGTGGCGACGGTGATACTTGGTCAGGATCATTTAATAAGATGCCTAAATTTAAGAATCATGGCCAAAAGATTACCTATACATTACAAGAAGTTGGCGTTAAAGGTTATACTTCAGCTGTAAGTGGTAATGTAATTACAAATACGCATACGCCAGAATTAATTAGTGTCAAGGGTTCTAAAGTATGGGCTGATGCCGAAAATATCGAAGGCTTTAGACCAATTGATGATGGTGTAACTGTAAGATTATATGCAGATGGCACGGAAATTGATTCACAAGTAGTTAAAGGTACTGGAAATGAGTGGACATATTCATTCCCTAAACTACCAAAATATAAAGATCATGGTAAAGAAATAAAATATACAGTATCCGAAGATCCTGTAGAAAACTATGAAGCACCTGATTATATCTCTGCTACGGGAGACGAAAACAAGAAATATGTAATTGTAAATACACATAATCCTAAGAATGTAACAATTACAGCTAAGAAAGTATGGGAAGATACTTCAAAGACTGGTGAAACTAATATTTATGGACACCCAGATACTGTTGATATTATCCTTACTGGTAGCGTAGGTGAAGAAACAATTGTTAGTGAACCATGGACACTATCTAGTGAAGAAGTCGATAACGATGGTAATTGGACACATACCTTCACTGATTTACCAGAATATCGTAATGGTATGCTTGTTACATATATGGTAGATGAGGTACCAAGTGTTAAAGATTATCATAAAGATGTAACTCCAGAAACAAAAGATGGTGTAACAACATTCACTGTTACGAATACTTATGAAATTGAAGATTACACTGTAATTAGTGGATCTAAGACTTGGGATGACGATGACGATAGAGATGGTTTAAGACCAGATGCTATCACTATCAAAGTAACTGACCAATTTGGTAATGTCGTAGTATCTAAAGATGTTACTGAAGAAGATAATTGGGAATATGAAATTAAATTACCTAAATATGGATACTCAGAAACTGAAGAAGACTTTGTTGAACTTATATATGAAGTTACTGAAGTAAGTGTTGATGGTTATGAAACAGAAGTATCAGGTTACAATGTAACAAATACTCACGAAGTAGCTACGGTATCATATCATATTACTAAAGTATGGACCGATAATACTGATAATGACGGTTTAAGACCAGAAGAAATTACTGTTCATATAATTGATGAAGATACTGAAGAAGAGTATGGCACTGCTATAATGAGCGCTGAAAATAAATGGTATTATGAATTCGACAACTTACCTAAATACAAAAATGGTGGTGAAGAAATCAAATACAAGATTATTGAAGACCCAGTTGCTGGCTATACATATACCGTTAGACCTACTGAAAGTAATAATGGTATTGATTATATCCTAGAAAATACACATACTGATTCATTAATTGATATTGTTATCAAGAAGATTTGGGATGATTATGATGATGTTTCACAAATTAGACCAGATGAAATAACTGTTGACTTGTTAGTTGATGATGAAGTAATTGATACATTAACTATTACAGCTAGTGATAACTGGGAAGGTGCATTTACCGGCCTTAAAGAGTTCGATGGTGGTGTAAAGATTGAGTACGTTGTTAGAGAACGTGAAATTCCAGAATATGAAACTTCATATTCTGTAGAGGGTAATACATATACAATTACAAATCATCATGAATTAGGTAAAGGTGGAGATACTCCTGAAGAATTACCACCACAAACTGGATTCAATGATAGTAAGAATAATCGTGCTATGTTCTTCGTAGTTCTAAATATGTTTACTTTGGCATTTACTGCTAAAAAGACAAAGGAAGACTAATTAAAAAGGGTTTTTAACCCTTTTTTCTTTTGCTCATATAATATAGTGGTGATAAGATGAAACCAATTATTGGGATTATTATGAGACCTAGTAAATCAGCTAGTGACTTGGATATTAAATATTTATATGATGACATTAATTATGCTATTAAAAATAGTGGTGGAATACCAATAGGTGTAGACAGTAATTATATTGACGATTATTTAAATATATGTAATGGTTTTATTATGCCAGGTGGTGATGATATAACAAAAAGTGATCTTTTGGCAATTAAAACGATAATAAATAAAGATACTCCATTATTAGGAATATGTTTAGGAATGCAAGAAATTGCCTTTTTAAATAATGGCAGCATTAATGATATAAGCAATCATAAAATAGCAGGTTTACATGAAATTATTATTAAGAAGGATAGCTTATTATATAAGATATTAAATTGCGAAAAAACACTTGTTAATTCAAGACATTCTTCGGCTGTAATTTCCACTAATTTAATAGTCAGTGCTATATCAAGTGATAATATTATTGAAGCTATTGAAGATAATAACAAGAAGTTTTTATTGGGAGTAGAGTGGCATCCTGAAAATATGTATGATACTGATTTAAATGCAAGAAAGATATTTGACTATTTTATCAAAATATGTAATGATAGTAATGATTAGGTTGTGATATAGATGCGTATTGGTTTATTTGATTCAGGATTAGGTGGTCTTACAGTACTTAAAACATTATTAAAAAAATATCCTAACAATGAATATACTTATTATGGTGATACTTTAAATATTCCGTATGGCGATAAATCAAAAGAAGAATTACTAAAGTTAGCTAGAGAGAATGTTAAATTTTTAATAAATAAAAAAGTAGATATGATAATTGTAGCTTGTGGGACGGTATCATCTAATTGCTTAGATATCATAAAAAAAGAATCTAACATTCCCATTTATAGTATTCTTGAACCAACGATTGAATATTTAAATAATAGTAATTATAAAAATATTTTAGTAATGGCAACGCATGCAACTATTAATTCCCATATCTTTAGGAATAATGTCCATAAAAATATATATGAAATAGAAACACCTAAGTTAGTTCCAATGATTGAAAGTGAAGATTATACTGATTTAAATGAAATATTACATTTGTATTTAGATGATTATATTGGTAAGATAGATGCTCTTGTCTTAGGCTGTACGCATTATCCTATTATTAGAGATGAGATAAAGAAAGTTATTGATACTGATATATTAGATATGAGTGATTATATCAATATAAATAATGGCGTTAAGTCTAATTTGGCATTATATTTTAGTAAAGTTGATGATAAGATTATTAATAATACGAAAAAGATATTAAATCTTAATTATATTGATATAAATTTAAAATAATTGTACAATCATAGTTAATGAAATGGTTATCCTTGCGACTTGCCACGAGGGTCACCATTTTTTATTATATAAAAAGTGTCATAAAATAGTCAATTTATGGTCTTTGCTTGATACTTAAACTTAAATATAATATAATTAAATAGAGGTGTAATATGGAAAGTATTAAAATACCTAAGCATGTTGGTATTATCTTAGATGGTAATGGAAGATGGGCTAAAGAAAGAGGACTTAAAAGAACTGCTGGACATTTGGCTGGTTATAAAAATTTACTTAAACTTAGTAAGTATGTTCTAGATAAGGGTACGAAATATTTGAGTGTTTTTGCTTTTTCAACGGAAAATTTTAATCGTCCTCAAGAAGAAGTCGATTACTTAATGGATTTATTTATGAAAGGTTTTAATCAGGATAGAGGATACTTTAATAAAGAAAATATCAGGGTAGTTTTTTCTGGTAGAAGAGATAAATTAAGCGATAAAGTATTGGCTGCTATGGATAAGATGGAAGAAGAAACTAAAAATAATACTTTAGGTACTTTAAATATTTGTCTTAATTATGGTGGAAGAGCAGAGATTATTGATGCTGTTAATAAGATTATTGATGATGGTATAAAAAAGATTGATGAAGATACTTTTAAAGAATATTTATATAATGATTTACCGGATATTGACTTTATGATTAGAACTAGTGGGGAACTTAGAATAAGTAATTTTATGTTATGGCAAATATCTTATGCAGAATTATATTTTCCTAAATGTTATTTTCCTGATTTTGATGAAGGAGAATACAATAAAGCTTTAATAGAATTTACCAAAAGAGATCGTAGATTTGGTGGGTTAAATAATAATGAACAAAGTTAAAATAAAAGAAGATATTGTCTATAATGATCATGCCAAAAAAGAAATTACGATTATGCATATATCAGATATTCATTTTAGTGAGAAAATGAATAAGAATGATTTATCAAAACTAGTTTTAACAACAAATAAGATTAAACCTGATTATGTAATGATTACTGGTGATTTGATTGATACAGCGGAGATTGCTTATAATTATGAAAAAATTAAAGAACTGGTGGCAACTTTAGCTGAAATTGGTAAAATATGTAAAGTATTAATATCAATCGGTAATCATGATGTTTTATGTAATCGAGACTATCAATTTTTTAGAAAATTAAATGATTTATATAACATTTATGTTTTAGATAATAAGGCTTATGAAGATAGTAATATTTATGTCGCTGGATTTACTTTACCACCTGAATATTATTACAATATAAATAAAAAAGAAAACGAGGAAGTATTAATTAATTATTTAGATTTAAGAATTGATCTTACTAAGAAACTTCCTAGTAATAAGCCAAAGATTGCTTTGGTTCATTCACCGATTAGTTTAACTAATGTAGAGGTATTAAAGAGATTAGGCAGTTACGATTTAATATTATCAGGACATACTCATAATGGAATGGTTCCAGGATGGCTAGAATTTTTATTTAAGGATAACATGGGAATTATTGCTCCGAACAAACAATTATTTCCAGAAATAGCTAGAGGTAAGATTGAAAAAAATATGGGAAAAAAGATGATTACAATTATTATTAATGGTGCTTATACGAAATTATCTAAAAAATCTGGTAAAATACTTAGCAATTTAAATTTTTTATATAATAAAAGTGTTAATAAAATATTAATTAAAAGAAAGAGAGGAATTAATTATGAAAATTAAAGATGTACATGCAAGAGAAATTTTGGATTCTAGAGGTAATCCAACAGTTGAGGTAGATGTTACTTTAGAAAATGGAATTATAGGTAGAGCAGCGGTACCTTCTGGGGCTTCAACTGGAGAAAGGGAAGCATTAGAACTTCGTGATGGTGATAAAGAAAGATATTTAGGTAAAGGTACTTTAAAAGCTGTCGCTAATGTTAATGGTCCATTAAGAGATTTAGTAATTGGTATGGACGCTGAAAAGCAAAAAGAATTGGACTATGCAATGATTGAACTTGATGGCACAGAAACTAAATCGAAATATGGAGCAAATGCTATTTTAGGTATTTCGATGGCAGCAATGAAAGCAAGTGCCATTAATAAAGGATTGCCACTATATAAATATATTGGTGAAGGAACAGAATTACCAATACCCATGATGAATATTATTAATGGGGGAGCACATGCAGATAATAAATTGGACTTTCAGGAATTTATGATTATTCCTATGAGAGATACAATTCATGAAAGGGTTAGGGTTGGAGCTGAAGTATTCCATAATTTGAAAAAAGTATTAAATGAAAGAGGACTTGCTACTGGTGTTGGTGATGAAGGTGGTTTTGCACCTGATTTAAAATCTAATAGTGAAGGTTTCGAATTAATTATTGAAGCTATTAAAAAAGCAGGATACACACCTGGAGTGGATGTTAATTTAGCAATCGATGTAGCAGCTTCTGAATTTTATCATGATGGTAAATATGATTTAGTTGGTGAAGATAGAAGTTTAACAACTGATGAATTAATTGATTTTTATCAGGAGTTAGTTACTAAGTATCCAATTATTTCAATCGAGGATCCGGTTGATGAAAATGATTGGGAAGGATTTAGAAAAATAACTGAAAGACTTGGTGATAAAATTCAATTAGTCGGAGATGATTTATTTGTTACTAATAAGAAGTGCTTACAAAAAGGTATTGATATGCACGCTGGTAATGCTATTTTGTTAAAAGTTAATCAGATTGGAACAATTACTGAAACATTAGAAACAATCGAACTTGCTAGAAAACATGGCTACAAAACTGTTATTTCCCATCGTAGTGGTGAAACTGAAGATACAACAATTGCTGACTTGGCGGTAGGTCTAAATTTAGGACAAATTAAAACTGGATCGATGTCTAGAACCGATCGTATTTGTAAATATAATCAACTTATGAGAATTGAAGAAGAATTGACAAAATAATTCTTCTTTTTTGTTTATAATTAATTTGGTGATTAGATGAAAATTAAGTTATTTGATGAGGCACATGAAAAAGATTTAGAGGAGGATATCAATAAATTTATCGAGGAAAAAAAACCCAATATTATCGATATTAAGTTTTCAGTTGCGTGTGCTATGTATGCTGAAGAACAAATATATTGTTTCTCAGCGATGGTTTTATACAAGTGATTTTGACAAAAACAAACAAATGTGTTATGATATATCACTTGAAAGAGGGGATATTATGGCATATTATTTTATGGTTAGTAAAAAGAAAGGTCAATATACGCCATTAGATATTAAAAAGACGCCATATTTTACTAGATCTTCTAAATTTAAAGATTTTGGAATGTCACTTTATGAAGCTGATATGTTTACGATGATGTTTAATAATGAAGATGAGTTAAGAAATGCTTTAGTTAAGCATGGTGTTTTAGAAAATCATTATATTAATAAACCTTTATCTATTAGAAGGATTGAGAAAGGCCAATATGAAAAAGTAATGTATGACTTTTTATATCAAAAAGATATTGAATATATAATGGATCCTAATAAGCTTATTAGACGGATTCAAGATAATTTATATAATGATGATTTTCTATTTATATGTGAATATGCAAAAGCATTTAGGAATTATCGAGATTGCTTAACAACCGCTGCTGAAGTTTCTATGTTTGCTGATAATTGTGTTACTTATAACAATCTTGATAGACATTTATTGAGCCGTGATGAAAATGACGATGACATGCTTACACGTATGACTAAATTATTGATTTATGATTATCGTCAATTTCCTGATGGAAAAACAGTTTATTATGATAAAATTAAATATCGCCATTTGCATTCAATTGTTGCATTTATCAATAATTACGATAGGAAACATGCTCCAGTAGTTAATACTGATCAAATTAGTATGTTTGAACAAGTTGAAATTAATAAACCTAAGACATTAAAAAAGAAGAAAAAAGAAAAATATATTCCTGGACAAATTAGTTTGTTCGATTAAGAAAACAGTAGTTTTATAACTACTGTTTTTCTAATTTATCTAAAATGTCTTTTAAGACTAATTCATTTTTGTTTTCTTTGGGTGTATAGAACTTAATATTTTTAATTTTATCAGGTAAATATTGTTGCTTAACATAATCGTTTTTATAATTATGGGGATATAGATAACCATTGTATGGACTTTTTAAATATGACGGTATATCACCATAATCAACTTTATTAGCAATTTCAATGGCTTTGTCAATCGCCATAATACCACTATTTGATTTTGGTGATAATGCTAATTCGATGACAATTGCTGATAAAGGAATTCTAGCTTCAGGAAGACCTACCATTAATGCCCCTTGGATGGCAGCCATAACTTTAGGCCCCATACTTGGATTAGCTAAACCAATATCTTCATAAGTGATTACGACTAAACGCCTGCAGGCTGATTCTAAATCGCCACCTTCAAGTAGTTTTGCCAAATAGAAAATGGCTGCTTGAGGATCACTCCCTCTAATCGACTTTTGAAGAGCACTTAACATATCATAATATCCATCACCATTTTTATCATGAAAAATATTTGGCTTATTGGCAATCGCTATTAATTTATCTTCAGTTAGATGTTTATCAGTGTTAGCATAATAAGCAACTTCAATTAAATTATATACATATCGTAAATCATTTTTACTAATACCTTTAAGATATTCTTTAGCTTTCTTATCAATCTTTAAATCAGGTAAAAGGTTGCTTTTACATACCTTATCAATTGCTTTATCAATATCTTCACTATCTAATTCCTTGAGTTCAAATAGTTGACAACGACTTCTAATGGCTGGATTAATTGAGTGGTATGGGTTAGCAGTAGTCATTCCAATTAAGGTGATTAAACCAGATTCAAGTACTGGCAATAATAAATCCTGTTTGTCTTTATTTAACCTATGTATTTCATCCATTATTAAGACTAATCCATTATACATCTTAGCTTCTTCGACGACCGTATCAAAATCTTTTTTATTATTGATAACTGCATTTAACATGCGATATTTAATACCCAATTCAGATACTATGGCCATAGCAATTGATGTTTTTCCAATGCCTGGTTTACCATATAAAATCATTGAGAATAGTTTTTTATTTTTTACTAGATTAGTTAGGATTTTATCTTTACCAATTAAATGAGTTTGTCCAATAACATCATCTAATTTTTTAGGACGCATTTTAATTGCTAATAATTCTTCCATCATATCACCTTATTTTTCTTTTACATTTTTCTTTTAAATATAATCTTATACCATCAAAATGAGGAGTATTTTCGCTGGTAAAATAACCGGTATGATTAATACCACCGATATATTTATAATGATTTAGTGCATATCCTAAATTATCGGCATAATCACTAAAGCACTTGTTAATATCACTGTCATTTAATTCAATTATATGAGCACTTCTACTAGTATATTTTTCATAAAAAACACTTAAACTTAAGTTATCATTTGCTGTGATGCGAATGTTATATTTAATAGTTATATTTTGATTACATATTTTTGAATAATATGAACTTAATATATCTAGAAATTCTTTTTCTGATAAATCTTTTGTTTCCATAATTTCTCCTTAATTATATTATAGCATTAATTATTTGTTTTTTAAATTGTTTCAGTATAAAATATATGCTATAATTATAGGGAGAGTAGTGATAGTATGATTGATATCAAATCATTAAAATTATCTAAGGCAAATAAAGATATTTTAGATAAATATCAAACTTATTTAATTACCGTAAAGTTTTTAAATACTGAATCAACAATTAATTCATATATTTTAGATGTTTATAAATATTTAGAATATCTTGATAAAGATTATGATTCTACGAATAATGATGATTTTTATAAGTATTTAACATATTTAGAGAAAGAAAAATATAGTATCTATTCGGTAGTAAGAAAGATATCTTCGATTAAGTCTTTTTATAATTATTTAACTGAGGAAGAAATATATAAAGTTAATATTGATGTTGAAAGACCTAGGTTTTATAAGAAATTACCTAAAGTATTAACCATTGATGAGGTTGATAAACTTTTGGATATTCCATTAGATACACCATATGATTATCGTAATAAGGCTATGTTAGAACTTATGTATGCGACGGGACTAAGAGTGTCAGAACTCATCAATTTAACACCATTAAATATCGATTTAGATAAACAAATAGTTAGATGCTATGGCAAAGGCAATAAAGAAAGAATTGTCCCAATGGGTAAAACTGCTTGTAAGTATTTAAAAATTTATCTAGATGAATATCGTGATTCATTTTTAAAAGGATATCTTTGTGATAATTTGTTTTTAAATAATCATGGTAAAAAAATGACAAGACAAGGATTTTTCAAAAATTTAAAAATCATTGCTAACAAACAAGGAATTACAGATGAAATTACTCCTCATATGTTACGCCATTCGTTTGCAACACATTTACTTAATAATGGAGCTGATTTAAGGAGTATTCAGATGATGCTAGGACATGAAAATATCTCTACAACGGGTATATATACTAATGTGAGTACTGAAAAGATTAAAGAGAATTACGATTTATATTATCCAGAAGGATAGGAAAGGAAAATTATGATATTAAAAAAAGAAATATTTAGAGAATATGATATAAGGGGAATATATGGTGAAGAGATGGATGATGAGACTGCTTATCATATTGGAAGAGCATTTGGAACTAAATTAAAAGAAATTGGAAAAGATAGTACTGTATTAGGATATGATAATCGTTTGTCGTCAGTAGCTTTAGAAAATAGTTTAATTAAAGGCTTAGTTGAATCTGGCATTAATGTTTTAAGACTTGGTTTAGTGACAACGCCTATGTGTTATTTTGCGGCTAATTACTATAAAGTAAATGCTAGTATGATGATTACTGCTAGTCATAATCCAAAGGAATATAATGGTTTTAAATTTTCTTATAATGGTATTCATAATGCATATGGTGATGCTGTCAAAGAAATATATAATATTATTGAAGATGGTAAATATGCTAGTGGAGAAGGTAGTATTAAGGAAGTTAATATTGAAGATGCTTATATCGATTTAGTTACTAGTAAATTAGATTTTGGTAATAAAAAAATTAAAGTAGTATATGACTGTGGTAATGGAACTACTTCAATTATTGCCGATAAAATATTTGCAAAATTAGGATTAGAAGCAATTGGTATATGTAATACTTCAGATGGTAATTTCCCACTACATCATCCAGACCCTTGTGTGTATGCTAATTTACAAATGTTAAGAGATAAAGTATTAGAAACTCGCGCTGATATTGGTATCGGTTATGACGGTGATGGTGATAGAGTAGGTTTTATAGACAATTTAGGTAATATGATAGAAACCGATAAGTATATGATTATTATGTGGCGCTATTTATATGATAAAGTTAATAAAAAAGAAGGTTTATTTGATGTAAAATGTACAAAAGCATTGGAAGATGAGATGATTAAGCTTGGTGTTAAACCAGTCGAATATCGAACTGGCAATTCATATACCAGAGCAGCTTCAAGTGAAGGTGATTATCCACTTAGTGGAGAATTATCAGGACATGTTTATTTTAGAGATAAATGGCCAGGATATGATGATGGTATATATGCTGGTATGAGACTAATCGAACTGCTTACACACACCAATAAACCATTAAATACATTATTAGATGGTATTAATAAGTACTATTCAACTGAAGAAATTAAAGTAAAAGTGGATGATAGTAAAAAGTTTGATATTATTGATAAAATTAAAGATTATGCCCTAAGTAAAAACTATAATATCTTAACTATAGATGGCGTTAAATGTAAATTTAATGATGGCTTTGCATTGGTTAGAGCTTCTAATACAGGCCCTAATATTACAATGCGTTTTGAAGCAAGAACTGAGGAAAGATTAAAAGAATTACATGATGAATTTACTAATGAATTAAATAAATATTTATAAAAAAAGAGTAATGAAAATTACTTTTTTTCTTTTTGCACAAGAAAGTTCATTACTAAATCAATTAATATTTCTTTTTCTTTAGGGTTTGACTCTGCAATTAATAAGGTTAAGGCAACTAAAGTATTATTATCAATTACTTGGCAATTTTCTTTATATAAAATATTATAGAAATTTAAGAAATAGATAAATAGAGTAGCAGCAATCCTTTTGTTACCATCAATAAATGTATGATTTTTTGTAATTAAATATAGAAAGTTGGCAGCTTTTTCTTCAATAGTGGGATATAAATCTATACTGTCAAATGATTGATAGATTGTATTAATTATTGATTTTAAACCTTCATTTCTTTCTAATCCGAAAAGATTACTATCACTACCAAATTTTAACATGCTTATTATTTCTAGACAGTTCTCATAAGTAATTTCTCACTCGTCTTTACTTCCTTTTGGTTTAACTATTTTGTGGTGATCATAATCGTCAAGTAAATCTAATGCATAACTATAATTATTGATTACTTTGATTATTTCTTTTGCTTCACCACCACTGATATCTTCATCGATACGACTAGCTATATCGATTAATTTAATTGTTTTTTCTAGATACGCCAATCTCTTCTCATTTACAGCGTAGCCTTTTATTAAATAATCTTTTAATACTTTATTAGCCCATTTTCTAAAGATAATACCATTTTTAGATTTAACACGATATCCAATACTGATAATCATATCAAGGTTGTAAAATTCAATATTACGTGTAACGCTTCTTGTTCCTTCTTTTTGAACTGTCGCAAATTTTGCGACAGTTGAATTGTCCACTTCTTCTTTTAACGCATCATTGATATGTTTTCTAATTGTTTTATAATCTCTATCAAACAATTCTGCCATTTGATTTGCATTTAACCACACGGTCTCATCTTTTACATTTACCTCCAATTTAATATTTTGATCTTCAAATAATATAATTTCATTTTTCATCTTTCTACCTCCTTTACTTGTATTATTTAATTTTCTTTTTAAAGCGTACAAGTGTATTATATAAAACATACATTTGTTTGTCAATATATTTTTATAATATTTTTAATTTTTTTTGTAAAGTAGTGCTAGTTTACTTGATTAATAAATATAATATGGTATAATTAAAGTACCTAAAGGATGCGACAACTATAATATAAAACCGACAAAGATATATTTAGGGAGTCTAAAGTTTAATATGTGTTGAATGCTTAGCAATAAGAATCCTAATTATTAGATGGTGACTTACCACCTGTGTGTTTAGGCGCGGGTTTTATCTATACTAGTATCGGTTCTTTGGGTAACTTAAAATTAAAAGAGATAATCAAAAGTTATCTCTTTAATTTGTGGAGGTTTTATGTTTACACGTGTAATTTCTTTAATAGGCAAAGAACAATTTAATGAAATTAGTAAAAAAACAGTTCTAGTCGTAGGACTTGGTGGTGTAGGCGGTTATGCAGTGGAAGCACTAGTTAGGAGTGGTATAGGGACTTTAATTTTAATTGATTATGATAAAATAGATATTAGCAATTTGAACAGGCAAATAATTACCAATAACAATAATATTGGTAAATACAAAGTAGACGAGATGAAAAATAGAATTCTAAGTATTAATCCAAATTGTAATGTAATAGTAATCAATACTTTTTTAAATAATGAAACAATAGATAAGCTTCGTGATTTTCAGTTAGATTATATTGTAGATGCTTGTGATAGTGTTCAAGCTAAAAAACTATTGATTGATTATGCACTAGATAATAATATTAAATTAATTGCTAGTATGGGAACAGCTAATAAGGTAGATCCGAGTAAGTTAGTCATAACTGATATTCGCAAAACGTCATACGATCCGTTAGCTAAAATACTTAGAAAATATGTAATAGATAAAAAGACAAATAAGAAGGTTATGGTCGTTTCTTCAACAGAACAACCGATTAAAAGTGATATTTTATCTAGCTTAGTCTTTGTTCCGGCGGTAGCTGGGCTAATGTGTGCTAATTATATAATTAGAGACATTATTAAAAATTAATAAATTAATATCAATTAGATGACAAGAGGGTGGTAATATGGGAAAGAAAAATCATTATTATTTGCTTGTCTCAGTTGATGATATCTATAATAGTCATACATTAAATAATGTTGTCATAGTCGATAATAGTAAAGCAAGAAATAGTTTTGCTCAAAACAATGTTCCATCTAAATATCAAAAAGTGATTATTAAAGTAGCGGTAGGAGGAATTACTGAACCTGTTGATGCTTTTGAACTTGTTACTAAAAAGATGTTTTATTTTAAGGTGCCATTTTTAAGATCAATCTTAAATCCAACCGCTAATCCAATAATCGAAATTTTAACTAAAGATGTACGACTAATTGCAGAAAATAAACTATATCATGCTGATGCCATTAAAAAATTTTATCAGGAAATCATTGATAATAATCTAGCCCTTAATTATAATAAAGCGATTAGAGAAATACTTGATATGCCTAAAGAAAAAGAAAACCATAATATCTTCACAAGAATTAAAAAGAAGAAATATTAGTATATTTCTTCTTTTTGATTTAATAATAAAACTCCTTGTGAGAGGAGTTAATTATTTGCTTTCCATTTTATTTACTTTTAAAGTTAGACGAGATTTAACTCTATCTACTTTATTTTTATGTACAAGTCCTTTTGATTTAGCGTTGTCTAATGACTTGATAGCTAATTTAAGACTCTTTTCTGCTTCTTCTTTCTTACCAGCAGCTACGAATTTATCAGTTCTTTTAATAGAATTTTTAACGGTAGATTTTAATTGTTCGTTAGCTTTAGTAGTCTTTGCGATTTGTTTAATTTTCTTCTTTGCATTCTTTACATTTGCCATTTAAATTCATCTCCTTCCGATAACTAAATACAATTTTACCAAAAAAATAGTAAAATTGCAAATAAAATCTTATTTTTTTGTAAAAAATATAAATATATGAGAGGAATATATATTTATGGGAAAAATTGATTTATCAAAATATAATCTTAGAACTGATTTGATAATTGAAGATAATAAGTTAATTCACGATGAAAAAATAATTGATGGATTAACAATTAATACGACTAAAAAAGATGGTAACTATGTAACAGTTTCTTTTACTGACATTACTGATAATAGTAATTTTGAAAAAGTATTAAAATACTTAACTGAAATTATTGAGGATATTTTAAAAATCAATAATATTAAAGAAAATGATAGTTGCTTAATTATTGGGCTTGGTAATCGATTATCTACTCCTGATAGTTTGGGAGTAAAGGTATTAGATGAGATTATGGTTACTGGTCATTTGTTTGAACTTGGAAAAGTGAGTAAAGGAATGCGATGTGTATATACATTTTGTCCTGGTGTTATGGCTAATACGGGAATTGAAACGGCAAGAATTATTACTTCTTTGATTAATGAAATTAGACCAGGTTTCATAATTGCTATCGATGCTTTAGCATCAAAAAATTTAGAGCGCATTAATAAAACTATTCAGATAACTGATACTGGAATACATCCTGGTAGTGGAATAGGGAATAATCGTGCTGAGATAAGTAAAAAAACAATGAATATTCCAGTTATTGCAATTGGAGTACCAACAGTTGTTATGTCATCGGTAATCGTCTATGATACGATTGAGTATCTAATTAAACATATTTCATACATTAAAGATAATGAAAGTATTAATAAATTGTCTTTTAAGAAAAATAATTATTTAAATAAATTAAAAAATAAGGATTTAACGAAGCAGGATAAAGAAAATTTATTAGGCTTATTAGGAGAATTAGATGATATCGATAAACGCAATTTAATTGATGAAGTATTAAATAATACGGAATTAAATTTAATTGTAACACCGACTGAGATAGATTTTTTAATTGATAAACTTAGTAAGTTGATTGCTAAAAGTATTAATAGTGGGTTACATAATTTATAATCTTATGCTATAATTATTATAGCGAGGTAGGATTATGAATAATTTAAAATTTAGTATGTATGAATTTATAAGTCCTAAAGATGAAGATATTCCACAAATAGCTAATTATATTATTACAAATCATAAATTTTTATTGCCAAAGAAGTTAAAAGGCAATCTATTTTTATTTAACTATTTAATCGAATTAAATGATCGTGACATTCTTAGTAGAACTTTTGATGCTTCCGTATTTAATCAAGTAAATATCGATAACTTGATTAATCATATGATGAGTAATAATATATTTTTTTCTACTTATAATCTACCAGATACAATTCTTAATAATCCAGAGTTTTGGACTAAAATATTAATGCGTGAAGATTGTAGTATCTTTCAAGTATCTGATTTATTTACAAGAAATATTGATGTTTATAATCAAATTGATAAAAACTTAATTGCTAGAGTGTTAGGCCAGGCATATAGTTATGAGAGATATGATTTTATTCATAAAGATTTGGAATTATTAAAAATAATCGTTGAAAATAATTATCCTGTCAGGTTAAGTGCATTTGATGAAGAAACACTAAAAGCGTTCGGATATGATAAATTGATAGATTACTTTGATACTTATGATATTTTTGATGGCATTCCGTCTGAAATATTAAATAATCGCGAACTATTAACGAAATTATGTGATCATATAAATACTAATAAAATCTATAGAATTGTTTACTACTTTGAAGATACACCTTTAGAAAATAAACTATATATACTTAGTAAATATGATATATATATTAGTAATGAGTATACCAAACCACTTGCGGAATATGTTATTAATAATAATATCACTGATTTATCACAAAATGCTATTAGTACAATTTTTCCAACATTATTAGAAAAGAAATATCAAAATATTTTTGAAACTATTGGAAATAATTATATTCCTATATATGGTTATAACGATACTATGAAAAATACTTTAGTTGATTTATATTTTGATGGTAATTATAGTGGTGAACTTAATAATGAAATTGAAAATTTAGTTTTCAGCAGTCCTAAATCATTAGATCATATTGAAAAAATTGGCGACTACATTATTAAAAATGATCTTGTATTGAGAAATAATTGGCCATGTCATAATAGTATCCAACTAGCTAATTATCTTTTGGATAGAAACTATAATAAACTTTTAAAAACGAATTTTGAGCCTTTGGTAATTGAGGGTATTCCAACTGAAAAATTTGCTGACTATATTATCAATAATGAAATAATTTCTTTACCACCATATAAAAATACATTTAATGCTTTACCATATTTAATTGATAAAAAATATAGTCATCTTTTTGAAATTGATATATATGCAAATGCTATTTTAGGTGAACAATATACATTAAATGATCAAGATAAAGAAAAATTAGTTGATTTATTTTTTGCAAATAACTATACATATTATATTGGTGAAGACTTTCAAAGAATAGTTTTTAGTAGCCCTAAGTCATTAGATCATATTGATATTATTGGGGATTATATTATTAATACCGGAGTGGATTCTTTTGATGCGTCTTGGCCTTGCCGTAGCAGTATTCAACTATTTAATTATCTTTATGAAAAAAAATATGGTAACTTATTAATACTAAATTTTGATACCCAAGTGTTTAATACTATACCAATTGAAAAATTGCAGGAATATTATCGTGAACACCCTGAAGTATCAATAGATAGTTTGAATATTAATTTACGTTTGGCAATTCAAAATATTGATTTAGCAAATGTGGATTACAAAGTAGTAAAACATATTGTTTTATATGATTCAAGAATTGATGCTGATAAAGACATGCATAGGTATGATGATATATCTACTAAAGTTTGCGCTTTATTAAAAGTAAAATCGGCTCCTCAAGTAGTTGATCAATTTTTAGGTGAAATGATTGATGTCTTAAAAATAATGCAAATGGAATATAATGATTTAATTACTTTATTTACTAATTATCAAAATGATCCTAGTAAATATGAGACTGAGATTATTAATCTGTTTAGAAAATTTCTTAGTAAGCAAAAGGAAGCAATTGCGATGGATCTTTATAATCATCGAATGGAATACATTTTAGAAAACTTTACAAAGCAAGATTTAAATGAATTATATAAACGTATACGTATTGAAAGACGTAAACTTTTGTATTCTTATGATATGCGTACATGGTTAACGGCTAAAGATGGTAATACGGTTAAAATGAGTGTTACGGGATTAATTGATTCTTTAGGTCTAAATGATATATGTGATTCTGAATATGATTTGGTTTATAAAATTATTAATGGTGAAGATATTCTCGGAGAACCGGATGCATATAAGAAAGTAGCAAGGCAAAGAATCTTAACTAGATTAAATAATGGTTATCATAAACATTTGATAGATATTATTAATAATAATTTAGACTATAGAACACAAATTATTGCCTTTATAAAAGGGGAATATTCATATGATGAATTACGAATGATAATCGATGCTAAAGATTTAAAACTATTACATGAGATTAGAAATCTTGTTATGGAAGCTAATCCAACACTTGATGATAACTTTAATTTTAGTGCTGATATTGATGTTACCTCTGAAGATATCAAAATCAGTCGTGAATACGATAGACAAATGCAAGCAATTAATAAATTAAGGAAACATTTAAATCGTCATATGAATGAATTATATCCATTAGATAGTATTGAAGTAACTGAAGATATAGTTAACAAATTTAGTAAATCTTCAGATTTAAAAGCTTGTTTTGATCCAAGTAAAATAGGTAATATAGAACCAATATTTGAAATGTTTAAGATACGTAATAGTTATGATAATCCTAGATGCATGGAGGTATTTGATAGATTACTTGTAGATACTGGGGTTGTATATGGACTACCATATATTTCTATCAAATTATCAAATGATATTATTTTAGTAGCTAAGAAGATGGATTATATTGTCGATTTTGTTCCTGATAAAGATATTAATTTCGATAATTTGGATATGCTTATTAAGAAAGCTAAAACATTAGAATTTTTTGCTCCATATAGAGAAGCAATATTAGGAGAAGATGTAATATATAATATTGTAACTAATGATTCATTTCTTTGGGATATGACATCTTTAGGGAAAGCACAGCGTGTTGAAGATGGAACTAAATATATTGCTTTAGCAGGAAGAAATATTAAAAGTACTATTCCTTATACGAGAGTTGAAGAAGGTGGCTATGTTGCTGAAAGGTATCATAGTAATGATCCGGAAATATTACTTGCAGGGATAAAGACCGATGCTTGTTTTAGGCTTTATGGTAATGATAATGACTTCTTATTATATACGATGTTTAATAAAAATGGTTTGGTTGTTAAACTAAGTGATAGTGATGGAAACTTTGTTGGCCGAATGAGTGGTTTTCGTAATGGAAATACAGTATATTTTAATCAACTTAGAACAATTTATGATGTCAGTGGTACTCCTTCTAAAGAGATTAATAGAGATATTCAAAAAATTAGAGAGTGTGCAATTAAATATGCCAATGATTTAATTGCTAGTACTAGTGATAGCAATGAACCTATTGAACATGTTATAATAACAAAGTCATACGGCTTTGCGGGATACGATGATTTACCTGAAATCCATAAGCCATCTGATACCCCAATGGATACTACTTCGGCTGATTTTGACGAGTTTAAACGTGATTCTGAATTAAAATTGATCGATGTTGGCCGTAGCTTTACAACTGATTATAAGACAAATTTACCGGTACTATTGATGGCTACAACTGATATTAAGAAATTTAGGGATGAAGGTGTTAAATCATTTTCACCTCAAGCTCTATATGATCGTCCTAGAAAGAAACCAATTACTTATAATGGAAGAACTACCGACATTGATATACTTAAGGCAATTAATGAAATTAATGCTAAAAGTATTTATTGGGGCGATACTTCAAAAAGAGAAGAAAGAAAGAAAAAATTTAGATTATTAACTTCTATCAGTAATATCGATTATGCAGTAATTGGTGAAGACTTCTATATCATTATTGATAAAGAAGGGAAACAAACAGAAATTTGTCTTCCATATGATGAACGTGCTTTGGAGGAATTTAATAAATACAAAGAAATTGTTAATGAAACATATAATAATAGTACACAAAAAAGATAACTTATAAGTTATCTTTTTTAGACAAATAATTTATTTTAATGATTATATAATATATTAGGTGATATATATGGGAGGTATGAAATTAAAGAAAATATCAAAAAAACATAAATTTAAATTTATCTTTATGATAATTCTTATTTATATTGTCTTTGCATATACTTTTTATTATTCTTTTCGCAATAATCAAAAAATAATGAATGAAGAATTTATTAATTTTCTAATTAAAAATGGTAATAGTAATATTTATAATGAAAATGATAATGTTTCTAAGATTATAAATAAGTCGCTTATGTACATACTAAAAATAGATATTACTAAACCCATTTCTTTATTTAATCAAAGTATTATTGGTTATCATGAAGAAGAAGATAATAATGATGAATTAGATAAATTAAAACAAATTAGTACTTATATTAGCGATCCTAATAAAGTTGATATTAAAAATCCTATTGTCTATATATATAATTCTCATCAATTAGAAAATTATAATAGTGAAAATTTATCAATTTATGGAATTACTCCAAATGTTTTAATGGCAAGTTATCTTTTAAAAGAAAAATTAAATAGTAAAGGCATTCCTTCAATTGTGGAAGATGTAAATATTACAGAGTTTTTAGAACTTAATAATTGGAATTATGCATCTAGTTATAAAGCTAGTAGGATTTTCATGTTAGATAAGCAAAATACATATGATTCTTTAAAGTATTATATTGATATTCATAGAGATTCAGTTGGAAGAGATTTAACAACCACTAAGATTGGTAATAAAAAATATGCTAAAATTTTATTCGTGATTGGGTTAGAACATGCTAATTATCAAAAAAATTTAGATTTAGCAAATAATATTAATGAATTAGTTAATGAATATTATCCAGGATTAAGTAGAGGAATATATAAAAAAGAAGGACCTAATGTCAATGGAATATATAATCAAGATATCAGTAGTAATGCTATGTTAATTGAAGTAGGGGGAGTAGATAATAACATTGAAGAAGTAATGAATACCATAAATGCGCTTAGTGATATATTAGTTAAATATATCGGTGATAACCATTAAAAATAAAAGTTTAAAATTAATCTTAATTATTATTATTTTGATTTATATATCTTCGTATTATGTGGCTAATAGTGGTTATTATGAATATCATTTACAAGAAAGAACATATTTAACTAATCAAAAAATCAAAGAATTTGAACATGATGTAAAAAATAATGAAAATATTGATGTTAAGAATTATTTAGCATATCAAGAAATAGACTATACCAATAAGTTAACTAATTTAGTTTATGGAATGAGTGATAATGGTAATAAAATAGCTAGAAAATTTATAAAAGCAGTATTTAAGAAATTAAGTTATTTAGTAGAAGACTAAACATCATGAAAATAAAACCAATAATAAAGAAGATTTTAGCTAATTTTTGATGATAACTATTACTAGTCGGTAATAATTTATTAAATGATATTTGCATCATAATTCCAGCAGTAAAACTAAGAATTAGACCTAATATGATATCATTAATGTATTTAGCTAAAAAGAGATAAGTAATAATAGCTCCAAAAAGTTCTGAAATGGCTGAGATAAATGTATATAATATAGCCTTAAATTTGTTTTTAGTGGAGTAATAAATTGGAACAGCGATACTAATACCTTCTGGAATATTGTGTAGGGCAATAGCAATACAAATAGATAATCCTAACATAAGGTTTTTATTACTAACAATAAAAGTAACAATTCCTTCTGGAATGTTGTGTAAGATGATGACAATCATCGATAATATACCAACCTTAAATAAATTATTATTATCATTTGTCATATCGACTATTTTTTCTAAAAAGAAGGAAACAATAATTCCAATTAAAATTGATATAAATGCTAAAGAAATTAGAATTATACCGGTATAATTAGCTTTTAAATATCTTAATGATTCTGGAATTAAATCTAAAATAGATACACAAATCATAACACCAGATGCAAAAGCACATGAAGCTGATATTATTTTATTTTTATCTTTAATTTTAACAAAAATTGGCAACGCGCCAATTAAGGTTGCAAAGCCTGCTAAAGTAGTTAAAATAAATGGATATAACATAGTATCACCAATAAATTATATGTATTGATTATTCAATATAATGCATATTAATAATGAATTATTTAGTTCTTGAAAAAATTTTTAAAATATGCTATTATTAAGTTGTAAGCAAGGATACTTGCATAAAATAAAAAGAGGAAATACTTGACTTTTCCGTGTTGAGTACTTACCTAAAATTAAGTTGTACTTAATCGTGATATAGTACTTAATCGTAAGATTGAGTACTATTTCTTTATTATTAGAATCAATACAGAAACTATTAATAAAATGATTATTAATATTAGAAAAGTGATTAATAAATCTTTTTTCTTCATAATATCAAGCCTCCTTCCACACAGAAGTTGGCAAGTACTCAACAGTAAGTATTTCCTAAACATAATTATAGCAAATTACAAAATTATATGTCAAGAATAAATGTTCGTTTTATTAAAAACAATGACAATATTTACAACTTATAAATAGTTGTATTTTATCCAAGTTAATAATGTAGTCTTAAGGAGTGATAGACTATGAAAAAACTAACTTTGTATATGCTTCTTTTGTACTTCTTTTTTCCCTTATCTATATTTGCATACTCCGATTATATAATTGCTAGTGGTAAGAATATTGGCATTGAACTTAAATCAAATAATGTAATAATTGTCGGTTCTTATAATATCTTAGGCCATAATGTTTTAAATGAAAGTGATTTAAGATTAGGTGACAAGATAATTAAAATAAATGGCTATGATATTGTATCAGCAGAAAATATGCAAAAAGTAATTAATCAAATTAATGATGATAATATTGATATAACATATAAGCGAAATGATAATCTTTATACTACTAATATTAAATTATATAAAGAAGATAATGAGTATCGTACAGGATTATATGTTAGAGATACCATAAGAGGAGTAGCTACACTTACTTATATTGATGCTAATAATAAAAAATTCGGAGCATTAGGACATGAAATATTAGAAAAAGCAACTAAAAGTAAATTTGAATCAGATACTGGAACGATTTTCTATTCAGTCGTAACTGGAATTACTAAAAGTGCTGATGGTAATCCTGGTGAAAAAAATGCAATCAGTGACTCACATGCTATTTACGGTAGAGTGTTAGAAAATACTACTAGTGGAATATTTGGTGATTATATAGATACACTTCCTCAGTCTAAACTATATAAAGTTGCAAAACCTGAAGAAATTAATTTGGGTAAGGCACAGATACTTACGGTCATTGATGGCGAAAAAGTAGAAGCATTTAATATTAATATTTTAAAAGTAAATATGAACTCCAATACAAAAAATATTTTATTTGAAGTAACTGATGAAAATTTATTAAATAAAACTGGTGGGATAGTTCAAGGAATGAGCGGTAGTCCAATAATACAAGGTGATAAAATAGTTGGAGCAGTTAACTTTGTCGTAGTTGATAGAACAAATAAGGGATATGGGATATTTATTACAACAATGCTTGAAGAAGCAGAAAACTAGGAATTTTAAAATTCCTAGTTTTTGTTTTTAATTAATAATTTGCTTTTGGCAATATCACCAATAAAGGTATCAGGTGACATACTCTTTAATGTTTCACATAATGCTAATAGTTTTTCTAAGCTATCTTTATCAAGATAGTTTAAATATATTTCAAAACTTAACATATTGAATAATTCAATGCAAGTATCATCTAAGTTATTATCACTTTTTGGTGGGTGATATAATTTATCTAAAATAGAGACACAATGATTATAAGCAATCGTATTAATATCAATATCAGGATAGTCAGTATATGGAATGTTTTCAATGTTAAAACGACAATTAAGACCAATTTTTTCCATTTTAGTATTTTGAGCAAATATTAAATACTTAAATGTTTTAAGATTATTAAGTAAATTTTGTTTATACCTGTAATCATTTTTATTATCAGTAGGAATGCTTTTAATCCTTTCAGCAATACTTTTTAAAGTTATAACATTTATATAATTAACAAAAATAGTTTCATCTTTAATACTTGCTTCAACCTCAAGAAAATATTCTTCAATATCAAAATCTTCATTTTCTGTTGTTTCAAAAGAATCGTTTTCATCGTCATTTTTTATGACTTCGATTTCTTCATGAGATTCACTACTATTTTCTAATTCTTCAATTTTATCGTCGACAAGAGAAGAAGTTCTTTCAAAAATATGAGTATTATCATCATAATCAGGTAATATTTTATAAATACCATATAATTCAGCTAAAGTAAGATTATTTAGAATAATACTTTCAGTATTTAAATAGCTTTTTAATTCTTTGATACAATAATCAAAATCTTCAGTTGTTTCTTGATCATTTGAAGATAATACTGATAACATTCCAAACGTACTAACAACATCTTTGGAAATATTTAACAATCTTTTAATAATTTTATTTAAATCTTTTGTCATTTTATCACCACTTAGTTATGTATTGTAACAAATATGAATATAAAATTCAAGATTTTTACAAATTATTTTGTAATTCCTTGTTTTTTGTTTTATAAAAATGTTAATTATTTATATAATGCTTTAATAAACTATCTAAAAAGTAAAACTTACATTGACATAAAACGACAAAAAGATTATAATATTTATAGGCGAGTGATAAAAAATATGAAAAGAATAATAAAGTATTTTTTTGTCATCTTTTTATTGTTTAGTTTCATTGTTAAAGCAAATGCTTTAGAAGTTAGTAAAAATGATATAACAATTGAAAAAGGTGGCAGCGACAATATAGAGTTATATGCCAATGTCGAAGAAGAAGTTATAAGCGTAACATTTACATTGGTGTATTCTACTTATGATATTCCGGCTAGTTTTAATGTAGCTAGTGGAGCTAGTGATACTAATCCCAACGGAATTACGCATACGGTAGTTTTTAATGAAGCTAAAAGCGGTAAGATATTACTTGGAACAGTTAATATAAGTGTTAAGAATTATCCAACTGATATGGTAGGTAGTGTTAATATTCATACAGCTAGTGCTAAAACAAGTAGTGAAGAAAAAATTAATTTAGATGCTCAGAATATTAATATAAAGGTAGGTACTGCTACTGAAGAGCCAAAAAAAGAAGAAAAAAAAGAAGAACCTAAAGAAGTAGATAAGAATCTACTTGATAAGATTGAATCTAAAATAGTTAAAATAGAACTTAAAAAAGATGTTTTTGATTATACAGTTAATGTAAAAAAAGAAATAGATGAATTAGATTTAAAACCAATTGCTAAATCTGAAGATACTAAGATAGATATCAGTAGTCAAAAGATTAGTGAACTTAAAGATGGTAAAATCGTTATCACTACTAAGAACAATGACACTGAACAAGTATATAATATAAAAGTAAATGTTAAAGAAGAAGATCAAATAACTATCGATAAAGATGAATTTAAAGCGGATAAAAGTTATAAAGGGAAATGGATAATTGTATCAATTATTTTAATTGTAGCTTTAATTATCAGTATGTTATTTGCTAGAAAGAAATAGAGGCGTATAAATAATGAATGATACAGAGAGCATAAGTATAACTAAAACAACATCTAAATTCCTATATTTTTTCATTAAAAGAATTTTTGATATTATATGTGCTTTAATTGGAATTGTTTTCTTAATACCAATTGCTATTATTGTAAAAATTGCTTATATATTAAATGGTGATTTTACGTCTATTTTCTATAATCACGAAAGAATAGGCAAGAATGGTAAAATATTTAAACTATACAAATTTAGAAGTATGGTACCTAATGCTGATAAGATACTTGAAGAAATGTTAAAGGATCCAGAAGTTGAAAAAGAATATAAGAAAAATATGAAATTAGCAAATGATCCAAGAATTACTAAAATTGGGATGATTTTACGTAAAACTTCAGTTGATGAAATGCCTCAATTTATTAATGTATTACTTGGAAATATGTCAATGATTGGTAATAGACCATATTTACCTAGAGAAAAGAATGATATGGGTAAATACTACGATGATATAGTAAAATCTAAACCTGGAATAACTGGCTATTGGCAAACAGCCGGTAGAAGTAATATAGACTTTAATAGTAGATTGAAACTAGAGCAGTATTATTCGGAACACATGAGCATGTTATTTGACATAAAGATTTTTTTTAAAACATTCTCTGTTGTACTATTTGGTAGGGGGGCACAGTAATTATGAAAATAGACATTATTTGTCCTTTATATAATGCAGAAAAATATATTGATAACTTGCATAAATCACTATTAATGCAGGAAAAAATTGAAATTAATGAGGTTAAATACATTTTAACCGAAAGTACCGACATGACAGAAAATATGTTGAAAAAAAACAATATTAAATACAAAAAAATCAAAAAAATAGATTTTTCGCACAGCAAAGTACGCGAAGAGGCAGCAATGTCATCTGTTGCTGATATTTTAGTTTTTATTACACAAGATATTTTAATTGAAGACAAATTTTGGTTATATAATTTAACTAAAGATATTATGAATAATAAATGTGCAGCTGCTTACTCAAGACAAATTACCAAATACAATAATATAGAAAAATATACAAGAGAAAAAAATTATCCTGCGAGTTCATTTATAGTATCTAAAAAAGATATAAATAAAATGGGTCTTCGCACTTTTTTCTTTAGTGATGCATCAAGTGCAATCAAAACTAGCATTTTTAAAGAATTGAATGGCTATGATAATAAAGATTTACCTATTAGTGAAGATATGTATATTGCTTATAAAATAATTATGAATGGATATAATATTAAATATTGTGCTGAGTCAGTTGTTTATCATTCACATAATTTTAAATTAAGTGAATTATATAATAGATATAAATTGACTGGTGTTTTCTTTAAAAATAATAGTTACTTGGATAAATATGGAACCACTGATAGCGGAATAGCGCTTGCTAAGTATATTCTAAAAAGAATATTTGAAGATAAAAACTTTAAATTACTCTTTAGATATCCTTTTGACATGGCTGCGAGATATATTGGAATGAAAGTTGGAAAAGTTAGCAATGAAACGAAATTGTAAAATATCTGTAGCTATGGCAACTTATAATGGTGGGAAATATATCAAGGAACAATTAGATTCAATAATAAAACAGCTTGACAAAAATGATGAGATAATTATTTCAGATGATGGTTCTACTGACAATACGATTGACATTATTAAATCATATAATGATAAAAGAATTAAACTTTTCGACGGAATGCATGATGGCGTAAAAAGCAATTTTGCTAATGCAATTAATAAATGTACGGGAGAATATATTTTTTTATGTGACCAAGACGATGTATGGTTAGATAACAAAGTAGAAGTTATTTTGAATATATTCGATAAAAAAAAGTGTACATGTATTCTTCATGATTGCGAAATTTTTAACTCAAACAACAATAAGGTTATAATCCCATCTTTTATGAATTATCGAAGGTCTAAAAAAGGTATTATAAATAATATAATAAGAAATAGTTATATTGGCTGCTGTATGTGCTTTAAAAGCAGTATAAAAGATAAAATATTGCCTATACCCAATAATATTGAAATGCATGACCAATGGATTGGCATTTTATGTGAAGAATATGGAAGCGTGGAGTTTTTAAAAGATGTCTTAATTCGCTATAGGCGACACGGTAATAACGTATCTAGTTTAAAACATTACCCATTAACTAGAATGATTAAAAATAGAGTAAATTTGATTATTAATTTAATTTTTAGAAAGGCAAAATATGGAAAAAGTTCAAGTTTTGATGTCTACATATAATGGAGAAAAATATATAATAGAACAAGTAAAATCCATTCTTACCCAAAACAATATTAAAGTAAATATTTTGGTGAGAGATGATTGCTCTACTGATTCAACAAAAAAAATAATTAAGGATTTGGGACTAAGAGTTATTGAGGGCAAAAATTTAAAGCCAGCAAAAAGTTTTATGGAATTGATTAGAAATAGTGATGATAATTATAAATTTTATGCATTGTCTGATCAAGATGATTTTTGGTTGCCTGAAAAATTAAATAGAGCAATTAAAAGAATAACGGAATTTGAACAAACAAAACCAATTGTTTATTTTTCAACAAAAAAAATTACAGATGAAAAATTAAACTTTTTATATTTATTAAAAGAATCTGAAGAAATTTCACTCGAAAGTGCAATGATTAAAAACATTGCTACTGGATGTACAATTGTTTTTAATAATAAAATGATGCAATATTTAAAGCAATATATTCCCAAAGATATTGAAATGCATGATGCCTGGATATATAGGCTTTGTTTAGCTTTAGATGGAATTGCAATCTATGATGAAGAGAGTTTTATATTTTATAGGCAACATTGTAATAATGTTGTTGGCGCAGCTGAGACAATGCAAAAAAAAATAATTAGAAGAGTTAATAGTCTAATTAACCCAAAAAGATATAGAGAAAGTATGGCAAAAGAAATAATTAATGGCTATAAAAAATATTTAACAAATGATAATTATAAAATATTAAATGATTTTGCAAATTATAGAAATTCTATAAAATCTAAATTAAATTTATTGTTTAATAAAAAAATAAAATTAAATAACATTAAGGAAAATATAATTTTTAAGATTGCTGTTGTTTTAAATAGAGTATAAGAAGGATAGAAATATGGGGAAAAAAACGATAAATATTAAAAAAATTTGTAAATATATTCTACTTATTATTTTGTTTTTACCATTTATTCAACAAAGAACAATTGAAGAATTACCTAATTTTTTAAAATTATTTTATAATTATGGAATAATTTTAAGCAGTATAATTATGTATTTATATTTACTGATTAATAAAAAAATTAAGATGAATCAATTTTTGGTTATTTTTATAATTTTAGCAGCGTTTTATTGCTGTAATTCATTTTTTAAATGGCCCGAGTCTGTTTTGTTTTGCCTTAAACATTTTTTTTGCATGATTGCATTAATTATATTTATTACTAAATCGCTCGAGAATAACTCATATGATGTAATACATTCATTGGCGCTAATTTATCATTTTTTTATTATAGCAAACTTTATATTATTAATCTTATTTCCACAAGGAATTTATAAAACTTCTGTAATAAGTTATCATAATGGCCATTTGTTAGGCGATGACAATGCATTAATTTATGTTTTATTGCCAGGAATAATCATTACATGCGTCGATAGTATTATTAAAAAGAAAAAAATTTCATTTTTAAATATAATAGAGATTCTAATGTGTGAGATCTCATTTATAAAAGTGTGGTCAGCAACGTCTGTAGTTTGTTTTTCCTTGTTTATACTATTGCTTATAGTTGACAAAATAAAAAAAATACCAGTGTCTATTTTAATTTCAATATTTATAGTTGCATTATTAATTTTATTGTTTGGGCTATCATCTCCAATCATTCAAAACATTATTTTAAATGTTTTACATAAATCGGTTACTTTGTCTGGCAGAACCTTGGTATGGAGAGACTCGTTTATATTGATTAAAAATAGATTGCTTTCTGGATATGGTGGTTATTTTAGCTATGGTAAATTTTATTATAATGGTATGTATTATCCTTGCCATACTCCTTATTTACAAATATTATTAGATTCAGGAATTGTCGGAATGATTTTATATGTATGTTTATTTATTTCTGTATTTCTCAAAATAAGAAAAAATTATAACAATCGAGCAATACGAATTGTTACTATTGGAATTATTTGTATTATGATAAATTATATTTTAGAGTATTCACAATTTTTCCACTTATATATTTTGCTATGTTTAGCATATAATTTTGATAATGTGTTAAAACAAAATAACCATATTAAGGAAGTGGCATAGAATGCAAGTTGAAGAAAAACTAATGAATGATTCTAGATTCGCAATTGATGATTTTACATTTAATCATCATTTAAAAATTTCAAAAATGATTTCTTACGAAATAGTTAATATTAAACTTGGCAAAATTTTAAGATATCAAAATTCAAAAATATTTAAAATAGATGAATCTGATGTTTACAAATATCTTGACACAAAAAATGAAGAAAATTACAAAAAGTATTGCGAACAAATTTGCCTTGGCGATGATTTTTATAGACACAATTCAAAAATATATAATGAATTAATAAAAGAAATTGATAATACTGATTATGATTTAAAAAAGGGTGCCATTGTTATAAATCAATTAAATATAATAATGGATGGTCAACATAGGGCATGTATTTTACTTAAAAAATATGGTAAAGATTATGAAATTCCTGTCGTTAAAATCAGGTATAGTTATTTAGGCATTTTTACGTATTTGCGTTACTTTAGGTATCTATTACTAAGGGGAAGATAATAATGATTAGCAAAATTAAAAATTATTATTCAAATTTAAATACTGTTACTAAGGCAACAATTTGGTTTGTAATTGCCACTACCATACAAAAATGTATAAATTTTATAACTATGCCAATTTTTACGCGAATGATGAGTGTAGATGATTACGGAATTTATACAATGTATGTATCTTGGATAAATATATTCTTTATATTTACATCATTAAGATTGGATGGTTCTGTTTTTAATAAAGGAATGTCAAAATTCAAAGATGATCGTGTAGGTTTTATTGTTTCCATTCAATTATTGTCTACAATTATCACAATTATAGTTTTCATTATTTATTTAATTTTTAATAATTTTTTTAATAATTTAACAGAATTTAGTTATCCTATAATGATATTAATGTTTATTCAATTATTGTTTATGCCTGCGTATAATTTTTGGATATTAAAAAAAAGATATGAGTACAATTATATTAAATTTAGTACTGTAACAATTTTAACTTCATTGATAAATGTTCTAATTGGCATAATTGTAGTTAAAAATTCTAAAAGCAATTTAGGCGAGATTAGAGTTTACTCATATGCAATATGTCAAATATTTTTTTCTTGTATTCTTTATTTTGTTAATATTAAAAATGGAATAAAGAAATTAAACTTGAAATATATAAAATATGCTTTAAAATTTAACATTCCGCTTGTTCCACATTATGTTTCTCAATATATACTTGATCAACTAGATAGAATTATGATTCAAAAAATGATAAATATTGGCAAAGCTGCAGTATACAATGCATGCTATAGCATTTCTTTTATATTAAAAGTTTTTTCCGATAGTTTTATAGCCGCAATAACGCCATGGTATTATGATCATCTTGATAAAAAAGAATACAAAAAAATTTCTGATATTTTCTTACCAGTTTTTTTGTCCTTCACAATGTTTATTATATTATTTGTATTGCTTGCTCCTGAATTGGTTAAATTAATATTGCCAAGTAAATATTACAGTGGTATACCAGCAATTCCACCCATTTCGATTAGTATAATATTTTTAATGATGTACAGTTTTTTTGGATTGCTTGAATTTTACTTTGAAGAAACAAAATTTAGTATGTTTATTTCTTCAATTGGTGCCGTGCTAAATTTTGTTTTAAATTATATATTTATAAAAAAGTTTGGTTTTATTGCCGCTGGCTATACTTCGTTAATTTGCTATATTTTATTTGCCATTGTGCATTATTATTTTTCTAAACATATCACAATTAAAAATATTGGTTGTCCAATATTCAATGATCATTCGGTTATTGGAATAAGCATATTATGCATTTTATTAACTTTAATTATTGCTTTGATATATAATTTTATACTTATTAGAATTCTCTTTGTTTTGGCAATTGTTATTATAATTATAATCAATAGAAAAAGAATTAAAATTATATTTAACACTTTGAATAAGGATGTGAAAAAAATATGAAAAAAAGAATAAAATTTATAGATATTTCTAGAGCGTTTGCAATTATTATAATTGTCTTTGGCCATACGTTAGTTCATAGTGAGCACTGTCACCTGATTTTTAAACTTATATATAGTTTTAATGTACCATTCTTTTTTATTTTATCAGGTTATACATTTAATTATAATGAAAAATTTTCAGTGTTTATCAAAAAAAAAGTTAAAAGAATAATAATTCCTTATTTCACTTGGGCATTGATATTTTTGATACCATATATTGTGTTGGGAAGTGACATAGCTGAATCTATAAATGTTAATTCCACATATAATATTCAAACACAATTATTTAATATACTATATGGAATTGGGCGTAGTTCTGCACTTAAGCAAAACACCGCTTTATGGTTTTTACCAGCATTATTTACTATGGAAATTATTTATTATTTTATTATGAGAATAGTAAAAGAAGACAAAAAGAAAAATATAATTGCATGTGCACTTATATTAATAACTAATTTTATCACTTCTAATTACTTAAAAATTTATTTTCCCTGGGGATTAAATACAGTTTTAAATATAAGTATATTTTTCTTTTATGGTAACTGCTTAAAAAAATATGCACATTTTTCAGAAAAAATTTTTGACAATAAAAACATTCCATTATACTTAATAATTGGAATGTTTGCTTGCTATTTAAATCACACTATTTCATATTTAGATTATACTTATTCAAATTTTATTTTATGTTTAATATCTGGAATTTCACTTTCTAATATATTTATTTTTATTTCGCAAAAAATAAATAGTAATAAAACGCTAGAATATGTTGGAGTAAGCTCCATGGGCATTCTAATATTTCATAAATTGATAATTTTGATTTTTCAATCAAAACTTAGCCTAATATCAAAATTGTTAACAAATAGTAATATATTTATTGAATTATTTATTACTACTATAGTGGTAATAATATCAATTGTTTTTTGTTTAATAATTACTAAAATTATAAAAAAAATATTTCCTATTTTAATTGGCGAAAAATAATAATTTTTTAAAATTATTGAAATGATATGATTAATATCTTTTTTTGTTGTAAAATTCAACATTTCGTGCTAAAATGATAATTGGAAGTGATTAAATGAATTCTAAAAATGTTGGAAAATATCTTAAAGAAGTTAGAGAACATAATGAAATAACACAAGAAGAATTAGCAAATGCTATTGAAGTAGGTAGAGATGCTATTGTAAGAATAGAGAAGGGAATTAGAAAAGTAAGTTTTCTTGAATTAGAGAAAATATGTAAAGTACTTAATATTGAAATGGATGAATTATTAAGTAATGAGAATGATAATAGTAATATCAAAGGTATTATTTTAGCTGGTGGTACTGGTACTAGATTATATCCAATCACGGAAGCTACTAGTAAACAATTATTACCAATCTATGATAAACCAATGATATTATATCCATTATCAGTATTAATGCAGGCGGGCATTAAAGATATTTTAATAATTACTACTAAAGAAGATCAAGATAATTTTAAAAGATTACTTAAAGATGGACATCAATTTGGTATTAATATATCTTATATAATTCAACCTAGTCCAGACGGTTTAGCTCAAGCTTTTATTCTAGGAGAAGAATTTATTGGTAATAGTCCTTGTGCGATGATTCTTGGTGATAATATTTATTATGGTAATGGTTTAGAAAAGGAATTAAAAAAAGCGAGAGAAAATGCTAATAACGGATTTGCTACAATATTCGGATATAAAGTAAAGGATCCTGAAAGATTTGGCATTATGGAAATTGATAAATATAATAATGTTTTAAGTGTTGAAGAAAAGCCATTAAAACCAAAGAGCGATTATGCTATTACAGGATTATATTTTTATCCTAAAGGAGTAGCAAAGATGGCTAAGGAAGTTAAACCTTCTGATAGAGGTGAGTTAGAAATAACTTCTTTAAATGACATGTACTTGCAAAATAAAACACTTAAATCAAGTATTTTGGGAGATGGATATACTTGGTTTGATACGGGTACATTTGAATCATTATTGGATGCATCAAATATGATAAAAACAATTGAGAATAATAAAGATACAATTATATGTTGCCCAGAGATTATTGCATATAATAATGGTTGGATAACTAGAGAAGATTTATTAAAGCGTGGTAATTTACTTATTAAAAACAGTTATGGTAAATATTTAATAAAATTTGCTGAAAAAGGAGAAGAAAAGGATGTTTAATTTAACTGGAAGAGTAGCTGTTATAACTGGAGCTTCAAGTGGATTAGGAAGACAAATGGCTCATGCATTTGCTAAACAAGGAGCTAATTTAGTAATTCTTGCTAGAAGAATTGAAAGGCTTGAAGAATTAAGAATTGAATTAGAAAAAGAAAATGTAGAAGTATTACCTATAAAATGTGATGTAACAAATACTGAAGATATAAATAACGCTGCTAAAGAGACTTTAGAAAAATTTGGTAAAGTAGACATCCTAGTTAATTGCGCTGGTTCTTCAAAGGATGCTGGTGTATTAGATATGACAGATGAAGAATGGGATTTTACAATTGCTACAGATCAAACATCAGTTTTTAAAATGACAAGAGCATTTGCTAATATTATGAAGAAAAATAACTACGGAAGAATAATTAATATTGCTTCAATGTATGGGCTTGTAGGTAATACAGCGATGGGTACGGTTGCCTATCATTCATCAAAAGGTGGCGTAGTAAATTTTACAAGAGCAGTAGCAGCAGAACTTGCAAAATTCAATATTACTTGTAATGCTATTTGCCCAGGATACTTTGAAACAGAATTAACAAAAACAGTATTGGATACTGAGGATTTTCAAACTTATATGAAGCAAACTGTCCCAATGGGTAGATATGGCCGTGCTGGTGAATTAAATGCTGGAGCAATATTTTTAGCAAGTGATGAAGCAAGCTATGTTACGGGTGTAATTCTTCCGATTGATGGCGGCTATACTTGCGTATAGATTAAAAGGAGAAATTTAATATGAAAAAAATAGAAACTAATTTAAAAGATTGTTACATTTTAGAACCACAACGATTTGGTGATAAAAGAGGTTATTTTGAATCTGTTACCAAAGAACAACTTGAAGAACTTGGATTTAATCGAATTTTTCAAGTTAGTAATTCACTTAGTGGTAAAGGGATTGTAAGAGGATTACATTTTCAGAAAGATCCATATTGTCAAGCTAAAGTAGTTAGATGTCATCGTGGAGCTGTTTTAGATGTTGTTGTTGATATGCGTAAGGATTCAGAAAGTTATGGCAAGTGGACTAGTGTTGAGTTAACACCTGAAAATGGTCGTTTATTATATGTTCCGAGAGGATTTGCACATGGCTTTGTATCCTTAAAAGATGACACACTATTTGAATATTATGTCGATAATTTATATATGCCAAGAATGGAAGGTGGCATTCTTTGGAACGATCCTGAAATAAATATTAACTGGAAAGAAATCTTTGATAAATATGATATAAAAGAACCGGTGTTATCAGATAAAGATAGAGTAAGAGAAACGCTTGAAGAATGCACAACTACATTCTATAGAAAACCAAAAAGATTTTTAATTACTGGTGTTAATGGTCAATTAGGTTATGATATTGTCCGTGAATTAAATGAACGTGGTGAATTTGAATACTATGCTCCAAAAAGAGATGAGATGGATATAACTAATAGAGAACAAGTATTAAGTGCTGTTAAAGCATATAATCCAGATATCATTATTCATTGTGCTGCTTGGACAGCTGTAGATAAAGCTGAAGATGTGGAGGATGAAGTATCTAAAGTAAATGTATTAGGTACTAAAAACTTAGTTGATGCATCAATAGATGTTGGAGCTGCCATTATGTATATGTCTACAGATTATGTTTTTGATGGTAAAAAAGATGGTATATATAATGAAGAAGATAAGCCAAATCCAATGAATGTTTATGGTAAAACTAAATATTTAGGTGAAGAAGAAGTAAGAAGAAATCCAAAACATTTTATCACTAGAATATCTTGGGTATTTGGTATAAATGGTAATAATTTTATCAAAACAATGTTAAAACTAGCCGACAATCACGATACTCTTAATGTGGTAAATGATCAAATAGGTAGTCCTACTTATACCGTAGATTTAGCAAAATTACTTGTAGAAATGGCTTATACTGAAAAATACGGAACATATAACGTTAATAATGATGGATATTGCAGCTGGGCTGAATTTGCTAAATATATTATGGAAAGTAATGGCAAAACGACTAAAATTAATCCAGTAACTACTGAAGAGTATTTAGAAATTACTGGTACAAAACAAGCATATAGGCCAAGAAATTCTAAATTGTCAAAGAATAAACTAACAGAAAATGGTTTTGCGTTGTTACCATCTTGGCAAGATGCTACGGATAGATATTGTAAAGAATTAAAGAAAGTAAAGAAAATTTAAGGAGGAAATATGAAATTTTTAATTACTGGTGGAGCAGGCTTTATTGGAAGTAACTATCTGCATTATGTTACTGAAAAATATCCAAATGATTATTTTGTATGTATTGATGCATTAACTTATGCAGGAAATTATAATAATATTAAAGCATTAGAAAGTAGAGATAATTTTAAATTTGTAAAGGGAAATATTAATGATAGGGATTTAGTTTATAACCTGTTTGAAACTGAAAAATTTGATTATGTTATAAATTTCGCAGCTGAGAGTCACGTTGATAATTCAATTAAAAATCCCACTATCTTTTTAGAGACAAATATTATCGGTACAAGCGTATTAATGGATGCTTGTGTTAAATATGGAATAAAAAGATATCATCAAGTATCTACGGATGAAGTATATGGTGATCTACCATTAGATAGACCTGACCTATTATTTACTGAAGAGACACCAATTCATACTTCTAGTCCTTATTCTACATCTAAAGCTAGTGCAGATTTGTTGGTAATGGCTTATCATAGAACTTATGGTTTGCCAGTAACAATTTCTCGTTGTTCTAATAATTACGGTCCTTATCAATTTCCTGAAAAACTAATTCCAGTGGTATTTTCTAAGGCAATGAAAAACGAAAAAATACCAGTATATGGAACTGGTGAAAATGTTCGTGATTGGATACATGTATATGACCATAATGTTGGAGTAGATTTAATTGTTAGAAATGGTAGAGATGGTGAAGTATATAATTTAGGCGGTCACTCAGAAAGAACTAATTTAACTGTTGTAAAAACTATTTTAAAGCAACTTGGTAAAAGTGAAGATTTAATTGAATTTGTAACTGATAGAAAAGGTCATGATTTAAGATATGCCATCGATTCAACTAAAGTTGAAAAAGAATTAGGTTGGAAGAGAACTCATAATTTTGAAGAAGGAATTAAAGATACCATCGATTGGTATATTAATAATCAAGAATGGGTAAATAATATTTTATCTGGTGAATATAAAGATGCTTATAAAGAAGATTAATTCTTCTTTTTTTTGTTATCTAGTAGTATTATTCTTGATAATATTTTAATTCGTGTTGGTAATAATTAATACATAAAAAGTAAAATGGTGTCTTTTTTTACAATATTATTTATGAGAAGGTGATGAGTATGAATTATTATGATGAAATAAAAAAAGAATTAATTGATAATGAAATATATAAGCAAGTAAAAGATTATAGTAAGAATAAATATGAGTTAGAAAGATACTATAATGTAGGAAAATTATTAGTTGAAGCTCAAGGTGGAGAAGCAAGAGCAAAATATGGTGATGGTTTAATAAAAAAATACTCAAATAGGCTGATGCTTGAAATAGGACATAAATATGATGTTACTACATTAAAAAGAATGCGACAATTTTATTTAATTATAAAAAATGGTGCGCCACTGGCGCACCAATTGACATGGAGCCATTATTTAGAATTAATTCCCATAAAAGATATTAATAAAATATGCTATTATATTGATATTATTATAAGAAATAATCTATCTAAAAGGGATTTAAGAAATAGAATAAAATTAAATGAATATGAAAGATTAGACGATGATATAAGAAATAAATTAATAAATAAAGAAGAACCCCATATAGGTGATTTTATTAAGCATCCAATAGTTATTAAAAATAAAGATAATTATATTGATATTAGTGAAAGAATGTTAAAACAATTAATTTTAGAAGATATATCTAGTTTTATGAAAGAATTAGGTGAGGGATATTCATTTATTGATAATGAATATAAAATTAAGTTGGGAGATAGATATAATTACATTGATATTTTATTATTTAATATTAAGTTTAATTGTTATGTAGTTATTGAATTAAAAGTAACTGAATTAAGAAAAAAACATGAAGGCCAAATTAGATTATATATGAATTATATTGATGAAAATATTAAGAGTATTTATCATGATAAGACAATTGGCATTATTATTGCAAAATATAATAATCAATTTGTAGTTAGATATTGTTCTAATGAAAAGATATATCATACGACTTATGAGTTAGTATAAAAAAAGAATGATTATTCACCATTCTTTGAGAGTATTTCATTAATTCTATTTTTAGCAATTTCTAGACTATTATAATCAGGTTGCATTACATATAGATATTGTCCTGGATATGAATAAGTATATCCACCATCATCATAACCAGTTACTTGAATAGATTCTACTTCCCAATTAAAATTATCTTTTACTTGTAAGTTAATAAAGCCATTAATTAATTTTTTATCCATATTTGTTTGCATGCTTTTTTCTAAGACATTTAATAGTTTCATATACATATTTATATCGTTTGATTCGGTTACTTTTTTAATAATAGCTTCAATTACTTGTTGCTGATTTCTACCACGATGTCTATCACCATCTGAATATGAATATCTTTCTCTAGCATAAGCTAAGGCTTCTTTACCATTTAAATGATTCCAACCGTATTTTATATATACGCTTTTGTTGGTCCATGGAACAAATGCTAAATCAGAATTAATATCAATTCCACCAATTTCATCAACTAGTGAAATAAGAGTATTAAAGTTAACTCTAACATAATAATCAATATTAGTATTGTATAGATCTTCTAGTGTTTGCATTGACATATCAATTCCATAGACACCAGCATGGGTAAGTTTATCTTTAGTACCTGTCGTTCCATGTAATTGTACATAATAATCTCTTGGAGTATTGGTAAGTAGTATTTTATGATTTTGCATATCAATGGTTGCAATAATATTAACATCACTTCTTGAGACAGTACTGATTTCTCCATAGGTATCAATACCACTGATATAGATATTAAAGTTACCTAATTTTTTGATTTCTTTTTCTAATTCTTTTTTCTCTTTGATACTTTTTATTGATAAGGTATCTAATACTTTAGTTTTATCTTTAAAATCTTTGGTAGTTTCATTAATAATATCAATATAATTTTCATTAATTAGAATGGCTCCAACTTTACGATCTAATAGGTTAGTTACTAATTCTAAAATTGATTCATATGTTTCGTTATATATTTTATTCTTTTCATTTAATTCTTCTAATGCTAATGAATAATTTTTATCTAATTCATTATTATAGATACCAATATTAGTTAAATCTGCTAATTCTTTATAAGCAGCATCATTTAAGATAACAACCGAATAATTACTTGTTTCATATTCAACATTAGTAATTTTATCAAAGAATGAATCAGCTTTAAAATATACAAATACCATTACAGCGTTAGCTAGTAATAAAAGTAATGAAATAATAATTCCAATTATTCTTAAAAATTTCTTTTTTCTCGTGATTAAGATAAATATTAATATTAAATTAATTACATAAAATATAGTAACTAAATATAAAACCTTATTTGGAATAATTGTTGCATTAAAAGCAAGAATTATGCTCATAATACTTAGTATAAGGATAAGAATGTAATATATTAATCTTTTCATGTTTCACCTCAATGATATAATTTTATAACAAATAATGCTAATTGTAAATAAATGAGGCATATTTTACACATATTTTGAAAGGAGTTTAGGTATGCTAATTATAATTTTATTAATACTATTAATACTTTTAATATTATTTTTATATTGCTCTTTGGTATTAGCTAAATATGCCGATGAAGTAATGAATAGTGAAGAATATAAATATAAGGAGACATAGTCTCTTTTTTTTGTTATCTAATTGTATGATTCTTGGTAAATTTTATACATCGCTTGTTAGTAATTACTACATTAAAAGTAAATACAAATTATTTCTACAATATCATTTATGAGGAGGTAATATGAATTATTACAATGAGATAAAGAAAGAGTTAGTTTATTAGGTAGATGATATTCTACAAGAACATTAAAATATATGCATAAATTTTATTTATATCAAAAGGGCATCTAGTGGAGGCCCAATTGAGTTGGAGTCATTATGTAGATTGGTATAATTTGTTATATTTTATTAAATATTTATTTAAAAAAATAAAATATATGATATAATATAAAATAGAGGTGTAATAAATGGAAGAGATAGATTTAAAAGAGCTGTTTGAATTTGTTAAAGGAAAACTAGGTACATTGGCGATTATTACTATTGCGGTATGTTTAATTGGCTGTGTATATGGGTTATTTATTCAAAAACCAATGTATAAATCATATACGACAGTAATACTTGGTGGTAATGAATCATCTAATGCTGTAATTACTCAAAATGATATTACTTTGAATAAGAATTTAGTTGATACTTATGCAGAAATTGTTAAATCACGTAGAGTATTAGATCAAGTAATTAATGAATTAAGATTGGATTTAACCTATGAAGAATTACACGAGAAGATTAATGTTACTGCTTTAAATAATACTGAAATTATTAAGATTACAGTTAATGATAAGGATGCCATTAAAGCAAAGAATATTGCAAATGTTACAGCTAATTACTTTGCTTCTGAAGTAGTAGATTTATATAATTTAAATAATGTTAATATTTTGGATAAAGCAATTGAATCAGAAAAACCATATAATATTAATGTTATAAAACAATTAGTTATTTACTTTATGATTGGATTTGTACTTGGGGCTGGAATTTTATTTATCATCTTCTATTTTGATAGAACGATTAAGTCAGTTGAGCAAGTTGAACAAAAAATCAAGTTACCTATTCTTGGTAGTGTACAAATGATGACAGGTAAGGGAGGTAAATAGTATGAAAGAAGAATTAGTTATTTTTTCAAGACCTAAATCTAATATTAGTGAAGATATAAGAACTATTAGAACTAATTTACAATTTACTTCAGCTGAAACTTCTAAAGTACTACTTGTTACTAGTTCTGTACCTGGTGAAGGTAAAAGTTTTATTAGTAGTAATTTAGCAGCTGCCTTTGCACAAACTGGCGAAAGTACACTATTAATTGATAGTGATTTGCGTTTGGGAAGAATTCATAAAATATTTGGAGTATCTAATAAAAAAGGACTCTCTAATTTATTGGTTGAACAAGATACCGTAGATTATAGTGATTATATTAAAAAAACTGATGTTCCTGATTTATACATTATTCCACGTGGTACAGTGCCACCTAATCCTAGTGAATTATTAAATTCTAGTAATGCTAAAAAAATTGTAGAAATTTTAAGAGAAAATTTTGATCATATTATTTTTGATGGGGTGCCTATTAATGGACTTCCAGATTCATTAATCGTAGCTGGTTTGGTAGATAGAGTTATTATTGTATCTTCAGCTAATTATACTAAAATTGATGAACTTGAAGATACTAAAAAAGCATTAGAGAAAATTGATGCTAATATTGCGGGAGTAGTAGTTAATCGTACTAGTCAAACTAAACGTGGTAAATATTCTAATTATTATGAATAGGTGATAAGATGACAGATATTCATTCACATATTATATTTGATGTTGATGATGGTAGTAAAAGTATTGATGAAAGTATTCAGTTACTTAAGATGCTAAAAAGTGTTGGATTTGATAATGTTATTGCTACGCCACATTATATTGAGAATACTGAGTATTGTAGTTATAATCCTGAAAAATTAGAAAAATTAGCTATTTTAAGGGAAGAGCTTGCTAAACAAAATGTAGGTATTAATTTATATTTAGGTAATGAAATATTTATTAATGATCATATTATTGAAAGTATTCAAGAAGGTAAGGCATATTCTTTAAATAATAGTAAATACTTATTATTTGAACTTCCTTTTCATAATCAAATAATTGGTTTAACTGATATTGTTTATGAAATGAAGGTTGCGGGTTATATTCCTATTTTAGCACATCCTGAGAGATATAGTTATTTTCATGATAATTATGCTTTAGTCGATGAACTTAAAGAAGAAGGATTATTATTTCAATGTAATTTTGCTAGTATTTTAGGTTATTATGGTAAAGAAAGTGAAAAATTACTTAAATATATGCTTAAAAATAGATATGTTAACTATCTAGGTACTGATATTCATCATACAAGTAAGGCTTATACAATCGAACATTTTAAAAAGATAGATAAGATGTTTAATAAGCTTGCTGGTAAGGAATACTATCAAGAAATAATAAATAATGGTGATAATTTAGTTAAATAAAAGAGAAATTAATTTAATTTCTCTTTTTGCTTTTTGATTTGTTTTCTAATTTTTCTAAAGACAATATTCTCTTTATCGATATTTAGTTCATCAAAATAAATTGATAGTTTTATTAAATGTTCTTTATTTAGATAAGGTAGTAATATTTCAATTTTAGTAGTTTCATATATTTTGAGATAGGCGTTTTTTGAATCTTTATTTTCTGCATCTCGTTTCAATAAATGGTTAAGACTTGTAATTATGCAATTATATGCAAACTCTGACATGCCTTTAATAATTGGCATATTTAAATCTTTTTCCAATCTATTTAAATCAATAGTTGGCATAGCTAAGATGTCAAAGCGACATTCTAGAGCTATTTCTTCAATTAGATCGTTAATCGTTAAATAATAGTATTTACATATATTATTTTTTAATAATAATTCTTCAATTTCTTCAGCGCTAACATCATTACTATCAATTGATAGTAATCTTTCAGTAATTGTTTTAAAAACATCGAGCATTATTTTAGCAAGAATTATATTATCTAATTCTGCATGTACTTTATTACATTTTCGTTCGTTATTTAATTGACTTAGTTTTAAATTAATTCGTACATCTAAATCTGAATTTAAACCGTTTTTTTTAAAGTAAGCTAATCCTTTTTCTAAATCTTCGTTTGATAGGGAATGATAGATTTCTTTTTCACCTTTTACACCTTGTTTTAATTTATCAATAATTATGTCATATTCTGGATCATTTTCACGATTTTGATAGCTAAGTTCTTTTAATTGTTGATAGTAATTTTGAATTATTAAACTTGTTATGCTAATTATTTGTAAATTATCAACCATTTTAACCACCTCGAATGATTTTTATTCTATCACTTATATCTAATAATTACAAGTCATTATTTGTCAAATTACAAGTTTTATGTTATTATTAGAAAAGGTGATTTTATGCATCTAAAAAAGATCTATATTGAAATAACAAATGGATGTAATCTTAATTGTGATTTTTGTATTAAGAATAGTAGAAAAATCACTAGTATTAGTTATGATAATTATGTGTATATTATTGATAAGATTAAAGATTATACAAAAGAAATATATTTACATGTTTTAGGTGAACCTTTAATGCACAAAGATATTAATAAATTTATCGATTATGCTTATTCTAAAGGCTTATTAGTCAATCTTACGACAAATGGTTATTTAATTAATAAGATAGAAAATAATAAACATATTCATAGATTAAATATATCGATGCATAGTTTTAATCCTAAATATGGTGTTGCTACCAACGAATACTTAGATAATATATTTAGAGTAATAGATAAATTAAGAGATAGTACTTTTATATCTTTACGTTTATGGGTTGATAATAGTTTAAATATTCTTGACTATATAAATAAAAGATATGGTAGTAATGTTAATGAGTTAAAAGCTAATCAAAAAATTATACTTATGAATAATTTAATTATCGATACTTTTCATGAGTTTCTTTGGCCTGATTTAAATAATAATTATTATAATGAATTAGGTACATGTAAAGGTCTTATTGATCACATTGGAATACTTAGTGATGGGACAATTATTCCTTGTTGTTTGGATAGTAAAGGAATTATCAATTTGGGTAATATTTATGAAAATGAAGTTGATGAGATATTTAATAATGAGCGCGTTAAGTCGATGATTAATGGCTTTAAAAAGCGATATAAATGTGAAGAATTATGTCGTCATTGTAAATTTTTAGATTGAGGGATAAATATGAAAGTTTTAAATTGGAAAGAAAAAATTAATGTTTATGAACTTGAAGAGGTCAATAGATGTTTAAAGAGTGGGGGACTTGTAATTTTTCCTACGGAAACGGTATATGGACTTGGTGCTGATGCTACGAATAGCGATGCTGTAGATAGTATTTTTATTGCTAAAGGGAGAGCTAATGATAATCCGTTAATAGTACATCTAGATAGTAAAAGCAATATTACTAGATATGCTTATATTAGTAATGATATCGAACAAAAATTAATTGATACTTTTATGCCTGGACCGTTTACTTTAATTCTTAAAAAGAAGGATATTATTCCTAATAATGTTTCAGCTGGCTTGGATACGGTAGGAATTAGAATTCCTAGCAATAAGATAGCTAATACGATTCTATATACTTCTGGATTGCCAATTGCTGCACCTTCGGCTAATGTTTCAGGTAAACCTTCAGGTACCGATATCAATGATATTATTTCTGAATTTGATGGTAAGGTAGATTATATCATTGATGGTAATGTTACAGATATTGGTTTAGAATCAACGGTTGTTAAGGTAATAGATGGAATACCTACTATTTTAAGACCTGGTTTTATTACAAAAGAAGATATTATTGATGCGGTTGGAATTGTCAAAGTATCTGATAATATCTTTAAAAAAGTTGATGGACCAGTTGAAAGCCCTGGAATGAAATATAAACATTATGCTCCTAATAGTGAATGTCAATTAATATATATTAAGGATAAGAATGAATTAGTTAAATATTTTAATGATAAGGTAACTTTTGAGACAGTTGTTATTGGCAGTAGTAAATTAAAAAATATTTCTTGTAAGAAGTTTTTATACTATGGCGATAGTTTAGAAGATATTGCTCATAATATCTTTAAATTACTTAGATTAGCTGATACTTATAATCCTGATATAATACTAATTGAGGGAGTAAGTAAAGATGGATTAGGTTTGGCTATTATGAATAGATTAATGAGAGCATGTAGTTATAATTATATTGAAAGATAAATATTAAATTTTATCTTTTCTTTTAATTTAAAGTATGCTATAATTTTATTGTAGGAGAATAAGATATGAAAAAGGATAAAATAATTATATTATTTGGAGTGTTAACTTTAGTATTAGTTATAATAGGGATTGTTTTATTACGAAAGAATATTGCTATGCGTAATAAAGTTAGAATTATTGATGCTTCCTACATGTGTACTGAAAAGATTGAGAAATTTTATGAAGATGATAAATATATTTATTCATTTCCTTGTGTTAAGAGTGGAATGGTATTTGTAGAACTTGCTGATGGTAAAAAAATGTTAGTAGTTAAAGCTTTAGACGAAGATTTAGTGACAATCGATGAACTTATCAATGCAGGATTAGATGTTATTAAAACTGAAAAATAATGGAGGAATAACTGATGGAAAAAAGACAAGTTTTAGATTTACAAAATCATGTAGTATTTTATGTTAAAACTGAAGATTTAAGTTATTATATTACAATGCCTAAAAATTATGAAACTACTAGTATATGTATTGAATTAAAATCTAAAATGGATAATTATAATCTTGATATGAATGATGAGATATGGGTTATGGAAAATGTAAAAAATACTTTTTCTTATATTGATAATTATAATATTACATTGGTATTACCAATTTTAGATGAAGAAAAAATTAGTATTCTTGAAAAAATGGATACGACTAAATATGAAGTTATTGATAGATTAATGGCAGAAACGATTAACTCGGCATATTTAAATTTGAAGGAAGCAAATATTAATATTGAAAGTCAAGTAATGCTTGTTAATAATGAACGTTATAAAGCATTTATTAATTGGTTTACATCAAGATATAAAGAACGAATTGCATGTAAGAATTTACTTGAAATAATTCAAATGTATAATGTTCATGCGACGGCATATAAGAAAATTGATACGCCAGCTATAAGTTTTGTAGTTGGTAGCTATAGTAATGAAGTAGATGCTCCTAAAGTTATACATGAACCTGAGCCTGAAATAGCACCTCGAAAGTTACAACCACAAGTAAGTAGCGGTTTTACAAGTTATTGGTTACTAGTTGCAATTACAATAATTGTTGCTGGTATTGTTGCTATTATGGCTTTTACAATAAAATAATAAAAGAACTATTACTGAAGTGAACCCCAAATAGTTCACAACAAAAAAAGAACTACAGGATTATTTTCTTGTAGTTTTTGATTTTATTCTATTTGTGTTGTAAAATAATATCCATTCTTCTACAAGTTTTTGATATTCTTG
>Ga0310691_10000976_pt1 | contig 47694 bp, 43 predicted proteins | sample 176DNAGHGlowgp2_FD_203887 | JGI IMG/M metagenome (GOLD analysis project Ga0310691, IMG submission 203887) | Sheep rumen microbial communities from Palmerston North, Manawatu-Wanganui, New Zealand - 1766 DNA GHGlow gp2 (v2) (version 2) | ecosystem: Host-associated > Mammals > Digestive system >... | reverse complement strand
CAGTATTAGTTACAATTCTTGAACCTATATTTTTAACTTTAATTTTAAGAACCGGAATTCAACAAACCTTCCTTGACTTAGTTCTTGATAATGCTAGCTATGTCATTGAAAATGGAGTAATTTCGAATCTAGAGACACTTAATATTTCTTATGGCCTCATTTTAGCGTTCTCGCTTTTAGGTGGCTTATTACAGGGTGTTGGTTGCGCAATGACTTTTAGAGTTGGTGCTTCAACTGGAGGAGTAGATGTTTTAACTTTTATAATTACAAAATATACAGGTGTAAAAGAAAGCATTCCTTATTTTGCAATTGATGCCATCATTGTAGGAAGTGGAATTGTTTTAAGTATCATCAATTCATCAAATATATTGTTGATTAGCAGTGTTTTTGGCATTTTAGGCGCATTTATTTCTTCAATTGCAGTTGACCAATTTTATTCAGCGCGTACTAATGCTTATGGAGTTGATGTTATCACAAGTAAGCCTGATGAAATTTGTGAATATGCAATTAAAGAATTAGATAGAAGTGCAACAGTATTTGACGTAAAAGGTGCTTATAGTGGCGAAGATAAAAAGATGGTTAGAATTTTATTTTCAAAACGTGAATATTCAAAAATTAGAAATGGTATTGCAAGTATTGATCCAAAAGCATTCTGCAGTTTCTTTAATACCTTATTTGTAGGTGGAGAAGGATTTGACTATTTGCAATCTCAAAATGAGTCTTCAATTAAACTAATTAAAAAGTGGAAAAATAAGAAAAATAACGAAAATGGAAAATAAGAAATTTGTTATTCATAGTAATTTTATGCCTTCAGGCGATCAACCTACAGCAATTAAAGAGCTTGTTGAAGGGCTAAACGAAGGAAAGAAATATCAGGTTTTGCTTGGCGCAACAGGTACTGGTAAAACTTTTACTATGGCAAATATTATTGAACAAGTTCAACGTCCAACTCTTATTTTAGTTCATAATAAAACTCTTGCTGGTCAGCTTTATGCAGAATTTAAAGAATTATTCCCTGAAAATAGAGTTGAATATTTTGTCTCTAATTTTGATTTTTATCAACCAGAAGCTTATATTCCTTCAAGTGATACATATATTGGAAAAGAAGCGATGATGAACGATGAACTTGAGATGATGAGAGTTAGTGCGATTAACTCAGTAATGAGTAGAAGAGATACGATTGTTGTTGCATCTGTTGCTTCAATTTACGGTTTAACTGATCCTGATGAATATAAAAAATTAATTTTTGATATTAGAGTTGGTGAAAAACTTAATCGTAAAGAATTTTTTGCAAAATTAATTAATCAATCATATAAAAGAAATGATATTGACCTTCAACCTGGAAGATTTAGAGTCCATGGTGATTTAATCGATATTATGCCTGCTGATTCATCAGAATGGTACATTCGAATTGATTGCTTTGATGAAGACATTGAGCATATTGCAAAAGTTAATTATTTGACTGGAGAAGTGATTGAACGCTATAAAACATTTAATTTGTTCCCTGTTTATGATCACGCTTCAACAAGCGAAAATATTTTAAGAGCTTGTGAGACAATTTCTGAAGAATTAACAGAAAGAATGAAATTTTATGAAGATGAAGGTAAACCACTTGAACGCGAAAGAATTGAGATGAGAACAAAGCAAGACTTAGCAAGTTTAAGAGAGTTTGGAATGTGCCCAGGAATTGAAAATTATGCTAGACATATTGACCATCGAAAACCAGGTGAAAAACCATTCTGTTTGATGGATTATTTTGCTGATGATTATCTACTTTTTGTTGATGAAAGTCACGTAACTCTTCCTCAAATTAGAGGCATGTTTAATGGTGATAGAAGTAGAAAACTCAACCTTGTTGAATATGGTTTTCGTTTACCTAGCGCTTTAGATAATAGACCTTTAAATTTTGATGAATTCCAAGGTGAAATCAATCAAGTTATTTGCACAAGTGCAACTCCAGGTGATTTTGAATTAGAAAAAACTGGAGGAGAATTTGTTGAGCAAATTATTAGACCAACAGGTCTTCTTGATCCAGAGATTGAAATTAGACCTACATTAGGCCAAATCGATGACTTAATGTATGAAATTGGCGAAAGAATTAAGCGCAACGAAAGAGTAATGATTGTTACTTTAACTATTAAAATGGCTGAGGATTTGACGGCTTTTTTGAAAGATCATGATATAAAAACCGTATACATGCATTCAGAGTGTAAGACTCTTGAAAGAAGCGAAATTATCTATCAATTAAGAAAAGGCAAATACGATGTTTTAGTAGGAATTAACCTTTTAAGAGAAGGTTTAGATATTCCTGAAGTAAGTTTGATAGCAATACTTGATGCTGATAAAGAAGGATTCCTTAGAAGTTCAAGATCTTTAATTCAAGTTGTTGGTCGTGCTGCCCGTAATGCTCATGGTAAAGCTATAATGTATGCTGATTCAATGACTGATTCAATGAAAGAATGTATTGATGAAACAAATAGAAGAAGAGCAATTCAACAAAAGTATAATAATGAAATGGGTATTATTCCTGAAACCATTATTAAACCAATTCAAGCTCCTTTACATAGCATTGAAACAGAAGCAGAAACTTATGATATATCAAAAGCAAAATTAACAAAGAAAGAACTCGAAGCCAAAATTAAAGAAGTTGAAAAAGCAATGCATAAAGCCGCTAAAGAATTCGACTTTGAAAAAGCTATTGAGTTAAGAGATATATTATTTGAACTAAAAGCTGAACGAAAATAAAAATAGACTTTCAAGTCTATTTTTTATTACCAACGAATTCGATGATTTGAAGCGCTAAGTCAACAGCTTTGATTCTATCTTCTTCAGGAAGATTATCGATTTCTTCAAGAAGCTTTTTCTCTTTTCCTTCTAAAGATAGTGGAGCATTTTCGTTTCCTAACAATTCATCGATACTCACATTTAAAACTTTTGCGATTTTAACAAGCAATTCAATAGATGGCTCACTTCTTCCAACTTCATAGTCAGAGACGTTATATTGCTTCACGTTTAAAGTGCTGGCAAATTGTTCTTGTGATAAGCCAGCCTTTTTTCTATATAGTTTAAGTCTCTCATTGAATTTCATAGTATTATAATTTTATAAAAAAGTGATATTTTTTTCAATTGTAAATACGGAATTTTTACATAATAATTTCGTTTATCATATTTGTTTTAAATTAATATTAATAAGATATAATTTTGAATTATGGATGGTTTAGGAGTTAGTATTTTATCTTTAAGCCTAATTTTTCTTGCAACAACTTTAGGTTCTGCACTTGTTTTCTTTTTCAAAAAGAACTATTCAGCCAGAACTTCAAGCATAATTGTTGGTTTAGCAAGTGGAATTATGATTGCAACATCATTTTTTGGCTTATTACAACCATCAATTGAAGAATCTGTAGCAAATTATGATAAATCTTTATCTTGGTTACCACCTCTAGTTGGGTTTATTTTAGGTGCCTTATTACTTTTTGTTCTTGATAAAGTTGTTCCACATATACATAAAACTGAAAGAGATGATAGCGAAGGAATAAAAACAAATAGAATTAATAAAAATACTAAGTTTATTTTGGCAGTCACTTTACATAATATTCCTGAAGGAATTGCTGTAGGATTAGTTTGTGGCATCGCATTAAATCAAGGAACTCAAGCTTCAATTATTGCTGCATTAACTTTAGCAATAGGTATAGCTATTCAAAATTTCCCTGAAGGAAGTGCAGTTTCAATTCCTTTATTAAATGAAAATGTATCGAAAACTAAGGCATTTTTCCTTGGTGCATTAACAGGAATTGTTGAACCTATTTTTGGAGTTATTGCTTTATTTTTAGCTTCTCAACTTACATTTATGCTTCCTTATTTATTATCTTTTGCAGCAGGGGCGATGATTTATGTCACAATTGATGAACTTGTTCCTGAATTTAAAGAGGTAGGAAATGGACATGCCGGAATTTGGTCATTTATTATTGGTTTTGCAATAATGATGTTATTAGAAGTTGTTTTATAAATTTGTTATATTTTTAAAAAGGAGAATTACTTATGCAAGGAGATTTTGTTTTTCATAATCCTACAAAAATTTATTTTGGAAAAAATAGTCTTGATAATTTATTAGACGAACTTAATAATTATGGTCCAAATATCTTATTAGTTTATGGGAAAAACGCCATAAAAAAGATTGGACTATACGATAAAATAATTAAGATTTTAAAAGAAGCAAATAAAAATGTTTTTGAAGTGAGTGGAGTCATGCCAAATCCTACATATAGTAAGATGATGGAAGGTGCTAGAGCAATTCGCGAAAACAATATTGATTTAATTTTGGCTGTTGGTGGAGGAAGTGTCATCGACTGTTCAAAAGGAATGAGTGTTGCAGCATATTTTGATGGTGATGCATATAAAGAATTTTATTTAGATTATAAACCTGTTAATACAAAGATTACTCCAATTGGTGCAGTTTTAACCATGGTTGGTACTGGTTCAGAAATGAATGGTGGATCAGTTATTACTCATGAAGAATTGAAGCTAAAACATGGAAGAGTTTTTGGACCAGAAATGTTCCCAAAATTCTCAATTTTAAATCCTGAATTTACTTATTCTTTATCTGAATATCAAATGAAGTCAGGAATTTTCGATTGTTTTTCGCATTTAATGGAAACTTATTTTAGTGATGATGGTGAAAATGTGTCTGATTTTGTTCTTGAAGGATTGATGAGATCTCTTATTTCATGTTCTAAAAAAGCCTTTAAGAACCCTTTAGATTATGAAGCTAGAAGCAATGTAATGTGGACAGCAACACTTGCTTTAAATACTTTACCAGGTTGTGGCAAAAAACAAGATTGGCAAGTTCATTCAATTGAACATCAACTTGGAGCATATACTGATTGCGCACACGGAATGGGTTTAGCTGCAATTTCTATTACTTATTACAGACGGATTTATAAATATGGTGTTCACCAATTTGCTAAATTCGCTACAAATGTTCGGAATATTAGACCAGAAGGAAAAAGCGAAGAAGAATTAGCAAAAGAAGGCGTAGAAGAACTTGTTAAATATATTAAAGAAAGTGGAATGGTTACTTCCATTAAAGAGCTTGGCGCAACAAAAGAAATGCTTCCATTAATTGCAAATTCTACTGATTTAGGTGGTGGTTTTAAAGACATCACGCCTGAAATAATTTTAAAATTATTAGAAGAATGTTATTAATTTTTAATTAATCATTAAATACCGTAAAACTATCCTTTAATTAGGAGGCATTACGGTATTTTTTGTTGCAAAAAGAATTTGAGTATAATTCAATTTCGAAAAATCCTATTATCATCAATGTTATTGATGATGGATATTTCTTGAGCGACACAAAAAAATAATGAGTTGTTTATTTTGTAAGGGTAACTCGTGTAGATTTTTGTCATTATTTTTGTTTGCATATTGAATCAGTTATTTGCATATTTTTAGTAATTTTATATGCAAATTATTTGCCTATTTATATTGATTATTTGCATATCAATTCATAATTTTCATCTATATAAGTGAGATGCCATAAAGAAGTAGATAAAAGATTTACTCCCTGATGTTTCTATTACTACAATTGAAAAAGTACTATCGGTTATGCTTAAAAAGGCGAAATTATTTAAGTAGGAACAACTAACAACGCTCGATATATTAAAAACAATCAAAAAAAAGCAATAAAAAAACACGCATTTTAATTTACGTGTCTTAAAAATTAATTATGGCGGAGTAAGAGAGACTCGAACTCTCGCACCGGTTGCCCGATCTACTTCCTTAGCAGGGAAGCCCCTTCACCAACTTGGGTATTACTCCATTTGCCTAATAATTTTATCAAAGTATCATTACTGGCGCAACAATGAAAATATAATTAAAAATACGATAGTAGATTAAAGAAATTGTATAAATTTAGTCAAAATTTGTTGTTAATGTAGTAAAATAACTAATTATGAAGAACCTATTTTCAAAGAGTATTATTAAAAATATATTTGTTGCAATTTTCTTTGCATTATTTGTTCTTTTAAGTGTGATGATTATCTATTTTTCTACTGAAAACGGAGAACAATCGAGTCAAACTAGTGGAACAGTTGGTGAAATTGTTGCTACAGCAGCAGATAGTATTGGAATTCACGTAGATAAAAACAGCGACTCTTATAAAAATTTTATAAGAAAGATGTTTGGTCATTTTGGCTTATTTTTTGCAACATCTCTTGATGCAGTTTTAGTTACATTGCTATTAAAAAATAATCCACATGTGAAGAGAATTGTAAGTTATGTTTTTCTTGGCTATGGTTTAGTTTTAGCAACAATCACCGAAATTATTCAAACTCAAGCTGGTGAAAGAAGTGGACAATTTGTTGATGTTTTAATTGATTATGCAGGTTTTATTATTCCTTTAGGAATTTATCTATTATCTTCCTTTATTATATATAGGAAGAACAGAAAAAAATGTAGAATGATCGAGGTATAAAATGAACGTGAAGAAATTAAGTGTTTGTGGTTTTCTAGGATTTGCTTTTTCTTTAGCTTCAGCAGTTTTTGCTTTTCTTTGCTTTTGGTTTTTATATTTATCTTTTGTTGCTTTAGCTTTATCCTTGATTGGATTAATAAATTGTTCAATCGGAGTTCACATTTCCAAGAAGAAAAACGGTGGCGAAGTTAGAGATTATTCAAATTTTGGATTGAGTTTAAATCTTATAATTTTAATTGTGAGTTTATCAATTGCAATAATTTATTTAGTATTTGTATTATAAAAAACGAAACCATAATGGTTTCGTCTTTTTAAAAATAGTTGAGATTTGCAGGCTTTTTTAAAATAATTAAGCGTCAAAAACAAATCTTTCTAATTGTGGAAGTGGTTTAAATCCTGCTGAAATAGCTTTTTGTTCACCATCTTTAAATACTAAAAGTGTAGGAACAGCATTGACATTAAAGATTGATGCAATTTCGCCAAAATCATCAACATCAATTTTTAAGACTGTAACGTCTGGATGTTTTTCAGCAAATTTTTCAAGCTCTGGTGTTAACATTTTGCATGGTCCACACCATGTAGCAAAGAAATCTAATAAAACAGTTCCTGATTTAATTGTTTCTTTAAATTGTTCAGCGTTTTCTAAGTGAATTAACATAAATTTCCTCCTTTAAAGCGTTATCAAATATACAACTAAGAAAATAATAACTAGATGAAGTGGATAATACAAATAAAATGCACCTTGAACAATCTTATTTGAGAATCCTTTTTTGCCGTTATATAAAAGAATAAATGGAATAGAAATAAGCATATAAGTTTGAGTAACAAAATTGATGCTAGTAATTGCATCTGGAAAATAAGTAAATATATGACAAATTACTCCTAATAATGCTATTAAAATTGTATAAACAAAGACTCTTGTATTAAAATCAGATTCTTTTAATGTTGGAATTTTTTCACTAGATTTTGAAATACTTTTTGCAACAAAAGAATAGAGATAATATAAAGCAGGATAAAGCGGGAAAATAAATATATTTAGTACTGAATATTGAGGGAAAAGACCTGCTGTGAAGTTTAATAATAATACATTTGAATAAGGAATTATGTTGTTTTGAATAAAGAAAATTAATAAGTTATAAGCAAATGGGAAAATCGATAACCATCGTAGTTTTTTATTTTTATGAAATAGAAAATGGAAAAAGACAAGAAATAGTAATAGATCAATGAAAATGTTACCTAAATATTTTATTAAGCTACTAATTTCATTTCCTAAAATAAAAGATGCCCCAATAAATCCTACATAAATAATTCCAGCCATTATCCCCATTCTTAACATATATTTTTTGATGTTTTTTGTGTAAATAAAACCTTCAACCAATAGGAAAAGGAAAACTGGATAAGCGATTCTTCCAATAATTGATAAAACTCTACATGTTAAAGAAAGATTTTCACTGTATGGTAAAAAAACAAGTAGCATTTTTGCTACATGATCTAAGGTCATAGTGAATGCGGCTATACACCTTAATATAAAAGAAGAAAATGGTCTTTTCATTTGTTAAGAGTATTGTCTAAGAATCAATTGAATAATTAATGCAAATAAATTGTTTGTAGCGTGAGCAATAAAACTACATTCAAATCCACCATAATCATAAAAATAGCAAAGCATTAAGCCTGAAACAATATAACTTGGAAGATTCATGAATTCATTTAACATATCTGTTGAAGCAAAATCGAAGTGGATAAGACCAAAAATTATAGCTGTAGCAATATAAGCGACATATCTATTCCATCTTCTTACTAAATTAAATAAACCAACTCTATATGTGAATTCTTCAACAAAAGGTCCAATTATCCCCATTATTAATATTGATAATAGTGGATAAACTTCAGTGATTGATCTAACTCCTGTTTCGTTATTATTTACGCCACCATCATAAAAAAGCATCATCAAAGCGGAAACAGCAGCAGAAACAACTAAAAGCAAGAATCCAAAACCAAATCCTTGAGCCCATTTTGAAAATTTATTTAAATTTTTAAAACAATCGATTATATCCTTATTTGCAATGCATAAAAATGTTCCAAAAATTATAAGATAAAGAGAAAAATTGACCGAAGCACTACCTTGAGTGGTGTAAGCAAAATATGCATTATCTAAGGCACCAATTATTGCTCTATAAATCATTCCTAAGGCATTAATTCCAATAAGCCCAATAATAAAATATAAAAGCATTTTTATAACATTGAAATTATTTGCTTTTGTAGGAAAATCAAAAAATTTAATTGGTTTTTGTTCGATGGCTATGGTATTTTCTTGTTTTTGTTCTTGAGTAGCTTCTTGTGATTTGCTCTCGGTATTGTTTTCTGTTTGCTCAAAAGAAGTAGCAGATTTTTCGCTTTCTTCACTTTGTTGAGGATGACCGCAATAAGGGCAATATTTTACATTGTCATCTATTAATAAACCACATTTAATACACTTAGTTTTTTGATTCATATGTTAATTATAATATAATAATAAATAATTTATGAAAAATTATTTAACGCCAGCAGAAAAAAGTTTTAATCAAATCGAAGTAGAGAAGTCCAAATTTATTGGAATTATTCTACCTTTTAATGATAAAAGTAAACTACAAGAAGAACTAACTGCAATAAAAAAAGAATATCCAAAGGCAAGACACTATTGCTATGCCTATAAAGTTGGGGAAGAAAGCAAATTTAGTGATGATGGAGAACCATCAGGCACAGCTGGAAAGCCAATTCTTTCACAAATTGAACAAAGCAATTTAACTAATTGTTTGCTTGTTGTTGTTAGGTATTTTGGTGGAACTTTATTAGGAAGTGGAAGATTATTAAGAACTTATCTAGAAGCAGCAAAGCAAATTGCTGAAAAATGTAGGAAATTCGAACTAATAATCTCGCAAAAGTGGCGTATTTTTGTAGAAATTGATAATTTTGAGGTTGTAAAAAAATACTTAATTAGAAATAATTTTTTTATCATTAATATTTTATTTAATGATAAAATATGCATAGACTTTGCAGTACCTTTAGATGCATCTCAAAACATTGAAGAGGCGCTTTATGGTAAAATTGAAGTCGTTGGAAAAGTTGATTATTTATATAGGAGGGAAATCTAATGCCAGGAATTGAAAGAGTAGTTGCTAATGATGAAACAAAAATTAAGCATTGTTATGCGATTGTTAGTGGCAAAGGCGGTGTTGGAAAATCATTTGTTACATCACTTTTAGCAAGTAGAGCTAGAGCAAAAGGCTATAAAGTAGGAATTTTAGATGGTGATATTGTTGGTCCATCAATTCCAAAATTATTTAATATTCATGAAGTTGCTTATGGAAACGAAAAGCAACATATTGTACCTGCATTAACAGAATCTGGTATAAAAATCATTTCTTCAAATTTGATGGTTGAACATGAAGATGATCCAATCATTTGGAGAGGAAGTTTAGTTACTTCGCTTTTAAAACAATTTTATACAGAAGTTGCTTGGGGAGATGTTGACTTTTTATTTTTAGATATGCCACCAGGAACTAGCGACGTAACTTTAACTGCATTCCAATCTATTCCTATTGACGGTGTAATTATTGTTACTTCGCCTCAAGAACTCGTCTCTTTAATCGTCAAAAAAGCGATAAAGATGGCAAAAATGATGAATATTCCTATTATTGGAATTGTTGAAAACATGTCATATTTAGAGTGTCCACATTGTAAGGAAAAGATTAATCTTTATGGCAAATCAAAACTTGAAGAATATGCAAAAGAAAACGAATTAACTCCACTTTGTGCTTTACCTCTTAGACCTGACATGAGTGAACTTTTAGATTCAGAAAAAGTTGAAGAAGTTGCAAAACATTTCGATGAGATTGACAAAGTTTTAGAAGTTTTGGAGAAATAAAATGATTACAACAAAAGAATTTATAAAAAGAAGAGAAAGACTTGCTGAAAAAATGGATGACAACAGCATCGCCATTTTATATGCTGGTTTTCCTCCAAAAAATAGTGCTGATGAAACTTATGATTTTGTTGTGAATAGAAATTTCTATTATTTATCTAATATAAAACAAGAAAACTCTGTTTTATTTATCTTGAAACAAGATGGATTAATTAAAGAATATTTATTTGTTTCAGAATTTGATGAAGTTAAAGAAAAATGGACAGGTAAAAGATTAACAATTGAAGAAGCTGAAAAATTGAGCGGAGTTCAAAATGTTCTTACAACCAACCAAGTTGAAAGCGAATTAGATCTTATTTTACGTAAGAAGAACGTTGGTTTTGAAAGAGTTTCAACTATTTATTTAGATAAAGAACCTGAATGTTTGCTTGAAGGCTTTAAAACGACTGAAGATGTTGAAAAAGCGTTACTTGCAAATTATCCTTGGTTAAAAGCTAAAGATATTTATGGCGATATAATTTCTTTAAGAGTTGTTAAAAGCAAAGATGAAGTAGCAGAACTTCAAGCTGCAATTGATAAAACAAATATTGGATTAAAAACATTGATGAAATCGATGAAACCAGGAAAATTTGAGTATCAATTATCATCACTTTTTTACTACACTCTTCAAGATTATGATTATAGCGAATTAAGTTTTCCTACAATTTGTGCTTCTGGAGTAAATGCCACAACTTTGCATTACCCAACTCCAATGGCAAAAATTAAAGAAAACGATCTCGTTTTATTTGATTTAGGTGTAAGAAATGAAGTGTATTGTGCAGATATTTCACGTACTTACCCAGTTTCAGGTAAATTTTCACCATTACAAAGAACAATTTATCAAATTGTCTTAGATACTAATAAATTAGTTTTAGCTAGTATAAAACCAGGAATTACCTTAATTGAATTAAATAATATTGCTAAAGAATCTCTTTCAAAAGGATGCTTAGAAGCAGGATTAATCAAAGATGCTAGTGAAATTTCTAAATATTATTTCCATTCAGTTAGTCATCATTTAGGTTTAGATACACATGATCCTGCTGATAGAGAAGCTCCACTTGTTGCCGGAAACGTCATCACTGATGAACCAGGTTTATATTTTAAAGAACTTGGAATCGGAGTAAGAATTGAAGACGATGTTTTAGTTACTGATGAAGGTAGCTATTGCTTAAGTGGTGCAATTATTAAAGAAATTGATGAAATCGAAAAAGCAATGGGGTCAGTTAAATGATAAAGAACATTTTCTTCGATTTTAACGGAACAATACTTGATGATCTTCAAGTATGTTTTGAAATTGAAAGTGAAATGTTTGAAATGGAAGGACTTCCTCAAATTACTTTAGATTTTTATAAAGACAATTTTTCTTTTCCTGTTAGAGAATATTATAAAAAAGTTGGTTTCGATGTAATTAATGATGAAGACTATGACCGCTTAGCTAAGTATTTCTTTAATGAATATACAAAGCGTCAAGCAGCTGAAAGTAAACTTTATGATGGTTTAATTGAATGTCTTTCCAAACTTAAAAATGATGGATATAAACTTTTTATTTTAACTGCTACTGAAAGAAAATTATTGGTAGAACAATTAAAATATCTAGGAATTGCAGAGTTTTTTGATGGATTTGCTGCTTGCGATGATATTCATGCAGGTGGAAAAATCGAATATGGAAGAGAATTTATTAAAGAAAATAAACTTGATCCGAAAGAATCAATTATGATTGGGGATTGCATTCATGACTATGAAGTTGCTAATGAAATTGGATTAAAACCTGTTTTATTTTCTCAAGGTCATAACAGCTTGAAATTATTAAAAACTGTAAATGCTCCAATAGTAAATTCTTATGAAGAATTTTACGAATTTGTAAAAAAGCATTAATAAATTTTTAAAATGTAAAAATAAATGTTCTTTTTAATTCAAAAGAACATTTTTTATATATATAATAATTGCATTATTAATGAAGGGAGGAAGAAGCTATGGCAGAAGAGCAAATTAGACTAACTGGTATAAGTAAAATTTATGGTAATGCTCAGAAAAAAGAAGCTGAGATTATAGCGCTTTCTGATGCAACTTTTTCTATTAATAAAGGCGAACTTGTTTTTATTTTAGGTCCAAGTGGAGCAGGTAAATCTACTCTTTTAAATATTTTAGGCGGAATGGATAAAGCAACAAGTGGCGAATATATAATAAATGGAAAAGATATTACAAAGCTGAATGAAACAGAACTTGCTAAATTTAGACGTAGTGAAATCGGCTTTGTTTTCCAATTTTATAATCTTGTCCCTTCACTTAATGCTTATGAAAATGTTTATTTAGCTTCATCCTTAGTTTCTAAACACTATGACCCTTCAAAAATGTTAGAACTTGTTGGATTAAAAAATAGAGAAAAGAATTTCCCAGCACAACTTTCTGGCGGAGAACAACAACGTGTTGCTATTGCTAGAGCTTTAGTTAAAAATCCAACTTTACTACTTTGTGATGAACCAACGGGCGCTCTAGATTCTAAAACTGGCGCACAAATTATGAACCTTTTATATAAGGTTTCAAAAGAAGAAAAGAAGACTGTTATCGTTGTTACTCATAATAAAGCATTAACAGTTATTGCAAATAGAATTATAGAAATTCAAGATGGAAGGATAGTTTCTAATAAAGTAATTGAACATCCTAAATCAGTAGAAGAGATTGAATGGTAGATGAGGACATTTAAAGTTTTATTAAAAAAATGTTTTAGAGAGATACTTCGAAATTGGCATCAATTTATTTCGATTATTTTTATCATTGGAATTTCAGTTACTCTTTTAGTTGGTCTTGATGCAAATGCAAACGAATTTGAAAGAAGAGTAAATTCTGTTTTTGAACAAGGAAATATTTCAGATGTTTGGGTTATGATTAATCCAGATTTTACTAATACTGAAGATTTAGATAACGATTTAAAATTTTTAGATGGTGTTAGTGGAGAAAATGGAAAAGTAGAAAAAAGACTTTATGTTCCTAGCAATGTTGGTTCAAGCAGTGCAACTGCTTTAATTAGTAATAAATTTCCAACAATTAACACAGCTTATGATATAAAAAGTAACGGATATGAAGACAAAAATTTCTTTTTTGTAGATAATACGGTTGTTGAAAAATATGAATTTATAAACGGAAAAACAGTTCATTTAGGTGATGAATTACCTGTTTCTTTCCAACCAGCTTTAATCAAAGGAATGCTTGGAGGACTTAAACTTGATAATGAATTAATTTATTCTTTAGTCGATGATATTGCTGAAAATTTTGATTTAACAGATAGCCAAAAAGCAATAATTAGAACAATAGTCGATAATAACATTGATTCAATTTCAGAATCTATCAATGGAATTTATGATGAAATTTTCACTGATGAAAACTTAACTTTTAAGTTCAAAGTTAATGGAATTATGCATCATCCTGAAAATGTTGATAACGGAACATTTGTATCTTCTAATTTCTTGCTGTCAACTAGACTTCTTATCTCAGGATTAATTGATAAAGCTGAAGATTTGATTGATGTAGAAGACGTTATTCATCTTTTAGAAAACATTAGAGATGATCAAGAAACTCAAGAAGCAAAAGATTTCTATCAAGATTTGATTAACTCTTTAAATGAAGATGAAACAAAAACTACAATTAATACACTTATTGGTGTACTTGTAACCAATTTAAAACTAAGAATTAATGATGGAGAATCAGAATCCGTTGAACGTATTATTAATCATTTATTCAATCAAGTAACGATGATTATCGATGAAAATTTAGATTTAAATACTGTTGAATACCAAATTAATTCTTATTATAAAAAGAAAGAAAACAATAATTTATTAGCAATTATGACTCATTCAAGTAACGGATCAATTGCGGCAATTGTTAATGACATCACTCAATCTCGACAATTAACATATGTTTTCCCAGTTATATTTATGATTGTTGGTGTTTTAATTGTTTTAACAACAATTTCACAACTAATTTTAAGAGATAGAACTCAAATTGGAACTTTAAAAGCATTAGGTTTTAGTAGAAGACAAATCCTTTTCTATTATTTCGGAATGATGAATTTAATTGGTGTTTTAGGGTGTTTAGTTGGATTTATTGTAGGGCCACTTGTTATTCCTACAATAATGGACATTAAATTTACAATACTTTATAACATTCCAGCTCGACTCTATAGTTTCCCATGGTTGATGGCACTAATTATGCTTTTAATTATTGTTACTTTAATCACATCACTTACATATATATTAATAAGAAGGGAACTTGCAAATAGTGCAGCCGAATCAATGAGGCCTGCATCACCAAATATCAATTACTCAAATAAAATTAATCATAAATTTAGATATGTCTCTTTAGCTATGGCTTTAAGAAATATGAGAGTCCATTTAGCTAAATCAGTTATGGTTATCATTGGTGTTTTAGGTTGTACAGCGCTACTTATCTGTGGATTTGGTATTGATGATACGATTGAAAACGGAAAAGATTGGGATTTAAAGAATTATCTAAACAGTGATTTGACAATTACTTTGACTTCTGGAGTCACAAAAGGAAAAGCAAAAGAAGAACTATTGACATATGAAGAAGTAGATAAATGTGAAGAATATGCTTTAAGTCAAGTTTCTATTAGTTCTAAAAACATGACAATTACAACGAATGTTTATTATTTTGATGCTGAATCAAGTTTCTTTGGATATGATGATGAACTTCCAGATGGACATTGGGACTATTCAAAAATTGCTATTTCAGAGCAAAAAGCGAACAAACTTAACGTTAAAGCAGGCGATAAACTTACATTTAGCATTAATGGTGAAATTAGAACTTATGAGATAGATGTCGTACTTTTTGCTTTCTCGGTAAACGGAATTTATATTTATTATCAAACTATTCCTGATTACGCATCAACCTCAACAAATATGTGGTGTAATCTTAAAGAAGGTGTAGATGCTAATAAATTTAAAGAAAAACTAGAGAATGAATCTGATTTAATTTATTCAATTTTAACTAGACAAGATAATGACGATAGAATCGAAGGATATATGTCTAGTGTTAAGATGCTCACGGGAACAATAAAAGTATTTGCAATCCTTCTTGCAGTTGTTGTTTTGATTAATATTTCTATTTTAAATTTCAACGAAAGAAAACGTGAAATCGCTACTTTAAGAGTACTTGGTTTTTCAAGAAAAGAAATTGCTTCAAGTATTGTTATTGAAACAATGCTTCTTACAACGATTGGCGCAGCTATAGGTTTATTCTTTGGATTACCTATGGAAATGCTTGTTTTAGGAATTAACCAGGTTGAACTTATTTACCGGAAATACGTTATTTTCGTTATCAGTTATACTATGGCGTTTATGATATCTTTTGTTACGGCGTCCCTTGTAAATATTTTTGTTTCTTTAAGAATAAATAAAGTAAAAATGGCAGAATCTTTAAAATCTGTTGAGTAAAAACCTTGCAAAAATAAATTATTTACTAATAAAAAAGGGTGTCAAGTAAAAATACTTGACACCTTTATTTGTTTAAATTTTATTCTTTTACTTTATTTCTTGCTTCCCATTTTTTTCTTTCAGCATCGTTAAGAATTTTCTTTCTCATTCTGAAATTTAAAGGTGTAACTTCAACAAGCTCATCGCTATTAATATAATCTAAGCAAGATTCAAGAGACATTTTTCTAGGAGTTTTTAAAACAACTGTTTGATCTTTATTAGCGCTACGTTGGTTAGTTAAGTTTTTAGTTAAACAAACATTAACACTTAAATCCATGTCATATTTGTTTTCGCCAACAATCATACCTTCATAAACTTCAGTACCTGGATAAATGAACATTGTTCCTCTTTCTTCAACGTGTTGGATTGCATAAGGAGTTGATTGACCAGATTGAGTTGCGACAAGAACACCAATTGGTCTTTCACCAATTTTTCCTCCAGCGATTGGTCTATATTCCTTAAAAGTGTGAGCAATAATTCCATAACCTTTTGTTAAAGTTAAGAAATTTGTGACAAATCCGATTAATCCTCTTGAAGGAATAACATAATTAATTTTTGTATTTAAATCATCAGAATTCATATCGATTAATTCGGCGTCTCTACTTCCTAAAGAAGTCATAATATCGCCAACATAATCGTTTGGAACTTCAACACTTAAATCTTCGTAAGGTTCTTGTTTAACTCCATCAATTTCTTTAATGATGACTTGAGGTCTAGAAACTTCAATTTCGAAACCTTCTCTTCTCATATTTTCAATTAAAATGCCTAAATGAAGTTCTCCACGACCAGAAACAATCCAGTTTTCAGCATTTGGAACTCTCTTTACTTTAAGAGAAACGTCTCTTTGAGCTTCTTTTAATAATCTTTCTTCGATTTGTCTCCCAGTTAAAAGCTTTCCATCTCTTCCTGAAAGAGGAGAAGTGTTTGTACCAAAAGTCATTTGGAGAGTTGGTTCATCAATGTGGAGTGGTTCAAGTGGTTCAACACCATTAACATCACAAATTGTTTCTCCAATATTTATATCTGGTAATCCTGCAAAGGCAACGATTTCACCAGCGGAAGCTTGATATATATCTTGTTTTTTAAGTCCATAATATCCGATAAGTTTGAGGATTTTGAAGTTTTTAATTGTTCCATCAAGTCTAGCACAACTTACAGTTTCTCCAACCTTGATAGTACCTCTTTGAATACGACCAATTCCCATTCTGCCGACATAATCGTTATAATCTAAAAGTGCTGCTTGAAGTTGTAAAGGACCTTCTAAAGTTACTTTTGGTTCTGGAATTTCTGAAATGATTAAGTCAAAAATAGGATCCATTCCAGGTTTTTGCGATTCTAAATCAGGAGTTGATGAAGAAGTGCCGTTTAAAGCAGAAGCATAAGCAACTTTAAAATCTAAGAATTCATCAGGAGCACCAAGTTCAATAAATAAATTTAAAACTTCATCGACAGCTTTTTCTGAATTTGCATTTGGTCTATCGATTTTATTAATAACAACAACAGGTTTAACTCCGGCTTCAATAGCTTTTTTAAGAACAAAACGAGTTTGTGGCATCGTTCCTTCAAAAGCATCAACAAGAAGTAAACAGCCATCAACCATGTGCATAATTCTTTCGACTTCACCGCCGAAATCAGCATGCCCTGGAGTGTCTAAAATGTTGATTTTATAATCTTTATATTGAATACTTGTAGTTTTAGCAAGGATTGTAATACCTCTTTCTCTTTCGATGTCGTTACTATCCATTGCACGATCTTCAAGTTTTTCGTTTTCTCTAAATGTTCCACTACATTTTAAAAGTTGGTTAACTAAAGTAGTTTTGCCGTGGTCAACGTGGGCAATAATCGCTACATTTCTCATTTTCATAGTTAAGACCTCCTTAAAAAATTACGTTTAATACCTTATCACAATTAACAAGCAAATTAAATAAAAATATACATTAATGTATATTTGCTTTGGAATATTTTCAAAATTTTAATTTCATTAAACTTTTAAATAATCACTTTAATGTTTATAATCTTTACTATGGCAGTAAATGAAATTAAAGTTAACGGAGCAAAAGTAAATAACTTAAAAGATATCACAGTTTCGATTCCTAAAGAGAAACTTGTTGTTTTTACAGGTGTATCTGGTTCAGGAAAATCGACATTGGCATTTGATACTATTTTTGCTGAAGGTCAAAGAAGATATGTTGAAAGCTTGTCTAGTTATGCTAGACAATTTTTAGGTAGTTTTGAAAAACCTGATGTTGAGTCGATTGTTGGACTTTCTCCTGCAATTGCAATTGATCAAAAAAGCGTGTCACATAACCCAAGATCAACTGTTGGAACTGTTACTGAAATTTATGATTATTTAAGGTTGCTTTTTGCACGTGTTGGTGTGCCATATTGTCCAAATCATAATATTCCTATTGAAGCGGTTTCTATTCAAAAAATCACTGATTTTGTACTAAAAAACCCTCTAAACTCAAAGATTCAAATTCTTTCTCCAATTGTTAGAGGTGAAAAAGGAACATATAAAGACACCATCGAAAAGATAAGAAAGGCTGGTTTTACTAGACTTAGAATTGATGGTGAAATGATGATGATTGAAGATGTTCAACCATTAGATAAAAATAAAAGACATAATATCGATATAGTAATCGATAGAATCGCTTTAAAAGAAGATAGTAGATCAAGAGTTTTTGAAGCTGTTGAAATGGCTTCAGAATGGGCTAATGGATTTGTTTTAATTGTCGTTGGTGATAATGAAACTTTATATAGCGAACATAATTCTTGTCCTATTTGTGGATTTACTGTTCCAAAACTAGAACCAAGATTATTTTCATTTAATTCACCACAAGGATATTGTCCAAATTGTGAAGGATTAGGTATTACTCAAGAAGTTGATATCAATCTTTTAGTTCCTGATCAAAATTTATCAATAAATGATGGTGCTATTACTTTTTATAAAAATATAGTTGGAACAAAAAATCTAGATTGGCAACAATTCCAAGCTTTAATGGATTATTACCATATCGATGGAAATAAACCATTCAAAGATTTAACCGAAAAAGAAAAAGATATTGTTTTAAATGGCTCAAAAGATCCACTTAACATTACTCTTAAATCAACAAGTGGCAACGTGAATAAAAGATCTGGATATATTGAAGGTGCAAAGACTCGTATTGAAAGACTTTATAGAGAAACCTCAAGTGAATGGACTCGTGAATGGTATGCATCATTCATGAAAGATAAAGAGTGCTCAAAATGTCACGGTGCTAGACTTAATGAACAAGTTTTAAGTGTAAAAGTTGATGGGTTAAATATATATGAAGTCACATGTTTAAGTTTAGAAAATTTATATAAATTTATCGATGGTTTACGTCAAAAATTAACTCCATATCAACTCACTGTTGCTTCTATGATAATTAACGAAATTAAAAATAGAACACAATTTTTAATCGATGTTTGTCTTGAATATTTAAATCTTGCTCGTATGTCAATGACGCTTTCTGGAGGCGAATCTCAACGTATTAGACTTGCTACACAAATTGGTTCAAAACTCTCTGGTGTTTTATATGTTTTAGATGAACCATCAATTGGTTTACATCAAAGAGATTCAGAAAAATTAATTGCTTCTTTAAAAGAAATGAGAGATTTAGGAAATACTTTAATTGTTGTTGAACACGATGAAGAAACAATTAGAAGTGCCGATTATATCGTTGATATTGGTCCAGGAGCAGGAGTTCATGGTGGTGAAGTTGTCGCTGCTGGAACTTTAGAAGATATTGAAAATAATAAAAATTCTTTAACTGGTGATTATTTATCTGGAAGAAAATTTATTGCAGTTCCTTATCAAAGAAGAAAAGGAAATGGAAAATTTATAACGATAACTGGCTGTAAAGTTAATAATTTAAAAAATGTTACAGCAAAGATTCCACTTGGAACATTTACTTGTGTAACTGGAGTTTCTGGTTCAGGTAAATCAAGTTTAATTAACGATACTTTATATAATGCCATTTTAGAAAAGACGGAAGGAAAATACCTTGAAGTAGGAGAGTATTCTGAACTTGAAGGCTTAGAAAATATTGATAAAGTCATTAATGTTTCTCAAGAACCAATTGGACGTACTCCAAGATCAAATCCTGCTACATATGTAAAAGCATTCGATGATATTCGTGAAATTTTCTCTCAAACAATTGAGGCAAAATCAAGAGGATATGATAAAGGAAGATTCTCATTTAATGTTAGTGGTGGAAGATGTGAGCACTGTTGGGGAGCTGGCGTTACTCGTATTCCAATGAATTTTTTACCTGATGTTTATGTCACTTGTGATGAATGTAATGGTAAAAGATATAATGAAGAAACTTTAATGTGTACATATAAAGGAAAAAATATTCATGATGTTTTAGATATGACAATTGAAGATGCTTATGAATTCTTTAAAGATCACATTAAACTTGCTCGTAAACTTAAAACTCTTGTTGATGTTGGTTTAGGCTACATAAAAGTAGGTCAACCTGCAACAACTTTATCAGGAGGAGAAGCTCAACGAGTTAAACTTGCTTATTATTTAGAAAAAAGAGCAACAGGAAAAACTTTGTTCATTTTAGATGAACCAACAACAGGTTTACATACTGATGATGTAAAGCGTCTTATTGAAGTTTTACAACGAATTGCTGATAATGGAGATACAATAGTTGTTATTGAACACAATTTAGATATAATCAAAATTGCAGATTATATTATTGATCTTGGACCTGAAGGTGGAGATAAAGGCGGAAATATTATTGCCACTGGTACACCTGAAGAAGTCGCTCAAAGTAAAGTTAGTTACACTGGAAAATACTTAAAGAGAGTTCTTGAAGAAGACAAGGCGCGAAAGGAGAAATTCTTAAATGAATGAAGTCTTTTATTACATCGCGATGGTTTTATTTTTAGCGGGTGCAATACTCTATTATTTAGCTGTTAAAAACGCTTATAAAAATAAAAATTCTTTAGATGAAAAAACTTTACTTTTTAAAAAATCTTTGAGTTTTGCATGGTTTTTCGCTTTAATTCTTGTTTCTTTAATTATTTTTACAGTTGTTTTTTATACTTCTGATTCAACAATTAATTATTTAGAAACAGCTTCAATTAAACTAAATACTGGAAGATTATTTATGTCTTATTTCTTCCTTATTTTATTTGTTGTTTTTGTTTTTACATTCCTTACTTCCTTTATTTATATATTCTATTTCAAGCAAGTAACAAGCGATAAAACAAAAAAGATTTTGAAGTGGATAATGTATGGATCAATTCCTTTAATGGCTGTTTCTTTTATTTTAATGTCAGAAGGGAATGCGCCATATTTACAATACCCACTTTGTAATTCTTTATATATTGGAATTCATGGAATTAAATTTATAAATAGTTATACAAAACCTGCTCCTTTTTATACTGATAAAGGGGTTCTAGATGGTGGCATAATTATCGCATTTTATGCTATTTTTATACTTTCTGGAGCATTACTTGTTTTAGGTATTTGTGATCATTTTGTTTATAAATTTTATGGAAAACATGGATTATTAACCACTTGTTTTTATATCGCTTTCCCTATGGGAATAATTGGTGCACGTTTATGGTATGTCTTATTAGATATAAGTAAAAACGGAGAAATGTCTTCTTATGTATTGGAGTGGACAAATATTTTTAGAATTCAAGATGGTGGACTAGGTATTATGGGTGGAGCAATTTTAGGAATTATTGCTGGAGTTACTGTAATGCTAACTTTAAAATATTGGAAAAAAGACCCAGTTTATCGTCACATGAGTTATTTAAGAATTGTTGATATTTGTGTTCCAGCTATTTTAATTGCTCAAGGCATCGGAAGAACTGGAAATTTCTTTAATTGCGAAGTTCATGGTGCAGAAATTCCTTATGAAGCGCTTAATTTCTTACCTACATTTATTCAAAATAATTATCAATTCTCTTATGCATATCAAGCAGATCCAGGAAAAGTTTATTTACCTTTAGCTCTAATTGAATCTATTACGAATTTAATCGGTTATTTTGTTATTTATTTTGGATTTGTTAGAGGATTTAAAAAATATCATGCTCCAGGAGCTGGAGTAGGAATGTATCTAATTTGGTATGGATTAACTCGTGTATTACTTGAACCACTTAGAGCTGGTACATTTGAATATAATATGAGTTATTATTCAGCTTATGGAATGGTTGGTTTAGGTGTTTTGATTTGTATTTTCTTTGTTGTTTGGAGAATTCTTGTTGTTAAAAAATTATGGTTTTATAAAACAAGAGAATATATTGATTCAATTATAATTGATGATTCAATTTCTAAAGAAAAGATGATTAGAAACGCAATTATTTTAGCTGTTTCACTTATAATAATTGTTGTAGGAATAAGTGTTTTAATGAATATATGGTAAAGCTTTTGATTTTTGATATGGATGGAACTCTTATCGATACTGATAAGGTGCTATTTGAAACACGGAAAGAACTTTTCCTCCTTTATAAACCAAAAGATTTTGCTATTGATGAAGAAGTGGTTAGAACTTATAGTGGACCTCCAATTCAAGAATCTATTGCTAATGCTTTCCCTGAAAGAGATCCAAATTTTATATTAAAAGAATATAGAGCTCGTACAGAAAAATATTACGATTATTATCTTAAACTTTACCCAGGAGAAAAAGAGATTTTAAAGAAACTTCATAGTGAAGGTTATATTTTAACTATCGCTACTCAAAAGAATAAAAAGATGGCATTAAAGTCTTTAGAGATGAAAGGAATTTGTGATTATTTTTCTCTTATTTTAACTAGCAATGATGGTTTTAAAACCAAACCATCTCCAGATATGATTAATTATATTTTGGCTAATTTTAATTGTAAGCCAGAAGAAGCGATTATGATTGGTGATACAGCTTATGATTATTTAGCTGCAAAAAACGCAAATGTTAAATCAATTCTTTTTAAAGGCAGTAAAAGAACTTATTCAGAAGAGGTAAATCCTGAAGGTATTTTTGAAACATATGATGAGATTTATCGTTATTTGAAACAATTATGATAAAAATTTGAATTTTAGGTAAATTTTTCGGAAGAAATGGCTTGTTGCTCCCTTTGTATTAGTGAAGGGAGTTTTTTATGCTCAAAATTGAAAACATTACAAAGTCATTTAAAATATCAAAAGATCGTTCTATGTTAGCTTTAAATAATATTAGCTACAATTTTCCATCATCTGGATTATTTTATATTATTGGAAAAAGTGGAAGTGGTAAGTCTACGCTTTTAAATATTATTTCAGGTTTAATTGAGCCAACTTCAGGAAAAATTGAATTTGAAGGTAAAGACATTACAAAACTAAGTACAAAAGAAAGAGAACAATTTTTAAAAAATGATATCTCAATCATTTTCCAAAAATATAACCTAATAGAAGATATGAGTGTTAAGGAAAATCTTGATGTTGCTTTATCTATTAAGCAAATCGATGATAAAGAAAAATGCGATAATCTTCTAGAAAAATATGGATTAAAGAATAAAAAAGATCAGATTGTTTCTACACTTAGTGGAGGAGAAAAACAACGCTTGGCTTTAATAAGAGCCTTATTAGGAAGTCCAAAAGTTTTGCTTTGTGATGAGCCAACAGGTGCACTTGATAAAGATAATAGTGATGAACTAATCGATGATTTAATTTCTCTTTCTAAAGAGATGCTTGTTATAGTTGTTACTCACAATATGCGATATATAAAGAAATATAAGACAGGATTTATAAAGCTTGATAATGGAAATCTTGTAGGGAAACGGGTACCTAGAAAAGAAAATAAAGAAGTCGAAAGAAAACCAATTAAAAAGAAGAAAAACGGTAAATTCATTTTTGAAATGGCACGCAAAAATATGAATAAAAATAAAAAAAGAAATCTAATTAGTACGATTTCTGCAGCGTTTTCTTTTGTTTTGCTACTTTTATCAACTTTTTTCAATTTATCAATTTCATCATCAAAGGCAACTTTAATTGATACTTATGTTAATAAGTCGTCTTTTAAAGTGAGTGAAGTAAGTTATGAAGAAATTGAAGATTCACCATTAAGTTTAATTAAAAACAAGAGGCCTCAATATAATGATGTTTATAACCTTATTGATGGAAAATCATTTTTAATAAATTATTCATATGATTATTTTTTTAGTGGAGATGTTCAGCTTATAAATTCATCTTTAAGCTTCAAAGATTTTAAGTGCAAACCAATTTTTGATAAAGAATTAAAAGAAGATGAAGTAATAATCAACAATGTTTTTTATGATAAGTTTTTTGACGAGCAAAAAATTTCTCCTCTTGATATAACTGTGTCACTAAAGCTGAAAAAGGATTTAACTTATTTTAGTGAATTTTCAAATAAGACGATTGTTGACACATTTGATAAAGAAATTAATGTTAATATAACAAAAGTTCAAGAAGAATTTTCGTATATGAATGAACCAACTCTTTATTATTCAAGTTCATATATTGAAAGGATTTTAAAAGAAACTGATGCGATTAATTCAAGTGAAGACAGGGGAGAGTTTACTAGTTTTTATAATCTTTTAGAAGAATGTAAAGAGACTGATGAGCTAAGCGATTTTTCTTATTATATTTTTGCACTTGATGAAAATAGCAAAAATTATGCTTATGGATTAATTGAAAAATTAGGCGAAGAAGACAAAATTCATTTAGAAAACTTTGGTTATACGATGACTAGTTCATTTATAACATTATCAAAATCAATTTTTACGGTCTTAAATATTTTAATTTTTGTCGCACTTGTAGTTTCCTTGTTTATATGTGGATTTTTAGCATATTCATCATCAATTTTGCACAGGAAAGAATCGGCGATTTTGTCTTCACTAGGAGCTTCTAAAAATAGCATTTTCCAAATTTATGTATTTGAACAAACTGCGTATTCTTCTTTAGGAATTTTCTTAGGAATTTTGTTTTCTTTATTAAGTATTTCAATTATCAATTTAACATTAAGCAAATTTTTTATTACAAGTTCATTTATAAAAGCTGATCCACTAACAATCTTATTATTTAGCTTAATGATGCTACTTTTTGACTTAATTGTAGCTTATATTCCTTTAAGGATTATTAAGACTAGAAAGATTTACGAGGAATTAAAAGAAGAATGATATTAGAAGTTAATAATCTAACAAAAAGTTTTAATGATCAAATATTGTTTGAAGATTTTTCATATATCTTTAAAGAGAACTCTTTATATGTGATTTTAGGTGAAAGTGGAAGTGGTAAATCAACTCTATTAAATATTTTAAGTTTGATCGATGGTGAATATTCTGGATCTTTTAAAATAGATGGACTACCTGTAAATGAAATGAAAGATAATCAACTTGAAAGTATCCGAGCTTTAAATTTTGGTTATGTTTTTCAAAATTTTAATTTATTTGAAGATGATACTGTTAAAAACAATATTAGAATATTTTTTGATGGAGTTGTAGATATTGATGAAGATGCAAAGTCGATAATAATCGATGAAACCTTAAAGAAATTAGGTATTTATGAACTATCAAATTTTTATGTTAGAGATTTAAGTGGCGGGGAAAAACAGAGGGTTGCAATAGCTAGAGCAATCATTAATTCACCGAAAGTCGTATTTTGTGATGAGCCAACTGGATCTTTAGATACTTTAAACACTGAAAATATATTTAATATTTTAAAAAGCATTTCTAATGATACTATTGTTATTTGTGTTACACACGATGAAGAAAACGCTTATAAATATGCAGATAATATTTTGAAATTTGAAAACAATAAAATTACATCAACTAAAAACGAAACTAAAAACAAAGAAGAGTTTTTATTAGCGCGTGTAGAAAAGAAAAAGCCAAACGCTATTTTGAAGATGAAATATCTTTTTAAACATATTTTAAGTAAGATAAAAATTCATAAAATTAGGAACCTAATTAGAAGTGCTCTTGTCATTATTTCTTTTGTCGTGACAGGAATTTCTTTAAGTTTAACTTCAGGAGTTCATGATTCTTTGATGAACTCTTTTGGTTCAGTAATTGATTCAAAAACTCTCATTTTAAATAAAAAAGCCTGCAAAAATACAATATTAGATTATTATTCAACTTCAAAATCTGATATTGTTGCTTTATCAAAAGTTTATTCTGATTATATAGATTATTATGGATGCAATTACCTTGTTGATTTTGAAAACAATTTTTGTGATGGCAACGATTTATATTTAAACGTAAAGGGCTACCTTAAAAAAATTAGTGGTTTTAACATTAGGATGTTTAATGAATTTATTTATGAACCTAATTTAAACAATTTAGAAACTTACCCAGAAATAACAGGTCCATTAAATAATGATGAAATTGTTTTATCGATTTCTTATGAACAGATGAAAGAATTATGTTTGAGTTTTCAAATATTAAGAAACTTTGAAACTTTAGGCGAATATTTAGAAAACAATAATGTATACCTAACTTTGCAATTAAAAAATAAAAGTTGGGGATATTATGATGAACAAATCTTTAGATTAAAAGGGGTAATTTTTAATCGATTAAATAGGGTTTTCCACACTAACAATTTATTTAATGAAGTACTTTTTGAAAATAACATGAGGATGCCAGTTTCATATTCTCCTTTAAGAGTAGAAGCTTACCCTTGGGTGATGAAAAAAGTTTATTATATTCATACAAGACAATTTCAAAATGAATTTTTAGATTCAATATTATACGACAATAATCGGGATAATTTATTGTTTGATAGCGAAACACATGTCTATTCTCCACTTAACTGTTCCTATGATACAAAAGTTACTAATAGAGTTTATGTCTATAGCGTTATTAAAGACACAATTGAAATCGATATGATTGAGCATATGAAAGAGTTAGGTATTGATTTTGAAGGCTACTATTTTTCTTCTCAAAGCGGATATTACAATAATGGAACATCACTTTTTTCTGGCTTTGCAAAGAGAATCTTCTTTTCTAGTGACTTAAATAAAAATGAACAAATAATTGACGCTTATTCAAAAATTGAAGAAAAAGATCTCGATAAAATAAGTATGCCTAAAGGAGTGGTTGATGGTTATGCTTTAAAAGCCAATTCAAGTAATGTAAGACTTAAAGTATTTAAAGGAGAAGAGAAACTTAGAGCTAACGAAATTGTTATTAGTAAAGGGTTTAAAAAAATATTAGATGAAGAAGAAATAATAGAGAAAGATTTATATACAACTTTAATGAAAAGTTCGACTTATTATAATGGTAAAATCACCAACAATTTTGAAACAATAAAGCTTAAAGTTAAAGGTGTTATCGAGACCGATGAAAGTGTTTCAATCTATCAAAAACCTGAATTTTCTTTATCGCTTTTCCGTGACTTTTTTAAAGTCTCGGGTTTTAATTTAGTTCCTACATCAATCATTTTCGAAACAAAAACCTCGCTAAATAAGGACGAAATTGATAAATTGAACAAATATTTTTCGGATTATGAGCTATCAAATCCACTTTATGTTATAGAAGAATCAATAAATGATTCGACAAAATTTTTAAAGATCTTACTTTTAATTTTTAGTGGCTTAAGCATTATTTCATCGCTTATTTTGCTATTCATTATTTCAATAATTTCAGCAATTGAACAAAGGAAAGAAATTTCAATTTATAAAGTTTTAGGATTTTCTAATTTTGAAGTTCTCAAGATGTTTTTACTTGAAAACGGATTAACCACTGGAGTTTCGTTTTTAATAAGTATAGTTAGCCTTTTATTTGTATCAATTATTGGTCAAGGTTTATTTAAAACTGCTTTAGGAATTGAAAATCTAGTTATATTTTCTCCACTTGCTTTAATTTTCAACCTTTTACTAGCAATAATTTTAACTTTAGCCTCATCAATTGGCGCATATAAAGAAATTAAAAATGTTAATATAGTGAAGGAGATTCATTAAAAATACTTTTTAATGATTTTTCCATTTGTTTATTCTATAATTATCAAGATTTGAGGAAAGAATATTATGGGATTAAAAGCAGGAATTGTTGGTTTACCAAATGTAGGAAAGTCGACATTATTTAACGCAATTACTAACAGTACAGTTGAAGCAGCAAATTACCCTTTTGCAACAATCGCTCCAAATGTTGGAACTGTTTTAGTGCCAGATGAAAGAGTAGATAATTTATCAAAATTATTTAATCCAAAGAAAACAATTTATACAACTTTCGAGTTTTATGATATTGCTGGTCTTGTTAAAGGTGCAAGTAAAGGTGAAGGTTTAGGAAACCAATTTCTATCACATATTCGTGAAACTGATGCAATAATCGAAGTTGTTAGATGCTTTGAAGATAGTGAAATTATTCACGTTGAAAATACAGTCGACCCAATAAGAGATATTGAAATTATTAATCTTGAACTTGTTATGGCTGATTTAGACACATGTTCTAATAGACTTGGAAAAATTGAAAACAAAGCAAGAATTTCTAAAGATAAAGAAGCCCTTGCAGAAGTTAATCTTTTAGTCAAATTCAAAGAAAAACTTCAAAAAGGCGAGGCCTTAAGAGGCATCACACTAAATGAAGATGAGCAAAAGATTGTTAAAAATTTCAATTTCTTAACTTTGAAACCAATAATTTACGTTGCTAATGTTAGTGATGCTGAACTTGCTGATATTGAAAATTGCGAAAACTTTAAACTTGTTCGTGAATATGCAGCAAAGGAAAATTCACAATGTATTCCAATCTGTTGCCAAGTTGAAGCAGAATTATCGACATATTCAAAAGAAGAAAAGAAAGATTTCTTAGAAAGTTTAGGTGTTGAACAAAGTGGTTTGGATCTTTTAGTTACAAGCGCTTATAAATTATTAAATCTTTCAACATTCTTTACTGTTGGTGCAGATGAAGTTAGAGCTTGGACGTTTAAAAACGGCATGTTAGCTCCAGATTGTGCCGGAATAATTCATACAGATTTTAAAAAAGGCTTCATCAAAGCTGAAGTTTATACTTACAACGACATTATGACTTATAAAACTGAACAAGCTTTAAAAGAAGCTGGAAAGGTAAGAATCGAAGGCAAAGAATATGTTGCAAAAGATGGTGACATTTTCTTCTTCAGATTCAATGTTTAATATGAAAATTGGTTTTAGTAAAGATATTCATGTTACAAAAGCTGGTGTTCCTTTAATTCTTTGTGGAGTTAATATTCCTTCTGAATTTGGGCTTGAATCACATAGTGATGGAGATTGCGCAACTCATGCAATCGTTGAAGCTATTTTTGGAGCTTTAAATATTGGTGATTTAGGAAGTCATTATCCTCCAAGCGATCCAAAATATGAGAACGTTTCTAGTTTAATATTTTTAGATGATACTCGTAGAATTTTAGATGAAATGAAATATGAAATCGGAAATATTGATTTATTCATATCTTGTGAAAAACCAAAACTTAAAAAATTCATTCCTGAAATGAAAAGTCTGGTAGCGTCTCATTTAAAAATTAGTGAAGAAAAAATATCAATAAAAGCAGGAACAAATGAAGGCATTGATGCCGTTGGAAGAGGCGAAGCAATCGAAGCTTATTGCGTTTGTCTTATCGAAAAAATTTTAAAAAATAGGACATAGTTATTTTGACTATTAAACCTATACAAAAAAGTAGTAATTTAGAACTTAATTATTTATAATTAACGCGAGGTGAATTTATGGAAAATTATAAGAATGAATCAATGGTTGATGTCGCATTTAGTGTTTTAACAGATGCAGGTTCAACAGTTAAATTTAAAGATTTATATAATTCTGTTTGTGAAAAATTAGAATTATCAGAAGAAGAAAGAGCAGACAGAATCTCAAACTTCTATACAAATTTGTCATTAGATGGAAGATTTGTCACACTTGGTGAAAACGAGTGGGATTTAAGATCGCGTCAAAAATATGAAAAAGTCCACATTGATATGAATGATGTTTATTCAGATATTGATAACGAAACAACTGGAAATATGGACTTAGAAGAATACTCAGATGAAGAACGTGAATCTGAAGGTATTGAAGTCGACGAAGAAGAAGCTGATGATTCAATTGATTACGATAAATCAAGAGAAGATTTATAATATAAAATAGAAAAGAGGGAGTATTTATGGCATTAGTTAGTGCAACAGAAATGATTAAGAAAGCACACGAAGGACATTATGCAATATGTGCTTTTAACATCAACAATTTAGAATGGACAAAATCAATTTTAACCGCTTGTGAAAAAGCAAAAGCACCAGTTATTTTGGAAGTTAGTGAAGGCGCAAATAAATATATGTGTGGTTTCAAGACTGTTGCTAATATGGTTAAAAACATCGTTGAATTCTTAGGAATTACAGTTCCTGTTGCTTTACACCTTGATCATGGTACTTATGAAGGCGCTAAAGCTGCTATTGAAGCAGGCTATACTTCAGTTATGTTTGATGGATCACATTATCCATTTGAAGAAAATCTTCAAAAATCAAAAGAAATTATTGCTCTTGCTCATTCAAAAGGTATTTCAGTTGAATGTGAAGTCGGTGGAATCGGTGGTTCAGAAGATGGTGTCACCAGTGCTGGTGAACAAGCTGATCCAAATGAATGCAAAATTATTGCTGAATTAGGTGTCGATTTCTTAGCTGCTGGTATTGGAAATATTCATGGTATTTATCCAGCAAATTGGAAAGGTTTAAACCTTGATTTATTAAAAACAATTCAAGAAGCAACAAATGGAAAACCATTAGTTTTACATGGTGGTACAGGCATTCCTTATGATATGGTTAGAAGCGCAATCGAAAGAGGAGTTTCTAAGGTTAATATCAATACAGATTTACAATTAGTATTTGCTGCTGCTGAAAGAGAATACTTTGAAGCAGGAAAAGATTTAGATAAAGCAGGTAAAGGTTTTGATCCAAGAAAAGTTTTAAAACCAGGTTGCCAAGCAATTGAAGCAAAAGTAGAAGAATTACTTAAAGCATTCGGTTCCTACGGGAAAGCTGCTTAAAGAAATAGCCATCATAAGATGGCTTTTTCAATATGAGGTAAAATTATGTTTCAACGTGAATTAGAAGAAATGTTAAAGGTTGCTGTCGAAGCTTCTGAAAATATAATGAAGTATTATCAAAATGGTTTTCATACTGAAATTAAAGAAGATAATAGTCCTGTAACTGAAGCGGATAAAACAACAGATACATTAATAAAAGAAAGATTACATCGTTTATTTCCTACTTATTCATTTTTAACAGAAGAAAGTAATGATGATTTAAGAAGACTTCAAAACGATTATGTTTTTATTGTTGATCCTGTTGATGGAACCAAAGATTTTATTGCAAAAGATGGTGAATTCACTTGTAACATTGCTTTAGCTTATAAACATGAAGTAGTTGTAGGAGTTGTTGCTGCTCCAGCTTTAGGAATTTATTATTATGCTTCAAAAGGTCATGGAGCATATAAAGGAAAAATAGGTGAAAAAGGCGAATTAATTCATGTTAATGATAAAATTGATAACCTCATTGCATTAATTTCTGTTTTCCATTTTAAAAATAATGAACGTCAACTTTTAGAGCGTCACGCAAATAGAATTATTAGAATTGAAAGAAGAGGTTCAAGTTTAAAAGCATGTGCAATTGCTGAAGGTAGCGCAGAAATCTCATATAGATTGAATGAAGGTACTAAAGAGTGGGATACTGCAGCTTTTCAAATTATTGTAGAAGAAGCAGGCGGTTATGTTTTAAATTTAGCAACTAGAAAACCACTCACTTATAATAGAACTGATGTTTATAATAGAGAAGGCTATATTATTGTTAATAATTTAGAAAATATTTTACTTTAAATATTGTGTTATTAAATACGTCTAAAAAAAGAAACAGCATCTAGATAAAACTGTTTCTTTTTATTTACTTGCATTTAAATTTTTTAGTTGTTCGTGAATGAATTTTTTATCAGCAGCATTTCTAACTGCAACAATTCCTGGGACCTCTTCCATTAAGATGACCTCAATTCCTCCTTGAATATCTTGATCGATGAGAGCACAACCTTCACAAGCACCTAAAACATTTAAATATACTACACCATCTTCGAAAGAATCGAAGGTGACATCGCCACCATCTCTTTGTAAGAATGGACGTATTTTTTCTAGTGTCAATTCAATTAATTTAATAGTCTCTTCGTTTTCCATAACAAGAATTATATACCTAACTAATTTACAAATAAAACAAAATACAAATAAAAATGAATTCTCGAAGGAATTCATTTATTTATATACAAAGATTTATTAGATTGTCCGAGCACTATTTAAATAATTAATACGATTTGTGTACCAAGTTTTAAATGTGTTACAAGCTTCAATCCATTTTGTTTCCCGTTGAGCTTGAGTGCTTCTATCGCTTTCTGGCCGTGGCCATTTTACGAAGTTTCTTCCAAGTGCATAACGATTTGCAGCATAGAAATCATTTGTAAATAAACTATTAGCATATTCTTGGATTTTTGGAGAAAGAACTTTCCAACGTTGTTTAACTTTTGTTAAGTATTCAGAAACTTTATAAGCTTCAGTGAAAATGGCATATTTATTTTTAACATTTCCAGCAATATAAATATCTTGGCCATTATCAGTGCCGTTATATTTACCAACACTATCACTTGAATGTGGACCAGCCCAATCAAAATCCCATGGAGGTCCAAAATAGAATTTTCCACCAGGCTTTTTATAAAGATATAAAGAACTATGACCAACATCAGAGTTTTTATAAAATTCTTCTAAAATATACATGTCAACAAGAGAATCTATATCAACAAGCTCCCTAAAGGTTGAATAATTTTTAGTTGTATTACAAATCGAAGTATAAACTTCTTGTAATTTATTTTTGATATAGGCGACTTGAGTCTTAAATTGAGCTTGTGTTATTTGACCCTCGGTCTCATAATCTTCAGGACTTGGAGAATGAACAGTGTAATTGTTAGTAGTGGTTGAAGTGCTTCCAGGTCTTCCGCCGCTACCGCTTGAAGTTGTAGTATAAGTAACACCAAAATAGTCGACATCTTTTCTTGTTTGAGTTGCTAAAGCATCAAGTTCAACAAGATATCCGGTGTCTTCAACGCCATATTGACTATCAATATTAACTCTTCCTTTAGCTACACGAAGATGTTCTGTAAAATCATAAACACCATAATATGCTCCATTAATGTAAACATCAGTCCAAACAGTATATGGAGAATATTCGATATTATCAAAAATTGTTCGACCCATTGTGTAAGCAGTGTAGTTGATGAGCATTGTATTATCTGGGAAGTTTTGGCAAGGAACAATTACCCAATGTTTATTTGCGGTTCTTCCAAATAAATCTGCTTTTTTATCAAGTTTAATTTTGTAACCTTTTTTAGGCTTGTTCCAAGATCCGTTTCCACGACCCTTGAAATTTGAAACAGCATCACTAATTAAAGCAGTTCCGTTTTGATCATAGATTGTTATTGAACTTGAAACAGGAGTGTCTTTTCCGACATTTGAAATATTAACAAGTTTACCATCGCTTCCATAAAGTTCAATCAAAACAGTAGCAAGATTGGTTTTTTCAACCCATTTTGCTGTTAAAGTAATGTTAGAAGTGATAGGAGTTGTGAAATTGAAATAATTATTGTTTAAAGTCCAACAACGGAATACTTGCCCGCTTTTATTTCCAACTTGAATTGGTGAAACATATTCATTTGGTGCAACTCTAACGTTTTGAGAAGTAGAAGAGTCCCCAGTATCAAATCTTACTGTATAAAAATTAGATGAATTAGTTTCCCATTTTGCTACAAGAGTTATATCTGTTTCTGGAAAAACTGAAAATTGATATTGAACACCATTAAGTAACCAACAAACAAAAGTTCTTTCTATCGCTTGTGGTGGATTTGGAATTGGAACAGGATCGCCAACTTTTCCAGAAATTGGAGCAACACTTACTCCGCTAACACCGGTATCAAAAGAAATGGTGACTGTTTTTGCTTCACCTGGGTTATTATCTCCGCCTGGATTTGAATTACCACCAGGATTTGAACCATTTTCTCCAGAATTATTGTTTTCGCCTGTTGGAGAGCATGATGCAAAAGCACCTAGTGGAAGCACAAGTGCAAAGCAAAGAATAAAACGATTTCTAAGTTTCTTTTGAATTTTCATGATTTTATAGTGACTATTGAAAAATAAAAATATTATGTTTTGATAATATTAATATTTATCAAAATATTCAAATTATTTTTATATTGTGACAAAAATTAGTAAGAATATGCTAATCAATTAGAAATAAAATGCAAAATAAAAACCCCTTCTTTAGAACTTATTAAGTCTAATATAAGGGGAAATTTCAACTCTAATGGTGCCCGGGACCGGAATCGAACCGGTACGGTATTGCTACCACAGGATTTTAAGTCCTGCGCGTCTACCTATTCCGCCACCTGGGCCACTGGTTGGTGATCCACTGGAGATTCGAACTCCAGACCCCTTGATTAAAAGTCAAGTGCTCTACCGACTGAGCTAGTGGATCATTGGCTGGAGTGACTGGACTCGAACCAGTGAGTGACAGAGTCAAAGTCTGTTGCCTTACCGCTTGGCTACACCCCAAAAACTTGTTGGTGGGAGGGGGCAGATTCGAACTGCCGAACCCGAAGGAATTGATTTACAGTCAACCGCGTTTAGCCTCTTCGCTACCCTCCCACTAGTGCTATTTAGATTGGTGGATGTTAGAGGGCTCGAACCTCTGACCTCCGCCGTGTAAAGGCGATGCTCTCCCAGCTGAGCTAAACATCCACGCTTACACGAATCTAAACGTGCTTAAATAATATATCAACAAACCTATCTTTTTGTCAATAAATTATTTAGTGCAATAAAACTTAATATTTAAAGCTTAGTAACCTTTTTTACCAAGCAATTTAAACATGTTTTTCTTATAGATTTCAACGCCTGGTTGGTTGAATGGATTAACTCCTTCAAGATAACCAGCCATAGCGCATGCTCTCATTGAGAAGTAGAGGAATTCTCCAAATTTATATTCATCCAAAGTATCAAGTTCAATAACAATATTTGGAACATTTCCATCATTTGCATGAGCATTAATTGTTCCTTCGCAAGCTTTTCTATTAACGTAAGATAGTTCTTTATCAGCAATATAATTTAGTTCATCTAAATCTTCTTCGTTCCATGGAATCTTAACATCAACTTTTGGTTTATTGAAAAGAAGTACTGTTTCAAAAATAACTTTTTTACCATCTTGGATGTATTGACCAAGTGAGTGCAAATCAGTAGTGAAAGTAGAACTCATAACAAGTAAGCCTTTTTGATCTTTACCATTTGATTCATCAAAAAGTTGCTTATACCATTCTGCTAAAGCTTGAAGGCGAGGTTCATAAGTAATCAAAAGTTCGATATCATAGCCTTTTCCGTAAAGGAAATTTTGTTCACATGCATATTGATAAGCATAATTTTGACTTAATTCTGGAGAATTGAATTTTTCTTCAGCTCTAACAAAACCAGCAATAAATCTATCAATATCAATACCAGCACAAGCAATTGGAAGAAGTCCTACAGGTGTAATAACTGAATATCTTCCACCAATGTTATCAGGTAATTCGAAAGTGTTATAACCTTCTTGAGTTGCCATTTTATATAAAGCACCTTTACCAATTGATGTTACACAAGCAATCGCTTTTGCGGCCTCTCTTTTACCTAATTTAGATTCAAGAATATTTCTTAAAAGTCTAAACGCAACACTTGTTTCAGTAGTAGTACCTGATTTAGAAATACAAACAACACAGAAATTTCTATCTTGTAAATAATCTAAAATTTGTGAGGTATAATTTGGATCAAGTGTTTGTCCAAAATATAAAATTTTAAAAGGATCTTTCGGAAATAAACCATTGACAGCCTCTATAACTGCTCTAGTTCCAAGATAACTTCCGCCGATTCCACAAACAACAAGTGTGTCATAGTTCTCTCTAAAATATTTTGCTTGTTTTTTGATAGAATCGACTAAATTTTGATTAATATGTGATGCATAATGAAGCCAACCGACAAAATTTTTAGGATTTTCCCGTTCGGATTCAAGCAAGGCATTTATTTCTTTTACTCTTTTTTCATAATCTTTTGGATTAAAGTTAAGTTCCTTTTTTACGTTTTCAAAACTAAGTTCAAAGCTCATAATTGTTCTCCCTTTCAATTTCTTCTTCAACCATTTTTGGCAAAGCTTTTTCAAGTTTACTAAAATCAATTTCTTTTAGATAACTTGTCACCTTTTTAGATGGTAGGATTTCTTTATATTCGTTAAGTTCATCAGGTAAATCTTTGATGGAAACTTTTAAGAATTTAGAAGTTTTGTCGATTTCTTTAATTAATACAGTTACTAAATCACCAATTTTAAAGAAATTGGAAATGTTATTAACAAAATTAGTTGAAATTTCACTAATATGTAATAATCCAATGTAGCCACCTTCAAAAGATAAGAAAACACCGTATTTTTTAATACTTGTTACTATACCTTCAGTGATGTCGCCTTCTTTAAAATTAATTGATTTAAACATAAATAACTCTTAAATTTAAAAATCTTATAAATTATAACAATATTTATTTGTAAATTTAATTTCTAAATTTAAAATAATTAAAATTTGCAATATTTTAACAAAAAGAGGAGAAGTAATAAAAATTTGCGAACAATAAAAAGGTGGCGAACCACCTCTTTATATATCAATCAAATGTAATTATTTATTGATTAAGCAGCTGTTTTACCAGCAATTGTTGCTGTTTGAGCTGAGAAACGGAAACCATAGAAGTTTGCGCCATTATTTAAATCAGAAGTTTGAACAATTTTATATTGAACTGTATTATCATTTGCGGTGAGATTTGCATATCCAGCAAAGATATATTTTTCGGATGAAGTCCGTTTTGTTCCTTCGGAAGGCATATCGAAGTTTTCTGTTTCAATTTTTGCACCATTAACATTAATTTCAAAAATGTCGTTTGCTTTTCCGGCAGCATTAGCGACTGATAAATAGACATAAATACCAACTTTTGCAGCAGCGCTTGAAGTTAATGAATAAGTGATTGTTCCACCAGTATTTTTGTTTGTATTACTAACTGGAAGGAATCCTTTTGAATCAGCACGGTTTGACGGAGCAGCGAATGCGCCTCCACTTCCTTCGACAGCTGTTACAAATGAAGCGAATTGGTCACTTCCCGCAGCAGCTCTAGCATATATGTCTGTTCTCTTCCATGATGCATCTTCAGCTAATGTTCCTTGATGATTGTCTGGTAATGGATCACCTGGTTCTGGGGTAGGAGTTGGTGTTTCTCCGCCTCCGCTATTTTGATTCCGCTTTGCATATAATGTTTTATCAGCATTAATTGTTGAGTCAAAACTGAATGCACTACCTGTACCTGCAGCATTTTCATACCAGTTATCAAATGTGTATCCTTCTCTTGATGGGTTTGCAGGTTTAGCAACTTTAGCACCTTCCTTAACTTTTGCAGTTTGAGCTGCTGGAGCACCTGTGTAGTTATAGTTGAACGTAACGGTGAATTCTTTTACTGGATCGGTTTGACTTCCGCCACCTTGTTCACCACCTTGTTGGCCTCCACCTTGTTCGTCGCCTTGTTGTTCACCACCTTGCTGATCAGCTGGAGCATCACCACAACTAACGAGTGCAAGACCACTTATTATGAGTGAGCATGCAAATAAAGACGTTAAAAGATTTTTTCCTTTTCATATTATAATTTCTCCTTTGAGTATTTATTTGTAATTTCATTTTAAAAAAATTAAATTTTTCAAAATTTATATATTATATTGCGTTTTCATTACTATAAATAAAAAATGAATATGAAATATAATAAAATGAATTAAAAAAGTGGATTAACTCCACTCTTTTTAATACTTATAATAGTTTATAATTTCTTTTCTATTTTTTCTTGTTTGATTTCAAGTGCTTCTTTGATAGCAATACCATCGATAATAAGTTTAACAATTCTATCTAATTCGCTACCATTTTTATAATCGGCTTTAGCAATGAAGTTGACTCTATTTCCTTCATATAAATTAGCAACTTTTTCAAACCCGCCTTTTGGATGAACAGCAATAGAAGTACCACCATTTTCTTTAACTAAAATCATACATGGAACATCAGTCATTCCATCCCCAAAATAAATCATATTTTGATATTTTATGCGTCTTTGGAGGGTTTTTTCGTTAACTTTTGTATCATCGTTATTATAAATTGCACCTTTAGAAATTCTAAAAATGTATTGAGTTTTTAAAGTGTAATTGATGATAGATTTTGGCCAACAAGCTTCGCCGTTTTTATCATAAACATATTCACATCCAAAGACTTGTTTAAATTCATTAAAGATTGGATTTCCTTCAACGATTTCTTTGTTGCCGCTTGTAATTAAATAGTGTTCAACTTGTAAGCCTTTTGATTCGGCATATTCATTGATTCGTTGGAACCAAGTTGTAACGCCTTCAAAAAATTTAATATTCTTACCGCAACTTCTTAAATATTCTTTTGTAATTTTGATTCCTTTTTCTTTAGCAATTAAAATCATTGTGTAGAGGTAACCTAAAACACGATCAGTATCATATTTTTCACAAAATTCTGTTGTTTTGTTCCAGAATTCTTCAGCAGTTAAGCCTAAATTTGGAATAAAATCAAAACTTTGCATGTCTGATAATGCTAAAGTCTTATCGAAATCGTACATTAATGCAACTATTGGTTTTGACATTTCTTTATTTTCCTTTGATATTAGAATATCAAAATTGTTTCTTTTAGTCAAAAATGTGATATATTTTCAGTATGCATTTTGTGGTAATGATGAGAGATATTGACCTTTTTGGTTTATTTGCAGTGATATCGATTGGAACATCGCTTTTTACAGCATACTTAATTATGCTCATTTTATCTTTCTCTTTGATGAATAGATTCAAAAAGAAAATTAAGAAGCAAGGTGAAAAAGTTAATATTATTATTTATCAAAAATTTGAGGTATTATCGGAACTTTCTTTAATTCTCGATACCTACATTAAAAGCGAAAGCCGATTGAAGCATTTAACAAAAGAAGAAATCAAAAATTACATTTCTCTTAGCCCTGAAAGTTTCAGTGAAGTGTATTCGATATCAAATCAGCTTACCTCAAGAGCACAAAAAATTTATGTCGATAATGATTTTAATGGAAAACAAAAAGAAGTAGACTTACTTTTTGAATCGTTATCTGAATTAGATAGTAAATATTTTGAAAGTATTCAAACTTATAATTCCTATGTATTAGGATATAATTATTGGAGAAATTTAAAAACAACACGATGGTTAAAAAATCTTTTTAAAGCAAAAAGAATTGAATCAATAAATTAGAGGAGAAATTTATGAAATTTGAAGAAATGCCAGTTAGAATTCCAGACGAGAAGAAAATTAAGGCAAAACTTGCAAAAATTAAAGAGCGTTTAGTTAATGCAAAAGATGAAAAAGAAGCATTAAAAGCAGTTAAAGCTTATTTTGATTTTTGTGACGATTTAGAAACTGATACAACAATTATTAGCATCAAATATTCTATCAACACAACAGATGAAGAAATCGCTAAAGCCAATGATGTAGTTGATGAAGTAATGCCAGTTATTAGCGAATCAATTCAAGATTTTGAAAGAGCTTTATTTGATTCAAAATTTAGACCAGCAATTGAAAAGAAATATGGAACTCTAATGTTTAAAAAGATTGAAGTTGGTTTCAAAACTTATAGTCCTGAAATTATTCCTGAACTTGTTCAAGAAAATAAACTTTCTTCTGAATACGATAGACTCATGGCTAGTGCAAAGCTTGACTTTAATGGTGAAGTTTTAAATTTAATGCAAATCGGAAAATATTTAAGTGATAAAGATCCAGAAGTAAGAATGGCAGCAGCTAAAAAATATTTTGGATTCTTAGAAGAAAATGACGAAAAGATCGGACAAATTTATGATGATTTAGTTCACGTTAGAGATACAATTGCACATAAATTAGGATTTAAAAATTTTGTTGAACTTGGATATTTAAGACTTGGCAGACTCGATTATAATAGCGATTTAGTTCATGGATATCGTGAACAAATCAAGCGTGATGTTGTTCCGGTTGTTAAAAAATTAAGAAAAAGACAAGCTGAAAGATTAGGTATTAAAAATCCAATTTGGCTCGATTATAATCTTGAATATTTAAGCGGAAATGCAAAACCAATTGGTAACACTGAATTTTTAGTAAAATCAGCAACCAAAATGTATGAAGAAATGTCACCTGAATCAGCAGAATTCTTCCATTTTATGGTCGATAACAATTTAATGGATTTAGATGCTAAAGCCGGAAAAGCAGGTGGAGGATATATGACTTTTATTCCTCGCTATAAATCACCATTCATTTTTGCAAATTCAAACGGAACAAGTAATGATGTTGATACATTAACTCATGAAGTTGGTCACGCATTCCAAGGATATTTAGGTGCAAATATCAAAGTTCCAGGTGAAAGAATGCCTACACTTGAAGCTTGTGAAATTGATTCTATGTCAATGGAATTCTTCGCATGGCCATGGATGGAACTTTTCTTTGGTGATCAAGCTCAAAAATATAGATTCTCACATCTTGATGGAGCAATTTCGTTCTTACCATATGGTGCAGAAGTAGATGAATTCCAACATTTTGTCTATGAAAATCCAAATGCAACACATGAAGAAAGATGTGCTTATTGGGCAAAACTTGAAAAGGTTTATAGACCATGGGTAAAATACACTTTACCGGTTCTTAAAAATGGTAGATATTGGATGAGACAATCTCATATTTTTGGAAGTCCATTCTATTATATAGATTACACACTTGCTCAAGTTTTAGCTCTTCAATTCAAATGTGAAATGGATAAAAACAGAGAAAAAGCTTGGAAGAAATATATTAAATTACTCAAGATGGGAGGAAAATATCCTTTCCTTGAGCTTATTGAACGTGCTCATTTAAGAAATCCATTTATTGATGGAAATATTAAAAAAGTTATTAAACCACAGGTCAAAGTATTGAATAGTTTTGACGATAAATCGTTCTAAAATTAGATTGTACACAATTAAATTGTATAAAATGAGTGCGCTGGCACTCATTTTAATTTGAAGAATTTGATTAATTCGTGAGCAACTCCATCATGATCATTATCAAATTCTGTGATGTATTTTGCGTTATGCTTCAAGCCTTCAATTCCATTACACATGAAGAAGCTGTTAGGAAAATCGTTAAGCATTTCTACATCGTTTGGCGCATCTCCAAAAACTAAAACTCTCTCTTTTGGGATGTTATAAAAATCAGCAACAGCTTTTAAAGTTTTTGATTTTGAAACACCATCTAAATACAATTCTGAATATGCATAATCTTGCCAAAATCTCATCTTTATTTTGGAAAAGCCTGCAATTCTCTCATTAATTTTCGAATTTGCGTCATCAATATAATCTTTATAGCGAACAACAAATGTATTTAAATCACCATCTAAAATCTCATTAATTGGACCTTTTTTGATTTTCATTCCTTCAGTATCAAAGAAGTTGAAGAGGAATAAATCTTCTTTATCAGTATAAACAGTATCATCATTTTCACATGTTGTTTGAATTAAAAAATCATCTTTGAGTTCAAGATAAATTTTAATTGCATCATCTTTTGGAATTTGAAATTTGAGCTCTTTAAAAGATGGATCAAATCTATTAACAGCTCTATGTCCGTTATAACAAACCATTGGTGATTTTGTTAAACCAATATCATCTTGAAATTTAGAAATACTTCTAAAAGCACGACCACTACAAAGAACGATGAGGTGGCCTTCATCTTCAAGGCGTTTTAATATATGTTTATTTAATTTTGAAATTGTTTTATCGCTTGAAAGCAGTGTGCCATCTAAATCGACGGCAATAATGTATCTATTTTGCATCGTGGACATATAAACCAACGGTCTTTTTGACTTTTCTTAAGGTTTTGTTTGCGATGTAACTTGCTCTTCTAGCGCCTTCGCTTAAAATTTCATCGATTTTTCCACTTGCTAAAATTTCTTTATATCTTTGTTGGAAAGGACCGAGTTCTTCAATGACTTTATCAGCGACGATTTTCTTAAATTCGCCATATTTTGTGCATCCCTCAAATTGTTTTTCAGCGTCTTCGACACTAATATTCGAAAGAGCAGCATAAATCGTAAGTAAATTTGAGATGCCAGGCTTATTTTCTGGATCATATTTGATTTCATTACCTGTATCAGTAACAGCTGACATGATTTTCTTTCTTATAATGTTTAAATCATCTTTTAAGAAGATGTCACCTTTAGGATCTGATTTTGACATTTTACGAGTTGGATCACTTAATGACATAATTCTTGCGCCAACTTTAGGAGTGATTGCTTTTGGCATTACAAATACTTCTTTTTGATAACGTTGGTTGAATCTATGAACTAAATCGCGGCAAAGTTCGACGTGTTGAGTTTGATCTTCACCAACAGGAACAACATCAGCATTATAAAGTAAAATATCAGCAGCCATCAAAACAGGGTAGGCAAAAAGACCTAAACCAATAGCTTCATTATTCATCTTTTGAGATTTATCTTTAAATTGTGTCATACGAGAAAGTTCACCCATATAAAGATAGTTAACTAAGATTGTGTTAAGTTCAGAATGTGCGCTAACATCGCTTTGCAAAAAGATAGTAGTCTTTTCTGGATCAAGACCAGCTGCAATGTAAAATGCAACAATGTCCTTTGTGTTGCTTCTTAGAAAAAGAGGGTCGATTGGAAGGGTTAATGCGTGTAAATCCGCAATAAAAATGAACGATTCATAATCATCTTGAAATTTTTTGAATTCTCTTAATGCTCCAATATAATTGCCTAGAGTTAAATTTCCAGTAGGCTTAATTCCGCTTAATGCTCTCTTTTTTTGTTCCATAACTAACTCCTAATTTCCATGATATTATAATTGATTTTTGAATTTATTAAAAGAAAGTTAAAAATGTACATTTTAAAATTGAAGCAACTTTATAAGACTATTCATGTTTGATATAATATTACAGTTATTTAAACTTAGTTTAACTCGAGGTAATATTATGCGCGAAATAAAATTCTATAACACGTTAACAAATCAAATTGAAGTTTTTAAACCTATCAAAGAAGGAGAAGTATCAATGTATGTTTGTGGACCTACAGTTTATAATGATCCACATATTGGAAATATGAGACCAGTCGTCTTTTTTGATACTTTTAGAAAATATTTAGAATACATTGGCTATAAAGTGAAATATGTTTCAAATTATACCGATGTTGATGACAAAATTATTAATAAAGCAATCGCTGAAAATAAAACAGAAAAAGAAATCACAGATTTTTATATCGCTGAGTATAGAAAATGCCTTGAGAGTTTAAATGTTAAAAAGAATTTTGAAAATCCACGCGTAACAGAATATATGCCTTCAATTATAAATTATATCGATGGTTTAGTTGAAAAAGGCGCTGCATATGTTAATGATGGTGAAGTATTTTTTGATGTCATGAAAGATGAAAAATATGGTGAACTATCAAAAATAAATCCTGAAGATTTAAATGCTGGAGCTAGAATTGAAGAAAATTCAAAAAAGAAAAATCCACTTGATTTCTTACTTTGGAAAGAAACAGAAAATGGAATAAAATGGCATACTAAATGGTGCTATGGAAGACCAGGATGGCACACTGAGTGCTGCGTCATGATCGATACAATATTTGGTGGAATGATTGATATACATGGTGGAGGTATGGATTTAAGATTCCCACATCATGAAAACGAAATCGCTCAAGCTGAAGCAATGCACGGAAATCATATTGCAAATTATTGGATTCATAACGCTATGATGAACATTAAAGGCGAAAAAATGTCAAAGTCTTTAGGAAATGTCATTTTAGCAAAAGATGCAATTAATGAATTTGGAGCTGATTTAATTAGACTCACTTTAATTAATGCTCCATATAGAAGCATCATTAATTTCAGCGATGAAACTTTAAATGATAATAAATCTATACTTCAAAAATTAGAATTTATATATAAACAATTAAATTTAGAAATGAATGTTAATAATTTTGAACTTTATAAAAAATCTTCAAAAATAGAAGGCTTTTTAAATGCTTTATCTTTAGATATAAATGTTTCTAATGCTATAACTGCAATGTTAGAAGTTATTAAAGAAGCAAATATTGAAATAAGAAAGCGTGAAAAAGATTATGAAATTTTAAAAGAAGACTTCTATGCTTTAACAGATATGTCTTATATTTTAGGATTACATTTCACACCAACTAAAATGAGCGAAGATGATATTAGTCTTTATAAAGAATATCTTAATGCTAAGGCTCAAAAAGATTTTGAAAAATCAGATTCTTTAAGAAAAAAATTAATTGAAAGAAAAATTATATAATATGGTTTTTCTTAATTTGTGATGTTCAAAAAAGACGATAACAATCGATAAAAATTTACTTGCATTATGAAAAGTGGAGGACTAAACTATGAGTACTAAAATATTATCAACAAACGCAATTCGTGGGGCAATTGAATCGAATTATTGTCTTGAACTTTTCATAACAGAAAAGTCTAAACAAAAAGATCTCATAGCTTTAGCAAAAAAGAAAAACATTAAAGTTACTGAAGTCAGTAAAGAAAAAATGGATCAACTTTTTGGACCAAATCATCAAGGTGTTTGTGCATACGCTAAACCCGTATACACGGTAGGTTTGGAAGAAATTATTCACGATTCTAAAAAGATTAAAAACCCAATAATAGTAATGCTTGATGAGCTAACAGATCCACATAACTTAGGAGCAATCTTAAGAAGTTGTGACGCATTCAATATTAGCGGAGTAATCTATAAAAAAAGAGGTAACGTGTCCCTAAACGAAACGGTTGTTAAAATTTCTACGGGTGCCGCATATTTTATTAAATGTGCTGAAGTATCAAATCTTAGCAATGCAATTAAAGTGTTAAAGAAAAATGGTTTTTGGGCTGTAGCTCTAGATGGGGATTCAAATCTTTTACTTAAGGATGTTCCGCATGATGTACCTTTACTTGTAGTTGTTGGTTCTGAAGGCTATGGAATATCAAGATTAAATAAAGAAAATTGTGATATGATAGCAAAAATTCCAATGACAGGAAATGTTAATTGTTTAAATGCTTCAGTTGCTTGTAGCATTGCATTATATGAGCTCCGTAGATAGAAAGGGAGCTTATGCAAGAAAATGGAAAAGTTGAAAAAAAGCAATATTTACTTACATTAATAAATAAATCTAAAAATAATGATAAAGATGCACAAAAAGAGCTTTATGATTATTTAAGAAATATCAGTGCTCCCATTGCATATTCCCTTAAAAAAGTAGCCCTTAGAAGTGGTTTAAATAGTGATGATTTTGATGCCAGTGTTTATGATGCAATGTTCAATATCATTTTTAAAAATGATGTAAAAAACGTTAATAATTTTGATTCATATTTCAAAACATCTTATAAATATAGTCTTATAGCTCGTATAAGAGATAATGTTCAATTTTATAAATCTTTTTCGCTAGGCTTAGAAGAAGAAAGAGATGAAGCAAAAGCTCTCTTTAATTTTGATTATTCTTCAAGATCAGCTAACTATTCAGCTGAATCGAATATAGAAATAGTTGTCGATGTGCTTTACGATGCTAGAAAGTATTTCTCTTCAACAGAATATGCCGTTTTGATGATGGTTTTAGAAGGATTTAGTATTCCAGAAATAATTATTGTTTTAAATTCAACAAAGTATAAGATATATAGGATTTACCAAAAGGCCGTTAATAAGCTCAAAAGGATTGTTGGATCAATATTTCCTGCGGTAGTTGAATAAAAATAAGATTAATTGTTTGACATTCTTGCTTCATAAATATATTATTTATGATAGTTTTATAGATATAAGGATAAGATATGAGAAAAAAAGTTATTTTAATTTGCTCCGAATGTCTATCAAGAAACTATACAACAACTAGAAGAGTTGAAGATAGCACAACACGACTTGAACTCAACAAATTTTGCCCACATTGTAATAGATATACTATTCACAAGGAAAGCAAATAGAAAGGTCACACTATGAAAAAAATCTTAAATTATTTCAAAGGTGTAGGAAAAGAAATTAAGAGAGTCAAATGGCCAAAATTTGATGCATTCTTACCTGCTATTATTACAGTTTTATGCATTACTGCATTTGCTGCTATCTTTTTAGTTATTGAAGATTATGGTGGCGGTATTTTAATCTCATCATTAAGAGATGCGTTTGAATCAATGAGATAGTAAGGAGTAGTGTATGGAAGAGAATCAATTAGCTGAAAAACAATGGTATATTGCTACAACATATAGCGGACACGAACAAAAAGTTCGTGAAAATATTGAAAGACGTAAAGAAAGTATGAATTTACAAGATTATGTCTTCAGAGTTGTTGTTGCAGAAGAATTAGTTCCTGCAAAAGGAAAAGATGGTCATCAATTAACTGTTAAAAATAAAGAAACAGGTTTAGAAGAACCAAAAATGAAGACAATTAATCTTTACCCTGGTTATGTCTTTGTCGAAATGATTATGACTGATGAAAGTTGGTTCATGATTAGAAATACTCCAGGAGTTACTGGTATTGCTGGATCTTCAGGTGGTGGTCAAAAACCAACTCCAGTTTCGTCAAGAGAAATTGAAACTGTTCTTAAGAGAATGGGTATGGTCGATAAGTCAATGTATGAAGGATATGAAGTCGGTGATCTCGTCAAAATTATCCATGGTACATTTGATTCAGTCGAAGGTAAAATTATTGCTCTTGATAAAGAAAACGGCACCGTTACAGTTGAAACAATCTTCTTCGGAAGAAGAACACCAGTTGAAGTCGACTTTAGCGAAATCGTTAGAATCTAAAAAAATCAAATTAACAAATTACGCTTAGCCTAATAGTTAAGCGTTTTTATTTGTTTATATCAATTAGAAAGAAATTAGTTATTTTTTAGGTGAAAATTAGTTAGTTTGAAAACTACTAAAAAACTACTAATTATTAAAAATATTATAGTTTTGCGCAGTTTTTAATGAAAAATACAGGTATTTTTCCAAATCTTTAAAAAAAGAAGAAAACTTCAACTTTTAATAGCTTTAATTAATTCGACATTTTTCGATAATAATGGACTCTTTAATATAATAAACGCAATAGAAGTTGAAAGAAGAGAAAGTAGAACAAGTAAGCAGAATATAGATGGATTAAAAATTATACTTGAATAGTTTCCGATGAGTAATAAATTAATATTGTTATTAGAAATTACATTAGAAATATAAGTGAGTAAAAATGAAAATTGAAATATCAATGATGGTAACAAATATAGTTTTAAAAAATATGTATGAAAATATTTCTTTGTGTACCCGTAAAATCTTTGAATATAAATTGAATATTTTTGTATTTGAGCAATGATAGGGACAAAGATTAATGAAATTAAAGAGCCTAAAGTAAGAAGAGAAATTCCAATAATAAAATTATTTAAATTGCTCATTTGAAATTCTGAAATATTTTTAATTCTAGAAAGCAAAATATTTGTAGCTTGAACATTATATATATCTAGGTTTTTAAATTCGCTAAAACTATATTGATTACAAAAATAAGTTGAAATAAATCTTGTGTCATTTTCTTTATTTTTAATAGATATAAATGATGAAGTTAAGAAAGTTGATAAGACCACATTATTCTCTTTGAAGAGCTTATTTATTGAATCATTATATAACTTAAAATTTGATTCATAGACTCCAACAATATTTGGATCTAGTTCATAATATTTTGAAATATTTGTTATGGTATTATCTTTAAC
>Ga0310691_10000975_pt1 | contig 47776 bp, 46 predicted proteins | sample 176DNAGHGlowgp2_FD_203887 | JGI IMG/M metagenome (GOLD analysis project Ga0310691, IMG submission 203887) | Sheep rumen microbial communities from Palmerston North, Manawatu-Wanganui, New Zealand - 1766 DNA GHGlow gp2 (v2) (version 2) | ecosystem: Host-associated > Mammals > Digestive system >... | reverse complement strand
CGTCAACTGACTTGTCGATAAAAAGGATGCCGTCGAGATGATCGTTCTCGTGGCAGATGCATCTTGCCAAGAGGTCCTCTGCCTCCAGTTCAAACTCATTGCCGTTGCGGTCCAGAGCCTTGACCCTTATCTTCTGCGGTCTGTCTACTTCACATGTCTTGCCGGGAACGGAAAGGCATCCCTCTCCACCGATCTGCGATCCTTCCATGTAAGTGATCTCGGGATTGATGAACTCGATGAGTCCGTGATCATCTCCGACATCAACGATAAATACGCGGCGGAGCACTCCTACCTGGGGAGCTGCAATACCGATGCCGCGGTTCTCATAGTACATTGTGTCTGCCATGTCATCCAGGAGCTTTATTATCCTGGGTGTGATCTCATCTACAGGTCTGGAATGCTTCCTGATCAGGGGATCATCTTCAAGAACAAGATTACGTAACGCCATATATCTAACCTCACTTCATTTTTACCGTGATATTTTAACATAAATAATAAAACATTGATATTTGCGGGAGAAAATAGTAAATTCTTATTCATGAAAACTTCAGACTTCTATTACGATCTACCCGAGGAACTGATAGCTCAGACTCCTCTTACGGACAGAACGGGATCAAGACTTCTGGTCCTGGACAAGAACACGGGCAGCATAAGCCACAAGCATTTCGCTGATATCAAAGACCTCCTGCACAAGGGGGATGTGCTCGTGGTCAATAATACGAGGGTCATTCCCGCAAGACTCCTGGGTGTCAGGAGCGATACGGGATCATTTGTCGAACTCCTTCTCCTCAAGAGGATCGACGATAACCATTGGGAGACACTTGCAAGGCCCGGCAAGAAGGTAAGGCCCGGACGCCGCATGACATTTATCGAAGGCGTTCTTGAGGCTGAATGTGAAGAAGTCTTAGGCAGCGGCAACAGGATCATCAGATTTGATTACGAAGGGATCTGGGAAGAGATCCTCGACAAGGCGGGTACGATCCCTCTCCCTCCCTATATCCACGAGAAGCTCGACGACCCGGAGCGCTACCAGACTGTCTATTCCAAGAATAACGGATCGGCAGCAGCGCCTACTGCAGGTCTTCATTTCACGAACGCACTCATGGATGAATTGAGGGCCAAGGGTGTCATCATTACAGAACTGACGCTCCATGTGGGACTCGGAACATTCAGGCCCGTTAAGGCTGAAGACATATCTGAACACGAGATGCACACTGAATGGTATGACTTCCCCAAGGAAGCTTCGGATGTCATCAGGAGTGCGAGAGCTGACGGCAGAAGGATCATATCAGTCGGCACCACTTCGACGAGGGTCCTCGAGACAGTGGCATCCAATGATCCTGAGATGATGCCTGTAAGCGGTTATACGAACATATTTATCTATCCGGGATATGAATTCAAGTGCATCGATTCACTTATCACGAACTTCCATCTCCCCGAATCCACACTCATAATGCTCGTATCTGCCCTGGCAGGAAGAGAGAATGTTCTAAGCGCATATGAGGAGGCCGTGAAGGAGCGCTACAGATTCTTCAGTTTCGGCGATGCGATGTTCATTACGGATACGAAGAAGACGGCGGAGGGATAACAGATGCAGCACCCGGTAAAGTACGAGATACTTCACATATGCAAACAGACGGGCGCGAGGCTCGGCCGCGTTACGACGCCCCACGGGTCATTCATGACCCCTGCGTTCATGCCGGTCGGCACACAGGCCACAGTTAAGGGCATGAGCCCGGAGGAAGTCAAGGAGATGGGCGCCGGGATCATATTATCCAACACATATCACCTGTGGATGAGGCCCGGCAACGAACTGGTCAGGAAAGCAGGCGGACTCCACAAGTTCATGAACTGGGACAGATCGATACTGACTGACAGCGGCGGATTTCAGGTCTTCTCCCTTGCAACACCGAAGGACATCGTCGAGGAAGGCGTTCACTTCAGGTCACACATTGACGGATCCAAGCATCTGCTGACGCCTGAGAAGTCCATCGAGATACAGAATGATCTCGGTGCTGACATTATCATGGCTTTCGACGAGTGCTGTCCTTATCCGTCCACGCACGAATATGCCGCAAGATCACAGGCAAGGACTACAAGATGGCTCGACAGATGCCTGGCAGCACACAAGAAGGCTGATACGCAGGGACTGTTCGGCATCATTCAGGGATCGATGTTCGAGGACTTGAGGAAGGAGAGCGCAGAAGCGATCACTTCTTTTGACCTCCCCGGATATGCGATCGGAGGCATATCGGTCGGTGAGCCTGCAGAACTGTTCTACAAAGTGCTCAACTGTACGACCCCTCTCATGCCCGAAGACAAGCCCAGGTATCTCATGGGCGTCGGAACTCCTGATTATCTCATCGAGGGTGCGATCAGCGGGATAGACATGTTTGACTGTGTCCTCCCTACAAGGCTCGGAAGGCACGGCACGATATTGACCGACGAAGGCAGGAAGATCGTCCGCGACAAGAAGCATGAGGAATGTTTTGAACCTATGGATCCCGGCTGCTCCTGCTACGCATGTCAAAACTATTCGGCAGCATATGTAAGACACCTGTTCAAGGCCGGGGAGATCTTCGGGATGCGCCTGGCGACATATCACAACATACACTTCCTCCTCAATCTGATGGAGCGTGTAAGGGAAGCCATCGCTTCAGACAGTCTCGGGGATCTCAGGGATGAGTTTTTCGCGAAGTATGCTGGAGCAAGATATAATCCGTATTCCGGGACGGACATATGACCGGAACCGTTTTATTCGGAACTTCTGACGATAAGCGTAACAGCGGACAGATTCTTCCCGGACAGCCAGTTGATGTCTGATATCCTTCTGACCATATAGCTCATCCACTCCTGGCAGCTCTCGGCAAAAAGACTGTCTACCAGTATCTCCTCATCTTCAAGGAATGAGAAGAATTCTTCCGTCGCACAGATGATCCTGTCCTCATCTTCAAGATGGAGTATTCCGTTCGGCAGCACCTTAAGTTCACCGTTCTTGACTATCTTGCCGTACACACCTCCTTTGCGCATGCTGGAGATCGTCGTGTCAGTGATCCTGAAGATCATGTATTCAGCCTTATCGTTGATGTGTTTGTCGACTTCTTCAGCTATCTCATGGACTTCGTGAGTAATGAAGTCAGACCTCATTATCTCAGAGAAGATCTTCTTTGAACTCTGGGCATTCTCGCCCAGTTTCTCAGATGCAATGATCCCCATGGACAGTTCAGGATTAGGCACGGATACGATAGCGTCCGTGTATTGCGGCTGTCCGCCTTTATGCTTGAAGATGTAGTACTCTATCATATCAGCCTCCGTCAGAAAAGATCATATACCATCCTGATGACTATCGCAGTGTAGTTATCCTGGGATGGTCTCCTGCTGTTCCTTACGGAAAGCTTCAGATGCTGCGCTGTCGATACAGAATACTTATTGATGTATTCAGGTATCTTATCGACGGGGATCGCGTCAGTGAGTCCGTCAGATGCAACTACGATAAAGTCTCCGTCAAAGAGCCTTACCGGCTTACATGTCCTGTTTACCCTCGAGAAAGAATTACCCATAAAATCTATGAGAGCCTTTGCATCCTTATCAAGGTAAGCGCCCTTGGTTACCTCGCCGTTTGTCGCGAGCTTGTTGATCAGGACGGACAGATAATTCTGCCTGGTGTTGAGCATCATGGCCTTACCCTTCCTGACGAGGATGATATTGCTGTCGCCGCAGCTGTAGAGGTTCATGTAATTATCCTTGATATGGACCATCGCCAGCGTTGCGCCGCCCTCGAGCTTGTAATGGTTATAGATCTCTCTCGAGATACCTCTTAATATTGCGGAATTGTGTTCCGTATCATCAAAATCATAAGGGAAATTCTCGGAGATCTTGTCCGTAACTATCTTTGAGATCTCATCACCGTATTTGAGGCCGCCTATTCCGTCTGACACAACGGCTATGACGCCGTCCTTCTCAGAATTGTTCATGGGAGATACATAGTACGAATCTTCCTGTCGGTTCCTCTTTCCGCGTTCCGAGAAGCACGAGATCATGCACAGGAGTCTTCTGTCTGACGTACCGAGATCCTTTACCTTCTGTCTGTACTTCTTGAAATAGTTATCCAGGAAATAAGCGAATGCGATAAGCCCTGAGAGAACCATCGGGATCATAAGAAATACCGCAAGTCCCATCCTGAAGTCTATCTCAAACAGTTCACTCATCGTTATCTATATCGTTACTCTCAGCTTCTTCGTTCTCTTCGCTTCCTTCTCCTTCCTCATCATCCTGCTTGGGTGCCGGCATATACTTGTGCAAAAGGCCGCCCGTGAAGAATGCGAGAAGGTACTGTATAAATGCTATCATAAAGAATCCGTAAATGAACACGAACAGACCGAGCGTCATATAAGACGTATTGAGTATCATCGCGAAAGGAATGATGATCAGGAATATGATCATCACGGCGATCATCGCAAGACACGGTCCGAAGTTCATAAGGAAGAACAGGAACGCATTCCTGTAGATCTGTCCGAGCTTGAGCTCCCTTGATACCATGATCTGATAAACGATGTTCTGCAGGAGCATGAACACGAAGAAGAATGCAATGAAGAATGCACCAAGGAACGAACCTATCTTTGTTCCCTGATTGAGATAGAACCCGATCGCAAAGAGCGATACAAATGTAACAACAAGCGATATGAGACTTGCTGCAAGCGACTGCTTCCAATTGCCCTTGATACCTTCCTTGAGGTCAGGAAAAAAGAATATTCCGGACTGTCTTCTGCAGTTACGGTATATCTGCGAGAAACCGGCCTGGAACGGTCCGATGCATACAAGACAGGAACTGATCAGGAACACTACGCAGAACACTATGACATAGAAATAAAGCTGTACCGCTGCATCCTCTCCCGTGATCTCGTTGAAGAGCGTCGCTTCTCCGGTTATACCGTTCTCCTTCATGAATGCGATAAAGTTATTGAGCTCGAAGAAGCTTGATAATCTGGGGAGCAGATAGAGGGACATGACATAAGCAAGTATCATCGCAGGTATGTTGAAGACCAGTATCAGGACATTGGTTCCCATCAACTGGAGCACATGTGTCCAGAAGCTGTAGAAGAAATTATATATAGGACCATGCTCTGTCTCTACATAATCTGTTGCGCGGACTTTCATCTTAGATGCCATATTCATTCCTCATAACTCTTATTATATTCGATAGATCATCGATCTTCGCAAGTGATCTTGCAGCGATCGCCTCATTCTTGAGTTTTTTGCCGTTCTTACCCTTGAACTTTCCAGGATAAGGATTCACCAGTCCGAAGTTGGCATTCATCGGAACAAAATGCTTCACGTTCGGATCTGAGATGTAATTAGCCATCGATCCGATAACGGTATCTGAATCAGGCTCGGGAACATCTTCCACACCAAGGCACTCGAGCGCTGCATATAATCCTGCAAGAAGACCTGATGCCGTTGACTCGATATAACCTTCAACGCCGGTCATCTGACCTGCAAAATAGAGACCCTTCTGACTTCTTGATCCGTAATGATGATTAAGGAGTTCAGGCGAATTAAGGTAAGTGTTGCGGTGCATTACACCATATCTCAGATATTCTGCATTCTCAAGGCCGGGTATCATGCCGAAGACGCGCTTCTGCTCGCCCCATTTAAGCCTTGTCTGGAATCCGACGATGTTATACATCGTTCCTGACCTGTCATCCTGTCTCAGCTGTACGCAGGCGTAAGGTTCCTCGCCTGTTGCAGGATCGGTAAGTCCTACAGGCTTCAATGGTCCGAACCTCATGGTATCCTCACCGCGGGAAGCCATCGTCTCGATGGGCATGCAGCCCTCGAACACTACTTCCCTGTCGAAATCCTTTACTTCGGCCCGCTCAGCCGTTATAAGCGCATTATAAAATGCGAGATACTCTTCCCTGTTCATCGGGCAGTTGATATAGTCATCCCCGCCCTTGCCATAACGTGACTGCCTGAACGCTTTCGACATGTCGATCGAATCGAGAGATACGATCGGAGCTGCCGCATCGAAGAAGTGAAGATCACGGTTACCCGTCTTCTCCATTATGCTCTCATACAGGCCCCCGTCGGTAAGCGGTCCTGTCGCGATAACCGTGATCCCGGATGAGGGGACTTCGGTTACTTCCTCCTCGATGACGTTGATCTTGGGATTATTACGGATCATGTCAGTGATATAAGAAGCAAACTCTTCCCTGTCGACAGCAAGTGCACCTCCCGCAGGAACAGAAGTGCTGTCAGCAGCTCTCATGATGAGAGAGTCGAGCCTTCTGAGTTCTTCCTTGAGAAGACCGGCCGCATTCGTGATCTGCGCCGCACGGAGAGAATTGCTGCATACGAGCTCGGCAAACTTCAGGTTATGGTGAGCCGGACTCATCCTTTTGGACTTCATCTCATAAAGATCTGTCTCAATGCCGAATGAAGCGATCATGTTCGCCGCTTCACAACCAGCCAGACCTGCACCTATAACAGTTACCTTGCTCATGATCCTGATTTTTTCTGATTAGTGGGACAGTCTCTGTTGCCGCACTTCTGATATGTCTTGCCGCGGAACTTACGGTAAACCATGTAAGTACCGCATGTGGGACATGTCTTGCCGTTGACCGGCGGATCCCAGGAGATAAACTGGCAGTCAGGATCGGAACCCTTCTTGTCGCAGGCATAGAAGATCTTGTTCTTATGCTTCCTTGACTTCAGGATGTTGATACCCGATCCGCATAACGGACAAGGTGTATCCTTGAGCTTATACTCGATATTCCTGCTGTATGTACATGCGGGATAGTTTGAACATGCGATGAACTTGCCGTTGCGGCTATTCTTATATACGAGTTCGCTTCCGCATTCGGGACAGATCTCACCTGTCTTCTCGTCTTCGATCTTGATCTTGTCCGCATTCCTGGATACGTTGTTGATCTGTTCATGGAACTTCGGATAGAAGCTGTCGATGACCTTAACCCACGGTACATCGCCGTTCTCGATCGAGTCAAGTCTCTCCTCCATGTCAGCCGTAAAGCCGATGTCCATTACCTCATTGAAGTGGTCTTCGAGGAACACGGTAACTACTCTGCCGATGTCAGTGATAAGGATGTTCTTGCCCTGCTTCTCAACGTAGTTGCGCTTCTCGATCGTTGAGATCGTAGGAGCATATGTTGAAGGTCTTCCGATGCCGTTCTTCTCCATCGCGCTGATGAGCGTTGCTTCGGTATAGTGAGGCTTGGGCTGTGTGAACTTCTGCTCTGCCTCAGTCTTATGATTCTTGAGGACATCTCCTGTCTCGAGCGAAGGAAGCTCATTAGGCTTCTTTGCCTGTTCCTTGTCAGTCTCCTTGAGATCATCATACACCTTAAGAAACCCGTCGAAAGTAACGACCTCTCCTGACACTTTGAACACATTTTCCCCGCATGAGATATCAGCATTCATGGTATCGAGCTTGGCAGGTGACATCTGTGATGCAAAGAAACGCTCCCAGATCAGCTTATAGAGCTTATACTGATCGCTCGTAAGAGAACTCTTAACGATATCAGGCTCGCATTCAAAATGAGTAGGTCTGATCGCCTCGTGAGCATCCTGGGCAGTATTCTTATTCTTGAATTCACGCTTGTAAGGCGAGAGATATTCCTTGCCGTACTTCTTTGTAATGATCGCAGCTGCCGCCTTGACTGCTTCATCCGATATTCTCACGGAGTCTGTTCTCATGTAAGAGATGAGTGAAGTGGAACCCATGTCCTGTACTTCAACACCCTGATAGAGCATCTGAGCCACGTTCATCGTCCTTGCGGGAGCAAAACCGAGTCTCCTTGATGCTTCCTGCTGGAGCGTGGATGTCGTGAAGGGAGCTGCTCCCTTGCGCTCCTTGGATCCCCTGACTACAGAATCGACCACAAAGTCCTTGCCCTGAACTTCAGATAATACCTTGTCAGCCTCGTCCTTATTGTTAAGTGTCACCTTATCGGATGAACTGCCGTTCTTCCTGCCGTAGAAATCGATAGTGAACCTGTCCTTCTTGAGCTTCGCGCCCTCTTTGGACACTTCAGCCGTGATCTCCCAGTACTCCTTGGGTTCAAAAGCGTTGATCTCATCGTCACGTTCCATAACGAGCTTCGTTGCAACAGACTGTACTCTTCCGGCAGACAGATCCTTCTGGATCTTCTTCCAGAGGAGCGGGCTCAATTCATATCCGTAGAGCCTGTCCAGGACACGCCTTGCCTGCTGTGCATCAACGACGTTCAGATCTATCTCCCTGGGGTTTGCAACAGCTGCAAGGATTGCATTCTTGGTGATCTCGTTAAAGGTGATCCTGCATTTGGTGGAAGGATCGATCTTAAGTACGGTCGCGATGTGCCAGGCTATAGCCTCTCCCTCGCGGTCAGGGTCCGTTGCGATCAGCACGTTGTCGCACTTCTCTGCAAGGCTCTTGATCTCCTTGATGACCTGAAGCTTATCAGGCGAATCGATATACATCGGCTTATAGTTGTTTGCGGTGTTGACACCCATTACTTTCTGCGGCAGATCCCTTATATGTCCCTTCGATGCCTCGATGATATAATCCTTACCTAAGTACCTGCCAATCGTCTTAGCCTTGGCAGGAGACTCAACAATTACTAATGTTCTGCTCATGTTTACCTGTCTTTCGTGATTTTTTCTCCTAAATATATATAATTCATTAAAGCGATATTGTCAAAGCGAATTTTCCCTTCTCACGGCAGATGCTCCCGCAAAGCTCCATGTCAGACAACACCTGGGAGAGCAAAAAGAACGGTATCCCGAGCCTTTTGGACAGTTCGTCGGCAGTAAGATCCCTGACCTCCAGCTCATCTTTTACAAGCATTGCGATCTCTTCATCACTGACACCGGAACAGTCTTTACTGACCTTTGCTCTGATGTTCTCGATCAGTTTTCTCTTCTCTTCCTTATCGTTCAGCACCATCTTGTCCGCCTTCCGGTATAAGAGCCTTGAAGTAACTGAATCTATGACATCATCGACCGACAGGAGTATGGATGCGCCGTCATTTATGAGCCTTAGACCTCCGATGCAGTTATCCGCATAGATATTATTGGGCAGCACGAACACATCTCTTCCCTGATATGCCGCAAATGATGCCGTATGCAGCGTTCCGGAGAATTCTCCTGCTTCCATTATCAGACAGCAGTCCGACAGAGCCGATATCAGACGGTTGCGTGACGGAAAGTACTGTTTCCTGACTCCGCTTAATGGCGGCATCTCTGACAGGACCATTCCTCCCCCGCCAGTGATGCGTTCAAAGAGATCCCTGTTCTGCAAAGGATATACTTCATCACATCCGGACGGGAGCACTGCTATCGTAGTCCCCAAAGCCCTCATTGCTGCTTCATGAGCTGCCCTGTCTATGCCGATCGCAAGGCCGGATACTATCACGACATCCTTGGATGCTATCTTCGAGACAAAGTCACCTGTGGCATAGAGCGAATACCTGCCGGGATTACGCGAACCTACTACTGATACCGAACCGTTGTCATCCACCTTCTTAAGCGACGATATATCGCCCCTGCCGTATATCACTTTGGGCATTCCCGGCAGATCCTTCCATATCCCCGGATAACTGCCGCTGTCATCAGGTATTATCGTTATCCCGCATTTGGATATGATCTCCTCATATCTCCTGTAGATCTCCTTGATCTTATCAGGCATCGACTTTGCTTCATTGAGCCTTACGAAAGTCCTTCCTGTCAGACCTTCCTCCTTAAGACCGCCGCATATATACTCAAAAAGTTCCTTATAGCTTCCTATAAGACCCTTATCCGTTAACTCGCTGATGCACTTACTGTCTATCTCAGTATTGTTTATCAGGACCGAATACATCAGGTTCCTGTCATATCCTTCAAATGCCATCTAATCTCACCTTATACATCAGAGCCTGCTTTACATCAGGTAAAGTGATCTCCTCTGCCCCTTTCATATCTGCTATTGTCCTTGATACTCTCATCAGGTTCTTAAACCCTCTTGCAGACAGACCCATTCCGATCGCCGCTTCAGAAGCAAATGCCGACAGTTCGGGACTGAACTTGAACAGGTTCATGTCGCACCTCTCGCATGTGCCGTTATAGACTTTGGTGATGCCTTCCGTCCAGCAGTATCTTTTCTTCTGCATCTCCCAGGCTGTTGCTATACGCCTTCGAGCTTCCCTGTCTTCCTCTGTCTCATGGCGGCTTATGCCACCTGTAATATCCTTAAGGTCCTTTGCCTTGACGGACCTCATCTCAGTAAAGATATCGATACGGTCAAGGAACCCTCCGGAAAGCTTGCTCAGATACTTCCTGCGCATGACTGACGTACATCTGCATTTGCTCCCGTTCTCGTAGTAGAGGCCACATCTGCACGGATTTCCGGCAGCAACGAACAGAAATGATGCAGGAAGTTCTCTTGTCACGTTGTCTTTCGTCATCCTCACCAGATGTTCCTCGAGTGGGAGTTTAAGCGCGTCGATGATCTTGGGATCAAGATCGGTTATCTCATCAGCAAACAACACGCCGTTATTAGCGAGTGCAAGTTCACCCGGGACCATGGAACCTGCTCTGCCCGTCAGTTTTGAGATGGAACAGTTACCGTATATATGCCGCACCGGCCTTGCAAGGGACATCACGCCATCACGCTGATCATTCTCGTTCTCGGTGAGCATCATGTACTGCCTTGCTTCATCCTCCGTAAGCGGAGGCATCAGGTCTTCGATTATCCCTGCCGCCATCGTCTTCCCTGATCCCGGGCTTCCCAGGAGCAGCAGGCTATGCATTCCCGCGCAAGCCGTAACGATTGCTTCCTGTGCCTTAGGCTGCCCTTTAAGATCTGACAGGTGATGGATTACCCTGGGCTTCCCGAAGTCAAGTTCAGGCTCAAATGTCTCCTGCATATACGCGAAAGAATTCAGTACGTCCACTACATCCTGCAGCGTATTTACGGGCATGCACGCGGTTCCAGCAGCCGCGGCCGCACCGATCTCTTCTTCCGGAATGAACACCATGTCTGCCGGGTCCCTGGCTTCTTCACACAACCTCAGACCGGCTAAGGGAGAAGCCTTGACATCACCTGCAAGAGACAGTTCCCCCTGTGCATAGACCCTCACGTTATCAAAGTATGGGATAACATCAGAGATAAAGAGTATCCCCATTGCGATCGGAAGATCGAATCCCGAACCTGACTTGTGCATATATGCAGGCGATATGCTGACCGTTATGTGCCCCTTGGGCATCAGGAACCCCATCGATCTAATAGCTGACGTGATCCTTCCTCTCGACTCCCTGATCGACGAATCGCACAATCCCGTAATATCGAAAGTCGGGATCCCCGGAGACAAAGATATCTCTATCACCGACCTTGTCGCGGTCATTCCGTCTGCAAAGCACGATTCGACCTTGACCACTTTATGTCTTACTGCCATCTGATCACCTCCTGTAAGCTGATTTACGAAGAGGATACAGTCAAAAACCCGGAAAAAAGCTCCGAAAAAATACGAAAATCGGAAAAATTGTAATCAATTGTCATTTTTACGGGGTTTTGTGCTACAATTCTCATTTGAGAAATGAATTGACCATCTTATGGAGGAACAATATATGAAGCTTGGAATCGTCGGACTTCCCAATGTAGGCAAGAGCACACTGTTCAATGCGATCACAAAGGCAGGTGCTGAATCAGCAAACTATCCTTTTTGCACGATAGAACCCAATGTGGGTATCGTTGCAGTTCCAGACAGCCGTCTTGATGAACTTGCCAAGATGTACAACCCTGAGAAGTACACTCCTGCAGTAGTCGAATTCGTTGACATCGCAGGTCTTGTAAAGGGCGCCAGCAAAGGTGAAGGTCTCGGCAACAAGTTCCTTTCGAACATCCGCGAATGCGATGCCATCGTTCATGTCGTAAGATGTTTTGACGATCCCGATGTAGTACATGTCGACGGCAATGCCGATCCCGAGCGTGATATCGGAGTCATCGATATCGAGCTTATCCTCTCAGACCTTGAGATCGTTGAGAAGAGGCTCGAGAGGATCAGGAAGATGATGAAGGGCGGAGATAAGTCTTACCAGGCTGAACTCAACCTGTTTGAGAAGATCTACGAATGTCTGTCAGAAGAGAAGCCCGCAAGGAGCCTCGAATATGATGAGGACGAGCAGCTCCTTCTCCGCGACTGCCAGCTTATCTCGCTGAAACCTGTACTCTTCTGTGCAAACATCGCCGAAGATGACATTAAGAACCCCGATATCCCCTACGTACAGAAGGTACGCCAGATCGCTTCCTCCCAGGATGCGGAAGTCGTAGTAATATCAGCAAAGATCGAGGATGAGTTAGGTCAGCTCGAGCCCGAGGATCGGGAGATGTTCCTTGAAGATCTCGGTCTTGACTGTGCAGGTCTTGATAAGATGATCCAGGCTTCATATAAGCTTCTCGGTCTTATCTCTTACCTCACTGCAGGTCCTCAGGAAGTACGTGCATGGACGATCAGGAAGGGCACAAAAGCACCCCAGGCTGCAGGTAAGATCCACTCCGATTTCGAGAGGGGATTCATCAGGGCTGAAGTCGTATCATTTGATGATCTGATGAACTGCGGATCGTACAATGCCGCAAAAGAGAAGGGTCTTGTAAGATCCGAAGGCAAGGAATACGTAATGAAGGACGGCGACGTCGTCCTGTTCAGGTTTAACGTTTAAGCCCCGGTCAATCCAGAGTCTGTTCACCGTTTCCGTGGATGTCTATCTTCTCACCGCCGTAAGTAGGCGCAGGTTTTATCATGCACCAGATCATGTCCTTACCCCTGGCGAGCGTCTCACGGATGTAATTCTTGGCAAATACTTTGTAACCGCTGTTCGTCGCGATCACGCCCCTGCATTCGATGCCGAAAGCCCTGCAGTCATACACCGATCTTGCGATATGGAATTCCTGTGTTACGACTATCGCTTTCCTGATCCCGAATATCTCAGATGCCCTGACCATTGTCTCATAGGTCGAGAACCCCGCATGATCCATGAAGATATCCTCTGACGGCACGCCGTGATCTATTGCATACTGACGCATGACGCCTACTTCGTTATAGCCTTCCTTCCCATGGTCTCCGCTCATGAGGAGCTTCGGGGCATATCCCTGCTTGTAGAGATTGATCGAGGTATCGAGCCTGTCGCGCATAAAAGGCGTGGGAGTATTGTCTTCCCATATCCCGCATCCGAGAACAATGATGCAGTCGCAGTCTTCCTCGGGTCCCGTTATCTCGTCCTCACGGTAGATCAGTGAGCTTACCGAGTTCAGCATCACGGCATTGGCGATACCGATGTAGATACCGCCGAGGAGCCCTAATATCAGACATACGATGATAAACCGCTTTATGAACTTTTTAATCTTCGTTTTCCGTGTCGTTTCCGTATTTGTCTTCTTCATCTTCTATTGCCTTTATCTTTCCTTCTTCCACATCACGCATTATCGACGCAACATTCCTGCTTATCCTTAAGATCGTGAATATCGATATTCCAAACACAAACATGATAGATACCTCTGATATCACCACAAAGACCGGCGGGAGCTTATCCATCGTTACCGCGAAGATAAGTATCAGCAAAGTTCCCGACAGATAGATCGCAGATGTCGCGATAAGGAACTTACGGACCTGAGCAAGCAGTGTCCTGGGCTTCACCAGTATAAGTATCACGAGGAGCATTAATGCTGCTGCGCTGAACGATGCTGCGATCACGATATTCAAAATCTTATACCTCTTCCGTTCAATTCCTGCGAGATCAATTCCTCGATCCTCTTATATGTGTCCTCAATGGTTCCGGAGTTATCGATCACATGATCGCCTAATTCTGAATACTCCTCATCATCCATCTGCATGGCCATCCTTCTCTTTGCATCCTCAAGATCCATTCCGCGGTCCCTGAGCCTGTTGAGACGGACGTCTTCCCTGCACGTTACGACCCAGATCTGATTGCACAGTGCAATGAACCTGTTGACCGGGATCGGGACATCAAGAACAACGCATTTTGTGCCCTTCTCACGGAGTTTTTGGACTTCCTCCTCCATCTCGGTAAGTACATACTTATGGATGATGGAAGAAAGCATGTCGAGCTTCATCCTGTCCTTGAAGACTATGTCAGATACATACTTCCTGTTCAGATCACCGTTATCCTTAAGAGCCCTCCTGCCGAAGATCTCGGCTATTGCAGGAAGAGCCACACCTCCGGAAGCTGTAACTTTCCTTGATATCTCATCAGCATCGAGCACGATTAGGCCCTTATCCTTAAGATAGGAACTGACCGTACTCTTGCCTGATCCGATACCGCCTGTAATACCTAATACAAACATAATTACCTCACTTTGCCTCGAGCCAGTTGCTGCCGGTATGAACGTCAGCTATGAGGCGTATCTTGAGATCTGCTGCAGATTCCATTTCGCGCTTCAGGAGATTGGCGACACCTTCTCTGTCAGATGCATCACATTCGACTATGAGTTCATCGTGGACCTGCATAACGAGCTTTGCCTCAGGAAATTCGCGCGCCAAAGCCCTGTAGACCTTGTTCATCGCGATCTTGATGATGTCTGCGGCGCTTCCCTGGATAGGCGTATTCATCGCAGCCCTCAGGCCGAAATTCCTGACGTTCCTGTTCTGTGACCTTAGCTCGCTTAAATACCTTCTCCTCTTGTAGATCGTCTCAACATAACCGAGCTTCTCTCCTGCGGTCTTAAGTCCGTTAAGGAAATTCATGATACCCGGGAACTGGTTCTCGTATTCCTTGATAAGATCGGAAGCTTCCTTGTAACTGATCTGAAGGTCATTGGACAGACCATACTCGGAGATACCGTAGATGATACTGAAGTTAACAGTCTTGGCAGCAGCTCTCATCTTCGGAGTTACTTCGTCGATGCCGGACAGTCCGTACACTTTGACGGCAGTCATCTTGTGAACATCCTGATCATTCATAAATGCATCGCACATATCCTTATCACCGGACAGTGCCGCAAGAAGCCTTAATTCGATCTGCGAATAATCCGCATCGACCAGCACCTTGCCTTCAGCTGCGGTAAATGCCGCCCTGATCCTCGCACCTTCATAAGATCTGACAGGGATATTCTGGAGATTGGGTTCCGTTGACGACAGCCTTCCGGTATTGGTCATTGCCTGCGTGAAAGTAGTCCTGATCCTTCCGTCGCTGCCTATCGATCTGATGAGTCCTGCAGCATATGTGGAATCGAGTTTGCTTATCTCCCTGAAATCGATTATCCTGTCGATCACGGGATGGTATCTGCGGAGCCTGTTAAGCTCATCGATACCGGTGGAATACACGCCGGTCTTGCCCTTCTTACCTGCAGGCAGGTTAAGATTATCCTCCCCGTACAGCACATCTGCGAGCTGCTTGGGTGAATTAATGTTAAACGTGGTCCCGCACATCTCATAGATATCATCAGAAAGTTCTTTAAGCCTTCCCGTATATTCACCGTGGAGCTCATCTAATGCCTGACGCGAAACATGCATTCCGTTACGCTCGATCGCATCCAGGGTGATGATAAGGGGAAACTCGATATCATAAAGGAGCTTCGTCAGATCTCTTGAACTTATCTCTTCCATCTGTAGCCTGGCGATAAAGATATTGAGCTTTGCCTTCCTGGCAGTCTCCAGTATCTCCTCACTGTCATCCTTTGCCTCCATCAGGAAATCCATCGTAAGCTGCTTATTCTTAGCCTCAGTATCAAAGGGATACAGAAGTCCCGTAGAAGACTCGTAAAGCCTTACAAGATCAGGTGTAGTTCCGTCGATCTGATTCAATACGGCACCTGCGATATAAGTATCGAACACCTTATCCACACCGGGAATGCTGCGCGATAAAACTTTGGACTTGTTCTTGTAGTCGATGCTGACCGGTATGACTTCTCCTGCCTTTGCAAAGACATCGAACAGATCATCCTCGCCAAGCACATAGTAATCATCAGAATCTTCCGTTACTATGACAGCACCCCGCGATGCAAAATCGATCGCAAAACATGTATCTTTGATCTTCTCTGCGATGAGATCAGTATCGGCAGCATCAGCCTTCTTCATCTCAGATCTTAAGAACTCTGACAGGTTCTTAAGGATCTCTTTCTTCTGCTCATTCTCTTCTTCTTCGTAAGCAGCTTTGGCGCCTTCTATCCTGGAACCGGCACTTCCTCTCCTGGTGATGCCGGTCTTCTTGATGAAACTCCTCAGAGCCAGTCTGTCGAGTTCGTCGTAGAGACTGTCATTTGCTTCCTCATCAGAAGGAAGTCCGTTATAGACAGTTCTTTCGATGCCGTACGGAACAGGAACGTTCCTGTCTATCGTACAGAGCCTGATGTTAAGGTCCAAAAGTTCTCTTGCTTCCTTAAGGCGCGCGGACAATGCAGGCGTCATCTCATCCGTATGGGCGAGGACACCTTCTATGTCGCCATACTGGGCTATGAGCCTAAATGCAGTCTTCTCACCGACCTTCTCAACGCCCTTGATGTTATCCGAATTATCACCCATCAGAGCCTTAACATATACGAATACTTCAGGCTTGACGCCATATGTGTTCTCAAACATCGCACGGTCATAAAGGACTCTGGGATCCTTGCCCTTGCCTGACTGCGGAAGTATTACCGATACGTTATCTGATATAAGCTGGAAATCGTCATGATCGCCGCTGAAGATGAACACTTCATCACCTTCTTCACTGCCGAGCCTCGAGAGTGTTCCTATGAGGTCATCTGCTTCATATCCCTCAAGTTCCATCCTGGCGATACCCCATTTATCGAGTATCCCTTTGACTACAGGCATCTGCGCTGACAATTCGTCGGGCATCCCCTTGCGGTTAGCCTTATACTCACTGCTCATCTTATGCCTGAACGTAGGAGCCTTGAGGTCAAAGCATACGCAGATCTTATCGGGATCATACTCCTTCATCACACCGTAGATCGAGTTAAGGAAACCGTTAACCGCACCCGTCGGAGTTCCGTCAGGAGCAGTCATCGGCGCTCTTCCGATAACTGCGAAAAAAGCCCTGTTGATGATGGAGTTGCCGTCAACGAGTAATAGTCTGCCCATTACTTGCCCTCCGCTTCGATCTCACTCTTCCTTACGGCATGCGCAGTACTGATCATCAGCTTGATACGGTTCAGCTGATTAGCCTCGGATGCACCCGGATCGTAGTCGATCGGGATGATGTTGGACTTGGGATACTGTCTCCTTAACTCCTTGATCATGCCCTTGCCCGTAACATGGTTAGGCAGACAAGCGAAAGGCTGTGCGCAGATTATATTCGGTACGCCATCCTGGATGAGCTCTATCATCTCCGCAGTGAGGAACCAACCCTCACCACAGAAGTTGCCGCAGCTCAATACCGTTGATGACTTGGATGCAAGTTCTTCGATCCTCTCGGTCAGCATGAACTTGCCCCCAGTCTTCTTGAATGCATCGTTTATCGGCTTCCTGAACCTCTCGAGAACATTGATCGCAGCCTGGTTGATCCTTGCCGCGCGCTTGCTCCTTCCCAGGTTGGAATTGGCCCAAATAGGGTTGTAACAGCAGTACAGGAAGAAGTCGAGAACGCCGGGCAATACGCCTTCGCATCCTTCTGCCTCGATAACGTCGATAGCATTATTATTTGCATCAGGATGGAACTTAACAAGGATCTCACCTACGAGACCGACACGAGGCTTCCTTGGTATATCCTGAAGAGGAAGTTTATCGAACAGTCCCACGGCAAGATTAATGAACTTCTTATATGACCTGATCCTGGGGATGTTATCAATGTCAGCACCGATGCCCATAAGACATTCTTTTATGGCTTTCTTCTCATCTTCAGGTCTGTTCCAGTAATTGTTAGGCATAACCTGGTCGTATCTCGGAGAGAGATCATCATCCTTGCCTGAAGGATTGAGCATCTTCCTGCCTACTCTGTTGATATACATGTAGAGAGCATTGGCAGATCCCCTGACCTTCTCATACGGCCTTGTTCTGAGGAGCAAAGTCGTGACCATATCGCCAAGACAGATCGCTCTTATTGCTGCCAGTGCAAATCCCGGAGTGATCTTCCAGCCCTCATTCTTCTCGAACTGCTGGACTGACAGTGCTACGACAGGTATCTGAGGGAAGCCGGCATCCTTCAGAGCTTTCCTGAGGAAAGCAACATAGTTAGTGGCACGGCATCCGCCGCCTGTCTGTGTGATCATGAGAGTGCAGTTATCAGGATCGACCTCGCCTCTTAACACCGCATTCATCATCTGTCCGACAACTACGATCGTAGGGAAGCAGGCATCGTTATTAACATACTTCAGACCGCACTCGATATCTTCTCTCGTAGCCTGCTTCAGGAGCTTCAGGTGATATCCGGCATCGTGAAATGCTGCTTCCACAAAATCGAACTGGATAGGTGCCATCTGAGGAGCGATGAGAGTATGTTCCTTCTTATTCTGTTTTGTAAACTCATTGCGCTTCAGGGTATATCTTCCCTCTTCTGCGATCTTGCCGGGATCCTCAGCAGTTCCTTCGGCTTTCTTCTTCTTCGCGATTTCCGTACGCTCGTTCATGGCGACTACAAGAGATCTCATCCTTATCCTTGCAGCACCGAGGTTGGATACCTCATCTATCTTGAGCAATGTGTAGAGCTTGCCTGACTGCTCAAGGATCTCCTGTACCTGATCAGACGTAACGGCATCAAGTCCGCAGCCGAAGCTCGTGAGCTGAACAAGTTCCAATTCAGGTCTTGTGATAACGAAAGCAGCCGCCTCATATAGTCTTGTGTGGTACATCCACTGATCCACGACTCTTATAGGTCTCTTAAGTCTGCCGGGCTTGGCGACTGAATCCTCTGTCAGGACTGCAAGACCTAATGAGTTTATCATCTCAGGGATACCGTGGTTGATCTCGGGATCGATGTGATACGGTCTTCCTGCGAGGACGATGCCTTTTATGCCGCGCTTGTTAATATCCTCCAGGATCTCCTTGCCCTTGTTCCTGATATCTTCCTTGAACTTGTAGTATTCTTCACAACCGGCTTCGACGGCTTTCTTTGCTTCTTCAAGCGTGACGCCGCAGTACTCAAAGCATTTTGTGAGGTTTACCGCTACAGTGTCCATGTTGTCGAGAGGCATGAAGGGATTTAAGTATCTGATCTCCTTCTCCTTGAGGTTCTCCACATTGTTCCTGATGACCTCAGGATAGGAGCAGACGATCGGACAGTTGTAGTGGTTGCCCGAATTCTGGTTCTCGACCTGCTCGTAAGGAACTGAAGGATAGAAGATCGTTGTGATGCCCTTGCCTATCAGGTTCTCGATGTGACCGTGTGCGAGCTTTGCCGGGTAGCATACGGACTCTGAGGGGATCGTCTCCATTCCTTTCTCGAAGAGGATGTGTGATGATCTTGATGATATCTGGACCCTGAATCCGAGATTTGTGAGGACCGTGAACCAGAAAGGATAATTCTCATACTGGTTAAGGCATCTGGGGATACCGATCTCGCCCCTGGGCGCGTCTTCCTTCTTCAGCGGTTTATAGTTGAAAGTCCTGTCGTACTTATACTTGAATAGGTTAGGGATCGCTTCCTTATCATTCCTGTGATCCTGCTCGAGGGCTATGTCCTCGCCTCTCTCACATCTGTTGCCCGATACGAACTTCTTGCCGTTCGAGAACGTGGCGATCGTGAGACGGCAGTGATTCGTACAGCCGGGGCACTGTGTGTTCTCCGTCTCCATCTCAAATGAATCGAGCTCATCAGGTCCGAGGATACCGGAGGAAGCCTCTTCGCTGGTGCCGTCAGACTGTTCCACAGGACACCTGTTCTTAGCGATGAGAGCAGCACCGAATGCACCCATGAGGCCGGCAACATTAGGTCTTATTACCTCTCTTTGGGAGATGATCTCAAAGCATCTTAAGATGGCATCGTTAAGGAACGTTCCGCCCTGTACAACGATGTTCTTGCCGAGCTGTTCGGTGTCTCTGATCTTGATGACCTTGTAGAGTGCATTACGCACAACGGAGTAGGACAGACCTGCGGAGATGTCACCTACAGATGCCCCCTCCTTCTGGGCCTGCTTAACCTTGGAATTCATGAATACGGTACATCTCGTTCCAAGATCGACCGGGTTGGTCGCCTTAAGTGCCTCTTTCGCAAACTGCTCTGAACCCATGCCGAGCGTCTGCGCGAAAGTCTGGATGAACGATCCGCATCCCGATGAACAAGCTTCGTTCAGCATGATCGAATCGATAACGCCGTTCCTGATCCTCATGCACTTCATGTCCTGTCCGCCGATGTCGATGATGAAATCAACATCAGGACAGAAGAACTTGGCTGATGTAAAATGAGCCATCGTCTCGATCTCACCGTCATCTACGCCAAGGGCAGCCTTGATGATATTCTCACCGTAACCGGTGACGCAGGAATATGCGATATGACACTTATCAGGCATATGTCTGTAGATGTCCTTGAGGATGCTTACGGCACTCATGACGGGGTTGCCCTTATTGCTCTCGTAGAACGTGTAAACGATGTCGTTATCGGAATTGATGACAACAGCCTTGGTCGTAGTGGATCCGGCGTCGATACCAAGGTAGAGGGCACCCTTCTGCTTGCTGATATCCATTACGGGGATGGCAGTCTTCTCGTGCCTGTCGTAGAAAGCCTTCTTCTCCTCCTCGTCCTTGAACAGAGGGGAGATCCTTATGATGTCAGGCTTGAAGCCTTCCTTGTTCTTGAACCTCTCGAGGAGTTCCTTGAGGTTGACGGGCTCACTGTCGGCTGATAATGCCGCGCCCAGCGCAACGTAGATCTGTGCCTCATCAGGCATCCAGAATGAATCAACCTTGTCCTTCAGTGTCCTCTCAAATGCATTTCGAAGTTCTGAATTAAAGTAAAGAGGGCCGCCTAAGAATGCAACGTTGCCCTTGATCGGCCTGCCGCACGCAAGACCTGCGATAGTCTGGTTAACAACGGACTGGTAGATCGAGGCTGCGAGGTCTTCCTTGGCTGCACCTTCATTGATGAGGGGCTGGAGATCGCTCTTGGCGAACACGCCGCAGCGGCTTGCAATGGTATAAAGAGATCTGTAATCCTTTGCAAAGTTATTAAGTCCGTCAGCATCGGTCTGCAGGAGAGATGCCATCTGGTCGATGAAAGCGCCCGTGCCGCCCGCGCATGTACCATTCATTCTCTGCTCAAGGACCGGGTGCATGTATGTTATCTTCGCATCCTCACCGCCGAGCTCGATGATGACATCCGTCTCAGGGTGGTACTTGTTGATCGCAACGGTCTCAGCCATTACTTCCTGGATGAACTTCAGGTGGAGCCAGTTTGCAACGGACAGTCCGCCCGAACCTGTTATCGTGACACTTACGTCGATACCCGGGAACTTATCGTTAAGCTCCTCGAAGAGCTGATTGAGCAGTCCCGATACATCGGAATGATGTCTCTTGTATTCGTTATGTACGATCTTATCTCCGTCCAGCAAAACGATCTTGATCGTCGTAGAACCGATATCAAGTCCTAATCTGTAGCGTATGTCCATTACTTATCTCCTTTGGTGTTTGCGTTGTTGATCTTGGGAGTGCCCTTAGGCTGCCTGTTGCTCGTAGGTTCAGCTGTCCTGCCGTCGTAGAGTGATCTTCCGACGGTCTTCTCGCTTGAAGCCCTCGAGTTCCTGGCAGAAGCCGGATGAGCCTTGAACTGGCGTGGTCTCCTCTTCTCACCGAATACCTTGAGTGAGTTCGCCTTCAGCTCCTCCATGTGCTTACGCTGTGCTTCTCTCATTGCCAGCTTAAAATCAGCCCCATCATTGAGCATCTTCTTCATATCAGCATTAAGGGAGAGCCTCAAAAGTTCATCAGGCACGCCCTTAGTCAGATCGAAATCATTCCCAAACCTGTCAGACACATGAAGCTGCAAAGACTCGGTTATCATCACGACATTCCTCTCATACATATCGAAATCGCACTTGATCCCGAGCTGCAACGGAAGTCCGTAGAAATTCAGGTTTGCATAAGGAAGGCTCCTGGTAAATATCAGGTGCAGCGTGATAAGCTTCATATACGATTCGAGATTGATACATTCCTGATCACATACGAGTGTCAGCTGTCCCTTCTCGATCATGTAAGCGATATCGGACTTCTCATCCTCAAAGCCATTGGCCCAGAGGAAGTAAAGCTCGCGGTAAACATCTTTCTTGAAAGATTCGAAGTTCCTGGTAAGCGGAACTGCAAGAACAGTAGGTCCCAGGTTGAAGATATACTGCATGTAAGATACCTCCAGGTACTGCGGTACCGAGAAGTACTTGATGTATGCTGCTATATCGCGGCTGTTGAAGATATATTTATGCACGGGGCAAAGACTCCCTTTATTTATATTATTATTATACGGGTAGCATTATAACATAGTTTAGTGAAAATATGGGCGATTAAGATTTATGTTGCATAATCGCGGGAAAGTGAGATAATAAGTGGTCATTTGAATGACCAAATAAACCGTAAAGGGGTAATGAATATGAAGAAAGCGATTACATCAGTCCTTGCATTGTGCATGGCTTTATCAATGGCCGCATGCTCTGCAAAGACACAAACATCAGATGCAGCTACAGAAAACACATCAGCAAGCGAACAGGCAGCAAAGAGCGCTGAGCCCAAAGACATCGAAGCAGCGATCGCCAAGGCAGTCGGTGACGGCTACCTTGCAACTGTGGAAGTCGCAGCAGATGACCTGTACCTGACACCTCTTGCCGACCTTGATATGAGCAAGATATCAAGTTATGTCTGCAAGCAGGCTGAGACGCCTTCCGTTGATGCAGATAAGGTCGTTATCGTTAAGCTCAGCGATGCAGCTTACGGCGATGAAGTAGTCAAGGCGTTCAACGCTGATTTCCAGCAGTCCGTTCACTACATCCACCAGTATCCTTTCGGAGTTAAGAAGGTTGAGGGCGGCAAGATCTACAAGACAGACGACCTCGTTATCTTCGTTATCGCAGGTAAGAGTGCCGGTGAGAACGCATCTGCTGACGATGAAGCTAAACTCGCAACAGAAGAGTATGCAAAGATCGACGAAGCTATCAAGAGCGTGATCGGTACCGTTCCCGCGAACCTCGCAACTTATGATGCTAATTCTGAAGGGGCCGGCAACGAAGGCGGAGACGAGATCCCCGATAAGCCTATCCTCGGAGGGTGATCACGAGTCGATCATTTTAACAATCGATCTGAGAAGAACTGTCTCAAAGCTGAGGCAGTTCTTTTTTGTTGGAGTTGGCATACCCGGAGGCATGGGGACGTAAATCCCATGTATGATCTGGCTGGAATTGCCCACAACAGGTGCACCCCGGGTGTCACTCTCAATTGCAATTTCCATAAAACCCAGGGCAACAAAACGCCCCGCGCATCAAAGCGCGGGGCGGAAAACTCGATCATTTTCTTAATCTCAGATAGCAGCCTTAGCCTTCTCAACGAGTGCTGTGAAGCCTGTAGGATCTGTGATGGCGATATCAGACAGAACCTTACGGTCGAGCTCGATGCCGGCCTTCTTCAGACCGCCCATGAACTTGCTGTAGCTCATGTCGTTAAGTCTGCAAGCAGCGTTGATACGAACGATCCAAAGCTTTCTGAAATCTCTCTTCTTCTGCTTCCTGTCACGGTAAGCGTAGTTACCTGACTTGAGAACTGCCTGGTTAGCAACCTTGAACAGCTTGCTCTTGTGACCCCAATATCCCTTAGCCTGCTTAAGAATCTTATGATGACGGGCTCTTGTACGAATGCCTCTCTTTACTCTGGACATATTTATTTCCTCCTAAATCTTTTACTAAAACTGTGATCAAGCGTAAGGGATCATCTTCTTGATAACCTTAGCGTTTGCTTCTGCACAAACCTGGTTGTGACGGAGATGTCTCATTCTCTTTGTAGGTCTCTTGCTGAGGATGTGGCTTCTGAAAGCCTGCTTATGAAGCACTTTACCGCTTGCTGTGACCTTAAATCTCTTCTTTGATGAACTGTGTGTCTTCTGCTTAGGCATTATACTGTCCTCCTGTTAATTAATTACTTCTTCTTGTTGGGCGATAAGTACATGACCATGTCGCGTCCTTCTACCTTCGCCTTCTTGTCAATGCTGCCGCACTCTGCTAATCCTTCCGCGAACTTCTCCATTACTTCGAAGCCCTTTTCCTGGAAAGCCATCTCACGGCCGCGGAACCTGATCTTCACCTTGACCCTGTCACCGTTCGAAAGGAATTTGATCGCTGCCTTCCTCTTTACCTCAATGTCATGAACATCAGTGTTGAGCTTTAAGCCGATCTCTTTGAGTTCTGTCTCTTTCTGCTTCTTCTTAGCTTCCTTCTCTCTCTTACCCTTCTCGAAAAGGAATTTACCGTAATCCATTATCCTGCATACAGGATTATCCGGATTGCTCGAGATACATACGAGATCAAGATCTGCTTCATCGGCCATCTCACGTGCCTTTGCGATAGGTACTACACCCACCATGTTACCGTCAGCGTCAATAAGTCTGACCTGCTCGAACTTGATAGCGTCACCTACCATCTGTGTTTCAGCTCCCTTAGCGATGTTCACTCACCTCCTGACATAAAAAAAGAACGGATCTGATCCGTTCTCACAACAGCCCTTTGCCTTACAGCAATAAAAATGCCATGTGACCTCTTTACACGAAAGCTTGAGGTGAGAACGGAAGTGTTCTGCTTTGATTGACCTGCATATATTAGCCGTTATTATCCTGGTTGTCAAGCATTTTTATCAAAAACCTGATCAATGTATGACCTTGAGGAAACTTCTCCTGTGGATCGGCGTCATCCCCTGCTCTCTTATGGCCGCATAATGATCCTTTGTACCGTAGCCCTTGTGCTTGGCAAAACCATAGCCCGGATACTCTTTGTCGTAGCCGCACATGATGTGGTCCCTGGTCACTTTCGCGAGGACGGAAGCTGCTGCGATCGAATTGGACTTTGCGTCTCCCTTTATGATCGGGACGACTTCCTGCGTAACGCCTTCGAGCTTCACCGCATCGATCAGGAGCAGGTCAGGAGCAAGCTTTTCAGATATCTGAGAAACACACTCGCGCATGGCTTTCTTGGTGGCCTCCAGGATGTTGATGTTATCTATCGTCTGGGCATCGACCGCAACTACAGCATATGCAAGCGCTTTCTCCTTGATCTCGGGAAATAAAGCCTCTCTCTTCTTCTCGGAGAGCTTCTTGCTGTCATCGAGGCCTAAGACGGGCTTATCAGGATCCAGGATGCAGCATGCTGCGACTACAGGTCCTGCCAGCGGCCCCCTACCGGCCTCGTCTATCCCAGCGATCACACGATAGCCTTTGGCCGCGTACTCATCCTCAAATGCATTGAGCGCCTTATACTTCTCCTGAAGCTGTTCTGTCGTAAGTCTTGCCATATCAGTCTTTAAGCACCGGAACTTCCAGTGTTATCCTCCCAACTCTTCCTGCCTGCACATCGTCAAGCAGGAGCCTTGAAAATCTCTCTTCGTCGATCCTGCCGCCGCTCATGAGACAGCCTCTCTTCCTGGCCATCTCAAGGAAACAATCGTAATCATCCTGCGCCGGCAGTTCGACCTTATATCTTTCCGACATCAGATCAGGATACAATTCATTCAGTATCTTCATCGTCTCATACGCGGCCTCTGTCACGTCGATGACCTCTTCCTTGACAGCTCCCGTTGCTACCAGGCAGATCCCGGATCTCTTGCTCTTGATCTTCGGCCACAATACTCCGGGCATGTCCATCAGATCGAACCTCGAATCGGTCTTGATCCACTTGGGGGCTCTCGTAACGCCCGGCCTGTCGCCGGTCACCGCGCTCCTCTTGCCTGACAGCGCATTTATGAGCGTGGACTTACCCGTGTTGGGAACGCCAACTACCATAGCCCTTATCGGCCTTCCTGTCCTTCCTTTTGCCGCAGCCTTCTCGAGCAATTCCTTAAGTTCCTCCTCTGCAGCCTTTTTGAGGCTGTCGATCCCGCCATTGCGGTTTGCCTGGACCGGTATTGCCTTTATCCCCTGCTTCCTGTAATGGTTCACCCATTCATTCGTCTTGTCAGGGTCAGCAAGATCTGCCTTGTTGAGCAGGATAATATGGGGCTTATTGCCTATGATGTCATTTAACTCCGGATTCCTGCTGCTAAACGGTATCCTCGCATCAACCGTCTCGAAAACGATATCCACGAGCTTAAGGTTCTCAGCCGTCTGGTTCAAGGCCTTGCGCATGTGGCCGGGAAACCAGTTTATGTTCGATCTGTCTTCTGCCATTTTATGAGTTGTCTCCTATTTGATTCTCTGCAAAACTGATAATAAGCTCAATGCCATAATTCAAATAATATATCCGCCCCCAACTACTTGGAAAACACAAAAAGCCACCAAAGAGAGTATAGTTATTATTATGCAATGAATCAATATGTATCTTCTTGTAAAGATCATAACAAGAATTGAAACAGATAACGAAACCAAAAAGGAAAACAATAATTCAACTATCATTTTTCTTTCGGATTCACTAAGTGATTTTTCCTTATCTTCGACTAATTGTTTAAGGTCGGTTTTTAAACTCTCAGACTCCACAAACATATCTAAACCGATCTTCTCATCAAGATACAGACACTTTCCCGGTTCAGGCTCATATATAGCATCAATGACATATCCATCTATAGTCATAGCACAAGAATGAATGACTTCATTTTGTTTTATTGAAACTTGTTCACCCGTGTCAAGCATAACATCTATGTTTTCAGAAAGAATAAGATCTCTGGAGTAATAAACTGTGTTCTTGTTACTCCACTTATAGTTGTTGTAATATCCTGAAGTTAATGCAAACACAATATATCCCAACAATAAGGATTCAATAAGAACTATTATCACATTTTTAATTATATTCATCATTACTGTAACTCGTCCCATTCCCGTCTCTTTCTACTCAACATAGCACTTAAAATGAAGATCTGTGATCTTATCATAATACTTGATCTCTTCTTTTTTGTTATCTGAGTTAACTCGGTTTTCATATAATACGGGATCATCAAAAACCAGTTTTCTCAAAGATTTCATATTGATAAACACATCATAATCGTCAAATATAGTATTAGTTGGCAACCAGATCACTTCGAAAGGGATATCACAGCTATTAAATGATGATGTTTTCAGATCATCAGAAACGTTGATATCCAGGAACTTAAACTCTCTATTCCATTCAGAATCAGAAGTATTATTAATCTGATTATAGTTTGCCAGAGAAGCAAAATACCACAGTTTTTCATGAGTCTTTCTTTCCGGCTCATCCTTAAACAAATGAATACACACCTTAACCTTATCATTGATTATCCGTGAATTAATACTATCTTCAAGATAATTGTTTAAATAGCGCCCTATGCTGATAATATCTTCAATCCTGTCAGACCCGTACAAATCTATGTTGATCGAAGAAAACTGATCGCTATACAAAGAGAAAAACTCGATATTATTCATAGTATCTATTCGTTGGATGCCACGAATAATATCATCCAATTCGGAATCAAGTTCATTATCATAATGATCTCTTGCCCCTTTGACGTATGGGTCGGAGAATGGTCCACAGGAAGTTGATGTCAAAATCATCATCAACACGAGCAACAGCACCCCTATTAGTTTCATTAATGATCTCTCCATTTTCTTTACCTTAAAGGATGGTCGAAACCGCCCAAACCAACAACGCAGAGAGCCGATAAAGATATCAAAGCCAAAAGAATGATCTGCACAATATGTATCTTTATATTACTACGGGATACAAGCATTATGATAATAGCCGGCACCAAACTGATCAGAAAACACAAACAGTATTCAATTATCATCGAACGAACAGCAATGGAATCTGCATCATCTTTCTTGATAAACAATTCTTTTGAATCAGCGATTATCGTCTCTTTCTCAACGAAGCATTCCGGGGCAATACCACCACTTATATCATGGAATTCATTTTCTGAGGTTCCAAAATAAGCATCTACTATATAGCCATTCCTGTCAACAGCACACGACTGGATCTCACTATTTCGCTTAAGCAAATACTGTCCGCCTTCTTTAAGGGACACAACAATATCATCTGAAACAGTCAGTTTTTCTGAATAGTAGCATTTATCTTTATCAGTCCATTTATATCCGTCATAATAACCTGAGAACACAGAAAAACTTATATAACCCATCAGAAGGGCCTCAATTGCGATAATAAGTATCCTTTTCCATAGTTTCATATTATTCCTCGATATATTTCAGGAAGAGCACAACTAAGCTGTTCTGATACAATCATATCATTAACAGGCACTTTTTATATCAGACGAGCATCAAAAAACTGCCCCAAACTGAGGCAGTCTTTATCATTGTTCTTTTGTCCTGTACGGCTATCAGAGCTTCTCTCTGATACGTGCAGCCTTGCCCTGACGTGAACGCAGGTAGTAGAGCTTTGCTCTTCTTACACGACCCTTACGTACGATGTCGATCTTCTCGATCTTGGGTGAATGTACGGGAAGGATACGCTCAACGCCTACACCGTAAGAGATACGGCGGATGGTTATTGTCTCTGAAAGTCCGGAGCCCTTCCTTGCTATAACATAGCCTTCGAATACCTGGATACGCTCACGGTTACCCTCCTTGATCTTCAGGTGAGCCTTTACATAGTCACCAACTTCGACCTCGGAGTAGTTGTTTCTGAGATTCTCGTTCTCAACAACTTTTACTAAATCCATTTTGTCTGTCCTCCTTGTCCTGCAGATGTTCGTGCCTGGAATCGGGGCAGAGGACCATCCTGATTAAAACTGTAAAATAATATCACAAGCCTTTTTGTAAGGCAAGCATTTTCTCCCAATCAGCCTCAGATATCTCAAGTCTATCAAGCATATCGGGTCTTTTCTGCCATGTCTCGACAAGAGAACTGATACGGTTGTACTCATCTATCGCCGACTGATTACCGGACAGCAATACTTCAGGAACAGCCCTGCCGTGCCACTCTGAAGGTTTTGTATACTGCTTTGCTTCAAGGGTTCCCGCCATATGGGATTCGTTCGTATATGCATCCTCATTGGGAAGCACACCGGGAATCATACGGGAGACCGCATCGATGATCGTTACGGCAGCTATCTCACCTCCGGTGAGTACGAAATCACCGATCGAGATCTCTTCATCGCAGATCTCGTCGATCACGCGGGAATCTATACCCTCGTAATGACCGCATATGATCATGAGAGAGTCCTTCTTCGACAGTTCGATCGCTTTCGCCTGGTTGAAGACATTTCCCTTGGGCGAGACATAGATAGTATAAGGCTTACTGCCTGCCTTATCACATACCGATCTCCAGCAGTTGTAGACAGGATCGCACTGCATGAGCATGCCGGTTCCGCCGCCGTACATCGTATCGTCGACCTTGCCGTAATCGTTGACGGCGAAGTCCCTGATGTTTACGCATTCCAGGTTTATGAGACCGCGCTCCATGGCACGGCCGGTTATGCTTTCGCGAAGGAAAGCATTGACCTGTCCGGGAAATAATGTCTCAACATAAAAATCCATTATTCGTATATCTCGTATAAGCCCTCGGGGAGCCTGACCTTGAACGTCCCGTTATCGATATCGACATCGTAGCAGATGTCATTGAGGTAAGGGATAAGGAGTTCCTTCTTCCCCTTCCTCTTGATCTCGATGATGTAATTGGCGCCGGTCTCATAACAATCGGATATCTTGCCCAGCGGTCCCCTGACATCATCGATGACTTCAAGTCCGATGAGGTCAACGATATAGTAACGGCCTTCGGGAAGCTCAGCAGCATTCTCGCGGTTAACGGCCAGATACTGACCCCTAAGTCCCTCAGCTATGGTGCGGTCATCGATGCCTTCAAACCTTAAGAGCACCATGCCCTTATCGAGCCTCGAAGATGCAACATTTACGGGCTTTTGAGCCTTCATCTTCTCATCGGTCAGAAAGCACTCCTTAAGCTTAAGAAAACGGTGCGCATCGTCTGTCAGAGGGTAGACCTTGACCTCTCCCCTGACACCGTGCACACCTGTGATCTTGCCGATTATTATCAGCTCATTCCTCATATTATCCGACGATATCAACGATAACGCGCTTGCCGCTCTTAGCGTACTTCGCCTTCATGATGGCGCGGATAGCCTGAGCGCGCTTACCATTCTTACCGATGATCTTGCCTGTATCCTCAGGCGCAACGGACAGCTCGAAAACAACAGTATTGCCTCTGTTAGTCTCCTTGATGCTGACTTCATCGGGCTTGGTAACAAGCTCTTTTACAATGAAATTTAGTAGATCCATCTGTTACCGCCTTATCAGATAATTCCCTGCTTCTTAAGAAGGTCACGAACTGTGTCAGTAGGCTGAGCACCGTTGCCGATCCACTTCTTAGCAGCTTCTGCATCGATCTTAACCTCTGCAGGATCTGTGAGGGGATTATATGTACCGATCTCCTCGATGAAACGTCCGTCTCTGGGATATCTTGAATCTGCAACTACTACTCTGTAGAAAGGTGCCTTCTTCTTACCCATTCTTCTTAAACGAATCTTAACTGCCATTTTTTGTTCCTCCAATTAAAAATTGATCTTTTTTATTTATCGCGCCTTATGAGGCGGGAATAACTTCTTTATCTTCTGCCCTTTTTCTTCTTAGGCTTCTTCTTGCCCTTGGAGCCGCCTCCCAGACCGCCAAGTCCCAAGCCGCCGCCAAGGCCACCAAGACCGCCTAATCCCTTCATTCCGCCAAGACCTCTGGGGATCTTAAGGCCGCCACCCTTGCTCATCTGCTTCATAAGCTTTGCTGATGTCTCGTACTGCTGCATGAGCTTATTTACATCTGCAACGGACACACCTGCGCCTGTTGCGATCCTCTTCCTTCTGCTGGCATCAAGGAGCTTGGGGTTCTTCCTCTCTCTCTTGGTCATGGAAGAGATGATAGCCATGTTGTGGTCTATGATTCTGTCGTCGATATCATCCTCGTTGACCTTGCCGGAAGCACCGGGGATCATGCCTACCAGGTCCTTAAGGGACCCCATCTTCTTCATCTGCTCGAACTGGGTATAGAGGTCATTCAGATCGTACTCGTTGTTCATCATACGGCCGATCTGCTTCCTGGCCTCTTCCTCATCAACATTTACGGATGCTCTCTCGATAAGGGAGATGACATCGCCCATTCCGAGGATCCTGTCCGCCATTCTCTGGGGATAGAAAGTCTCGATCGCGTCAACCTTCTCACCTACGCAGATGTACTTGATCGGCTTGTTTGTAAGCTTACGGATGGACAGTGCGGCACCGCCTCTTGCATCACCGTCGAGCTTAGTCATGATGAATCCGTCCATGCCGATCGCTCCTTCAAAGCTCTGAGCGACATTAACGGCTTCCTGACCGATCATGGCATCGACTACGAGGAGCTTCTCAGTCGGATTTACTGCATCATTGATGAGCCTTAACTCCTCCATCAGTTCTTCATCTACTACAGTACGTCCGGCCGTATCGATGATAAGGTAGTTGCAAAGAAGGTACTTAGCCTTCTCCACTGCTTCATTTGCGATCTGAACAGCATCAGGGCATTCGGGATGGATGTAGCAGTCGACGCCCACGCCGTTAGCCAGTACTTCAAGCTGCTTTGCAGCAGCAGGTCTGTGGACGTCAACGGAAGCTACCATGGGCTTCTTGCCGTCCTTCTTCAGGAGCTTGGCAAGCTTAACAGCTGTAGTCGTCTTACCTGCACCCTGGAGACCGTAAAGGATTATTACCGTAAAGCCGGAAGGAGATACCGAGAGCTTTGATTCACCTGTACCGAGGAGTTCGACTAAGGACTCCCTGACGATCTTAACGATCTGCTGACCGGGTGTAAAAGAACCCTGAACATCAACACCCTTGCACTGTTCGCTCATGTCAGCAACGAACTCCTTGACGACGCTGTAGTTAACGTCAGCCTCGAGGAGCGCCATCCTGATCTCGCGCATCATCTCCTTGATGTCTGCTTCAGTGACGCGTGCCTTGCCGCGCATCTTGGATGTTATGTTCTGCAGTTTTGTCGACAGACTCTCAAACATTTATCATATCTCCGTCTTAAGTGCTTCTAGGAGCGTTCTGGCTCCCTTTGCATCATCATTATCTATTAGTTCAATCGCTTCGTTTATGATCGTCATCTGGGATGTGAACTTGCCTGCAAGTCCCAGCTTATCCTCATATTCGCGAAGCTGGTTAAGACCTCTCTTAACCGTATCGTGAACTCCCTGCCTCGTGATGTTCTCACTGTCAGCGATCTCAGCCAATGTAAGATCATCATCAAGATAGAGCTCTAATGTGTTCCTCGTCTTCTCGGTCAGGAGATTACCGTAAAAATCAAGAAGCAGGCTGTCTTCAAACGATTTCACTAAGATAAACTCCTCCTCAAAAATAAGAACACCTGCAGAATGATACAGGTGTTCCGGAAGTTTGTCAAGCTTTTTTACTTGTCATCTGTGTCTCAGGTGGTAATAACCTCTCTTTGTGCCGTATTCCACGCTGCTGGCGTAGAGTACCATATCGACTTTCTCAGTGGGAGCACGGTCAGACACGAGCTCATGCCACATATCCCTTCCAGCCTGCTTGGACGCATACATCGCCATATCCGCGAGGTCAACATGAGTCTCAAGTGTCAGCTGGCCTTCAGCCCCGTCAAAGAAAGGATATCTCACATAACCGATCGAACAGGTAACATCACGGCCTCTGATCTGTCCCTGGCTGGGAACCTTGATCTTATCCCTGAACGCCTGATTGATCTTCTCAGCCACAGTCGTAAAATCGAAAGGATACTTGGCGCAGTAAACGATGACGAACTCCTCACCGCCGTTACGGACGACAACGCCGTTATCACCGACACATTCCCTCAGGAGCTTGCCGACGCTCTTGAGGACTATGTCACCAGTCGCATGACCATAGTCATCATTAACGCTCTTGAAGTGGTCGATATCGATCATGAATACCGCATATTCATCAGAACCGTAAGTCTTCACCTTGGACGAAGAGATTCCGTTGGACAGCTTCACCAGTTCCATGTAGTTAGTCAGCTTATACTGGAAATACTTACGGTTGAAGCATCCGGTCAGCTCATCCATATACTTCTCCACCGATGCGGCATCAACGTAGAACTTGACCTGGTCTTCCCATGTGACGGCACTGTCAGGATTCCTGAAAGGCTGGCTGATCTTACCCTGTACATAGTACTCGGACAATTCACTCTTCGTGATGGCTGCAAGCTCGGTCTTGATATCCTTGACCGGATCGAAGATGAGCTTCTCATAGAGCACGACAAAGATCGAAGTTATGATCACCGTGGTTATGATCGTCAGCAGGAAGAAGAACCAGAACATGGCCAGCTGCATCTTGGTCATGTTGCGGAATACGAAAGTGATCTCACATCCGCCGAATACGGAAGCTAACATAAACCCGATCGTATCGAGGAAAGACATTACGAGCAGCACGATAAAACCGACAAAAAAAGTAACGTCAGTCTTCGAAGTCCAAAGACCGATATTACACATTTTGTATAAGAAGTGTTTTACGTAGCTGACCAGATTACTCATACAGTCTGATTATATCAAACAATTTTATAAATGGTGCAAATAGAAGTAAATTTTAGTATAATTAGTTGTCGATCAAGAAATATTAAACATAAAGGAGTACTTTTATGAACTTATCACCACTTCAAAAGGCAAGATACGAGTACAGCCCCAAGCTTCCGGGCATGCTCCGTAACGGGATCTCAGAGATCTCCGTAAAGGAAGGCGCTGCTACACAGTCTGTTGCAGATCAGGACAAGATCGCTGCCCTCTTCCCCAACACTTACGGCAAGTGCGAGATCACTTTCGAGAAGGGCGCGAACACATCAGCTGCTAAGAAGCAGGTTGTCGGCGTTATCCTCTCCGGCGGACAGGCTCCCGGCGGACACAATGTCATCACAGGTCTTTATGATGCATTGAAGGCTACTGACAAGGAGAACGTTCTCTACGGCTTCAAGGGCGGTCCTGACGGACTTCTCAAGAATGACTACGTCGTATTCGATGATAAGTTCATCGATGCATACAGGAACACAGGCGGATTCGACATCATCGGTTCAGGCAGAACTAAGCTCGAGACAGAGGAGCAGTTCAACATCGTTGCAGAGAATGCAAAGAAGAACGGCCTTACAGCTATCGTTATCATCGGCGGTGACGACTCCAACACAAACGCTGCTACTCTTGCAGAGTACATGGCAGCCAAGGGAACAGGCATCCAGGTTATCGGCTGCCCCAAGACTATCGACGGCGACTTGAAGAACGAGGACATCGAGGCTTCATTCGGATTCGATACGGCAACAAAGACATATTCAGAGCTCATCGGCAACATCGAGCGTGACGCAAACTCCGCAAAGAAGTACTGGCACTTCGTAAAGGTCATGGGCCGTTCCGCTTCCCACGTTGCACTGGAGTGCGCTCTCGAGACACAGCCTAACATCTGCCTCATCGGCGAGGAAGTTGCAGCTAAGAAGATGTCTCTTGCACAGATCACAAATTACATCGCAGATTCTGTAGCAAACAGAGCTGCTAACGGCGACAACTTCGGTGTTGCCATCATTCCTGAGGGTATCGTGGAATTCGTACCTGAGTTCTCCGCACTCATCGCTGAGATCAACGAGCTCCTCGCAGGCGAAGCTACGGAGAAGTTCAATGCACTTCCTTCATGGCAGGATAAGTATGATTTCATCAAGAACGGTCTGTCCGCTTCTGCATTCGCAGTATTTGATATCCTCCCTGCAGGTATCCAGCAGCAGCTCTTCCTCGAGAGAGATCCTCACGGCAACGTTCAGGTATCACTCATCGAGTCAGAGAAGCTCTTCTCCGAGCTCGTTAAGAACGAACTCAAGAAGCGCAAGGCTGCAGGCACTTATAACGGCAAGTTCTCTCCTCTCCACCACTTCTTCGGTTATGAGGGCAGATGTGCTTTCCCTTCCAACTTCGATGCAGACTACTGCTACTCACTGGGCTACAACGCATTCATGCTCATCCAGTACGGTTACACTGGTTACCTCTCCAAGGTATCCAACATCAGCAAGCCTGCTGAGGAATGGGTTGCAGGCGGTATGCCTATCACAAAGATGATGAACATCGAGAGAAGGAACGGCGCAGATAAGCCGGTTATCCGTAAGGCTCTTGTAGAACTCGACGGCAAGCCCTTCAAGTTCTTCGAAGCTAACCGTGAGAAGTGGGCTGTTGAGACATGCTTCACATATCCCGGTGCTATCCAGTACTACGGACCTTCTTCAGTTTGCGACATCACAACAAGGACACTCGCTCTCGAGAAGGGCTGATGCTTCTTATAAGTAATCTTACTTAGAACGAGGCGGTCTCATAATGAGGCCGCCTCATTTTTGTATCATACACTGTCAGCTATTTCCCGGACCTTCTCGACCGTGAGATCTGTTATCTCAGCGATCTCGTCGATCGAGTACTTCCCCTTCGCCAGCATGCGCCTTGCAGTGTCGATTGAGCCCTCAGCCTTACCTTCCTCAAGTCCGGCCTCTCTCTCCTTCATCATCAGCTTATCAAAATGTGTAACTATCATCTTATCCTTGTCTCCTTTCTTTCCGCGTCTGGCTTCCTCTTCTTCCCTTGCCTCCGCGACCCTTCCGGCCAGTATGCTGATATTCATCTTACCGACATCAGTCTCCACAAAGTCGCTCATCAGCTTCCCGATGTCATCATCGCCTTCGTAAGAACCGTTTACAAATATGATATTCGTTCCGTCTTCAAGTTCGACGCTTTTATCAGTCCTTCTCCTGAAGTGATATACTGCCTCATTACTCTTGATTATATCATCTCTGCATATGAAGATTACATAAGATTCGGGCAGCTTGTTGAAGTCATCGTTCTTGCCGATGGTCGTTCTCGCATCGATCATGGACGAATTATACCGTGACCTCTTGCGCAGATTATGCGTATCCGTCTTCTGGATCTCAATGTTATATACAGTACTGTTATCCTCGCCGACAGCATAAACATCGAGCCTGACACCCCTCTTATCGTTGTTTGTGATGGGATTCTGTACCCTGTGCCTGACGATCCTGATGTTTGAGATGCCAAGGATTATCCTCAACAGCTCTTCAGTACATTCAGGATGCCCCCTGAAGCATTCGGCAAAGAACTCATCATCAAATAAGCACAGTTGATCGATATCGTATTTTGTTAAGGACATAATGAACCTCCTTATCGTATCAGATTGGAGGAACGGGCCCATTCCCTATACGCCCGATAGTATCAGAAAAAACGTGAATAATAGCTGACAATCAATACGAAAATCGGAAAAAACCGTATCGTTTGCCATTTTGTCTTAATGCTTCAAGAACAAGTCAAACAACAAGAGGCCGTCTTATCCAAGACAGCCTCTTGCCATATTGACCAACTTGACTACATCTTAAAAATCCAAAGGGATATCCATGTACGTCTCGTCACTGTCATACTCTTCCTTTGCCAACTGCTTTGCCTTCTTTACGAGTTCGAGGAATTCGTCGACCTCAGCTTCAGTATTGTAGATACCGAAGCTTACGCGGACCATTCCGGGAGTCTTGGCCGCATCACAGCCTTCGTAAGTCTTTGCTTCATCATCAGTTACTCCCATCAGCCTCCAGACATAAGGATGCGCACAGAAGGCACCCCTTCTCGTTGCGGCACCGATATTTGAGAGATGCCTTGCGAGCATCGAAGAGTTTGTATCGGTAAAATTGAATGTTACGACACCTACTCTGTCACTGATATTATCAGAATCTCCGTAGATAACAACATTATCGATCTTCTTAAGTCCGTCGATCATTCTCTTGACAAGAGCCTGCTCATGCGCAGAAATGTTATCAAAGCCTACTTCCTGAAGGACATCGATCGCAGTACCCAGACCTACTACACCGGGATAGTTGGGAGATCCCGCTTCGTAGAGTTCAGGAGCTTCCTTGAACGATACATCATTGTCTGTAACGATATCAACGATTCCGCCTCCATAGAACTCCGGCATATGCTTGTCCAATACCTCCGTAAGTCCGACGATCGCACCTCCTCCATAAGGTGAATACATCTTGTGTGCAGAGAACACGAGGAAATCGATATTCTCTTCAGGCGTTGCGCCGAGCATAGAGAAAGCTCTGTGTGCAACGATCTGGGCTCCGTCAACAATGATCAGGGCGCCGTGCTCATGTGCCATCTTCGCAACGCGGTGCACATCAGTAACATATCCAGTTACATTAGATGCTGCAGTAACAACTACATACTTGACCTTGTTCTTGGAGAGCTTTTTCTCAAGTTCCTCGTAGATGATACGTCCCTTCTCATCAACTTCAGCGTAGATGGTCTTGCAGCGCTCACGCCACGGCAGATCGTTTGCATGATGCTCCATGCGTGTTGCAAGAACGATATCCTTCTTGCTCTCAACAAGAGCTGAGGCAAGTTTGTTAAGACCATCCGTTGTATTGTTGACATAGACGCAGGTGTACCTTTCCGGATCAGCATTTACGAAGTTCAACACCTTTTGCCTGGTATCATCATAGATCTCCGTAGAGATGTTGGACTTTACTGAATAACCGCGTCCGATAGAACCATATGTCTCAAGTTTGGAATCGACCTCGTCCATTACCGGCTTAAGAGCAGGTGTTGTTGCAGCATTGTCAAAGTTGACCAGAACCTTTTTGGATCCGTCAGGAAGTTCCACAGGCTCATCAACACCGACCAGATACTGACGGATGTTATCGATCGTATATGATGGCTTTGCATCTGTCTGCTGTGAACTCTCTGATGTCTCAGCACTCTCTGATGTCTCTGCACTCTCCGATGACTCACTTACCGCGGGAGCACCGGTGACTTCACTTGATGCGGCCTCACTTGAGACGGCAGATCCTTCAGTTTTTGCACATGCAGCAAACGCAGACAACGTCATTCCGAGACAGAGCGTTGTGCATATGATCTTGTGCATCTTATTATTCATGAATAATACCTCCGTTTGCTTTCGCCTTCGAAAGCCCAGACCATTCTACCACACATAACAGTCAAATAGCATTGATATACCCACTCGCGACACAATCGTGACCATTCACGCCACGGCTCATATTCAGGACTCCTGCAGTGCTACAATCACAATGAATTCATTTGGGAGGTTGTTATATGCATACTTTAGAAGCCAAGAACCTGCGCAAGACATTCGTGATCAGCGAGGCACAAAGGCGCAAGCTCGATCTGACCGAACGCAAGGTCACAGGTGTTGATGACATAAGCTTTACGGCAAGATCAGGTGAGATATTCGGGCTGTTGGGGCCTAACGGCGCCGGCAAGACTACAACGATGAGAATGCTCGCTACGCTGATCAAGCCTGACAAGGGTGAAGTTCTTTATGATGGCATAAGCATCAAGGAGGATCCGGTCAAGATCAAGAACAGGTTTGCTTTCCTTACGACTGATCTGCAGCTCGACAAGAAAGCTACAGCAAATGACATGTTCGAGTATTTCGCGGGGCTCTATCATCTGCCTAAGGAACGCTATGATGAGAGGAAGAAGGAACTGTTCGAGGCTTTCGGGATCGGATCGTATGCCGGTACGAAGATCAGCAAGCTGTCACAGGGTATGCGCCAGAAGGTATCTATCGTTATCTCCGTTATCCACGACCCGGATTTTATCATCTTCGACGAGCCGACAAACGGTCTTGACATCATCGCTTCAAGAGAGGTAAGAGAATTCATCCTGAGGATGAAGGAAGAAGGCAAATGCATCATTCTGTCCACTCACCTCTTCGATCTCGTCGAGAAGATCTGTGACCGCGCGGCCATGATCGTACAGGGCAGCATCGTTGTGGAAGATACCCTTCCCAACCTCATGAACGGCCGCTCACTTGAGGATTCGTTCTACGATATCTATCAGAAATACCAGAAGCAATAAGGGAGAGATAATATGTTCAGAGATACACTTACAGTTTATAAGAAAGAAGTCAGATCGATCCTCAAGGATAAGACCGTTCTCTTCATGTGCATCATCCTCCCTTTTCTGGTCATGTTCGGAGAAGGCAAACTTATGACGGTGATGAGCGATACAAAAACAGATGAGTCATCAATCAGGGCCTATGCGGTAAATGCACCGGAATACATGAATGATGCTCTGAAGGAGATCGGCTTTGACGGTGCTCCGGCGGACGTCGATAAGACCATATCAGATATCAAGAACAAGGATGCCGAACTCCTGGTCATCTTTCCGGAAGACTTCACGATCGAAGTTACTGAAGGCAAGCCGGTATCAGATATCGAAGTCTATTACAATTCATCTTACAACGAGTCACTGATGGTCAAGGAAATGTTTTATAACTACCTTGATACACTCCGTCCGGTCGCATTTACGATCAATGCGGACACGGCAAAGACATACGATCAGGGCGACGAGACATATCAGGGCCGCAACGCCATGGCAAGCATGGTCCCGGGACTCCTCATCATGACGATCGTATACGGCATTATGGGCCTCGCCAGCAACATAATCGCAGGTGACAAGGAGAGCAATTTCCTTAACACCGTACTGATCACTCCCGTAAGCCGCACGAGCGTAGCCCTTGGCAAGGCTTTGGCCGTCATGACCGCAGCACTCATCAGTTCACTGTCATCTTTTGTCGGACTCTCATTCCTCATGAACAGCTTCAAGGAGATGATAGGAAGCGATATCATCAACTATGCGATCATGGATTATGTGTTTGTATTCATCACTATCCTGTGTGTTACTTTCGCGCTGGTCGGATTGATCCTCATCATATCCACGCTCGCCAAGACATCAAGATCTGCACAGACGCTCACGGCGATCCCGGTCATGATCCTGTTTATCGGATCATTCCTGACATCGAATTCCGGTTTTGATTCGATTCTTACAAAGCTCGGGTTCTACAATTACGTAATACCGATGTGGAATGCAACATATCTAACCAAGAACATCCTCCTCAACGGTTTCACCCCCGTCGAAATGCTCACGGCATGCGGCATCAATCTCGCATTCGGGGCACTTTGTCTGGCATTCATAAGCAGGATGTTCAACAACGAGAAGATCGTAAACGACTAAGAGCAATACCGATCAGATCAACCAATGGCCGACAGTACGCTGCCGGTCATTTTATTTGTATCAACGATGATCTCAGACTCATCACCTGAAGCGATATCAGGGGTTCTGTAACCAGCATCAAGAGTCTTCCTGACGGCCTCCTCTATTAAGTCAGCAGCTTCTGCCTCAGCAAGCCCCCATCGGAGCATCATGGCAGCCGACAATATTGTAGCAAGAGGATTAGCCTTACCTGTTCCTGCGATGTCAGGAGCTGAACCATGTATGGGTTCGAACATTCCGGGAGTACCGGGTGCCCCCATCGAAGCCGACGGAAGCATGCCTATGGAACCGGTTATCATTCCTGCCTCATCCGACAGGATATCGCCGAACATGTTGCTCGTGACTATGACATCAAATGATGCAGGTCTTCCAATGAGCTGCATCGCGCAGTTATCGACATACAGGAAATCCAGTGCCACATCAGGGTATGACGGGGCGATCTCTTTTGCAACGGAACGCCACAATCTGGATGACCTGAGGACATTTGCCTTGTCAACAAGAGTAAGCTTCTTCCTCCTGCCTCTGGCATACTCGAATGCCTGTGTAACGATGCGCCTGATCTCACCTTCAGAATATGCCTCGGTATCATAAGCGACTTCACCTTTGACAGTTCCGTCAGCAAGGATATCATCACTCTTATACGAACCGTTCTCGCCAAAATATATCCCGCCCGTAAGTTCCCTTACTATCAGGATATCAACAGCTCCCGTATCCTTGACGGGAGACGCAGAAGCAAGCTGAGGGAACAGCAGTGCAGGTCTTAAGTTAGAGTACAGCCCCAGACCTGATCTTAGACCCAGGAGCGCCCTCTCAGGACGTATGGAAGGATCTGCCGTATCCCACTTGGGTCCTCCGACAGCACCAAGAAGAACAGCATCAGAAGCCTTACATGAAGCAAGTGTCTCTTCAGGCAAAGGCAGACCATACTTATCTATCGCACAACCGCCTGCAAGGAGCTCATTGAATTCAAAGGAAATCCCGAACTTCTCCCCTGTCTTCATCAGGACTTCAATGGCGGAACCTACGATCTCCGGACCGATCCCATCGCCCTTGATGACAGCTATCCTGTATGCACGTCCACTCATGAGCCAAGCTCCTTCCTGGTATACTCTACCAGTCCGCCGGCCTTGATTATCTTCTCGATAAACTCAGGGAAAGCTGCCGCCTGATATGTCTCATTCCGGGTTACGTTCGTGATCACGCCTGTATCAAAATCAGCTTCGACCACATCACCAGCCTTGATCTTCTCTGACGCCTCAGGGCACTCAAGTATAGGAAGCCCCGTATTGATCGCATTACGGTAGAAGATGCGTGCAAAATCCGAAGCGATAACAAGAGAGATCCCGCTTGCCTTGATCGCAACGGGTGCATGCTCCCTTGACGAACCGCACCCGAAATTCTTCCCTGCCACCATGATGTCTCCTGCCTTCACAGTCCCGGCGAAAGAGGCATCGATATCTTCCATGCAATGCAGCTTCAATATCTCAGGATCTGCAGATGTCAGATGACGCGCAGGAATGATAACGTCAGTATCCACGTTATCGCCATATTTGAAAACTTTACCACTGACCTTCATTAGCGATCCCCCTTATAACTCGTCCGGCGTTGCAACACGTCCCATTACGGCAGAAGCAGCCGCAACAGGAACACCAGCCAGGATAACCTCAGAATCGATGTGTCCCATCCTTCCGACAAAGTTCCTGTTTGTTGTGGATACACATCTCTCACCATCTGCAAGGACACCCATATGGGCACCGAGACACGGTCCGCAGGTAGGTGTGGATATCACACATCCTGCATCGTCGAAGATCTGGAATAATCCCTCATCCAGAGCAGTCCTGTATACCTTCTGCGAACCGGGGATGATGATGCATCTGACATCCGGATGGACTTTACGTCCCTTCAGAATGGAAGCAGCCATCCTGATATCATCTATCCTTCCGTTTGTACATGACCCTATCACTACCTGATCGATCCTATCCTTAACCTCATCGGCACGCTTTGTATTGGAAGGCAGATGAGGAAGAGCTACCGTCAGCGGAACCTCACCGATATCGATCTCTACGACTCTTGAATACTCAGCATCATCGTCAGCAACAAACACTTTATAATCACCGGCATTGAATCTCTCAGGATTGGTTTTGGCGATGTATTCGACCGTGACCTCATCAACGGGAAAGATGCCGTTCTTGCCGCCGCACTCTATTGCCATATTACATATCGTAAGCCTGTCGCACATAGACAGTTCATGAACTCCGTCTCCCGTAAACTCCAAAGACTTGTAGAGAGCTCCGTCAACACCGATCATACCGATAATATGAAGGATGATGTCCTTGCCTGTAATATATGGCCCCTTGCTTCCGCTTAATACGACCTTGATAGCTTCCGGAACCTTGAACCACGTCTTCCCTCTTGCCATGGCACACGCCAGGTCAGTGGATCCGATCCCAGTGGAGAACGCACCTACGGCACCATATGTACATGTATGTGAATCAGCTCCTACGACTGTGTCACCGGGAAAGACTATTCCATTGTCAGGAAGGATAACATGTTCTATGCCTGTCTCTTCTCTTCCAAGCTCATAATAATGGCTGATATCCTGTTCCCTTGCAAAGCACCTCATCGTCTTGCACAACTGAGCGGATTTGATGTCCTTGTTCGGTGTGAAGTGATCCTGGATAAGACAGATCTTATCATTGTCGTAAACACGGTCCGTTCCAAGCTTCCCGAATATGCTGATGGCGGGCGGAGTCGTAACATCATTGCCCAGGACCCGGTCAAGGTCTGCCTCGATGAGCTGTCCTGCAGCAACAGAATCAAGTCCTGCATGTGCGGCCAAGATCTTTTGTGTGATAGTCATACCCATGGCAGATACCTCGCCTCTATCGTTATGTTCTTATTATATTAGTGGGCTCATGTCTTTACAATTCGGGTTTGGCACTTTTTGTTTGCGAATTCTGATAATCTTACGGGTCAAAAATTCTGACCGTTCCAGCCCCAGTCATTTACCGGGTGGTAAGATACATATACAGCATTGCCCGGAATGCTTGCCTCCTCAGACAGGATATCGCAGATCTTACCGGTCAGATCGTTATAATCAGAAGATGCAGCATTGCCGTAGAGACTGACTGATACATATGCTCCCTGATCAAGCTTTTTGCCACCGAGCCAGAGATCGTAATCATCAGCTATTCCCACCATCAGATAGGTCTCGCTCTTATGGATCGCCGCAACCGCCGTTCCCAGTTTTGTCTTAATGCTCTCACGGGTGTTGTCAGACAGATGAGTCGTTACTTTAAGATCAATAAATGGCATATCATACCTCCTTGAGTTTTGGGACATATCGGGACAGACACACGACCAGATATATGCCAAATGCGGGTGCCAATAGTGACATCAAAAACGCAAATGCATGATTCAAGATGCCCGGAAGATAACCGGAGAATGTATAGCACAGCGCATCGGCCAGATTGAACACCGCATATAATATGCACCAGACATTAAGGCGCGGAACTATCTTCTCACGGCTCTTATTTGTGATACAGATCACCGTAAAGAATATCCATATCGCTATCGGGGCGATCGTCATGACTAAGTTCACTATAATGACCGCCGTCCGTATGCTTCCGACACTGATCTTAGAGAAGACAAAAGCACGGATTAAGCAAACCATCAGATACCACAACGATGGAAAGAGACACACATAAAGAAGTCCGCGGGTCTTATAGGCTCTCCTCAGGTAAAGGAAGAACAGGACAAAAGCCGAATATGATAACAATGACACACCGGAATTGACATAATTGAGGATCACTGCAACGTTCTCTGAGAGCCTTACGAGGAATGACGAGAATACACTCCAGACAGCAAAGACTCCGGATGCGGTCAGGAAGAACCCGAGTTCACGCAGAGCTCCCTTCTTCCTGAAGATCACAACGATTCCAAGAGCGATCGTCAATAACCTGCATAGTGCAAGCACGATCACATATATGGTAAGGAAAAGCTCCGACTGCCCATTTGTGATCATGGCCTTACAGTCTCCAGATCATCCAGCCACACCTTGCTGCTCGTATCAGATGACATCCTCAGGTCTCCTCTCGGTGAGAGCGATACCGTACCGACCTTAGGACCGTCCGGCAGACAAGAACGTTTGAACTGCTGCGTGAAGAACCTCCTCACGAAAGTATGGAGCCACTTGAAGATCGTCTCATCATCATAATCACCTGCATAAGCAATGCGTGCCATCCTGAATATCTTGGAAGGTGCAAATGCATACCGCATGAAGTAATACAGGAAGAAATCATGGAGTTCGTAAGGCCCTACTATATCCTCTGTCTTCTGTGCGATATTGCCGGATTCATCAGGCGGCAGAAGTTCAGGTGATACAGGTGTATTGAAGATGTCCATCAGGACGGACGAGAGCTTCTTATCCTCAGCTTCCACTCTCTTCGCCTCGTAGCATACGAGGTGGCGAACAAGTGTCTTGGGGATAGATCCGTTAACGCCGTACATCGACATATGGTCACCGTTATATGTTGCCCATCCGAGAGCAAGTTCAGAGAGGTCACCTGTACCGATAACAAGACCTCCTGTCTGGTTAGCGATATCCATTATGACCTGTGTCCTCTCCCTCGCCTGTGCATTCTCATAAGTTACGTCGTGATCATCCATTGAATGACCGATATCCTCAAAGTGCTGAGTAACACTCTTGGCGATACTGATCTCCTTGATCGGAACACCGTAAGATGCGGCCAGATCGAGAGAATTGTTCTTCGTCCTTGAAGTCGTTCCGAAGCACGGCATCGTAACCGCCTGAATATTCTCCCTTGTGATGCCGAGCTTATCGAAGGCATGGACTGTAACGATGAGAGCCAGCGTGGAATCAAGTCCGCCTGACAGTGCGATGACAGCCTTATCGCATCCGATCGCATGAAGTCTCGTGGCAAGACCTGCTGCCTGCATATTGATTATATCCTCACACCTGCTGTCGAGTTCGCCTGCATCCTCCGGAACAAAAGGCATCTTCGACAGAGGCCTTACGGGCTCACAGATGTCCGGGATCACGATATCGACCGGCACATTAGCAAGCTCGTTATCAGGATACTCCAGATAAGTGTTCATCTTCTTCCTCTCGTGGATGATCCTCTCGACATCAACGTCACTCCAGATAAGATCATGGTCATATCCCCTTCTTGTCTTAAGGATCCTTCCGTTCTCCGCGATGATATCGTGTCCTGCAAAGACCAGATCCGTGGAAGACTCACCGAACCCGCAGTCGGCATATACATAAGCGCAGTGCTGCTTTGCCGATGCCATGGATACGAGCCTCTCCCTGTATTCAGCCTTACCGATGATCTCGTCGGAAGCCGATGGATTAAGTATGATGAGAGCTCCCTCCGCACAATAATCTATCGACGGATTATCAGGGACCCAGAGTTCCTCACAGATCTCGACTGCAAACTTGACTTCAGGATGCTCCGAACACTCGAACAGCACCTTGCCAAAAGGTATTCCCTCGTGATAACCGAGTTCTTCATACCCGTCGTATGAAGCGAACCATCTCGCCTCATAGAACTCCCCGTAGTTGGGGATGATCCCCTTCGGAACGATGCCGGATATCTCACCCTTGCTGATCACGGCAGCACAGTCATAGAGCTTGCTGCTATGCACTACCGGAAGGCCGACGACGAAGCTGACATCAAGTTCAGCCGTCCTCTCAGCAATATCGAGAAGCGCTGCGAAAGCCTTATCCGTAAACACCTTCTGCAGGAACATGTCCTGGCATGTATATCCCGTGATGCAAAGCTCGGGGAAAACGAGCAGAGAGATCTTATTCTCCGCCGCCCGGTTAACCATCTCAACTATCCTGTCTGCATTGAACTGAATGTCTGCGACCTTGACTTCCGGAGTCGCAGCACCGACTCTGATATAACCGTCTATCATAAGTTACACCTCTCTTGGACTATGATTGCGTATTATAGCATATTTTTATATATAGTATTCAGCTCGGGTATCCTGCACTCAATAATAAGCATCCTCGATGCCGTCGATCTCGTCGTACTCCTCTTCGAGATCCTCTTCCCTCCAGCGTCTCTCGCGTTCAGCGATCTTCCTGTCACGCTTGCTCATGCCGGTGTGATCAGATGACGATGTAATGATATCAGCATCTTCAAAACATACGATATCGGCAACAACTTCCTGATAATCCACATGCACCATGATACACCTCCTCAGTCGCAGAAAATCGCATCTAACATCTCAAGCTCATCTATCCACTGCGGATCATACTTGGACCTCTTCATCCTGGCATTACACTTGGGACAGTTCTTATAAGGCTTCTTCGCCGGATTATGGCAGACAGAGCATTCATAAATATCACCCTTAAACAGATGAGCATGCTGTGTCCAGTAACCGGTCTTATTGTGATTCTTGCCAAAGATACCCATATGAACGCCCTCCTTATGATCCGCCTGCCTACATTATATATTGAGGTGAGTGAGATAAAAAGGACACTTGACCCATATTCTGCATATCTTCCCAAAAAAACTGTCCCGCACAATGCGGGACAGCATCACATTCAGTTAGATCTGAAGATCATTTCGCGACGGCCTCGGAGATGAACTTCCTGATGTTGCTTACATTTGCGAATGTCTCATAGCCTGTTCCGTTGGGAACGATGAGAGTCGGAGCCTGCATGATGTTGAACTTAATGCTCAGATCCTGCTGTTCCTCTGCATCGATGAGCTCATAGTCGATGCCTGCATCTGCAAGGAACTTCTTTGCTGCCATGCAGTTGGGACATGTCTTTGTCGTGAAGAGCATAGGCTTGTCAGAGATCTCCGCATCTTCGCTGCATCCGCAGTTCTGATCTGCATGAGCAACAGGGCCCTTATGCTTGAGGACTGAATGCTCGATGTCGTAGAGCTTACGGTCCTTGAACTCCTGTGCCTTGCCGTCGTTCCAGTTCTGGACCGGACGGTAGTAACCTGTGATACGGCTGTATGTCTCTGTCTTCTTACCGCAGTAAGGACATTCGTCAACCTTGCCTGCGAGGTAGCCGTGAGCCTGGCAGATCGAGTATGTGGGAGACATCGTGTAGTAAGGTAGCGAATAGTTCTCGGCGATCTTACGAACGAGGCTTGCGGCACTCTTCCAGTCAGGGAGCTTCTCGCCTAAGAATGCGTGGAATACAGTACCGGATGTATAGAGCGTCTGGAGCTGATCCTGGATATCAAGAGCATCATAGATGTCTGAAGAGAAGCCGACGGGCAGATGTGAGCTGTTTGTGTAATAGTAAACGCCGCTTGCATCATTTGCCGTGATGATATCGGGATAGCGCTTCTTATCGTGCTTAGCAAGTCTGTAGGATGTTGACTCTGCAGGCGTTGCCTCGAGGTTATAGAGGTCACCGTACTGTTCCTGGTAATCTGACAGACGCTCTCTCATGTGGTTCAATACCTTCTTGGCGAACTCCTGTGTCTCTTCGTGTGTAAGATCCTTCCTGAGCCAGTTTGCATTGAGGCCCACCTCGTTCATGCCTACCAGACCGATCGTTGAGAAGTGGTTGTCGAATGAACCGAGATAGTGCTTTGTGTAAGGATACAGACCCTCATCGAGGAGCCTTGTGATCGTCTGTCTCTTAACCTTGAGGGA
>Ga0310691_10000974_pt1 | contig 47845 bp, 56 predicted proteins | sample 176DNAGHGlowgp2_FD_203887 | JGI IMG/M metagenome (GOLD analysis project Ga0310691, IMG submission 203887) | Sheep rumen microbial communities from Palmerston North, Manawatu-Wanganui, New Zealand - 1766 DNA GHGlow gp2 (v2) (version 2) | ecosystem: Host-associated > Mammals > Digestive system >... | reverse complement strand
AAATTACGAAATTACACGCGAGAGAGGTTCTTGACTCTAGAGGAAATCCAACAGTGGAAGCTGAAATTACTTTGTCAGATGGTACATTTGCTCGTGCTATGGTTCCTTCTGGAGCTTCAACATGAGTTCATGAAGCATTAGAATTACGTGATGGAGATAAATCTCGTTATATGGGAAAATGAACTTTAACTGCAGTAAATAATGTGAATACGACTATTAAATCTGCTATTGAAGGTCAGAGTTTTGAAAATTGGAGAGAATTAGACAAGAAATTATTAGAGCTTGATGGAACAGCTAATAAATCAAAATTATGAGCAAACGCTATTTTGGCAGTTAGTATGGCTTTTGTTGTAGCTTGTGCTAAAGCTGAAAACATGCCACTCTATAAATTCATTAATGATGGAAAAGGACATATTCTTCCTTATCCAATGATGAATATCCTCAACGGAGGAGCTCACGCTGACAATACAGTAGATATCCAAGAATTTATGGTAGTTCCTACAGGTGCTGCAAACTTCAGAGAAGGGCTTAGAATGGGAGCTGAAGTGTTCCATAACTTAAAAGCTATTCTTAAAGCTAGATGATTAGCTACTTCAGTTGGAGATGAATGATGATTCGCTCCGAACTTGAAAAGTAACGAAGAAGCTTTGCAGGTAATCGTTGAAGCTATCGAAAAAGCTGGACATACTTGAAAGGTTCAATTGGCTCTTGATGTTGCTGCTTCAGAATTCTTTAAAGATTGAAAATATGATTTGGAAGGAGAGTGAAAAGTTTTAGATCAAGATGGATTGGTTGCTTTATTCACTGATTGGTGTAATAAATATCCAATTATCTCAATTGAAGATGGAATGGCTGAAGATGATTTCGATGGATGGAAAAAATTGACTGATGCATTAGGAGATAAAATTATGCTTGTTGGTGATGATTTGTTTGTTACAAACATCGAGAGACTTCAAATGTGAATCGATAAAGGAATTGCAAACTCTATTCTTATTAAATTAAATCAAATCTGATCAGTTTCTGAGACTATTGATGCTATCAATTTAGCTCATGAGCATGGAATGAAAGCTATCGTTTCTCATAGATCTGGAGAAACTGAAGATACTTTCATTGCAGACTTGGCTGTAGCTATGAATTCATGATTTATCAAAACAGGATCAGCTAGTAGAACTGATAGAATCTGTAAATATAATCAGTTAATGAGAATTGAAGAAGCTCTTTGAAATGAAGCTAGTTATGGAAAATAATTATTAGTCTGAATATGAAGTGGGCCACCTTTATGGTGGCTTTTTATTAATGTAAAAATGATTTTTTTTACAAAAAAACCCATCAAGAAATACAGGATGGGTCTAGATATACTCCAGACCGCCAATCCAACTCTTATTCAAATTGAGTTGTATATACAAGTTTATTTTCACAAACTTCTGTATAAAACTCAATTTTTTTTGCAATACTGAAACAAAAGGCGATCTGGTAAGGTTGCATCATTTCATCTTTGGTAAGATTCCCTAATGCAGAATAAATGCTTTCCGAATACAGATAATCATTTATTCAAATTCAAGCGAAACGCTGAATTCTCTGCACCCCACACAAAGTTAATCTTTTTATTTGTAAATTTTATTTACACTCATAGAATAATTTATTCAAATTATCATACAAGAAAAAATTAAAAAAATCCTCTAACCATTGGTTCACACTTTTTAATTAATGATATTATTATAATATTTACAAATTTTTAAAAGTTTTAAAACTTATAATGAATTTTCGATAAAAGATAGTAGTTCTTCTCTTCATTTTCAGTGAATATTGTCGACAACAAATTTTATGTATTTTGTTAATCAAATTTTATTCATTTCTTTATCAAAAAGTTTCTGATTTTTGCTACGTTCTTTTTGATTACATTTATCAGATTTAGTAAAAACGATAGAAAAATTAATTCAATCTTCTATAAAACACTTTATCATTTCGATGTCAATCTTCTGAGGAGGGATGCTAGCATCTATCAGTAAAAAAGTGTTTTTTAATGTGTCTCTTGTATTCAAAAATTCTTGAGTAAAATCTAACCAATTTTTTCTTTCTTTTTCTCATGATTTTGCGTATCCATATCATGGTAGGTCAACGATGATTCGTTCATTGTTTATTATAAAGAAGTTGAATAATTTTGTTTTTCATGGAATTTTTGAACATTTAGCTAAATCCTTTCTTTGGGTTAGCATGTTAATTAATGAAGATTTTCATACATTTGAACGTCAAAAAAATGCAAATTCAGGCAAATTTAAATTAGGACACTGTTTGATATCTGCTACACTTTTTATAAATTCTGCTGATTTAATTTTCATATCAACTACGTATTTAATAAAATAACGACATAATAATATGAAATCACTAATAAAAATCAAAGTAAAATGACCATTTTGGACACAAATGGACAAACATTGACACAATGTACTTAAATTTAAAATTTAGTTTGAATATCAATCAACAATAGTTATAATATGTACTGTAGATTTACTCGAATCATTCTTATTTATGTCAGAAATCTCAGATTCAATTATTACAGAATATAATAAAAATCCAGTAAATTTTTATGAAATGAAAGATTTTTCAGTTTCTCGTCATGAATGAAATTTTATTTGTTGAGATGATATTACTGTTTATTTGAAAATTAAAGATAATATAATTGAAAAATTTAGTTTTTCATGAAGTCCTGGGCAGGTGAGTACTGCTTCGTGTAGTTTATTAGCTGAAATGATAGAAGGAAAATCTATCGATGAAGTAATGACTCGATGATATGATACATTTGTTGAGCAAGGTTTGGAAGTTTTACCAAGAAGGAGAAGGGCAGTAGTAATTGGACTTTTGTGAGTTAGAAATGCGATTCATCAACGGAGAAAAGACAAAAAATCAGATTCAGATGAAATTTTAGTAGAAGAATTTGAAGATATATTAGAAGATTAAATTGCTTGAATTTGTTTTTTTAAAAAGTATATACGAAATATAAAAAACAGAAAAATTTTTAAAGTCATGGAACGGGAAGACAAAATGGGTAGAGAAAAATCTACTAATCGTGTAAAAGGTATTTTGATCACTGTACTTCGGTGGATGTTTGTACCTTGTGCTGTGTTGGTTGCAATGTTCTTTGTTTTTGTGGCTATACTGGATTGGACAATATCCAGTGTCGTTGGATCTATTAAAAACTGGATGTAACGCATCCAGTTTTAATTAAAGTTATTTATGTTTAAAATTTCTTAAAATGGCTAGATATTCAGTTTCGCAAATTCAGGTTTATATGCACTGTCCTCTTAAATATCGTTATCGCTATGTGGATAAGATCCCAACTTCTGAATTTGTGGAAACTACGGATACTTTGTTATGAACTTTAGTTCACGAATCATTGCAAAATTTATATAATAGTATAAATGTTTTTAAAGTACCAACAAAGGAAGAATTTATCTCAGATTACTATGCTTTGCGAGAGAAAAAAGAAAAAGAAACTTCAGAAAATTGATGAAAGATTCTGAATCATCATACAGATTTATCTATTGACGATTTTAAACGTAGATGAGAAATGTATCTTTCTAGGTATTATGACACGCATGCACCATTTGATGATATCCAAGTTATTAGTACTGAAAAACAAATTTCATTCCAGCTTGAGGAATGAATCAATTTTCTATGATTTATAGATAGATTAGATAAAATTTGAGATACTTTTGTTATTAACGATTATAAAACTAACAAAAATTTACCAACGGAAGAAAAGGATCAATATGTTGAGCAATTAACTTTATATTGATTGTGAATACAACAAAAATATGCAAAATATTTTAAAAATCTAAAAGCTAAACTATATTTTCTACACTTCGATATTGAAGATGAACGAGAAATTACTCAGAATAAATTAGATGAAATTAAAGCTAAGTATGTCAATATTATCAAAGAAATAGAGCAAAACAAGTTGCAATATGCAATGTGAAGTAAAAAAATATTTGAAGCAAATCAGTCTTCTCTTTGTGCTTGGTGTGATTATCAATCGGTGTGTCCGTTGTTTTCTGTTGTAAATTCGGATGATGAGGTTGAATGAGAGTTATCTGATAAAAGTATTACTGCACTGGTTGATGAATTTGTTGAAATCTGTGATAAAATTTCTGAATTAGAAAAGGAAAAAGAGTCATTGAAATGAATTTTCCAAAGGTATGTTATTAAAAAAGATCCAAATGATGAAAAGTCAGATTTTATATTAAGTGGAACAGATTGAAATGTAAAAATTACTAAAACACTTAAAATGAATGTGATAGACAAGGATAAATTTTTGGAAAAAATAAAATCATTGTGATTATTTGAGGAATATGCAGATATTCCGTGGCAAAATGTTAATAAATTATTTTTAAAATCGTGAAAAGTGAGATTAAGTGATTTTTTATGAGCAGTGGAAGAGGATGTTAGTTTTATGGTAAGAAAACAAAATAAAAAATAGGATATTATTAAGTTGCACTTGAAATAAATAGACAAAAAATTATAAGTTGTCTACATTTATATGTATTTAAAAATTATGAAGATTTTTAGAAAATTTATTGTTAATATTGTTATTTGCTGAGTATTATTATATGTTTTTAATTATTATTGATTATGAATAAAAATTTCATTTTCAAATCCTGAAATTGAAAAGTCGATTATAAAATTGGTTGGAACATTTTTGGTCCTTGGTTTTATATTCCGGATTTTTAATTCTCCTATCAAGTGGATATTAAAGACATTGTCTTGTCCTGTCAATTTTATGACTCTGTGATTAGCTTCGATTGTAATTAATGTATTGGTTTTTTATATGTTCGCATTTGTTGTTAATAATTATTTAGACTGAGAAGTAATGGTTAAATTGTGAGAGATATGGCAGACTTTGATTTTATCGGTTATAATGGGTATAAGTATTAGTATATTAACAAAAATATTATAAATAAAATTGTATTTTATCACATGAATTTTTACTAAATGAAACGTTATACTGTAACTAGGAATCAGGCAGCATCATTATTATGAGTATCTACAAGAACTATTGATAGATATGTTAAGTCTGGTAAATTATCTTATAAAAAAATCGCTAATAAGGTGATATTGAACGAAGAAGAGTTGAAAGTTTTACAAAACGAATTTACGTCTTTACGTCAGGAAATTTCGACAGAATTAATATGAGATAATAGTTCAAAATTATCTGTAAGACCTGTCACAGATATGTCGACAATTGATGAAAAACTTGATAAGTTTTATTTGATTTTTCAAGAAAAAGATAAGCAAATTGATGAAAAAAATAAGATTATATTTATGTTGCAGCAAAGAATAGGAGAGCTGGAGGCTAAAATTCAGACAATGATTGCCTTGCCTGATTATAATAAGGAAAAACAGCAAGCTATTGAAGAAAAAAAGATGTTAGAAGAAAAATTAGCAAAATTAAAAGCTAGAGTTAAAGAACAGGAAACTAAAACTTATGTGGTGTTGATATTTGCTGTAATATTTATTGTAATTGCCTGTATTTTTTATATGAAGGGTATGAATTAAGGTTTTCTAGAATGGATTTTCTATTTCTCATAATTCCGTTTCTTTTTCTTTTGAGAATATGTTACTGAAAATATCATATAGTTCTTTTCTTTGTTCTCTTGTTTCGGGACTTACTAATCGATTTTCAAATTCAGAGTTACAAAAATTAACCATATATTGAAGTCATTTTCTTTCTAAACGAGGATATGATTCTATGGCTCACAATTTTAAAATAAATACTCATGTTTTATAAAGATCTTCGATTCACTCGATGATTCTGTGATATTTTTGAGGATAGAATTTTTTGATGGTAAAAACAAGTCTATTATAGTAGTCTCAACTGATTCGTTTATCATTTTTTATGTGTCTATTTGCTAATTGGTAATATTTTCATAGTTCTTTTGTGGTGAAAAATCCGTAGTCAACAGTGTTATCTCGGTCTCAAATAAAGTAATTATCGATTCAGAATTTGTTTAAAAATTTATGTCGTGCTTTGTATGATCATTTTCAATTAATGTTTACTATTTCGTATGTTCAAGTAATGGACTCCCATTCTGGTTGTTCTTGCAACCATTTTAAATAATGCGAAAAGAAATATAAATCAGAATCTCATTCTACCATGATAATTTTATTTACAAAAAAGATTTTTGATAAATTTTCAAATCTTAATAAATGAACTAATTTTGCATCATCTGGAGCTATTTTTATATATGGAGTAAATACTTTTGTTCATCAATTCTCTTTTGAAAATCTATAAACATTGGTAATATTATCTTCATTGATAAAAAGTGCTGAATAAGTTGATAGAAAAAATTGAGTTCAATAACTTTTATTAATATGATTGAAAAGTAATGATAATTCTTTTTGTAATTGAGGGTGAATATGAAGTTCGGGTTCATCTATAACCATAAATCCATTTTCCAAGTCATTTCACAATAGGCAAAAAATGATTAATAATAAAGACTGTTGTCATGCTGATAAATCATCGAAATAGCACGGCTCTCAGTCTGGGTTTTGTAATTGTAAGTTGATTGATCATTGAATATAGTTGATGTTTAATTTTTTATGAAGAAAGTTTTCAACAAGTGATACTAAATTTTTCCAAAAATCTGATTGGTATAATGTAGTTTCTCGGGATTCATCAATGATGATTTCTTTTTCTCAGACAGGATTTTTGGTATACTGATGGGGCTTTCTCATGATGTTTCGGATTTTCCAGAGGCATTTATAATATCAATCTAAATTAATATTATTTTCTTCATTCCTTTTAAAAATATAATTATCAAAATCCTGAAATTCGTTTAGATATTTCCATTCGATTGAATCTCTTTGTGATGATAAGATTGTAAAGGTACTTTTTAATGGTTCTCGTGGGGAGTTTCAATTCTTACTTTCTCGTTTGTTGTGTATATATGAACATATATATAATAATTCTCTCTCTTGTATACAGGTTAAACAAAAAAACTCCATAGGAGTTAGTGATGATTTTTCTATTATAAATTCTTGTTTCTTTTCATCAAATTCTGCTTTTAAACGAATTTCTTTTATTTCGTTTTTTATGTTATTAAAGTTGAAATGGGGGAATCTGTAGCTTAATTCACTATATTTTTCGATGATTGTATTAATTTTTTTGACATTTTTGCATACAAATCAAATATTATCAAAATCAGTATCAAAAAGTTCGATTGTGATTTCAATTTCTGATGGTTTGTCTTGAAATTTTGTATGTTTGGTTAATTTGTACGCAAGTTTTCACACAAGCTGAATAGCTTCTTTGTAATCTGATTCTTTTTTGTTATTTAAAATTTCTTCATCAAAGGTGTAGTCTAAAATTAAATTTCTACAAAACTGATTAATTATTTCTATAAAATTACTTTTTCCAGAACCGTTTGCTCAGATTAAAATATTCATATCTAAATTGTTTTCTATTTTTTCAAAATTCATTCAATCAAAATTATCGAAATCTTCTATATAAGGGAAGCTCATAAGATTGGATATTTTTAATTCTCTGATTTTCATTTATGTTGCTTTCTTTAATTTAAATTTTGTTATATAATAGTATATCTCTTTTTTTTGAAAATGCAAATTTTCATTTACTAAATTAAAATTATAAATATCTCTTTATTATTGAAATTGCAAAAACAAAAAGTATACAATTGAATTAGTTTTTTATTGTTTATAATTTCATATGAAAAAATTGTTAATTTCATCAATGCTTTGATTGTTGTTTACGTTTACGATATGTATTTGAATGGATTATTCTTCTGAATTAAGGCAAGCATATAATTGGGCTTATCAAAGCGAAATTACTACTCAAAGTTCGATTGAAAAGGCAAATATGTGATGAAAAATTACAAGAGAAGAAATGGCAAAGATGATTAGCAATTATGCTATAAATATTTTATGAAAATCTCCTGATACGACAAAAAATTGTCTATTTTCTGATTCAAATATTAATCCAGATTTAGTTAAATTTGTTACTGAAAGTTGTCAATTGTGATTGATGTGACAGTGAATAACATCTTTTAAACCAAAGGATTTTGTTACGAGGGCTGAGTTTTGAACTGTACTTTCTAGAGCTTTATGGTGAGATAAATATGGGTGATGAAATACTTATTATGAGAATCATTTAAAAGCATTGCAGAGTGAGTGAATAATGAAAAAGATCGACGTGCCGATGGATAATGAGATAAGGTGATATGTAATGTTGATGCTTATGAGAAGTGTAAATCAAGAAACTGATTATAACGATGATCAGATTTCGGAAGTGATTCAATTATTAGATTAAGAATCTATTGAAATTAAATTTTATTATAATATTAATCATTTTGTGTAGGTGTTAGTATTTTATTCTATATAAAAAATAGTATGAAGTTAACTTATAAAGATTGATTATTGGAATATGTAATAGAATGAGACACATTGTTTGTTTTGTCTATTTTTGTTGAAGAAAGGAGACAGTGAACAGCAACTAAATTAATGAATATGCTTTTAGAAAAGGCTAGAGAAGAGGATGTTAGTGTATTAGATCTTCCTGCTATGTCTTTTGATTCGGAAGAGTGAATGGAAACTGAAGAGTTGAAAGATTGGTGTGAAAGAATGTGATTTGAGATTGTTGAAAAATATTCAATAGGGGATAATAAGTGATATGCTATGAGAATGGAATTATAGTTTCTTATTAAAATTGTGTGGTTGGATACATTAGTAGTGATAAAAACTTGTAGGTCAGTAAAAAATTGTTGGATGTGAATTTAGTTTCTGAAATGGTTTCATACTTATTGTATTCACAGAAAGAATATGGGTAACGTTAAGAAATATTTTAATTTTCATGGTTAAAAAATTTTGGGTAATCGAGACAAATAGGCACTTAAATATATGAAATATATCTTAGAATTGAAAATTTTTTGCTGTTTCTTTAATTTAAAAAATGTGCTAAATTTTTTGACATTTTGAATATTATTATTTATAATAGATATGTTGTGTTTTATTATTAATTTTTTAGTAATTATGGAAAATTATGAATTGGCATCAAAAGATATTAAACAAATTGATTGGGTAACTTCTCAAGTAAAAAATTGATTGAGTAATATAAAAGAAAACGTAAATCAGAATGGTCCTGAGCAGACTTCATCTGAGACTTTGGCTGAAACTTCAATTGAAACTCCAGCTGAAACTCCAACAGAGACTCCAGCTGAAATTCCAACAGAGACTTCAACTGAAACTTCAATTGAAACTCCAGCTGAAACTCCAGCTGAAACTCCAACTGAAACTCCAACAGAGACCTCAACTGAAACTCCAACAGAGACTTCAACTGAATCTTCAACAGAGACTCCAACAGAGACTTCAACTGAATCTTCAACAGAGACTTCAACTGAAACTCCAACAGAGACTTCAACTGAATCAGGAGAATTGTTTTATGAAATAGATAACGAAAAAGTTATTCTTAAAATGGATATTGTTAAAAGTTATTTAGAAAAGATTAAGGATAAAGAGCGAAATGATTTAAAAGCTAGTAATGCTGCTGCTTGGATTATGGCCGTACAAATTGCTATTAGAAGTCCTCAAGTTTGATGTGGAAATAAGGATAAGTATTGAGATATAGTTATTGATGGTATTTTGTGACCTAAGACAAAGGAAGCTGTAGAAAAATTTCAAACAGAATACAAACTAAAAGTTGATGGTTTGCCTGGTAAAGAGACTATGAATAAAATATATGATATATTAACTTGAAATGTTCAAGCATGAACTTGAGAAAAAAATGAATCAGAATGAGATGACTCTAATACTAATTCTTGAAGTGAAGCTTCTTGAAGTGATTCTAATGAAGAGGTGAATAAAGAGACGTGAGATAATAGTGACATAAAAGAATCTTCAGAGAAAGAGCCGAAAGATACAGAAATTGTTCCTTTGAAAAATTATATTAGTGATATTAAATATGATTTGAAATATGCGACAAAAGATAATAGTTTTAAAACTAAAATTTATCCTGACTGAGAATCAAATCTTAAGCTAAGATATGATGCGGTACAGAAATTAATGAAAGCTCAAGAAACTTTGAAATCACAATGATATGAGTTGAAAATTTTGGATGCTTATAGACCTAAAGATGCTCAACAAAAATTATATGATAATTATAGATGACCATCGTCAACAAAAGGTTCTAATGTGGCATATCCATGAACGTCTCATCATGGAACTTGAAAGGCGGTAGATTTGACTATGGTTGATTCTAATTGAAATGAAGTTGAAATGCCAACATGATTTGATGACTTTTCATGAAAAGCAACATGGAGTAGTATTAATAAACTTGGTTCTAATAATGTTAAAAGAAAGAATGCTTATATATTAAGAAAGGCAATGGAACAAGCTTGATTCTATACAATATCAAGTGAGTGGCGGCACTATCAGATTGATAAATGAAAGAGTACCTTAAGCCATGTCTAAATAATCTGTCAACTTTCCATTGATTTTTTGAATTATTTTTATAATATGTAAACATATTTATATATTATTTTTAAATAATGGAGTCAAGAAATAATTCAGAAGTTTTCTTAGAACAGGGTAGTTCTAATCTTAAAAAATCAAAGGAAGATTTGGTTAAAAATTTGAATGTAAGTAAATCTTCAATTCCTGATTGGAAGAATTTTGATATAGAAGACATTGCTGAGGTTAAGATGTGATTAGATCAAAAAATTTTTCTAAAAGATGTAAAGGAGAATGCTAATGGAGAAAGATATATAGAAATTAATTGAAGAAAGTATTATGAATATAATGGAAAATGAACTCCTAAGAATTCATTTTATATTCATAAAAGAGGGGCTTTGTTTTTATGAGATAAAATATGATGATTGTCTGTTTGGGATGGAGTTTCTTTTAGATATTTAAATGATAGTTGAGAAAATTTTTTCTTTGAACAGCGTAAAACAAGGTATTCATGATGAGCTATGCATTTACAGCAGCTTTATAAATCTGAAAATTTCCCTTCTTGAGATAGTATAACTACAGTTAGTAAGAGGTGAAAGAGAGTTAAGATTACGAAAAATCTTATTGAAAAATATTTAGATTGATCGATTGGTGATTCAAGTAGGGTTATAATTGAAAATGCTATGAAGCTGGATCCGGAGTTTTTTGAATATGTAGAAAGTCTTAATAAGTAGCATATAAGTGCTCTATTTTTCTTGGATTGTTTTTTTAAAGTCTAGAGGATAGGTAGATAAATGTCTAAAGGGGAGAGGAATATTATTGATACGCTTATTAGTTAATTACTATTATTAACGAATTTATCTGGGACTTATCATGCATAATGAAGTCCCTTTTTCAAAAATAGTAAATTAGAAGGGGAGTCTTTCGATAGTGAAAAACCTATTAAATCATTTTTTTAATAAAGTAAACTCCCCCATTTTTATGGAAAAATTTTTCTAATGTAAATATAAGATATAAAATTCAAATAAAATAAAAAGATATCATGAATCGTATAGAAAATTTTTCAGAAAAGGAAGAAAAAAAATCTGAATGAAATGAAATCACAGGAGAATAAAAAATGAAGAAAAATCTGTTATTTAACGAAAAAACACAAAATTTTAAGACACGTTTTTGATGTTAAGTGGAACAATTATCCACCTTAAACAAAAAACATCGCTTATTTTCATCTTGATATAAACACCAATTAAGAACTGATATTTCTCGAATTATATGAAATATATAGAGTACTTATCTGATCTTTTAAAATGGAGAAACACCAGATATCAGCTAATAACACTCAAAAAGATTTTTTACAAAATGTGTTGCATCTAGGATGTTATTTTTTATAATAATTGTGTTCGTGAGATTTAAATATGTTAGAATTTCTTAATCTCTAAGCGTCATTCGACGCATTACAAATTCTAGGTTTACTTTGCACAAGGTACACTGAACGAAATTCAAAAAAAGTCGGTTTACTTTGCACAACTGTGACTATAGGATATCAGAAATTCAGGATATAACCACGTGTTTAAAAGTCCATGATATAAAAATCATGGGCTTTTTCTTAATCGTAAAATTTTATGTTTTGCGAAGTAGAATAGACAATGTGCGAAGTAGGGTAATCCTAGTTCAAAGGCCGTCTTTCATCCACAAAAATTTCTAAGAAAAAGCTGATGAAGAAAAAAGGGTGGGTATACAGTGATTATGAATCTTTCTAGATCAAGGTGCTGTATACGGAATGATTTTACCCATCCGATCATTCGTTATAGCATCTTCATATAGATAGATTCAGCTTATTTCAAAGACGTTTGTCGACTCTATGATAAAGAGATAAGGCTTAAGCTATCTAACATCTAGAATGGAGATGAAGCTTTATCTCTTTTTGCTAGTACCAAAATGACAAGAGCATGAAAACGGATCAGTCTAATCTGGATCGTTATCGTAACGGTCACTCCAGTCGGATTTCATTGAATCTTTTTTCCTGCTTTAGTCATTTATTGGTTACCTAGTAGAAAGAGAAAAAAGTTACTATCTTTATTATTTAATCCCTAAGGAAAATGGAAAGGGAATCATTCATTCGGTATAAGTCATTTAACGAATGACTTGAAGCTCTTCCTCCTGAAAGTCAGCTCAATGCATTTCGATCGATAGTGAACTATTGAGCCTATGGCGTTGAACCTGATAAATCTAAAGATCCTCTTGCTTATTGATTCTTCCGTTTGATTAAGCCTCAAATCGATGCTAATAACAAAAGATTTGTAATTAGTCAAAGATGATGAGCACCCATATGAAATCAAAACGCAAGAAAAAATCGAAATGGAGTTATAAATTGAGAAAAACAATCAAAACAACCGACGGTTGATTTATCAAAACAACTAAAACAACCTAATGTAAATGTAAATGATAATGTAAATGTAAATGCTAATGGAAATGTTAATGAAAATGAAAATGTAAAAGAAAAAAAACTAAATCAAAAAAAAGAAGAGGAGGAAGATTTAAATAAAAATAAAAAAGTTCATAAAAAAATAGCGTATTCAGAAGATTTTGAGAGTTTTCGAAAAGCCTATCCTAAGAAAAAAGGAAAACAGAAAGCTCGGGAGGCGTGGGAGAACGCAATCAAATGAGGTAACGATCCAAAAGTTTTGATTACTAAGGCTTGAGAATACGCTACAGAAATTAAGCTCAAAAGAGTAGAGGATAAGTACATTAAATTTGCTCAATGACGGCTTAATGATTGAAGGTATGACGATGATTATTTTACTGGGAATAATTGAATCAAACCTAACTTAGATGATCTTTACTAGAAAAATTACCATGAAAAAAACTTTATACCTTAACTCTATTACAAATGGAAAATGCGACTTTCAAAGGGATAGAGTTAACTCCTGAAATTGAGGCAGAAGCTACAGCCTATATAGAAAGTTTGATGGATAAGGAATTTACAGAAGTAGATGCTTTAGCCAAAACAGATTGAAGGCACTGTAGACTTGTTATGAAGTTCTTTCAAATAAAAGAAAAAACTGATCTTCATAAACGTTTTAAGGAGAAATTCTTAGATCCACTTAAACAAATAAATTCAAAATATGAAGAGGGGAGAATTAAAGGATTAATGAAAAGCAATAAAGAAGCTTTTATTAAAGAACATTTGATTGACGAATATCAATTTAATGACGTTAAATATCATATCATAAACAGATACTTTGTATGAGAATGAGATAATGAAGATGAGATATTAAACGTTGCTATCCCTTATTTCTCTCAAATAGCTACTAGAGATAAATTCGGTTACTGAATCGAAATTAGTAAGAAAAAGACTCCTGAATTCTTTCAGGAAATTACAGAAAAAATGAAACCTTATAAATGAAATGCTTCTTTAACTTCTAATAAAAAATAACCATGTACCTATCAAGATTAGACAGACATATCTCTGATGATGTACAGAGAGCCATAGAAGATACTTCTACATTTAAAGTATTCCTCATAAGATTCGGATTACATAATATGCAGGAATATAGAAGTTTTGATGATAGAGATAAAAGTATTTGTATCGAAGAATATTTGAAAGAAAAACTTGCTAAAGATCCTGAATGGCTAGATAGTATTATTTCTTACTACGAATATTAGTCATTAAAAATTCAATAGTACAACTTATTTTATTATTTATGTAATTATAACCATGTCTACTATAAAATTACCAACGATCGATATTAAATGAAAAAGCTACGTTCTAGTAAAAGATAGAATAGCTTACTTTAACGATAATTATCCTAACGGATCTATAGTTACTCAAAGGATAATGACAGAAGAACCTAACATAGAAATCTTCAAAGCTACGGTTACTCCTGATTGTGATAAACCTAATAGATATTTTACAGCTTATTCTCAAGCTAAACGATGAGAAGGATTTATAAATAAAACTTCAGCTTTAGAGAATGCAGAAAGTAGTTCTATTTGAAGGGCTTTATGATTCATGTGAATAGGAATTACTGATTCTATAGCTTCAGCAGATGAAATAATAAAAGCAACTAACTCTAATAGTTAATTATTATTTTATCCCTTAATCTAATAACAAAATGGGAAGGAGAAGAAAACCTATCTATATTCAAATAACTCTAACTTCGGAAGAAGCTAAGGTATTTAGAGATGAATATGAAAGAAAGATCAAAGAGAATGAAGAAAGATTAGAAAGCTGAGATGTAGACGATGTGTGAAAGTTAATGGAAGAAACAGATAAACTAATAGAGGAATTAGCAATATTTAATGCATGGAATCCTTAAAAATATTTATTTATTATAAATCTATTATCATGAAAAAATATAGAATTACAGGAAAATCATACTATAAAGAGGCTTTAAAGCATCGAGTAAAAGAAACAGATTCAAAAGAAGAAGCAAGAGAAATCTATGAAAGATTTAGTAGGAAATATTTTGGTGTCAGATTATTTGTAGATTGAATCTTTAGAGATCCAAAAGAGTTATATGATGAAGATGTATCTTTTATTGCAATAATATTTAAAATAGATAACAAAGAGTAGCAAAAAGTCCATAATGGAAATTTTGTGTGGCTAAAAAGAACTCCTTTAGGGGAGCTCTTTTTTTAGTTTATTTTCAATAAAAATCTCAAAAACATTGGAAATAATTTATGATTTTCATATGATACTAATTATATTAAAACCGTAATTTATAATTGTTTTTTAATATGTGAGATTCAATTCCTTGAAAGGCTTGAACATTTGCATTAAATAGAAAAGAGGCTATTCATAGTCGATATTCTTATATTGAATGATATTCTTCCTGTTTAGTTGTAGATGAATTAGAAAAAATACAAAACAATTGAATTGAAATATCTTCTTTGTACGATCCATTCTGATGAACTGGAACAACACCTCTTGTATGAGTACAACACTGAATTCAATCGTATTATAGTGAATCTAATCCATTTATGTTATGAGTAATAAATACTAAAATAAATTCAGTAAAAAATTTAATTGATTCTTGAAATTGAACTAAATTATTAGAAAGTTTTTATTCTGAGATTAATTGAAAGAACTTTAAATTTAATTGAAGAAATATTGAATATTGATGATTTGAAAAATTTTATGATACTAAAGTTCTATATTTTTTATTAGAGATAAAAAAAGAAATTAGTAAAGTTGAAAATAACGATGTTAGGGCTATTTTGATGCTTGCTCTTTCATCAATATTAGTTCCAGTTTCTAAGATGGTTAGACGTTGAGATTTAAGATATGCTACAGAGAAAGAATTAGAAAAAAAATCTAAATTAGATGTAAAAGATGAATTTCTAAAAAAACTTTCTCTAATAATTACAGATATTAATAATGACGGTAAGAGTGTTACAAAGAAAGCTATAGAATTGAGTGATGATGCAAGACTTATAAACGAGGAAAATCTTGTTGATTGCATTATAACATCTCCCCCATATTTAAATGGAACAAATTATATAAGAAATACGAAATTAGAGTTAAAAATGAATGATTTCGTAAATAATGAATCTGAATTACCTTTATTCCACTCTAAATGAATTGTTGCCTGAATAAATAATGTTTCAAAGAGAAAGAAATCAGATGAGCCACTCGACTTTATTATTCCTTTTATAGATCGTTTATCTCCAGTTGTTTATGATGAAAGAATAACTAAAATGATAATCTGATATTTTAATGATATGAATCAAGTGATTCGTAAACTTTCAAAATTACTCAAGGATAACTGAACTTTTATAATGGATATTTGAGATTCTCAATTTGCATGAGTTCATATACCTACTCATGATTTATTAGAAAAAATTTGCAACAATAACTGATTTATTAAATATGATGAATCTATTTTAAGAGAAAGACGTTCTAAGAATAATATGATATTATCACAAAGAGTTTTGAGATTTAAAATTAAAAAGTAATATTTTAATCAGAATATCATTTAATAATGACTCAAAATGATAAACAGGAATTTCTAAAGAAAGCTAAGGATTTTATGGATTCAATGCCTTATAAAATAGAACCATACTCTAGCAGAAATTGGGGACATCCATGGCATTCACTTTGTTCATATCATGGGAAACTTAAACCAGCTATTGCTTATTTTCTAATTAAATATTTTACAAATAAATGAGATACTGTATTAGATCCTCTTTGCTGAGTATGAACAATTCCTTTTGAAGCATGTTTACAGTGAAGAATATGAATAGGAAATGATTTAAGTGAAATGGCATATGTAATTAGTAAAGCAAAATTAGAAAAGGCAAATATAGAAGATGTTAATAGAATCATATGAGATATAGAAAAATACATATCAAAAAACAAAGACACAAAACGTATAGAAGATTTGATAAACGAAAACAAAGATTTTTGATTTAATTGAAAGTTGGAATCTTATTTTCATCCTGATACTTTTAAAGAGATTATTACTTTAAGAGATTACTTTCTAAAAAAACTCATAATAACTCCTGAAGATGCGGTAGTTTATTCTTCATTTTTACATATTTTACATTGAAATAGGCCCTATGCTTTATCGAGATGTTCTCATCCGCTTACACCATATGCTCCAAAAGGAGAATTTGAATATAAAAACGTTGTAGAACATATTAAAGATAAAATAAATATAACGTATAATAAATGAGAATTTACAAATTATGTACATTGAAAAGCTATTTATTGAGATTTTAATGATATTAGCTGAATAGATAATTCTGTTGATTTTATAATATCTTCACCACCTTTTGCATGATCTATTAAATTTTATATGCAAAATCGAATGAGATTACGATTATGTTGATGGACTCCAGAAGATTTTAAAAAAGCTGATCAAAAATTCTTAGATTCAAAACAAAAAAAAGATTTCAGCATTTATAAAGATTTTTTCTTTATGTGTAATCGTGTATTAAAAGAAAATTGAAAGGTTATATTACATCTATGAAAAACAAATAAATACGATATGGCTGAGGAATTATCAAAGTATTGTTTAGATTATTTTGATGTTGTATATTCTTGAACTGAATCAGTGCAAGAAATAGAAAAACATGGAATTAGAGATAAGTGATGAGTTACAGAACATCAATATCTATTTCTTATGAAAAAATAGTTAGTTCTTAGTAACCGATTCTGGATATTTTCATTTAATTTTTATATATTCTTCAATTAACGAGTTATCTCAAATAACTCTTTTTAATGAATCATTAATTTTATCTGCAGTTAGTATTCAATCTCTTATTTTTTGATAATCTTTATCCATCAAAAATTCATCATAAAACCAAACAACATTTTCTTTTAATAATTTAAGGACTTCTTGATTTACTCATTTACTATGTAATACATCTAATGATAATCATGTTATTTTACTTAATTCTTTTAATTCATCTTCTGTATAAAAATCTACAGGGAAATGATCACTTTTCCTTGAATTATCTTCAGCACATAAACATGTTGCTGTCTCATCTAACCTATATAGATAAGCTAGTGGCATAGTATGATCTAAATTCATTTCATTTATTCATATGCTTTTTTTACACTTAAAACATTTACCTCAAAATTTATTTCGTATATATTCAGTAAACTCTTGGTTGGTTTTATCTTTAAATTCGAAATGAACTAAGTTTTTTTCTAATAAATCATCAACTAGGACTTCAATAGCCCTACGTCTCAATCAGTCTTCTTTAAATTGTTGAGCATTTCTTTGAGGATTTAATGGAGCATTAACAAAGAATTTTTTACATGGCTTACACTCCAACTGATGTCAACAATAGGAAATGACTTTATTTTCTCTAATATTAACATTTATTCAAAATTTAGACAATTCTTCAAAATCAACTTCGTTTTGGATTACATAACTACCAAATTTAGAGTGTTTACATGGAGCTTTCTTTTTACAATGTAAGGAGAAAGCAAGAGTAAATGGTTCATTTTTAATATTTATTGGTAAGTATCTTCAGCACCTATTACAACTTTTTAAAACTACAAGCTGTCATTCTTCAAACTCTATATGATTTACTAAGTATTTTTCTATAGGAAATTGAGTATTAAGATAATAGATATGAGGTATTTGCATATTGATTTTCTGATTAAACATTTCATATCTTTCTAGGGAATTATATTCTTCATACCCAATAGCATCTAAATCAAACGATATAAAGTCTGCATCAATAGGTTTATCAGATTTTATAGCTAATTTGGCTCTTACCTCGCTAATATTTAGATCATCATCTATGATTTCAATTTCTTTATGAAATCATACACTATTTCGATTGTTCGGCTCCAATTTTTTTTCATCCATGGTTATTTCATTAACTACTTGACCTTTGTATTCATATCTAATTTTACATTTGATAGTCATTTCTCATCTAGGAAAAATGTATCATCAGAATGCAATAATTCATAAATTTTTATTAAATATTTTCTTTAATGAAATATCATAATTTTGAAAAAATAAATCACATGAATCATGTCACCATTTTAGTCTTTGAGAATGTAAAACAATACATTCTCATCAAGTTGTTTCTTCACATACATGAAATCAACTCGTTCTAGTAACACTTCTTCTTCTATATGTTCTCAATTTTGTCCCAACCATTAAAAAATGTTTAAAATAAAACAACCAAATAAATGTTACTGATTTTATTTCAAAACACAAATTATATAGAACAAAATTTTATTGCTAAATTATCTCTAATAAATCTCACTCGATTTCCCTTCGATTTTTACTGAGATCTATAGTTCTAAATTCAAATTTAGCATCTTTTCATGAAACTAATTTTGTATCATACTTTTCATTAATTTCTTCTCAATTATAAGGATAGAGTAGTATTCATCTAACATTTTTATCCGTCTTTATATGATTCATATAAGTATAAACTTGATACATATTATTTGATTTAAATGATTTACTTCCCATATTATCTCCTAAAACATCTTTATAATATTTGGTATCTATAACTATAGCTTCATCCTTAGTTTCAATATAAATATCTAAGTTCATAGTTGGCAAATAGTTTTTGTTATCTCCTTGAAGATCCCATTCTAATTGTTTTTGATATAATACTTTAGCTTTCAAATGTTTACGATAAAATTTATAGACGAATAATTCAAAAATATTGCACATTCTTTCGTCATCATCTAGGATATCAATAAACTTATATTCTCATAAACTTTCTGATAACATCATAGACTGATGAATTAATTTACAGATCATAATAAAATAAAAAGTATACATATTATTCTTATTGAATATTATTTTATCAAAATCTGAATTCTGAATCTGAATTAAATCTACTTGATTAAAATAGAGCAGAGTATTATTCAGTTTCTTCTTATATTCTTCTTTTAATCCAGAAGTTTTATATAGTCTATGAGCAGTAGTTTTAATTATTTGATTTATTAAGTTGTTAGTTTCTAATTCATCATATGTACAATAAGCTTTAGCATTTTTAAATGAAAGATTATTCAAAGATTCTTTAAAATCTACTTTTCATTTTATTCATTTTAGTTCTTCTGTATGTTCTTTATATTCTCTATAAATTCCTCTTTTTATGTAGGAATCAATATTTATTAAAAATAATTCAGCAAAGATATTAACTGAATCAAAATCATCATCATTAGATAGTTTCTTATAATCAAAAAATTCTGCTTTATCCCAGATATAGCTAAACATATATAATACGTTTTTTATAGGAACTTTTCTTTGATTACTATCCATGAATTAAATATTTTCTATTATTCATAAAGCTTCCTTAACTTTATCTTGATCGTCATAATAATATTCTTCTAATAGAGGTTTAATCTCATAATTCAAAATATCAGAATATGTTTCAGAAGGATTATCACTTAAATTCTGTCCAATAAAATAACTATGTCATATACGGAATCCTTTTCATAGATTAGATTCTATAAATCTATTTAATTTAGCATATTTCTCTATTAAAGTATCGATAAAATCAGAATCAATTAAATCATGGTTAATTAACCAATCTTTTAATTTTTTAGCTGATTCATTATTTGAGAAAGCTGGCTCTAATTCAATAAATGCAAATCTTCTTCTAAGAGCATAATCAACCATAGTTAAAGATCTATCAGCTGTATTCATAGTTCAAATTATATAGAAGTTCTCAGGTATATAGAAATCTTTATCTGAATAAGTTAATTTTATACTCCATTCTTTTCTTCTTTTGTCTGATTCTATTAACATCATTAATTCTCAGAAAACTTTTGATAGATTTCATCTATTGATTTCATCAATTATTATACAATATCTTTTAGGTTCTACTCATTTTTGTAAAGATTCTTCATAGTTCCTTCTAGCTTCTTCAACTAAATTATAGAACACTCAATCTTTTAATTCAAAGTTTCATTTTTCATTAGGCCTATATCACTGGATGAAATCTTCATAAGAATAAGATTGATGAAATTGAACAGATACTATTCTATCACTAGCACGTTCTCCCATTATACTATACATTAATTTCTTAGCACAGAAAGTTTTTCATACTCAAGGTGCCCCCATTAAGATAATATTCTTTTTTCTAATAAGAGTATCGGCTATTTCATCATATTGAGATTCACTCATGAAAATCTCATTAAGGAAATCATATTTTGAATAACTATTATCGTATATATAACTATTTTTTTCTTCATGTTTTACTGGCTCATCTTTTCATTGAGATTCAAGCCAATCTGGGAAAGATCGCACCATATGAGATAAAACATCAGGATCAGTTAATTTTAAACTTGGTAAATTACTTAGAATACAATCCGTTAATAAGAAATTTAATTGGATAGATGATATAGTTTTATCATAATGAATATGAAAAACATTAGCTAATTTTCTAATAAATGATCATGCGGCAACTCAAATAATTTTTTCTGGACAATAAGCATTAAGTAATTTTGTTAATGGTAATTGCATACTTTTTAATTCTTCAACTCAATCATCAAAATCATTATATGTTTTTGCATTTTTAACATCATCAACTAATTTTATTATAATCTTTTTTAGTGATTCTCGAGCCTTTTGATAATCCTTTATTTCATGTCAATGTCTATCGACATAAGTGTTCTTTTCTTTTGAATAATATATTCAATATTTTCAAGAGCTTCCTCCTCAAATCCATGGTCATAGAAACCTATATTTTCAGAATTCAAATCAATAACATAGAGTATCTTTAGATCCAGATCCAATTACATAATCTTCTAATTCAATCTCAGAAAAATCATTTAATGGATAATCAGATAAAAAAGCTTTTCTAGATTCAGAAGCCTTTTTATAATCTTCAGTTTTTATATATTTACCTGAATACTCTTTACAATATTTATTGAATACTTCATAAATTCATTCTCATAACATATCATCAATTTCTTTTTGGATATCATCTTGATTTATTTTTTGAAGAGTTGATCCATAAACAACTCAATCTAATTTTAATTCTGGAGAAAGAACCTTCCAATTTATATCTAATCTATGTCCATATCATTCTTCATAAGTATATCATTCAGGGAATCACTTCTTTAATTCTCAAACTGCATATAATGTAGTCGATGTATCGTTCTTTTTTAAACTTTTCTTTTTTAAACAAATTCTATCTCATGATTTCAAATTTATAAAATTTTTAATAGCATATTTTCATGCACTTTTTTCTTTAGGATATTTATCTTTTAATGCAGTTTCTATTTCTTCTATTGAATTATACTTAGTTAAATCTCAAATTTTATCCCATCAAATTGCTAAAAAATTTTCGTCGAGAAATCTTTGCCTTTCATCAGAATCACTAACAAAACATCAAACAGCATAATATCTTTGCATTTTTGTATAATAGAAAAGATAAATATAAATACCAGTATGGTATTATTAATTAAATTTTCAATGAAAAATTATTCCTCTTCTTTTTTATCTTCTTTCTTTTTACTTACACTAACTCTTCGAGAATCTTTATATTCTAACAATTCGTTAGCAGTTGCTTCATCAATAGTTCAATCTTCAACCATTTTAGCAACGCTACTCCATGAAATATCTCATACTTCATTGAACACTCATTTTTCAATTAGATATTTTTTCAAAGCTGGTTTATCTTTCATAGAATAATTACCAGATTTGGAGATTTTCATATTATTTTCGTTTCAGAATAATTGTTCATATCATTTAGCATCTGCATATTCAATCAGCACTTCTTTAATACTATCTTTTTCTTTGGTTTCTTGTGATATTTTCTTAGATAGATCTGCATATTCATCTACTAATCTTTTTACCGTAGTTTCTCATAAAGCTCATCAACTAATAACCTCATCCTCAACTCAAAAATGAAGAAATAATGGACAAAAATTATTATATTCACAGTATCAGCAGAAATTATTTCAATTAGTAGGAAATATATTTTTATCATTGGGATTATGCTCATACTGTTCTTTTTTCTTTTCAATTTCATCTATAGTTTTTTCATATTTCTCCTTAACTGGTTGAATTAACTCATCTGTTACTTCCCATTCATCAGGAATATCGAAGTGAAGATAATGAAGTTTAGCTTTAATATGCTTTAGATATTTACCATACTTTTCTTTAACTCAAAGAGCATAAAGAGTAAGCTGTTCTCTATAATCTTCTTTCTGTTCAGGAGGTAAGTATTTATTAGTTTTATAATCGTTAATAACAAAAGTATCTTCTCATTCTTTGTCTAATCTATCTACAAATCATCTGAAAGATCTTCATTCAGCTTCTCATTCCTCTTGGAGTTTAAAAGTTAATTGAAGCTCAGTTCAGATAACTTTTATTTTATCGAAATTTTTAGAATTCTTATCATAATAATCCTCTATATAATGTTCTCATCTTCTTATATAATCAGCATCTGTTTGATCTCATTTATAGATCATTTCTTCTCATGCTTCTTTAATTCATTCATCTCGAAGTTCGTGAAATTTGGCTACAGTTTCTTCTTTAGTAGGAGTAATAAAAATATTTATTTGTTTATATAATCGTTCCAAAGCTCAGTGAACCGAACTTCATAAAATAAGATCAGGAGAAGATCATCATTCTACTTCTACTTTATCAACATATTTAAACTGATATTTTTTAGGACATTGATTATAAAGTCCAATCTGAGAAAAAGAATAAGTAGCCATAATTAATAAGTTAAAAAAATAAATTATAAATATGCTTGAAAATCATTAGTTTCTACTCAAGCTTCTTTACATAAATCATAAATATGGCGGTATCATAATTCTTCAGCAAATCCAGCCTCTAAATAAGTAAATAGTTCTTGCTGTTTTTTAGATAATCTATCCCATGCTCAATCTAACAATAATATACATTTCGTCTCATTAAGTTTTATATCAGGCTTTTTCTCTTTAATAGCATCAATTAATTTTTGGAAATCTTCCTTACGGATAGAGAAAGCTAATTCGTCATCATGAGAAAATTGCTCTCTAACTAATGTTCAATATTCAGCTCAATCAACACGGATATCTCCGTTCTTTAAAAAATCTATGCTAGTATCATTAGCAAATTCTGGATCATCTCTTTTATAAATTAATACCATGATTATTATATTTTAAGAGATAAAATTAAGAGTTCTTCTTTAAATTTTCAAGTAACTTATTTTTTGCATTATTATAGCTTTCTTCAGAAATATCATGTCAAAAAGATCTACAAGTTTCTCGAGAAAAATCAAGAAACTTATTATTATATAAATCAAAACATTCAGCTTCATGCTTATTTTCTTCAGTTATTCTATTAGGAAATTTATAATAGATTCCATCATCCTCCCAGTATATCATCTCATTATCATCACGATTATCAAAGAATATATTATCTCTGTTCCATTCTAGTAACGTAAACATCTGTTTTAGATATCTATCTAAGAATTCCTGATAGAAAGCCGATCCTCCAAATCGTTTGTTTCCTTGTTTAACGAAATAAGGACATTTTTCATATAAGAATCTTTTTTTCTTCTCAAAATTAGGCATCAAATGACATTGATTAACGTTATCAGTAATATCAGCTAGTTTAACAGCTCGAGCATTCTTGTTGTTAGCTTCTTCTAATCTTTTCATCATATTTTTTCGTCTTTGGAATTTATTTTCATCTGAAGGATTTTCTAAACTAACATCATGAGTTGCTAAATCAACTAACGTTAAAACTTCTTGTGGATATCCCATTTCAGTTAATTCCTGTAGAGTAGTATCTCAATCTTCAATAATATCATGAAGTAATCATGCCATCTGAACCGTTTCATCGAATCCATAAGATCTTAATAAATCTCTAACATTTAGAGAATGGGTGTAATTAGGAATATCATTGGTTCATTTTCTGAATCAGGTAATCCTTTCTTTAACTAGGTTTTCAGTTCGTTCGAATGTAGGCATAATATTATTTTTTTAGAATTAAATGCTTTAATTTATCAATCTTTTCCTCTTCTACTCGGAATCCATAAAAAGCTTGATCATCCAGTTCGTGCCGTTCACATGCAGATTTATATTCTTTTTCTTTATATTCTAAATGATACTCTTTTATTACATCTTTATTTACGTTTCAATCAATAATAGCTTTATAATCAAATTTTTCTGTCCATGTATCTTCAGGTATTTCATCCCAATCTAAATCCTTAAACTCTTCCATTTCAAAACATCTTACAAAAATTTTACTTCATTCTTTTTTGTATTCATAAGTTGCTTTCTTCCATACTTCTCAGGTATTATAAGCTCACGCAACAATCCTTCTATATGAAATAAGAACTTTATTATTTCATAACATAGTTATTGAAGTATCCATGTTTATTGTTAGTTAATAAACTAAAATTTTTATATTATTATTCTGATTTTTTTCAATAGTGATTAATCTTCATCTCTATAAATTTGATAAGCTTTTCGATCTCAACTACAGTCAATAAAATTTCAGTCTTTTTCTACGAAATCTATTAAACCTCTATCCTCAAATTTTAATTTACTAAAAGGCTCAGGGGCTTCTTTTGCTAATAACCGCATTCCCTGATGTTCTCATGAACAAATATAATAGACATTTTTTCTTCTTTTAAATCTTCATCGTACTCCTACGATAGTTACGATATCACAGTCTATTATGTCCTGATGATATAAAGTAAAAGGGATCTTGAATCATTCAAAGAATCATCAATCATGATGAAGAGATTCAAATCATGCGTTATGGAATTTAACATTACATTCCTTCCATGATCGTACTAATTCTGATTTAGATCTAGTATGCTGTTTTCGAATCTCATAAAATATTCATGCTGAATCTTTTGACCAATCAGGTCAGTATTTCTCTTTTCGTAATCTTCAGAATTCAGTTACATCTTCAGAATCCCATTTTTGCTTCAAACAAAGATATCGTAAATCTTTATCTGTTTGGGTTATTTTATTCTCTTCCATTTTCTTAATTCTAATATAAAATTTCATACTGAAGGATGAAGTTCTTGACTATGAAGATCTATTTCACTTCAGTTATAGCTAGTTATTATAAGGTATAGATTATTATCTCTAATTTCTTCTATAGAGGGTAAATCGTAACGTTTTAGAACTTCATTTATTTTTTTATCGTCCTTTTTCTTATCTATAACTTCATGTAAATCTCTATTAATTAAATTATAAATTTTCTGATTTTTTACGATTTTAATTGGTGTTTTTCCCTTTATCATTTGATTTTTAAATACTAGATAAACAAGTAAAGAGTTATTTACTCTAAACGAAAAATACATTTGGCCAAATTTGTATTTAGATAACCAAATGTACTAGATATTATAGTTCTTGCCTATAAAATAATGAAATTGACGGTGAATAAATCAATAATTCCGAACGTCCCTTTAGCATTTTTTTATAGTGGTTTGCAAGTAGGTTATAAATCCGTCCACTTAATTATCTGCCTATATTATATTTTTAAGATATTTCAAAGTCAAGAGATTCTTATCAAATAAATAAATTTCCATTCTTTATCGTAGGTTTATTTTCAGATTTCTTGTATGATCTAGAGAAACTTTTAGTAAATAATCAATCAGTATCCCCAAATTTTAATAATTCTTCTACTTCTTCTGGTTTTCTAGGAGTTTCTTTAGTAGCTTTTTTATCTAAAACCGAAAATAAAGATGGATTATAAGCTGAGGTATAAGCTTTATGGAAATCTTTAAAATTAATCAATAATCATTTCTTACCTTTAAAGGTATCGATTTTATATTTCTTCAAAATCGTATCCACAATTGTCTGTGAAATTTTATAGATATCTATTATTTCCTGAGTAGTAATGTAATTTTTCATAAATAGAATTATGAATTATCTAAAATTTCTTCTGCTTCATCTTCATCTACTCAATATTCATCCATAATATCTTCTATTTCTTCTTGTCTTTCTCTATCTTCATAATCATCGTTATTATCTTCTTCATAATTATCACTTTCAGGATCATTTTTTTCATTATGTAATACGTTTCTATAAACCCAATATCACATAATAAGATCTTTAGAATCAACCATTATTAATAACTAGATATAAAATTTATTACTTATATTACAATCATTTTTTTTATTTTGCAAGAGTTTTATATTAAAATTTCGATAACTATTAGTTGGCATAATATTAAAATTTTCTATTGTAAAATCCAGATTCGTGATTATCATTCGCAACGCAATTTTATAATAAATATGAGGATTTACCAGTTCTCATTTTTTGTTTCTCAAAAAAAACATATAAATCAAGAGATTTCGAATCATTTTCATATAACTTTTAGTTATCATTTTTTCTAGTTTTTTAATTGTATTTTTGAAAAAATCTTTATAGTGAAATTTAGTATTTTATCTTAAAAAATATAAATGGTTGAATTCTTTGATAAAAGTTATGATAAGTTTTTATGAGTTATGTTTGGATGAGCAGTTTGAGATGCCTTATGATCTGTAACTGAATTTTTGAAACCATGAACATTTAATCATGTAGAAGATTTTCAATGAAGATGAAAGTTTAGAAGTAAACCTTGAGATTATACAGATGATACAGCTCAAGCTCTATGTTTAGCACAAAGTTTATTAGATTGTAAATGATTCAATATAGAGGATCAATTGGATAAATATCTAATGTGGTTTAAAGATTGATATATGAGCAGTCAAGATAGAGCTTTTGGAGTGTGATTACAGACAGCTGATAGATTATATAAATACAAACAATATAAAGAATGAATAATTAAAGAGAAGCCTCGAGAAGAAGATTTATCATGAAAAAAGAAGGATTGAAATTGATGCTTAATGAAAATTTGACCAATACCGCTGTTTTATTATTCAGATCCTGAAAAAGCGTTATTTTATGCCAAAGAATGTTGTAAAGCTATGCATAATACAGATATTTGTATAAGTTCAGCTGAATATTTCGTATGATTAGTTATTTGAGCATTACAATGAGAATCTAAAGAAATTTTATCTAAACCTGATTATTCTCCTGTAAAAAATTTCTGGGAATCTCATTCTATTCATGAAACTTTATTACCAATTGTAAAAGGATCTTATAATTATAAAGATGAATCAGAATTATGATCCACATGACATTATTGATATGTAATAGATTCTTTAGAAATAGCTTTACGATGATTCTTTAAATTTGATTCATTTGAAGAATGAATGATAAATATAGTTAATCTTTGAAATGACGCAGATACTAATGCATGTATCTATTGATATTTGGCCTGAGCTTATTATGGTTATGATAAAATTCCTTCTAAACGAAAAGATAATGTTACTAATAAATGATTAATTAAAAATTTAGCTGATTGATTATATAAAGAATGACTTTAGAGAAGAATAAGGATAAATTTTTATGAGTTATGTTTTGAGGGGCAGTAGGGGATGCTCTTTGAGCACCTGTAGAATTTTTATGAATCGATGAATTTGAACGAGTAGATAATTATAGAGGATGAAATTGATTAAATCCAGGAGAACGAACTGACGATACTGCTATGGCTTTATTATTGGCAGATTCTTTACTTAGATGTAAAGGTTTTGATATTGAAGATCAATTAGAAAATTATCTTAGATGGCATAAAACTTGATATATGGGATTAAGAGATTTTCCTGAATGAGAAGGAATTCAGATTTCTAAGATGATGTATTATTACGAAATGTATAAGAATGATGCTTTTACAGATAAACCTCGAGAAACAGATTTATCATGAGAACATATGGATTGAAACGGATCATTAATGAAGATATGACCAATTCCTCTTTATTATTATTCAGATCCAGAAAAAGCTTTATTTTATGCATGAGAAAGTAGTAAAGCAACTCATCATACGGATCTTTGTATAGGTTCTTGTATGTACTACACTTGATTGATAATCTGAGCCATGAATTGAGCTTCTAAAAAAGAACTTCTATCTCCATATTATTCTCCAGTAAAAGATTATCGGAAAACTCATGAATTAGCTGATATACTAAAGCCTATAATAGAATGAAGTTATAAAATGAAAGATAGATATCAGATTAATCCTAGTGGATACGTTGTAGATACTTTAGAAACTGCTTTATGGGGATTTAGAATGTCTGAATCTTTTGAAGATTGATTAATGAAAGTAGTAAATCTTTGAGGAGATGCTGATACTACTTGATGTATTTATTGATACTTAGCATGAGCTTATTATTGATATGACGCTATTCCTAAAGAATGGATAAATAGGTTAGTTGAAAAGGAAAAGATAAAAGATTTTTGAGAAAAATTATATAAAGAATGACTTTAATTATTTTCAATAAAACATGCCAGAAGAATTAAGTTTTGAGTTACCAACAGATAAATGAGATATTGTTATTCCTGAGAATTCTCCATTAAATTATGAAATAGCTGTTGATTTTTATAAGTGAAATTTAAATGAAGCTGTAATTATTATCGTATGAAAATGATGAACTACTCATGGCTATAAAGATAAATATGTTACGATAGCCAGTAATTTGGTAAAAAATCATTGAGTTAATGTTTTTGTAGTAGAAAATCCTTGAATCTCTTGGGATGATCCAGAATTATATTTCGATTCAGCTATGAAATTTATAATAGATAAAATGGAAAAATTATGATATAAAGATTATAAATTTTACGGTATGGGTTTTTCGGCTTGAGGTTATTTTATGTGTAGATGTATGAATGGAATTAATAGTTATTCTCATCTCTTTAAAAAATTACTTATAATAAATCCTTATTTACAAGAAAATTTTGATGATATTTGTCATTGAATGATGTATTTAGCTTGCCCTATAATATTCATACAATGAGAGTATGATGATTATTCGATATATAACGAAAAATTAGATAAATTTTGCCGAATACAAACAGAAATTTGAGATGATTTTCAATTATTTACTTTACCATGAGTAGATCATCAATTTACTCAAAAAGGAGGATTAGAATTATTTATTTCTTTACCTGAGAAATATTTATTTAACGATACTATTTCTCCATATAAACAAGAATTGTAATTATCATAAAAAATAATATTAATAAATCAGATTTATAATTTCTTTTAAAAATGGATCTAAAACCACAGAACAAAAAAGAACGAATAGCTTTATGATTTATTTTCATATTACCTTTAATAGTTTATTGATTAGTTCTCTGGAATAACAAAGTTACTCAAAGATATCTAGCAAGTTTAGAACTTACTGAAGAATGAAAAAAAGAGATAGAAAGATTAAATGCAGAATATGATACAAAAGTTGAATTAGATAAATCAGGGGAGTTAAGGTTTTTACATTATGCTGATTAATTTATTTTTATCCTTTTAAATTTATTATATTATACATGAGCAAAAAAAATATAAGAAAAAACAGCAACGTGAAAGAATCACGAATAGGGATTATTGGTTTTATTGTAATAATGTATGGTCTTTTTTCGTTATGTTTGTGACAATGGATTCAATGAATTATAATATTGATAATTGCGGTTCTTTGTATTGTTTATTTGGTTAATAAAGATTAATTAATAACTAAATCTGCTTTCTTTTCTGGGTATTAACTTATTTCTCCGAATCTTAAATCAATCATTATCTCTAAAAAAACTTAATCATATATCAAATTTCTTTACCTTTCTCCTTCAATCTCGAAGGAGTTTTTCTTTAGTAAATTTTGATTCTTGAGTTACATCAGAATGTCTAAGAATCATATCGTTAGGAATATTGAAATTACCCATAAGATATTCTACTAAATCAGTTAATCTGATAAATTGATTAAGGTTATATTCTCAATATCAAACTACTTCTATTCATAGGAATTGAGTATTAACATTTCCTATATTTCATCGGCTTCAATTTCATGCATGCCATAAAATATCTTTAGGATCTCATATCTTTCAGACTTCTCAATTTTCTCCTATAACAAAATGAACAGAAGCCTGAGCTTTAGATTCTGATAGATATTTCATATTAGATTGAAATGTTCATCAAGCCGTATGATGAATAATAATTCATTTACATGGATTAGTTCATCTGGATTTTTTATTAGTTGATAGTTTTAAAGTGAATGGATACATTTTCTTATGAAAAATTTGAAATAAAATTAATTGTGGATATAATATTCATGCCATATTGGCAGATTAGGCATAGCTTTGGCTATGCCGCTTTTTATTTTTGTAATTCAATTTTGATCCATTGGATATCAGTCTGGATCTGGGCTAAAGTAGATTGAATATAAGCTACATCTAATTCAGCTTGTTCTTTCTCGATAGCAGAAATTCTACTATCCAATTTTGAATAGCTGAATCATAATCCAAATACAAAAACTATAAACGATATCCAAACAGCAGGATTGCTCAGATAGTTCTTAATCTTTTCAATCATTCTCATTATTAGTATCAATTAAAGGATCTTTCTTACTTTCTCAGACTTTTTGCCCAAAATAGAAACTGATAACCATCAGCATAGCATTATTAAAAAGAGAGGTTTCAATATCGTTTAGAGTTAAATAAACGGTTTGAAACGATAAAACCAAAGTTAGAATTAGAAATACTAACTTAGTGATGCTCATTTTTTCTCGGAAAGTTTTCATGATTAAAATTAGTTAAGAATTAAACATTATATTCTGCACTTGTATAAATCCATGATGAATATCTTGTAGAAGTGGCTGAGTTAGAAGCACATTTACTTCATTCTCTTACAGCTGACAAACTATCATCTCCTCAAGATCAGAAACTTCCAAAGAATCAATTTCATCAAACAGATATAGTTCAATAAGGATCTCAAATTCTATCATGGATAAATCTTCATTCTACAGGCATATTGGGTACAAATCCAAATAATCCAAATGTAGCTTCTCATGACGATTTATTTTCCATAGGATATAAAGCCATTTTTCATAATCAGCAACATTTCTTAAATATATTAACGGTTCAATAAGAATAACTTCAAGATCATCAATTTACCCAACCATTAACGTAAATTGTATAAGTTTTTCATGCTTCTAAATATTTAGATTTTAATCATTCCTTAGATACGACATCGTTAAAACAAGGGTAACAATATCAGGAATCTGCCAAATGATAATATCATGAATAAGTAGGGGTATAAGAAGTTGTATAAATTCTGGTTACATTTGAGCTTAAAGTAGCAGTTCCTGTACTTCAAATAGCAGTATCTCATATTCTTGCATAATCAGTAGCCATTCTATAAACTACATTCGTTTCAAAAGCAGGGCTTCGAACCATAATTCTTAAATATCTAACATATCGAAATTTAACATCAGAAGCATGATAACTTTTTGTATATCTACATAATCTCCGATATCTTCAAGTTCCTGAGCTTCATCAAGTTCGATTAGTTCAATCGTTTGAATGTGCAGTATCTGGGGTTCTCGAAGAACTCCAAGTTATTTTAGCATTTCTTGCTTCTGGGAAATTACAATGTGCATACATAGTATCTCCATCTCATGAATAGAGTCCTACATCATTAACCATTAAATAAGTTAAAGTAGTTCAACTAGGGTATGGATGATAAGGATCTTGATATAGAGTAAATGTTCAATCAGCTGAAGTAGTTACTAGACTAAATTGTATAGTTAATAACGTTCATCTACTAGAAGTTATATTTCAATTAAGAGTTACCGTTACTTTTCATCTAGTTAATTGAATATTATTAAAAGATGCTGTTCATGTTAAACTTCATATAGTCACTCTTATATCACTTACCGTAGTCCAAGTTTCAGATTTTGAACAATAAAATGAAATCTGATTAGAAGAAGTTCAAGAGGCATAAGCATAAGTAGTTAAAGTATTTGCTCATGATAAAGTAATGGGCTCAGTTGCTAATTCTTCATTCTGCTCAGGAATATATCCTAAATGAGCTCAGCTAGTAAAAGATTCTCAAACTAACAGTTTTTTTGTTAATACTTGTGTTGGAATTCAATTGGTAAGAATATTATCCATGTTAGTCTGTAATCATGAAACATTCCCTTCTATTGTAGAAAGATTGGATTGAACAGTAACTTTTGTCCATTTATTAGGATTAAAGTTTTCAGCAGTAGAAACAGCTGTAGAACATCTATATCTTTCTCATTGATACATTACGATGGAGCCTACTGCATAAGTAGATTCATTAGAATATTCATTTGCAATAGATTTACTTTTAGCTGAAGCTCCTACTCATTCTTGAAGCTCTTTAATATGTTTAGCAAGAACAAACAAAGAAAAGAAATCTCAGGCATTGAAATCTAATGGAGTAGTTCATTCATAACCTCTATTAACAGTAAATTGATCTCCATCCTTAGCAGTAACTTCTACTTTTTCAGATTTAGTAATTTTTCAATCTGAATCTCTTTTATTAAGAACTGCTATAAATGGAGCTTCAGGGAACAACATTCAATTACCCATTTCTACTACCAAAGTGGTAGCCAATGAAGATAATCATACTTGAAGTTTAGCTTCTGCATTGTCTTTTACATTATACATGGTTATTTTTGATTAATAATAAAACGCTCTAAACTCTGATAGGAATCTAGAATTATTTCAGCCGTATCTTTACGGTAATTAACTTTCTTAACTTGTTTATTTTCTATGATCCATTCTGTATTTCTTACTGATAGAATATCTCATGGTTTGATAGAAAAATAATCATAATTTGAATTTACTGATACTTTATAATTTCTTATTATATCTTTCTCCTTTAATAAGGAGGATAACCTAAGGTTAGCGGTTGGATTATCTTTAATATCCGTTTCTTCAACTATTATTTCGTTAATTCAATATCTAGCTACTCATGAGGCATTACTTCATACTACTTGTCATCAATTATATTTTAGAGTTATAGCGTTAAAGTAATTCGTAGAATCTTCAGAAAGATCGATATTATAACAGTCATCATTAAAAGTTAATAAATGATGGTTTTCGTAAGGAGTAAATCGAACTTTATTTTCTGGATCTATAAAGAAAGCATAATCTAAAGTCTGTTTTAGAATTTCTTGTAGTAACGATAGGGCAGTATTTCAGTCTGATTCGATAGATATAGAAGCTGAATAATCTCTAACGTTATAAGTATCGAATCCTAAGCTATAGAATAGATTTCTAATAAATACTCATGGATTAATATTTATAGTTCAATCCTGGTAAGGAATAAAAGCTAATAATCCTAATAATCAGCTACATTTTATGATCTGCCTTTTTCATCCTTTATCTTCTTTTAAAGTAATTCATGTAATAAATCATTGATAGATAGCTTTTCATTTCTTATAAATTTTAATTCTTTGTTTATGATCTAGTCTATATTCTCCATAATAATCAAAAGATAGAGAAGAAAATCCTGAATTTACTGAAGCTGAAAAGTTATAATTACAAGAAATCTCTTTCTCATTTAGAGTTTGGATAAAGTTTCAATTTCTATCATAGACTTTGATATTAAACATAAGTATCTCTATATTGGATAAAAACAGAATAATTAGCCGTTCAGGTGCATTTAATCTCTATCGGATTTTCTCCAAATTCTAATTCTCAGAATTCTCAAACTCGATCTATTCAGAAAGATCCATTCTTAGCTACATCTACTTTTTCTCAGTCTAAACTTAGGATATCTCAAGCTATCATAGTTCAATTAATCTTTACTATTTTTTCTCATATCGTTATCTGAACATCATTAGCGTTAGTTCAATTTCCGAACATTACGAAAATTACAGGATTAGCTTCATGAGATCCTGTTTCATAAAATATCGATGTATAGAAGTTTCAGCTGATTCAATAATAAGCTAATTCATGCTTTTCTAAGCTATACATAAAAGGATCTAAAATGCTGAATGTAATCGATATAGAAATCGTATTAACAGTTCGATTTTCTCTAGGAATAGAAATACCACTTACAACCGCTTTGGTTTGTAAAATTCAATCAGCTCTTTTTACATACAATAAAGATTCTCACTGAAGGAGTTTAGATTTGATTTTGTTAATTTTAGCTTCAAGACTAACTGCGTTTTCAGCTACAATTCGTCCTTCAATTTTTAATGATTTATTCTTTATTAATCGATTTCATAAACCTTGCCCATGTGAAGATAATTCATATGGTTGAATATTTAATGAGATTCATTCGTAATCATCTGGAATGTTTGAGATAATGATATCAGAAAAATCATAATTATTGAATGCAATAATTTTAAAGCTTACATCTCCTCAGCCACCTCATGAAAGATTAGCTAAGGATCAGTATAATGTTGTATTAAATAGAAAGCTGTTATACATGATTTATCCAGGATATCATAAAGCAATATTTTGATAAACTCAGATTAATTCTGATTTTAATTTATCTACTAGGAGATTTATATCTCCTTCATCTCTAACATTCACATCTCAAAAGCTGATATTTATGTTAGGAGAAGAAGGCGGTGCGTTAGAGATTCTTCAATTAACAGCTGGAGTAAAATATTCTCAGTGAATCTCATTTACTCTATAGGTTTGGCCTGCTAAAACTGTTCAACCTGAAGCTCTTCATCATGAAGATCCTCAGCCCCATAAAGAAGCTATAGCATCTTTTGCCGCATTTATCTTATCTCGAACTTTTTGAACTTTAGAAGAAATTCGATCTACAGCTGAAGAACAAATATTCTTTAATCAGCTAAATAAACCGTCCCAAATGTTAGTAATGGTGGTTTTTAGAGTTTCAAATATAGCAGGTAAATCTATTCAGAAATCTCAAAAGATCTTAATTAGAGTATCTATCCGAATAGCAGTAATATTATTCAGATTCTCTAAAGCTCATTTTCGGTTTCATGAGAAAATATTCTTAAAGAAATCAATAACTTCATTAAAAACTAATGTTACTCATCTAACATAATCTCAGATAGCTTGAAAACTACTTTTAACTAATTCTACAACGAATAATAAAGTCCATTTAACAGCTTCTTTAAAGAATTCCCAAATAGGAATCAATATAGGTTCTAATTGCTTATAAGTTTCTTTAATAGATTCCCAGATTTCTCAAAAACATTCTATAAATGCTTCAGCTAGATCTTTAAGGATAGGAGAAATCTGACTTCGAGTTTCATTTACGAAATCTCTAAAACCTCAAAAGTTAGTAGCATAAGCGACTCATAAAGCTGTAATTGCACCTATAACTAATCAGATAGGGGATAGGAGAAATGATATTCCAGAAGCAATGTTAGGGATAATAGTTACTAATCCTGATATAACGAATATTAATCAACTAACAGCTGTAGTAACTAATAATATTTTAGAAGCTAATTCAGGATTAGCTTGTATCCAATCAGCAACTCTATCAATAATAGGTTTAATAGTATCTAAAAGCCTTTGAACTACTGGTAATAAGGCTTCTCAAATTCTAGTAGCAGTATCTGAAAAAGTATTCTTTAATTCAGCAAATCTTTCAGCCATAGTTTGAGCTGGTTCTCAGAATTCTTCTAAAGCTTTTCTTCATTCTACTAAAGTAGCATTAACTAAAGCCTGAGTTTTTTCTTGTTTAGTTAATTCATTTTTAGTTTTTCATAATTGATTAGCATAATCCTCATAAGCTTTTTCAGAATCTATAATAATTCAAAGATTATCTAGAATCATAGGACTTCATCTTCAAAGTCAGGTAACGATATCATTAAATGATTGAGTTACATCCTGTCACATTTGCTGTCAATAAAGCCTAGCTATTTTCATAAGATCCGTCATATCTTCAGTATTTTTTGTAACTCATAACTTTAAGGCTCTATTTGCAGATAACATTAGATTATATTCAGAAACAGCTCATTTAGAGGCTGTTTTTAGAGATTTTAGCATTCATTCTGAGCTTTCTCAAACGGTTTTAGCTAGATTCTCAAAAGCATTTTTAACAGGCTCTGTATCCGTTGCTTGATTTACCATAACCGTTCATAATCAAACCAGGGCAGTAGTAGCAATTCAAGAATATTTCCTGATATCCTTAAAACTATCAGATAATTTTTTTGAGTTCTTAGAAATCTCTTCAAATCTCTTTGAAGCGTTATCAGTTGCTTTTATTAGGATCTCAATAACATTCTGTTTTGCCATTATTTAGCTTTAGATTCTAAACTCATTCTAATTAAAATAGCTTGAATTAATTCATATGGAGTATTTAGATAATCTTCATAACTCCAGCCCATATATTTCATAATTTCTACGGCTAATATTTCTTCATTTTTTGTTCATCACATATGCTTAAAAATCTTAGAATATTCATATTCTATTTCTTTTTTTTTAAGTTATTGACTGAATCATTTATTCTCTTAGCTACTTCTTCATTAAGTTTTGAATAATCTTCTATAGATTCCATATCTAAGATCAGATTTATTATTTTCTCTTTATCAGTTTCTCAATTAATTGAAGCTATTAAGAGTTTAAATAACTCATTAGATAGGGCAGTAGAATCTATTTCTCAATCATTAAACTTCTCATTTAATCTGTTAATTTCCTGAAAGATCCTAACCGTAAATTTATCTATAAAAGTAATGTTTAAATCTCATAGTTGCATGTTATGATTAGTTAGATTATAAAACTAAAAATAGTTTAATAAAAAAAAGGAGAAATCTGAAATTTTCTCCTTAATTTCACTCCATTTTTAGAGTAGTTTTTATTGAAAAATCTATATGGATTATTTAAAATATTGCTGTTTTATTTTAAAATAACTGAATGGATCAAGAAGATCTAGCATTACAAAAAATAATTAATCAATATAATAATAGGAAGCAATGGACTAAAAATCAGCATTATGTCCCTCAATTTTACTTAAAAAAATTTACAAATGAACATTGAAAAATTGAGGTTCTAGATTTATCTAATAAAAGAACATTGAAGGAAAAAAGTACTGAGCATATTTGTAGTGGTGATTATTTTTATTCGATTAAAGATTGAGAAAAGCACGTAATATCGCAGATGGCAGAAGATTTATTCAATTACTATGAAACTAAATTTTCTGATATTTATTTTAAATTAGTAGATGATATCCTAAATTATAGGGAATTAGAAGATAAGTTAATCTATGGATTATCTGAGTTTGTAACGATTTCTCGATTAAGATGAGAATATTTCAAAGAACATATGAAAAATTCACAAGCAGAAATAATGAAGAAGATGATGCAAATGTCTTATAATATGATTAAGCAACACAATCCAAAAGATGAAAGAATTATAAAAATAGCTGAAGATAAAGATTTAGAAAATAAATTAATAAAATGAGATTTTAATATTATAAAGGATAATTCAGATTTCGTTAGTTTTATAACAGATGAAAAAATAATAACAGAATTTACTCAACGTTTTTTTACAAAAAAAATTAGGATTTATATTTCTAATTGAGAAAGAAACTTTGTAACTTCAGATTGCTGTGTGGTAGAATTATTCCCCGAAAGAATCGGACCATTTTGAATAGATTTTTATGAGAGATATCATTATTTTACATTATCTCCAAAGATTTTGATAGAGTTTATAAATCCATCATTCCCTTGAAAAAGGATAAAAAGAAAAGTTATTCCTAAAGAAGATGTTATATTCTATAATTATTTGCGTTCTATGTATTGAAATTATTTATATTCTATTTCAAAAGATGATTTCAAAAAAGAAGAATATGAAAAAATTTCATTTAATTATATTGATTGTTTATATAATTTATTCCCCACTAAGTATAAACATTTAAAAAATAAAATTAATAAATATTCACTAGTGGCAAAAAAAATGTGACTAAGGTTTAATTCAAATTATGAATTATATAATTATATTAAAAAGTTACTCTAAACAAGGTATCATATCACACCTACAATTAGGATGAAGAGGAGATCCTATAACATCTTCATAATCTAATTTTAATCAATTAAATTTATCTCATTTATCAAAGAAATTCTCTTTAAGAGGAATCTTTTTTCAATGTAATTCTCCACAAGAACTACAAACTCTTTCATCGATAGCCGTCCATCGTTGCTTATATTTTACTACTCAGGATTGTTCTCGAGCTTCTTGTTCAGCAAAAGTTCAGTATCTAATTGATTCTGTTCTAATAATTTTATTTAATCTAGAAGTCTTTAAATCTTCAAATACTTCTTCTAAAACTTCTTTTACTTCATTTGGAGGTAATCCTTGATCTACAGCTTCTCATATAGCGTTCAGTAGGTTAGCATCTGTAACCGAGTCAACATCTTTAGCTAAAGTAAAAAGCATTTCTTTTACTCTTTTAGCCGTTTTTTCGTTATAATTGAAGGCTTTTTCTATTTCTAACTCATTCATGGCTCTAGATCATTCGTTTTTTACTATTTCTTCTACAGTATCTTTCAAAAATAACTGATATAAAGCATAATATTTTCTTTTTAATTCCAATTTTAAAGCTTTATTTGAAGGATTGAAACATTTCTTCTCTTCAAATTCCTTCATAATGGCTTTTTCTTGTTTATCAAAGACTTTAAGTAATCATTCTCTTAATTTTGATTCATATTTCTTATAGGTAACTTGTTTTTTCTCCCATCTTTTGATCATTCGTTTTTCTGATCGAGGAATATTTGATTCAACTATAGATTTAAAGTTAATTTTAGAGTAAGTATCAGACTTTTTATTATCTTCTATTGTATGACATACAGTTCAATCATAGAATACATCTCCTCATTTAATAGGATTATATCATAATTCTTGTCTATATTCATTCCTAGTAATTCCTCATGATAGATAATGTTCTCTTACAGCTTCTTCATCTGTAGGTAATACATTTAGAAACTCAAAAGATCCTATTCAATTAAACAAATTATCATTTAAAACTCTAGTTATTTTCCTAGTTAAAGGCTGAATACATCTAGAAGAATAAATCTGATTAAATGATTTAACGTTTCAAACGTTTACTCATTCTCAAATACCTAAAATAGCTTTAGGTACTTTATAAATAGCTAATATTTTATCTCTATCCCAATTTTGTTGGGATATAAATTCCATTTCTTTAGGAGAAGCCTGAACGTTATTAGGTTTAATTCAAAATGGTAAAATAGCTAATTTACCTACATTTTTAGCACCTGTATGATTAGCTTCTCGATTAGATTTTATAGCTTTAACCTGTTCTTCAGTTAATGCCTGATCCGTAGTTAAAACCATTCCTGGAGGGACATCGTTTGTTAATAAAGAATAATTCCAATCTTCTATTTCTTTTTCTCATCTTACTGTCATAGCAATAGCTTGAATAGGGGAATATCCTCTAGTAATATAAGGATATCTTTCATAGGGATTAAACTCAGCAAAAACCATAACTTCTTCTTTTTCTAATCTTATAGATTTAGAATTTCATACATAATTTCGATAAAGTAGATTTCAATTAGTATCTATAACAGGAGAAATACATCGAGGCAGTAGCATATCTAATCAGATAACTTTAGTTCCTGCCATTACTTTTCGAACGTAAGCGGTTCAAGTCATCTTCATAAAAATAGCTATATTCTGAAGTAAATCAGGAGTTACGAATTCTAGATATTCATGATTTATTTGTTTATCATGTCCATCTGATAACCTATAATCTAATCCACTAACGCTATCAGCTATAGCAGTAATTGCGGCATATTGTCGGCCAATAAAGAACTTAACATATTCATTATCTTTAATCGATTTATCTCAAATATAACCTCATAAAAATGAGATCCAACTATTAGTTCATTCAGATTTTTTAAATATATTTTTAATTCGATTAAACATGATAATTATATTAAATTAAATATAAGGACTATAAGCTGTATGAATAGCTAATACAACTATAGCATGTAAGGCAGGTCAGTTATCCGTTTCAACTGGTTGAATATTTCCTCCTACTTCTTCTATATACATAGCTAATCCTCCTAGATCTGATGCATCAAATATATTTATAATATCGTCTAATAAATCTGAAAGATTCCTTTCTGATTGAATATTTCCATTAGTAGTAGTTTCTTGAAATACGTTAATAGTGAAATAATAAGTTCTATCTAAGGTATGAGAATCTAAAGAGTTAGATTCTATTCTATCAAAAGTGAAATATATAGAAGGAAATCCTCAAAACTTCTTAGGAATTCAGTCATAAATTTCAGCAACTGAATCTAATCCTTTTAATTCTATTAGAATAGAATCTCTTAGTTCATTAATCATTAGTATATTCGTTAATAATATCATAAAATCTTTGAATTATCCTTTCTTGTTTATTCTCTACAGCTCTTTTAAAGAAAGGATTTGCTTTAGATCATGGATGATGAACTACTTTAGCAAAATGGTCTCATTCTTCATCAATTCGGAATAAAGATTTCTTCTTAACAGGCTTGATTAAATGAGGCCTTGTTCATTCATGAACAAAAGGGGCATAGAATAGATTTGAATAAACAACACCGAAATCATTATGGACAGCATATTTTATACTTTTTCTAAGAATTCAGTTGTCCACTGGTGTTTCTTTCTTAGCTTCTCATTGAAGCAGTATAGTAGATTCTGTTAATCGTCTTTTCCTAGCTTCTTGAAGATCCTCATTTCATAGTTTCTTAAGTTTTTTAGCTACTTCATCTGCTCAATTGATTTCTATACTTATTGTCATAATTCTAATATAACGGTTGTTAAAGATAGATTTCATCAATGCCTATAAGCTACGCCTCTTACACTAAATTCTGTTCAATTAATAAATACAGAATCTGTTTCTTTAATCTCAGTTAATCTAGGAATTGATAGTTTGTATACCTTTCAGAATTTACCATCAGCCATAAGATTAGATTCTTCATTAACAGCTGTAATATATCAAAGATATGTAGCTATAGTTTCTTTTCACTTAGCCACTTTTCAATTATAAACTAATCTTCTTATCTCTGCCAAACAGTTGTTACAGTTACTCAACATGAATTATTCTATATCTATCTAAAAGGATCTTAGCATCATTACTCAAATCTTTAGTAGTATAAGTAATTGAATAATCTGATAGTTTTTCAGATTGAACTCCTATTTTCTCATGATATTTATTCTTAACTAATTCAATAATTACCATAAAAATATCATAAGGGATACTAGAAAGATCAGTCAAAGAATAATTCTGAAAGGTATATCAATTAATATAAGCAATAGCAGAATTAATGAGATAAATAATTTTAGTTTCATCATTTTCTCATAAAAGAGTTTTTAAAGTTTCTATCAGTTCTTCTCTGGTCATTTAGTGTCAGTATTTTCTGAAGTTAAAGCTTTATTTTGGATATCTTTCTGTTCTTTGTTCTCATTATTCTCTTTATTTCCTTTTTTCTCTTCTTTAAGAGGTTTTAGGTATTTATTACCATAAGAATTACCTAACTTTTCATCTAATTCGATAGTTTCTCCTTTTAGATGTCAGTTAATTCTTCATTTAATTATTTCGTACTTCATAAGCGTTATATTAAAAGCTAAAAGAGGGATATTTCTATCCCTCATAAAAACTAGGCATGAGTTTTAATCACTGAGAATGCTTCATCTACTAAAGATAATCCACAAACTCTAGCTGATGCCTTAAGAGATTTGATATCTTTTTCCCAATCTCCAGATTTATATCCCATTTCAAAAGTAAATCCTCTTTTGATTCAGATATTAAAGAATTTAAGAGATCCGAATACTATGAAAGGAGTATCTGTACCTATAGAACCACTAGGCATAACGTCTGTTAATTCTACAGGATAACCTAGAAGATATCCTTTTTCTCCATTATCTAGAGTTCTATAAAGAGGCCTTCAGTCATCATCTTTAAGCTTTTCGATTACTGCTATAGCGTCTTGTGACATATACCACTTAGGTTTATAGTTTCTCTTATACTTAAGATCTATTTTTCTAGTAGCATCAATTAAAGCGTCATGATTTAGAGTATTAATTCCTCCTGATAAAGTAATTACATTAACATTCTCTAGGTTTGTAATTCAAACCATTTCAGAATTATGCTCATGATCTCCAGTTCCTAGTAATACTTCAGTATCTAGGAATTTAGCAAAAGCTTCGGCAAATTCTAATTGAGCTGCACTCCAAATTTCGTCTGAATCTGCTTCATCTTCGATAAGCTCATATGTAGAAGAAAGGATAGCACCTACTTTTTTAGCTATCATTTGAACTCTATCATATGTCATAGCTGTATCCTGATAAGCTTGAGCCTGATCCGTATAAAATACTTGAAGTCATTCTACTCTTTTAGTGAAATATTTAGTATCTGATTTCATTCTTTGAACGTTACAATCCTTCCAGATACCGTAATCTCACATGATTCTAAAAACTCCTTTCTCGAATTCAGGATGAACTAGATAACCTCAATCTTGAGCTGAACCAGTATTCATAGCTTTTACTCAAGAAAGATCTCAATTCTTTAATCCTTTAAGAGCAGAAACGAATAATTCTTTAGTTTCTGTTAAATCTTCATCTTTAGATGATCAGAATTTAGCTTTTTCTACTAATTCTTTTAATTGAGATTTAATTTCTTTAATATCAGCATTCTCTGATAAATTAATTTCTTTGAGCCTTGCTTCAACTGCGGCATCTACTGCCTCAGGTACTCAATCTTCTAATGACTTAGCAATTAAGTCAGCAATTTGGTTTAATTGTTCAGGTGTCATAATGATAATAAATATAGAATAAAAAGATAAGAAAAGCCTGCTTGCAACCTAAAGACTTTTCTTAAATGAAGCTAGTCCTTGATTTACAGTTCTAGCTACACTTTGAAGTGTTTCTTTAGCTAAGATATTAGCTTCAGATAGTTTTTTAGTATTGCCATCTACTAAAATTTCTAAGAGGGATTTAATATCATTGAGCGTATTTAGTATTTCTTTATTTGATATTGAATTTTCTCAGGAATTATCTACATTATCTTCTGATAAATCACTGGATTTTTCAGATTTCTTCGTACCTGAAAATGAAGGTGATTTTTCTAACATTCAATTTTCTTCTAAAAGCTGTTTCTGATCTAAACTTAAAGCGTTAGGGTTACATGGTACAGCTACAAAAGATAATTCTAATAGTTCAGCACTAGTTATTATTCTCTTATTTGATTCATCTCTAGATTTAGGAATAAATCAAACAGAAACTGTCTTTACCATTCATTCATCATAGAGATCAGCTAATAATTTTCCTAAAGGATTAGCTTCTGAAAAAATTCATTCAATAATTAATTGATTATTCATTACGTAGATAGAAGTGGCTTTACCTACAATATTTTCTATCTTATAAATGTGATTAGCTATAATAACAGGATTCTTCATAAAGTTTTTATAATCCCATCAATCAGCTTTAATTATTTCTCAGGATCTATCTAAATCTTGAGTAGAAGCTACAACTCTAAATCTTCTTCATTTATTAACTTCTTTTAAATCAAAAGAAGAAATCAGATTTTTTAATTCATTTATTTTATCCTCTGTTAATAGCATGATAGTTATAATTAATGATAAAATTAGTAACTCTCTTGTGAGTTCTTTAAATATACTTCAATAGCTTTATGACTTTTTACATCATAATGACCTTTAAAACTGATACTTTGTTTTGTTACGTCATCTACAGTAAATGCTGGTGTCCAATCCGTTATCTTAATTTTAGCTAGATCAAGCATAAAAGTAGGGTAATTATCCACTCATTCATATGGGTGCTTAGTATCTTCAGCTAATAATCTTAGAGTTTTAGGAGTACCATTTAGGAAATAATCTTTATAGGTATTATCTTCAAATAACATTTCCATAGATCCTTCGATAGAGAAAGAAGAATTAATATAATCGATAGGATCTATACTTGATAGACATTCTATATCTTTGATTTCTTTCTTAATTGAAATAGTAATAGATTGTAAACAAATATTATCTGCTATATCTAAACCTTCTAGGTTGTCAGCAAGAAATACTTTAAGCATATTAGCTATAAATCCTGTTTCATCTGTATAAGAAACTATATGAGTAGAACTTTCTCATTTCTTAGCTTTAAGATTTATAGAAACAGTAAATTTTCCTCATACTTCAGCTGTAAAATCCATAGATTCTATCATAGCTAAAGGATAGCTAGAAGATGAAATAGGAGTAAAAGATCAAATAGTTAGAGTAGGGTGGGTATTAGATTCTAATAAAGAAAAGTTATGTTCATAAACTCAATTACTTCAGCTAGAAGTTACATTTCCCAATAAAGCTAATAAGAAAAATCAGATTCCATTCGGATAAACCTGACCTCATATAGTTCATTCGGATCGTTGTTTAGTTACTTCAGAATTAATAGAATCTACAATAGTATCTACTACTCAGCTGTCAGATTCTACATTAGCTTTATCACTAAACGTATTATCAGTTCGAGGGAATCGATATTGAATAGGAAGCTTCTTTTCTCCTCTAGTAGTTTCTAAAGAAACTCAGATTCAGACTTTTTTTCAGGTAAATGGCATAATTTATAAGATAGGATATAAATTTATGCCACTAGTATCTCTTATTTATAAGAATAATCAAAAAAAGGAGTATAAATCACTCCATTTTTCGAGTACTTTTTTATTTTATTCTGCGTCAGTGGACATCATAAAACTTCCAGTAAGTGTATCAAAGACGAATGTTAATCAATATTCATCCTCTCAATTTTCAAAAATAACAACTCATTCTATTGTAACTATATTTCAATCAACAATTTCTTCATTTAATTTTAAATCATGATATTTAATTCAATCAACTTCTTCTTTCTCTTTAATAAACCTTTTTATTTCTTTATTACAGATACTAATACGCTTTTCAGGTGTATCTATTTTATTTGTGAGTAATTTTCAATTAAAAACTATTCACATCATAATTATAAATTAATTGTTAAACCTTCTAAATTACTTGCTATATCTTTAGCATCTGATATTACTTTTTGATATTCTTCTTCAGCATATCAATTCTCATAAGCTTGTTCACGTACACGTCATAAGTATTTTTCTAATTCTTCATTACTAATATCTCAATTCTGATTCAAATAGAATGTTCTTATAAATTGATCTACATCTCGAGGTTGAATAACGTTATTAATGTGATCTAATCTTCTATCTTTCATCTATTTGTTTTGATATAAACAGAAATAATTTATAGTAATTTCATATTAAAATAAAAGAAAAACAGGAATTTTTATATCCTGTTCTTCCTCCATGAAAAAAACTATCTTTTCTTGCGACTTTACCTCTATCGAGGCAGGTATAACATATGGATTTACAACCTTTTTGCAAGTGATTGTCATAAATATATTAAATGTCAATGTTTCAGATTTCAATTGATATTAGTGAAAACTCCTTCAGGGGCTAGACGGAATAGACAAGTTATTGACATTAGATAAAATAAATTATTTTTATTTAAAAGCTTCTTTCATAATTTCTTTAGCTTTATGATCGTACTTATAGTAAGTTTCTTCAGTATTAATAAACAAATATTTCTTTATTAGTTTCTTTCTCCATCTTTCTCTATACTTTAAAAAGATAAAGCATTGAAGTCTGAAATTTTGTTTATAGAAAAGCTCTATCCTTCATAAAGGCCATCATTCAGGTGGTTTAGGTTCTCGATATTCTGGAGTAATATATCAAACCATATAGATCTTTTTATATGAAATAAATCTGAACGTCTGGTTGCTTATTAAGTTCAAACCGCATTCTCATAGCTATTGAATCTGCAAAATCTGGAGATCTTCATATTAGTTCTTTAATTTCTTCTTTAGTAATTATCTGTAATTTACCTCATTTATCTGGGTTTTTCTGTTTTATAACGTCTAATTCTTCTACTATATTTTCTTTATCTGTATCGTTGATAACTATTAGTTTCATCTTGCCTGAAGCTATAATAGGTTCTAATTCGAAATAACATTGATCCTTCAGATTTTTATAATTCCTAAGTTCTTTTTCTTCTTCAGATAAGATAGGGGAGGAGTTATTTATAAATCATTTACAGCCTAATTGATCTACTACTCAGCCTCAAACTCCATCTTCATCACAAATAGTATGAGAATTCTTTACGTTATATTGCTTTTGTAATCCTCTAATAATATTAGAAGTTTCTGTAGTTTTATTCTTTCTAAAGCTAAAGACTTTTCATATGAATCCATCCCAAACGATAGTAACCGTTTTATCTGATCCTAATCTAGCTATATCTGAAGTAATATACTTTTCTCAAGATTCTCAATTATTAGTAAATAAATCTGTTATTGAATCATATTCGTATAACTTAGTTGGATCGTCATCGTATTCTCGATTTCATTTTAGAAGCCTTTCTTTAGTTACTTTATCAGCTCTTTTTAATCATTCCTCATACTTCTTATGATCTATAAACGGATTATCTTTATAAAGAGAAGGAATAAACACTCTATCTTCTGGCAGATTTCATTCTTTAAAAGGTTTAATGAAGTCTGAATATAAATGGCATTTCATAGGGTTACAAGTCATAATAACTTTACCTACTAAATCATATTCCTTTATTTTTTCCGTACATCTAGAAAGAATAATATCGATAGCTTTTCTAGATACTTGCTGAGCTTCATCTACAAATCCATATGTTATTTCATAAGATCCTAACCAGTTAAATTCAGGATCAGACGGTTGCTGTTTTAGAGGTACAAATAGAACTTTTGAACCGTTATAGTAGTTTAATTCTTTAGTCTGGAGATTAAGATTAAATTCTCTTCAGGATTGCATTCAATGGTGGTTTAGAACTTTAATTAGAGTAGTTAGAGTAGTTTTTCTTAGATCGTCCCATTCTTCTCTTCATACTAATCGAACTATTCAAGGCCTTTGAATACAAGTCATATTTATGATTTCACAAACTCCTCGAGATTTACCTCATCTGGCTCATCCTCCATAAAGAATTTCTGTTATCTTTTTATCTAAGAAACATTTCCATAATTCCTGCTGTTTCTTAGTTAGTTGAACTTTCAGATTCCTTTGTGGCATCTTCGATAGTTATTCAAGTAAAAGAATAATCTAAGTTAGTAGTTTCTTGTTTA